>JGI12383J13903_1001321_pt1 | contig 11678 bp, 9 predicted proteins | sample Passage237B_FD_13903 | JGI IMG/M metagenome (IMG submission 13903)
AGGCAGGCAAGGCCCACACCGGCGGCGGCAAAGGCGACCAGCGCCTGCAGGCTTTCCAGCAATCCGTTTTCGACATAGAGGAACTGGCGCTGTTCGGACGGCAGCACGGCATTCAGCACGGCCACCACCACGGCAAGCGCCCAGGGAAACCAGAACCACCAGACAGGTTTCAGGGAATATGTGTCACGCGGCAAGATCATAGCCCGCGGATCCTATTCCACCGTCACGCTCTTGGCAAGGTTTCTCGGCTGGTCCACATCCGTGCCTTTGATGACGGCGGTGTGATAGGCCAGCAGTTGCACGGGGATGGTGTAAAGGATCGGGGCGACGAAGGGATCGACCTCCGGAATCTCGATGCACCATGTGGCGGTATCTTTAAGTTTTTCAATGCCTTGACGGTCGGAAAGCAAAAGCACCTTGCCGCCGCGGGCGATGACTTCCTGCGCGTTTGAGGCCGATTTTTCAAACAGGCTGTCATGCGGCGCGACGACGATGACGGGCACGTTTTCATCGATCAGCGCGATGGGGCCGTGCTTCATTTCGCCGGAGGCATAACCCTCCGCATGGATATAGGAAATTTCCTTCAGCTTCAGCGCGCCTTCGAGCGCGATGGGATAGCCCGTGCCGCGGCCGAGATAAAGCACGTCGCGCGCCTCGGCAATATCCTTGGCGACCTGTTGCAGTTTTTTGTCATGGCCCAGAAGCTCTGCCACGCGTGCGGGCACTTCGCGCAGGGCATCGGTCATCTGCTTTTCACGCTCATCGCTGATCGCGCCGTTTTTATGGGCGAGGGCGACGGTAAGGCAGGCGAGCGTCGTCAGCTGCGTCGTGAAAGCCTTGGTGGAGGCAACGCCGATTTCGGGGCCGGCCAGCGTGCGCAGCACGTTGTCGCTTTCCCGCTCGATCGTGCTCTCGATGGTATTGAGGATGGAGGTGATGCGCTGCCCCTGTCGTTTCGCATAGCGCAGGGCTTCCAGCGTATCCAGCGTTTCGCCGGACTGGGAAATGAAAATCGCCGCGCCGCCCTTGGGCATCGGCGCCTCGCGGTAGCGGAATTCGGAGGCAATGTCGGCTTCCACCGGAATGCGGGCGATTTGCTCCAGCCAGTATTTGGCGACCATGCCCGCATAAAACGCCGTGCCGCAGGCGGAAATGGTGATGCGCGGCGCATGGGCCATTTTCAGGATATCCTCGGGCAGGGAGATATGGCCCGTGGCGGGGTTGATGAAGGTATTCAGCGTTTCGCCGATGACGGCGGGCTGTTCGTTGATTTCCTTCAGCATGAAGTGGCGATAGCTGCCTTTGCCCATCAGCGCGCCGGATTGCGCGGTGACGCGGATTTCGCGCTCCACCTTCTTGCCGTTGCCGTCGCGGATCGTCGCGCCGCTGCGGCTGACCTCCACGCGGTCGCCGTCTTCAAGGAAGCAGATTTTATCGGTCAGGGGCGCAAGCGCGTAGGAATCCGATGCCAGATACATTTCCCCCTTGCCGTAGCCGATGGCCAGCGGCGTGCCGAAACGCGCGCCGATCATCAAATCCTCCTCGCCCGTAAAAATCATGGCGAGGGAGAAAGCCCCGCGCAGGCGCTTTAGCGATTCATCGACAGCGTTTTGCGGCGTCATGCCCTGACGCAGGTAATAGGTGACCAGATGCGCAATGACTTCGGTATCCGTATCGGATTCAAAACGGAACTGGGATTGCTCCAACTCGGCCTTCAGCTCCTGATAGTTCTCGATGATGCCGTTATGCACCACGGCAACATCTTCGGTGATATGCGGGTGGGCGTTTTTCTCCACCGCATTGCCGTGCGTCGCCCAGCGCGTATGGCCGATGCCGATGGCGCCGCCCAGCGGCTCCTTTTGCAGCTTTTCGGCAAGGTTGACGAGCTTGCCTTCCGCGCGGCGGCGGTCGAGTTTGCCGTTTTGCAACGTCGCAATCCCCGCGCTGTCATAGCCGCGGTATTCCAGACGCTTCAACCCGTCCACCAACAGGGGGGCGACGTCTTTGTCCTTGCTCAGAATGCCTACGATACCACACATGATTTTTTGTCCTTGTTGCCTGTTCTGTTTTTGGTTAACTGAAAATTTTTACGATAAATGCAGCGCAAAAGACAGCAGATAGGGAAAGGCCGCCACTAAATGCGCAATTACGAATATCTAAGCGAATGAAATGATAAGTAACTTTCAATGGAAAATAGTACACTGCAATCCATGTCCATCCGAGAATTATTGTCGAAAACATTGTTAAGGGATTTTTCTTATTGCTTATAAAGGATCCCGGGAATTTGCTTTCAAGAAGCAAGACAACAATGGAAAGCGGTATGCAGGCAGCTAACACAGCTTGTGCTCTTGGCTGTTTAATCTGCGCAATGTATTCTTTAAACGTCATTGTCTTTCCGAGATATTGACAAGTTTTTCTTGCTCATTTTTCTAATTTCCAACCCAGCCAATAAATGTGTTCAGGGCAATTATTGTACCAAGCGAGCCGATCCAGAGTAATCCGCTGAAGGCGCTGTTTCGGATGTTGCCCATAGCAATATCAAAAAACATCCACGCCGGTAATAATAAAAATCCCAGTAGAGCCCAAAGCCATACGCCGACTAGAATTTGCGTAAAAGCGAAAGCCGCCGCCTTATTGCCCGTGATGAAATCCAGAGACTTCAATATAGGCGGCAGTGCAATTAGCTGAGCGACAAGTATGGCCAAGGCAAAAGAAGCTTTTAGCTTTATCCATTTAATGTCGGCAAAATACTCCTTCACGCTCATTTCTTTTGCGCTTTTTCTTTCATCTTTTTCTGGCGGAACTCCGGCGCCCATCCGTCTTCGGTGATATGCGGGTGGGCGTTTTTCTCCACCGCGTTGCCGTGTGTCGCCCAGCGCGTATGGCCGATGCCGATGGCGCCGCCCAGCGGCTCCTTTTGCAGTTTTTCGGCAAGGTTGATGAGCTTGCCCTCCGCGCGGCGGCGGTCGAGCTTGCCGTTTTGCAAGGTCGCAATCCCCGCGCTGTCATAGCCGCGGTACTCCAGACGCTTCAAGCCTTCCACCAAAAGGGGGGCGACGTCTTTGTCCTTGCTCAGAATGCCTACGATACCACACATGATTTTTTGTCCTTGTTGTTAAAAGCCATAGTTAGATAAAGGTGTGAGCGTTGTTGCGATCACAATTGCCAAAATGAAGAGTAAGTATACGCGCGCCTCTTTTTTCTTATCCTTAAGCCATCTCTCGAATGCAAGCCCGCCCATATAGCATGTGCCACTGAGGAGCCATAAGAAACCCGCGATTGTGATAACTGTATTGCGATGCAGGGGGATTTCTATAGCTGCAATCTCTTCTGCGTTTTTCAGTGTGCAGTCAAGTATAGCCAAAAGCGGAAATGAAAGCTTCAGCCAAGGATATCGTATATTTTTAAAATACCACTCCAGCATTATTTCTTTTGCGCTTTTTCTTTCATCTTTTTCTGGCGGAACTCCGGCGCCCATCCGTCTTTGGTGATTTGCGGGGCGCGGGTGATGCCAAGGGCATTGTCCGGCACATCCTGCGTGATCGTGCTGCCCGCGCCGACAATCGCGCCCTGACCGATCGTGACAGGCGCGACGAGTGCGGTGTTGGAGCCGATGAAGGCCTCGCTGCCGACCGTCGTTTTGTATTTCAGGAAACCGTCGTAATTGCAGGTGATGGTTCCCGCGCCGATATTGGTTTTATCGCCGATCTCGGCATCGCCAAGGTATGTCAGGTGGTTGGCCTTCGCGCCTTTGCCGAGCGTGGTGTTCTTGGTTTCGACAAAATTGCCGACCTTCGCGCCTTCGCCGATGCGGGAGCCGGGACGCAAGCGCGCATAGGGGCCGATGACGGCGTTTTCGGCAATCGTTGCTCCCTCGATATGGCAGAAGGGCAAAATCTCCACGTTATCCGCCACGGTCACGCCGGGGCCGAAAACGACATGGGGGCCGATGGTGACATCCTGCCCGATCACGGTGTCATGGCTGAAGAAGACACTCTCCGGATCAACAAGCGTTGCGCCGTTCAGCATATGCATGTCGCGCAGGCGTTTTTGCATGGCGCGTTCCAGCGCGGCCAGCTCGATGCGGGTATTCGCGCCGGCAAGCTCTGCTTCGTCCACCTCCACCACATGGGTCTGGCGGTTGTCCTTGCGCGCGATGGGGGGAAGGTCGGTCAGATAATATTCGCCCTGCGCGTTGTCGTTGCCGATTTGCGCGAGCCAGTCGAAAAGTTTTGCGCCGTCTGCCGCGACAATGCCGCCGTTGCAAAGGGTGATGGCTTTTTCCTCCGCCGTCGCATCCTTGAACTCGACGATTTTTTTCAGCGTGCCGTCATCGTCCAGCACCATGCGGCCGTAACGGCCGGGGTCCGCGGGGCGCATGCCGGAGAAAGTAAGGCCGATGGCCGGAAACTGGCGGCGGATATCCACCATGCGCTGCAAGGTGGCGGTGGTGACCAACGGCGTATCGCCGAAAACGATCAGGATGTCGCCGTCAAAACCCGCCAGTGCATCCTTTGCCGCCAGCGCCGCGCCGCCCGTGCCGTTGGGGACGGCCTGTATGGCGGTGCTGTGCGGTTTGACGGCTTCGGCCATTTCCGGCATGTCGGGGCCGATGACGACAACGATCTTGTCGGGGTTCAGGCCTTCGACCGCGGCAATCACATGGCGCACCATCGCGCGCCCGGCCAGCGGGTGCAGCGGTTTGGGCAGCGCCGATTTCATGCGGGTGCCTTTGCCGGCGGCCAGAATAAGGCAAGCGAGTTTTTTGTTCATGGTTTTCAATCCCTTCACCACGTCCCCTGTACCACGTCAATGAAGCAGAGCAGGGCATGCCGCATCAATTCACAGTTTGTTGCAGCACATTACAACACATGAAGGCGTATCAAAAACGACTTTTTGAGGGCTGATTTTTAATGGTTTTGCGCGTGTATTATTGCTTTTGCGCGCCCGTCAGATGCGCCACGACGGAGCCGTAGCTGCTGGCGATTTCCATACGCACGGGCACCATGGGGCCGTTTTCTTCCAGCTTGGCAAACCAGATGGTCGGCGGTTTGTTGCGCTCTTCCGTATGGTTTTGCACGGCCAGCCAGCCGCGGTTTTTGTCTTTTTTCTTGAAACCGGCCACGGGTTTCACGCGGATGATGCAGCGCAAAGCCTCGCCGCGGAAGGCGGAGTATTTCGATTTGCTCAGCGTATCCTTGCCGTCATCCGTCAGTTCGATGTCAAAGCGGCGCTTGCCGTCGAAAACGGGGAAGGAACCCGCGCATTGGTCGGTCATGCCCGTGTTCTGCATCATTTGCAGCGCGCCCGTCAGCATATCGACGGCATCCCGGGTCAGNTCGGGTTCGAAATCTTTTTTGACGTTGGTTTNATTGTCTTCGCGCGTGACGGCTTTCAGCAATTTGCCCTGCGGGCCGTATTGCATTTCGGTGACTTTTTCGCTTTTTTTCCAGTTGCTGCGCGAGGTATGCAGGGAAGGCAGCGGCGTGCCGTTTTCCGCATGGCCGGAGGTGGCGTAGGTGGCCTCCCACGGGAAGATGCTGCCGATCATGCCCTGCGTTTGCGCCTTCAGCGCCAGATCGTAGGCCTTGGGGTCGAGATCCATGGTCAGTTCGGCGTTCAGCGCTTTGAAGCCGCCCGCATAAACATCGTATTTCAGGCCGAGTTTTTCCGGCGCTTCCACGTCATAGCGCAGGCTGGCCTTTTCGTAGCCCGCACCGGCGGTCTGCGGCATGCAGGCCAGTACAGCAGCGAAGGCCGCGATCAGGGCGGATTTGGTCAAAGCGTGTTTCATTCTTGCGTTCAACGGTGCGGCGGGGGCAATTTTTGCGAACATTTGCTGGCATCCCTTTGCTTGCGGCACATATATCTTTTTAAATGCGTATAGGAACCTTATATAGTTCCTGAATATGGGCAGGACAGTACCAAATTTATGAAAACTCGTCAAGCCCGCAGAACAGGAGAAATCGTTGCAACACAAGCCTTCCTGCCATGCCGTGCCCGAAAGCCGGAAAACCGTGCCCTCCTGTTGTGACACGGGCGAAACCGCCAAACCCCGCGCGGATTACCTGCTGTGGGTGACTTTGATAATTATTTCAGTATCTTACCTTGGGTTTTGGTGCTGGGGCGACCCCGCCCATGCGGCGCATCGGGGCATGCTGCACCATTTCGGCGCCGCCGTCTTTGAATTCATGAACATGATGTGGCCGGGGGTGCTGCTGGGCATCGTCGCGATGGGGTTTTTGAGCCGGATTCCGCGCGATTTTGTCATGAGCCTGATGGGCTCCGGCACGGGGGTGCGGGGTCTCTTCCGCGCGGCGCTGGCGGGGCTGGCGCTGGATTTGTGCAGTCACGGCATTCTCATGGTCGGCGCCAAGCTCTACGAGCGCGGGGTGACGGCGGGGCAATTGATGGCCTTTCTGATCGCCAGCCCGTGGAACTCCTTTTCGCTGACGCTGATCCTGATCTCTCTCATCGGCCTGCCCGCGACGCTCTTGTTCATCGCGCTGTCGATGGCGGTGGGGATGGTGACGGGGATGGTGTTTGATGCGCTGGTCGCGCGCGGCGTTTTGCCGCAAAACCCGCATCACCGCCCCGTGAGCGAAGGTTTCGATTTCTGGGCAGAGGTGAAAAAGGGGCTGAAAAACACCAAATGGTCGCCCGCTTTTTTGGCCGAAACGCTGAAGATCGGCATTCTGGATTCCCGTATGATTTTGCGCTGGCTGTTTTTGGGCGTCATCATTGCGGCGACCTTGCGCGTGGTGCTGTCGCCGGACTTTTTTGAAACATGGTTCGGCCCGTCCTTTGTCGGGCTGATGGTGACGCTGGCGGCGGCGACGGTGATCGAGGTTTGCTCCGAAGGCGCAACGCCGATTGCGGCGGATATCGTCAACCGCGCGGGCGCGCTGGGCAACGGCTTTACCTTCCTGATGGCCGGCGTGGCGACCGATTACACCGAAATCATGGTGCTGCGCGAAACGACCAAATCATGGAAGCTCACGCTCTTCCTGCCCCTGCTGACCGTGCCGCAGGTGCTGGTGATCGGTTATTTGCTGAACGTTTTTGCGGGCTGAGTTTCCGGCCTCGCGCAACCGTCCTTATGCCACCTTCGCCTTTTTCGCGTTGCAGACCGCATCGCTCGCAAACAAATCAATGCGGCGGATGGTGTCTTCGCGTTCGGGGCTGGTGGAAATGACGGCGGCGGGAACGCCGATCAGTTCCTCGATGCGGCGGATATAGGCGCGGGCGTTTTCCGGTAGATCGTCAAACTGGCGCACGCCTGCAAGGTTTGTTTGCCAGCCCGGCATCGTTTCATAAACGGGTTGCAGCTTTGCCTGCAAATCCTGCGCGGCGGGCAGGTAGTCATAGGTTTTGCCGTCCACCGTATAGCCGGTGCAGATCTTGATTTCGGCCAGCGTATCCATGACGTCGAGCTTCATGAGCGCGATGCCCTGAATACCCGCAACCTTGACGGCCTGACGCACCTGTACGGCATCGAACCAGCCGCAACGGCGCTTGCGCCCCGTGGTGGTGCCGAATTCATGGCCGCGCTCGCCCAGCGTTGCGCCCACGTCATCTGCCAGTTCGGTCGGGAAGGGGCCGGAGCCGACGCGCGTCGTATAGGCCTTGGTAATGCCCAGCACGAAGCCGAGCTGATCGGGCCCGACGCCGGAGCCGAGCGCCGCCTGCGCGGCGGAGGTATTGGAGGAGGTGACGAAAGGATAGGTGCCGTGATCGACATCCAGCATCACGCCTTGCGCGCCTTCGAACAAAATCGTTTTGCCCGCGCGGCGCGCGTCGTCCAGCACTTTCCACGACGGCGCGATATAGGGCAACAGCTGCGCGGCAATGTCTTTCAGCATCGGCAGGTAATCTTCGACCTTCAGTTCCGGCGCGCCCAGACCGCGCAGCGCGGCGTTGTGATAAGTCACCATTTTTTCCAGCTTCGCGGGCAGCGTATCGGGATGCGCCAGATCGCACATGCGCAGGCCGCGGCGGCCCGTCTGGTCTTCATAGGCGGGGCCGATGCCGCGCCCCGTGGTGCCGATCTTGTTCTGTCCCAGCGCCGCTTCGGAGGCCTGATCCAGCGCACTGTGCAGCGGCAGGATCATCGGCGCGTGTTCNGATACCAGCAGGTTGTCGGGCGAGATTTGGATGCCCTGACCTTGCAGGCGGGAGATCTCCTCCAGCAGCGCGCGGGGGTCAACGACCACCCCGTTGCCGATCACCGACAGCTTGCCCCGCACCACGCCGGAGGGCAGGAGGTGCAGCTTGTAAACATTTTCCCCGATCACCAGCGTATGGCCGGCATTATGCCCGCCCTGAAAACGGACGACGATATCGGCCTCGGCCGCCAGCCAATCGACGATTTTGCCCTTGCCTTCATCGCCCCACTGGGAGCCGATCACGGTAATATTTGCCATATTGCATAGCCTTTCACGCTGTTCGACGGGTACAACACTTGGATAGCACCAAAAAGCGGACGAAAACACGGAAATATTTAATAAAATCAGCAAAAAGACTCTTCGGAATCACCGTCTCTTCGGGCTATTCTGGTCGGAATAGCAGCAGGCTGTCCGCCGGAGGCGGCAAAGCAGGGCATGAGGGCTTGAGAATAAAGCCGTACCGCCTTACTTTGCGCGGGAAGGCGTGGGCCGCAAACGGCTGCGCAAGAAAGAACACGTCGGAAGAGAGGGCCCGACCAGGGCACGGCTGATAATGGGATTACTCGTTTTGAAATTCGGCGGCACATCCGTCGCCAATATTCCCGCCATTGAGAATGTCGCCAACAAGGTCGCGGCCGAGATCAAGCGCGGGCACAAGATTGCGGTCGTCGTTTCCGCCATGTCGGGCGTGACGAACCAGCTGGTGGGTTATTGCGCCGAAATCAGCACCATTCATGACCCGCGCGAATATGACGCCATCGTATCCTCGGGCGAGCAGGTGACTTCCGGCCTGCTGGCGCTCGCCTTGCAAAAACGCGGCGTTCCCGCGCGCAGCTGGCAGGGCTGGCAGGTGCCGATCATGACGAACGAGGTGCACGCCAAGGCGCGCATCAAGAGCGTGGAGACCGGCCTGCTGCGCGAAAGCCTGGAGCGCGGCGAAGTGGCGGTGATTGCGGGCTTTCAGGGCCTTGCCCCCGACGGGCGCATTTCCACGCTGGGGCGGGGCGGTTCCGATACCTCTGCCGTTGCGGTGGCGGCGGCGCTGAAGGCGGACCGCTGCGATATCTATACCGACGTGGACGGGGTTTATACCGCCGATCCGCGCATCGTCAGCCATGCGAGAAAAATCAACCGCATCAGTTACGAGGAAATGCTGGAAATGGCTTCCGTCGGCGCAAAAGTTTTGCAAACCCGCTCCGTCGAGCTGGCGATGAAGGAAAAAGTGCCTATTCAGGTTTTGTCGAGTTTTGAAAACGCGCTGGGCAGCGACCTGCCCGGCACACTGGTCGAAGATGAGGAGAATATCGTGGAACAGGAAGTCGTCAGCGGCGTCACTCACAGCCGGGATGAAGCCAAAGTAACCTTGCGCAACCTGCCGGACGTGCCCGGCGTGGCCGCCAAGATTTTCGGCCCGCTGGCCGATGCCGCCGTGAACGTGGACATGATCGTCCAGAACGTTTCGCCGGGCGGGGAGAAAACCGACCTGACCTTCACCGTGCCGCGCGCGGATCTGCCGAAAACGCTGGAGGTGCTGAAGGAGTCCATCAAGGAACTCGACGGCGTGCAGTATGAATCCAGCGCCGATGTGGCCAAGATTTCGATCATCGGCATCGGCATGCGCAGCTATGCGGGCGTGGCCTCCAAAATGTTCCGCACGCTGGCGGAAAAGGGCATCAACATTCAGGTCATCACGACGTCCGAGATCAAGGTCAGCGTGCTGATCCTTGAGGATTATACCGAGCTTGCCGTGCGTTCCCTGCACACCGCCTACGGGCTGGACCGGGAGGCGGCATCCGAATAATGGTTTCCGCCGCCGATCCGCATAGCTGGTCAACGGAGACCGGGCCTTTGTCGCAAAAGCGGGAAAAAACATCGTCGGAATTCGTCGATGCGCAAATCGCGCTCGCTGCGCCGCGGCACATGATGGCCCGTCTGCGCGACGTGATGGCGGAAGACCTGCCGCCGGAACAAAAGCTGGACAGGATCGTGGCGCTGGTCGCCAAGGAAATCCGCGCGGATGTCTGCTCCTGCTTCATCCTGCGCGCGGGCGAGATGCTGGAACTTTTCTCCGCCGTCGGCCTGCCGGCGGCCGTCGCGCATAAAGCCAAGCTGCGCCTTGGCGACGGTTTCATCGGCGATGTCGCGGCGGGCGCGGCGCCTGTTGTCATTCCGGATATTACGGCGCATCCGCAATTCTCCCTGCGGCCCGAAACGGGCGGGGCGGATTACCGCGCCTTCTGCGGCGTGCCGATTTTACGCGGCGGTCATGTGCGCGGCGTGCTGGTGCTGCAAAACAAACTGCAACGCAGCTATGGCGAGGAAGTCGTCGATATTTTGCAAACCGTCGCCATGGTGCTGGCGGAACTGATTGTCGCGGGCGGCTTGCTCAGCCGCCGCGAATTGACGCCGGGCGCGGCATCGGGCGCGAACCCCAACCATGTCGAAGGCGTTTCCATGGGGCGCGGCCTTGCCATCGGCACGGTCGTTTTGTACGAACCCGGCATGAACCTGCACAATATTTTCGCGGAAGATGCGAAGGCGGAAAAACAGCGTTTGCAGGAAGCGCTGACCAGCATGCACGACGCCATCGACCGCATGCTCAACCGCAATGCCGCGCTGACGGGGACGGAAAGCCGCGATATTCTGGAGGCCTACCAGATGTTCGCCCGCGACCGCGGCTGGCTGGCGCGGATCGAGGCGGCGATCGACAAGGGCCTTTCCGCCGAAGCCGCCGTGCAGCGCGTGCAGAACGAAACCCGCGCGCGCATGATGCAGCTCAGCGACAGCTACATCCGCGAACGCCTGCAGGATCTGGAAGATCTCAGCAACCGCTTGCTCAGCCATCTGGCCAAACAGCAACGCGACGGCACGCAGGACAACCGCGCGGGCGAGGCTTTGCCCGAAAACATCATTCTGGCCGCGCGCACCATGGGGCCTGCCGCGCTGCTCGATTACGATCACAAGCGCCTGAAGGGCGTTATCCTTGAAAAGGGCAGCTATTCGAACCACGTCGCCATCGTCGCGCGCGCGCTGGGCGTGCCGATCGTGGGGCAGTGCAAGGACATCCTGAGCCTGCTGAACGCGGGCGATATGGCGATTGTCGACGGCGACCACGGCATGGTCTATATCAACCCTTCCGACTACGTGCAGGAGCTGTACGGCCGCAGCATCGAAACGCGCCGCCGCCGCTCCACGCTCTACCGCCGGCAGGTGCATCAGCCCTCCGTCACCAAGGACGGGATTGCCGTATCGGTCATGATGAACGCAGGGCTGATGAACGAGATCGACAGCGTGAATGCCGTCGGTGCGGAAGGCGTCGGGCTGTTCCGCACGGAACTGTCCTTCATGGCCTGGCAAAAATATCCGCTGGTGGTAACGCAGGCGGAGCTTTACGCCAAGATCATGGATAAGCTAGGCGACAAGCCCGTTGTCTTTCGCATGCTCGATATCGGCGGCGACAAGCCGCTGCCGTATTTCAAGGCGCCGGAGGAGGAAAACCCCGCGCTCGGCTGG
>JGI12383J13903_1001334_pt1 | contig 11530 bp, 13 predicted proteins | sample Passage237B_FD_13903 | JGI IMG/M metagenome (IMG submission 13903)
CACGGCCGCGACCGAGTGCGCGCCGCATTCGAATCGCGCGAGACGGGAAGCGGCGAGGCGCTCGAGGCGTATCTCGAGTCAGCGTGGCACGCGAGCGGCCTCGCGCGATCGCACTTCCTGTACAACCCGTTCACCTCGTGGAGTTGGCTCAAGGACCGCGAGGTCCGCGCCGCGGCGGGAAAGATGATGCGACTGCTCGGCACCTCGCTCGAGAGGTTCGTGGCACAGCGCTTTCGCGACCCGGTGCTGCGCCAGGTGCTCGGCTATCCCGCGGTGTTCTTGGGGACGCGTCCGCAGGACGCCCCAGCGATGTATCACCTGATGAGCGCACTCGACCTCGACGAGGGGGTGGGCTATCCCATGGGCGGCTTCCACGCGATCGTCGAGCGGCTCGAGGCGCTTGCGCGTGAGGCCGGAGCCACGATCATCACTGGTGCCGATGTCACCGCGATTGAGGCGAAGGGAGAAGGTCGCCGTCGCCAGGTCTGCGCCGTCCGGTGGCGCGGGGCCAACGGCGTGGAGCGAGTCCTCTACGCGGACAACGTGGTCTCCGCGGCGGACCTGCACCACACCGAGACGCGGCTGCTCGAAGAGGGCGACCGCACGTACCCCCAGCGCTGGTGGGACAGGCGAACGAGTGGCCCTGGAGCGGTGCTCGTGATGCTCGGCATCGAGGGCGAGCTGCCGCAGCTCGAGCATCACAGCCTGTTCTTCACTCGAGACTGGCAGGCCAACTTCGAGGCGATCTTCGACGCTCCGACGACCATTCCCCACCCGGCATCGATGTACGTGTGCAAGCCGAGCGCCACGGACCCTGGGGTGGCTCCCGCCGGCCACGAGAACCTGTTTGTGCTGATCCCGGTGCCGGCGGATGTCGAGATCGGCGCCGGCGGAGCAGACGGGGCCGGGAGCGCGCTGGTGGAGCACATCGCCGACGAGGCAATCGACCGGATCGCCGCGTGGGCCGGGATTCCCGACCTTCGCGACCGCATTCGCGTGCGGCAGACCATGGGCCCCGCGGACTTCGCGTCCAGGTACAACTCCTGGAGCGGCGGCATGCTGGGCCCGGCACACATCCTCAGCCAGAGCGCGATGTTCCGTGCGCGCAACACCTCCAAGAAGGTGCGGGGCCTGTACTACGCCGGTGCCACGGTCGCCCCAGGAGTGGGTGTGCCGATGTGCCTCATCAGCGCGGAGATCGTGCTCAAGCTCATTCGCGGCGACGCGACCTCCGGTCCCGTGCCCGTGCCCGCGCGGGAGGCGGTTCACGCGTGACAGGGCTCTACCTGGGACTGCTGCTGCTGTCGATCGGGAGCATGCTGCTCCTCGACTGGCGCCACCGGCTGTTCTTCTGGAAGAACGTCAAGGCAGCGGCGACAGTGACGACCATCAGCGTGGTCGCCCTGCTCGCCGCCGACGCGGCAGGCATCGCGACCGGAGTGTTCCTCCGCGGAGACACTTCAATCGACACGGGCATCGTCCTTGCCCCAGAGATGCCCCTCGAGGAGCCGTTCTTCCTGGTCTTCCTCACCCTGCTCACGGCCGTGACGTTCACCGGCGCGCTCAAGGTGATCGAGCGTCGGGCAGGAGGAAGCCCATGACGTACGGAATCCTGGCGCTGGTGCTGACGGGCGCGGGGCTCGCCGCCGCGATCGCTGGCGCGAGGCGGCTGCCGCGCCCAGCCCGCCGCCGCTATTGGGCCGCAACCGCCGTGACCGGTGGAGTGCTGGTGGTGCTCACCGCAATCTTCGACAACCTCATGATCGGTGCCGGCCTCGTCGACTACGACCTCAGTGGGGCCAGCGGACTCGTGCTTGGCGCCGCACCCATCGAAGACTTCTCCTACTCGATCGCGTGCGCGCTGGGCGTCCCAGGCTTGTGGGTGCTCATGACCACGGAGCGCGCGCATGGGTGAGCTCCTCCGCCACGCGTTCCGTCTCGAGGCCAGTGAGCTGGATCAACACCGCCTACCCGTTCGCCGCCGCACTGCTGCTGTCGACGAGGGACATCACGTGGGAGCTGGTGCTGGGCACGGTCTTCTTTCTCATCCCGTACAACCTCGCGATGTACGGGATCAACGACGTCTTCGACTACGCCTCTGACATCAAGAATCCTCGCAAGGGAGGCATCGAGGGCGCGGTGCTGGAGCCACGCTGGCACCGGCCGCTGCTGTGGCTCATCGCCGCGACCACCATCCCGCCGGCCGCGATACTCATGATCGCTGGGGGATGGCAGGCATCGCTGTGGATGACCGTGAGCCTGTTCGCCGTGGTCGCGTACTCCGCCGCCGGACTCCGCTTCAAAGAGCGTCCCGTCCTCGACTCGATCACCTCGAGCACACACTTCGTGAGCCCAGCGGTGGTGGGCTTCGCGATGGCCGGAGCCCCATGGACCGCGACCATCTGGCTCATCCTCGCCGCCTTCTTCCTGTGGGGCATGGCCGCCCATGCGTTCGGTGCGGTGCAGGACGTGGTGCCGGACCGCGAAGGGGGCATCTCCTCGATCGCCACCATTCTTGGCGCGCGCGCAACGGTGAGGTTCTCGATAGGGCTGTGGGCAGCGTCGGGCCTCATCATGGCGTTGGTGACGTGGCCGGGGCCGCTTGCCGCGATCGTTGCCGCGCCCTACATCGCCAATGCGCTGCCGTGGTGGAACGTGACGGATGAGACATCCGCGCAGACCAATCCCGCGTGGAGGCGGTTCATCTGGTTGAACTACGGCTCAGGGTTCGCAGTGACCCTGCTGCTGATCTGGGTGTGGAACGGCTGAGACCAGCCGGATCAGTCCTCGTCCTCAGCGGCCCAGCGGTCGTAGTACTCGTCAGGCTCTTCCGTGACGGTTGACGACTTCGCGGCGCTGCCGGACACCAGCTCACGCTCGAGCGCACGAAGGTCACCACCGTGGTTCGTGTACTTGAGTTCGCGAGCGATCTTCGCGTCCTTAGCCTTCTGACGACCGCGCCCCATGTCGCCCGTCCTTCCTGACTATCGCGTGTGTGTGTCCCAACGGGTACTTTACATCGCCCACTCGCGCCCCTGCGACCCCCATCAAAACGGGAAATACGGAAAAGTTGGCGAAACCTCGTCATAATCGGAGTTACCGCGCCTCTCACACAGTACGAGGGCCCAATGTGGGGCGCATCTGATTCTGAGGGAAAGACACATGATGCCTGAGACCATTCAGGAGCCGGAGAAGCTTCTTACGCCTAGCGAGGTTGCCGCGATCTTCCGCGTTGACCCCAAGACGGTGACGCGATGGGCGAAGGTCGGCAAGCTGTCGTCGATTCGCACTCTCGGTGGACACCGTCGCTTCCGCGAGGACGAGGTTCGCGCGCTTCTCGCCGACGCCCAGGAGCCCCGCTTCTAGTTGGCGCCACGGCGCCCGCGACTGGCCCTGATTCGCGTCGAGCCAGCCGCGTACTGTTGGCGCCATGACGTCCCCAGTGCTTGCGGGTGTGTACTCCACTCCCGTTGGCGATCTCGCCGTTCTCACCGATGAGCCGAGCGGCGCTGTTGTCTTCTCGCATTTCGGCACTGTTGAACTGGCCGCGCGGTCTTTTGGCGCGGCCTGGGCATGGAAGCCCGACGCTGTGGTTGAGTCCGCGCTTGAGGCGTGGTCCACGGGGGATGGGTCGCTGCTGACGGATGTGCCGGTGCTGCACTCCGGGACTGCTTTGCAGGTGGAGATCTGGGAGGCCGTGCGCGCCATCCCTTCTGGAACCACGGCTACCTACGGAGAGATCGCTCTCGAGATCGGCCGGCCTCGCGCAGCCCGCGCCGTAGGCACGGCCTGCGCGCGCAACCTGACGACGCCGTTCACGCCGTGCCATCGGGTGGTCAGCGCCACCGGCATCGGTGGGTTTGGCGGTGCACTGGAATTGAAGCGAAGGATGATCGCGTTGGAGAACTCGTGAGCGCATCGACCAAGTCCTGGCTGCCGGCCTTCATCATCTGCGCCGTGGCGTGGGGCTCGAGCTTCCTGTTCATTCACGTGGCGCTTGAGTCCTTCACTGCCACCCAGGTGGCTTTTGGCCGCGTGCTGGTTGGCGCGGTGGTGCTGATCGGCATGCTTGTGGTGGTGCGGAAGCTGCCGCGCTTCACGCTGCGCGAGTTGGGATCCGTGGCGCTCGTGGCGCTGGGACTGTCCGTCGTGCCGTTCATCCTCATCCCGATGGCGCAGCAGCACATCACCTCGATCCTCGCGAGCCTCGTGAACGCGACCACCCCGCTGTGGACCGCGTTCTTCGTTGCGCTGCTCATTCCACACGAGCGCGCCACCCGCGTGCAGGTGCTGGGACTGCTCATTGGCGCATTCGGCATCGCCGTGCTGCTGGGTGCCTGGAACGTTGACGGCTTCCCGGCGCTCGGCGCCGCGCTGATGCTGGGAGCGACCGCGTGCTACGGCATAGGCGGAACGCTGTCGCGCATGCTGCTCGGCCGCATCTCCCAGGGTCCCACGGCGCTGAGCGCGGTCCAGATGACGATCTCGGCGATCGTGCTCCTGCCCTTCGCCGCAGTCGCGGTGCCGGACACCGGTCTTGAGGTGAGCGCAGCGTCGGCCTGGGCGCTGTTTGCGCTGGGTGTGCTTGGCACTTCATTCTCGTACGTGCTGTTCTACCAAGTGGTCCAGAAGGCGGGCGCGACGACCGCGGCGTCGGTGACGTATGTGGTGCCGATCATCGCGACCGCGCTGGGCATCCTCGTGCTGCACGAGGAGATGCTCTGGTACGAGCCCGTTGGTGCCGTGATCGTGCTGGTGGGTGTGTGGCTTGCCCAGCGCAAGCCTGCCGCGCGGGGCGCGCGCCTCGAGGTGGATGAGGTCACGGTCGAGGCCGTCGCCGCATCGGCGAGCGGTGAGGCGGCTGCGGCCGAGGTGGACGAGCGCTAGGCGGAACTGTTGCGCGCTGTGGGGCGCTGGTGCTTGCCCGCGCTGTGCTGGGCGCCGGGGACCCCACCCCCGGCNCACCCCCGGCACACCACCATGCCCACCCCCGGCACACCCCGCGCCCACTCCCGTCACACTCCCGCGCCCACTCCCGTCACTCCAGGCGCTGTAATGGGACATGAGGTCCGGGTTTGGGAAAACTCGGTCTCCTAATGGGACATGAGGTCCGCCCAAGCCGCAGCGGTGCCGAGAAAGGCCGGGGTGTGCCTCGTGGGACCTCTCGTGGTCCCGATGAGCACGGCCGTGCGGGCAGGGTCGGTCGCAGCGGACCTCATGTCCCACTACGGCGCAAGAATCTCGAAAAGCCGGACCTCATGTCCCATTAGCGCGCTCTGGGTGAGTTTTGGGCGCGCCGCGCGCGCGTGCGCGTGGACCCAGCCGCGCGCGAGCCGCAGCCGCGTGCGCCGCCCGCCTTACGCGCCCGGCATCGCGCCTTTCACCGCGTCGATCGCGCGGTGCGGCACCAGGTCCTTGTTCTTCTTCACCTTGCTCGCGCCAATGAGGCCAAAGATGAGCACAAACAGGAGCAGTCCTCCGGCCACGACAAGCGCGGCGGCCCACGCGGGCATGACGTTCGCGAGACCGATCACGGCAGCCGCGAGCAGCACGCCCACCATGAAGAAGCTGAACACTGCGGCGACAACCAGGAACGCCGCGCCGGAGGCGAGGTTGCGCAGCTTGAGCTGGAGCTCGGCCTTGGCAAGCGCGAACTCCGTGCGCAGGCGCGCGACGAGCGAGCCGGCGACGGAAGCGAAGAGCGCGTTGAAGAGCGTCTTAGAGATGCTGTTGCGGGACATGCAGAACTCCTTGGTGGGTGTCACCTACTGGAACGGTTATCGGCAAGTACGGGCGCTGACGTGAGGCGATCACTTGTTGGATCCCGCCAGCAGAGCCTGCACAAAGTAGCGCTGGAACGCGAAGAACACGATGAGCGGAATCACCATAGACACGAAGGCGCCNGTGGACAGCACATCGATGTTGGATCCGAACTGCCGCAGCTGGCTCTGGATCGCCACCGTGATGGGCTGCGACTCCGCATTGGTGAAGATCAGCCCAATGAGCAGGTCGTTCCACGTCCACAGGAACTGGAAGATCGCGAGCGACGCGATCGCCGGCCCGCCAAGCGGCAGCACCACTCGGGAGAAGATCCGCCATTCGCTTGCTCCATCGACGCGAGCGGCCTCGAGCACCTCGTGCGGGATCTGCGAGAAGAAGTTCCGCAGCAAGAAGATTGCAAACGGCAGGCCAAACGCGATGTGGAACGCGATCACCCCTGGTATCGAGCCAAAGATGCCCAGCCAGCCGAACATCCTCGCCACCGGGATCAGCGCCACCTGCAGCGGCACTGCAAGCAGCACAATCACGCCAACGAGCAGCCAGTCGCGGCCAGGGAAGTGCAGCCAGGCGAACGCATAGGCGGCGAGCGCGCCAATGAGCACCACCAGGATCGTCGTCGGCACCACGATGAGCACCGTGTTCCACAGCGACGAGGTGATGGTCGAGTTGGACAGCAGATCCACGTAGTTCTTGAGCGTCAGCTGCGACGGCTCGGTGAGCACGGTCCACCAGCCGGACGACCCGGAGTCGCCCACGCTGCGGAACGACGTGATGAACAGTCCCAGCGAGGGGATGACCCACAGCAGCGCCACGATCAGCATGAGCAGGTTGACGACGCTGCGGCTGAAGAAGCCCGCGATGCGCCGGCCGAGCGGTTCGCGCCGGGGAGCCGGGGCGGCAGTCGCCGGGGTCTCCTCGGAGGTCTCGGGAGCAGCGGTGTCGGTCATGATGCACGCTCCTGTCGGAAGCGGCGGACGTTGATGATCATGAATGGCAGCACCATCACGAGCAGCAGAATCGCGAGCGCGGATCCGAGGCCCTGGTCGTTGCCGCCGCCGAACGACACCGTCCACATCTCCACGGCGATCACGTTGGCGGCAGGTTTCGCATTGCCTGGCGGTATGACGTACACCAGGTCGAAGATCTTCAGCACGTTGATGATGAGCGTCACGAACACCACCACCAGCACGGGCGACAGCAGCGGCACGGTGATCTTCGTGAACACCTTCCACTCGTTCGCGCCGTCAACGCGAGCGGCCTCGAGCAGCGTGCGGTCCATTGCCGACATGCCCGACGCGATCATCACCATCGCGAAGCCCGCCCAGATCCACACATACGACAGGATCACGACGGCGGTGATGAAGGTGGCGCTCAGCCAGGGGACACCGGTGGCCCCTTCGGAGAAGTTCGCNGCAGGCAGCGCCACGCGATAGCTCTGCCCGGNGTCGAGCCCAGTGATGGAGAAGGTCCCGTCGTCCTCAGTCTGCGCGGATCCGGCGATGGTCCCGTCCGGCGCCACCGCGTCGACGCGCACTCCCGGCAGCCCGGCCTCGCTGTCGTCGATCGTGCCAGCGGTGCCGCCGCCTCCCCTCACAAAGTCGAGCCAGACGGTTCCCGTGATCTCGTCATTTCCCGCGCCCGACGCTGGGGCGGCTTGGGTGGGGTCCTCGCCAAGGCTGTCGGCACGGATCCCCACGAGCGGGAAGTCAATGGTGGAGCCGGTGGCGACCTCAGCGTCGGTCGCGATGATGCCGCCGTCCACGGTGAGGCCGAGGTCGGGGCGCGGCTTGGCGCCCGGATAGGCGGACGTGTCTGAGAAGACTGACTTGGTGGCGACTATCGCCGCGTTGACCACTCCCAGGTTGGGGTCTTCCTGGAACATGCCGCGGAAGATGACGCCCGCGGCGAGCATCGAGATCGCCATGGGCATGAAGATGATGAGCTTGAAGGCCGTGGACCAGCGGATCTTGTCCAGCAGCACGGCAAAGACCAGGCCGATCACGGTGCAGGTGAACGGCGCGACGATGACCCAGATGATGTTGTTGCGGATCGCCGTGAAGGTGGTGTCCGACGTGAACATGGTCACGTAGTTGTCCCACCCAATGAACTCGTCGCCCTTGGCGTTGTAGAACGACCGGATGAACGTGTAGATCATCGGATAGACGACGAGCGCTCCAAGGAGCACGAGCGCGGGCATGATGAAGCCCGTCGCGATGAGCGCTTCCCGGCGGCGGGTCCGGGAGGACAGCGATTCGCCGTCCTCCCGAACCGGGGCCGCCTGCGGTTGATCAACCGTGGCGGTCATATCAGGTCGCCTCAGTAGGCCGCTGCCGCGGCATCCTCAAGCGCCTGCTGAGTTCCCTCGATGTCGGAGGGGTTCTCGAGGAACTCGATCATGATCTGCCAGAAGCCCTGGCCCGTGGTGCCGCCAAAGGCGCTGGGCGTGAGGTCTGACATATCGAAGCGGAACTCCTCAGCGCCGGTGAGCGCCTCGGCGATCTGCTTGGAGATCTCGTCCGGGTACAGCGAGGTGTCCACCGTCTTGTTGGGGCTGGTGATGCCGCCGAGCGGCACCCACACCTCGGCAGCCTCGGGTGAGGCGAGGTACGCCATGAGCGCGTCGGTGCCGGGGTCGTTGTTGAACTGCACCGCGACGTCGCCCCCACCGACCACCGCCGCGGCGGAGCCGTTGACCGACGGGAAGTCGTAGAACAGGGCGTTCTCACCCACGACGGAGTTGCCGTCGGCGGTGATGTTGCCAGCCACGAAGTCACCCTCGAAGACGGTGCCGGCCTTGGGGTCGGCGCCGAACACCTCGGTGACGGACTCGGGGAAGGTGCGCTGGGCGGCACCGCCCTGAACCACCTCGGAACTGAACAGCTGGGAGAGCACCTCGAGGGCCTCCGCAACGGACGGGTCCGTCCACGGGATCTCGTGCCGCGTCAGCTGGTCGTACATGTCGCCGCCAGCAGTGCGCAGGTAGACGTTCTCGAACCAGTCAGTGAGAGGCCAGCCCACGTCAGCGCCAATGGAGATGCCGGAGTAGCCGGAATCCTGAATGATCTGCAGCTGCTGCAGGAACTCCTCCCACGTGGCCGGCACGGTGGCGCCCGCCTGCGAGTAGATGTCGTCGTTGTACCAGACGGTCGACTTGTTGGACGCCTTGAACCAGACGCCGTAGAGCTGGCCGTCAACGCTTCCCAGGTCAATCCAGGACTGCGAGTAGTTGGCGCCCACAGCGTCGGCCGTGGCGTCGCTCACCGGCTTGATCGAGCCGTCGGTGGCGTATTGAGTGAGCAGAGCCGGCTGCGGCAGCAGCGCGACATCCGGCGGGTTGCCGCCTTCGATCTGCGTACCAAGCGTGGTTGCTGCCTGGTCGCCGAAGCTCGTGTAATTGACGGTCGCTCCCGTCTCATCCGCGAAAGCTGCGAGCACCTGCTCGAAGTTCGCCTGTTCGTCTCCGGACCACGCGGCGGCGACGTTGAGTGTCACTCCGCTCAGGTCCGTGCCGGGCTCGATCGCGGGCCCTCCAGGCCCCTCCGAGCTGTCGTCGTCAGTAGAAGACGTGCATCCTGCAACGATCAGAGCCCCTGCCGCCACGAGTGCGGCGGCTCCAATCCCGCGGTTCCACCGAAGTGTCATCGGTCCCTCCTTGGGTAATAAGGAGGCACGCAGGCTCTGCGAGGAGCGCCGTCGCGCCTCTTCGTTGTCGGCGCGTGCAACCGCTCTGCAGCACGCGTCGTCTTTGGGCGGTACCCGAAAGCAGAGCGGCTTATTCTCAACCTACTCCAAACTAGGACAATGCGCCCAAGGAGGACACTGCACCCGTAGCCGCACGCCTATGGGCCGTGGCACGCTAGGTGCCATGTCGCAGCCGCCTGAGGGTCCCGAACAGTACTCCCCGCCGCCGGCACCCGTGCCCATTCCCCCTCCGCCGCCGTCGATCTCCGACGCCGCCGCGCAGTACAGCGGAGGGGGAGACAATCCTTACGCGCAGAACCCGGCCTACCACCGTGCTCCGAGCACCTCTGGCTCGGGTGCCCCCGTGGGACTCGCGGTCGCTTCACTCGTGATTGGCATCGTCGCCCTCCTCACGGGTTGGATTCCTGTGTGGGGCATCGTCCTCGGTCTGCTCGCCGCGATCCTTGGCTTCGTCGCCATCGGGAAGAAGCAGTCCAAGGGATTGTCGATTGCGGGCATTATCACGGGCATCATCGGGGCCATCATGTCCACCGCGGTCCTCGTCGCGCTGATCGCGGGCGCGAACTGGATCTCCGATCCCGACAACTGGCCCACCTTCAGTTACGACCCCGACAACAGCTACGACCCCGGCGACCTCTACTACAACGGGGATTCCACCACCATTCAGCCCGACGCTGGGGGGACCAGCCTCTCGATCGCCGAGCAGGCATTCGGCAAGTCTGAGTCGAACCCAGAGGTGTGGTGGTTCGCGGTGATCCTCGACAATCCCAACAGCACGAGCTTCCCGGCCGCGGACATCACGGTCCAGGCCCTTGCCGCCGATGGCACTGTGCTTGATGACAACTGGACGTATCGCGCCGTTGCGCCAGGCAAGACCGCGCTCGTGGGCAATTTCTGGGACGTGGGCGGCGGGGAGATCGCCTCGCTTCAGGTGCTCGGACCGCCGGCCGATGCGCTCAGCAGCTCGACGCCCGAAGGCGGCCTTGAACTCAGCGACTTTACGGTCGAGAGCAACGATTGGTCCACGACGGTTTCCGGCACGGTGACGTCGACCTTCGGCGAGCTCAAGTACGGCGCGGTCATCGCGGTTGTGGCCCGCGATGACTCTGGTGCCATCATCGGCGTTGCCAATGCCTACGTCGGCGAGCTCGCAGCCGGCGCCACCGAGAAGTTCGAGGCGTTCTTCTACGACACCCCCGTCCCGGACGCGAAGTTCGAGGCCTACCCCTGGCCCTACTGATGGACTCCAGGAGGCAGGTTCTCGAGACATACTTCGACGCGTTCCGTCGCAGCGATCACGCGGCGGTGCTCGGCTGTCTCACCGACGACGTCGTGTGGAATGTGCACGGCGTGCGAACCACCCACGGCAAGGCGGAGTTCGACACCGAGATCGAGAACCCAGATTTCGAAGGAAGCCCGGTGCTGAGGGAAGACCGGATCGTCTCCGAAGGTGACGTCACCATCGTCACGGGGACGGGGAGAGGCACGCACCGGCAGTCGGGCCCGTTTGCCTTCGCATTCGCCACGGCGTTCACCTTCCGCGGAGACCTCATCGCCCAAGTGGACTCCTACGTGGCATAGCGTTCATCAGGCAAGACGTGACAATCTAGGGGCCATGTCGCAGCCGCCTCAGAGACCCGAGTACTACAGCCCGCCTGCGCCCGCGCCGATCCCGCCGCCGCCGTCCATCTCCGATGCGGCTGCCGAGGTGGGCTCCACGGGCGGCGTCCCATATGTGAACCCACCGGGATTCGCTGCGCCGCCGCAACGATCTGCCCCACAGGGATTCGCCATCGCCTCGCTGGTGCTCGGCATCGTCGGCTCGTTCACAGGGTGGATCCCCGTCTGGGGCATCGCCGTCGGCATCACCGCGCTCGTCTTGGGCATCGTGGCGATCCGCAAGCGGCAGTCCAAGGGCATGGCGATCCCGGGAATGGTCCTTGGCATTATTTCCGCCTTGATGTCGATCGCCGTGCTGGCTGTGGTGCTCATCGAGGACGATCTCTTCGACAGGTACGATCCGGCGGACTACTACCAGGTGGAGCAG
>JGI12383J13903_1001339_pt1 | contig 11487 bp, 8 predicted proteins | sample Passage237B_FD_13903 | JGI IMG/M metagenome (IMG submission 13903)
CCATATTGTTTTCAACCTCTACGTACCGTTTCATTTTGCTCACGTCTGCGCTGCTATAGAAAAGTATCGCTTCGCTGGGGTTTCCATCTCTGCCGGCTCTTCCGGTTTCCTGATAATACCCTTCAATATTTTTCGGTAAGTCCATGTGGACCACATACCGCACATCAGGTTTGTCGATTCCCATTCCGAAAGCGATGGTAGCCACAATGATTTTTACTTCCCCTCTGATAAAGGCGTCCTGATTTTGTTCCCTCACCCACTTGTCAAGCCCGGCATGGTAAGGTCGGGCGTTATAGCCTTCAAGACGGAGCTTGGCGGATAATTCTTCTGCTGATTTTCTTGAAAAAACATAAATAATACCGCATTCATGTTTTCTGGGTCTCAGGTAGGAGATCAGTTTGGCGTAGCTGTCTTTTTTGGCCCTTACGTGGTATTTAATGTTAGGTCTGTTGAATCCGGATACCAGAATTTCCGGTTCGTTCAGTTGAAGCTTTTGAATGATGTCTTTTCGGGTGAGCTCGTCTGCCGTAGCTGTTAAAGCAATTACGGGTACTCCCGGAAATTGGGCACGAAGCTCTCCCAGTTGTAGAAATTCCGGCCTGAAGTCATGTCCCCATTGAGAGATACAATGTGCCTCGTCTACTGCTATGAGTGAAATCTTAACGGATTTCAGCAGGGCCATAAGTTCATTTTCTTCCCCAAAGAATCTTTCAGGTGCCAGGTACAGGATTTTTAACTGCTGGTTTTCTATTTTTTCCAGTGTATCCAGGCGTTCACTTACTCCTATGGTTGAATTCAGGCAGGCTGCTTCTACTCCTTTTGCTCTTAAGGCATTTACCTGATCTTTCATGAGAGCAAGAAGGGGAGAGACTACAATCGTTAATCCTTCAAAAACAAGGGCAGGTACCTGATAACACAAAGATTTTCCACCACCGGTTGGCATGAGGACAAAGGTGTCCCTGCCTGACAATATACTTTTGATCGCATTTTCCTGCTCAAACCGGAAGGAGGAATATCCAAATACATTTTGAAGAACCTGCAAAGAATCCATCTGTGAAGATCAAAGAAATTAGTAAAAGCTAATTTTAAAAATAAGAGTTTTTTTTATTTGATAACATAGCTAATTTTGAACAACTTATTAACATGTGCCTCCTGGTGTTGTTGTTGATTTACAGTAAGTTATGAATGCGGCAGTTGAAAAGTAATCGGTGAAATAATTAAAAGCTACAGATCTTTTGTTTTAAAAAACTCCCAAGATACAGAATTTAATGGTCCGAAATAACAATGCTGCATTGCAACTGGCTGAAATGCTGGCAAAGCACGAACAACTAGGGTACATCCTGCTGGATTCCGAATTGAGAATTTTAAACATAAATTCTGTAGCTGAACAAATTTTTGAAATCACACAGGACCTTGTAGAGGGCTGCGTTATTACGGATATTTTTCCCTGTCTCTCCGATACAGAACATTTTTCTTATATCACCGATGCATTAAATGGACATACCAGAGAAGTGCCGGAAGTCTCTTTAAATCCTTATTCCTTTGAGTCTCCAAGAATTTTCAAATTTTCTTACCTTCCATTCAAAGATGATTTGGGAAATGCAAATGTTCTGATCCTTCTCAAGGACTTAAACAGGCAACCAATAGGGCTATGTGCATCGGACAGGAAGTTTGAGTTTCTTTTGGATGAGATTGACGTGGGAATCTGGGAAGTTGATTTGCAGGGGGATACGTTGTATCTTAATAAATGCATGTGTTCCATGCTCAATCTGTCGTCTATCCATGACTTACAGGGGAAAACTTATTTTGAATTTTTTACTCCCCGGAGTATTGAAGCCATGCGGATTCAGTACGAGAAAGACAGAAAGAATGGAAAGCTGGCTTCTGTGTTTGAAGCAGAGCTGATTTCCAAAGGTGGTGAACTGTTAAATGTAATGATTCATGGTACTCCGTTGGTTGACGTTTCAGGAGGAATAAAAGGGTATATAGGAACCTTTACCGATATTACCGAAAAGATTAATTATCAAAGAGAATTAAAGAATTCGGAAGAGCGGTTCCGGACCTTATTTGAAAAGGCGCAGCGATCAAATCTTTTGTTAAAAGAAGGTAACATTACTCTGGTAAATGATGCCTTACTTAAAAAATTTGGCTTTAAGTCTCCTGATGAGATCGTGGGAAAGCCACTTGCTGTTTTGCTTGGACCTTCTTCTTCGGAAACAGGAGAAGAACGGCTAAACAATAGTAAGGGGCTGGATGAAGAAGCGCAGACCTTTGAGTTGTTTTTTTCGGATATACATGGAAAAGAATTCCCGGGAGAGGTGGAGGTGACGTATTTTGAGTTGGTAGACGGACTATCTGTACATGTTTCCATCAAGGATATTACAGCTCAGAAATTAGCAGAGGAAGAGATTAAAAAGAGTGAGGCAAAGTTTCGTGCTTTGTTTAATACGCAAATGATTGGAATTGCCTTTACCGATTCAAAGGGAAAGATATGTGAGGTAAATGCAAAGTTTCTGGATATTATCAAATACAACAGAGAGCAGTTTGCAGAGAAGGATATGTATTGGAAGGATCTGACTCCGGAAGAATATCTGTACAGAGACGATTGGGCAATTGAAGAGTTTATGAAGAAGGGTTTTTGCAGTCCTTATGAGAAAGAGTATTTGTGCAGGGATGGGAGTCAGGTGCCAGTGCTTGTTGCTTCGGCTTTTCTGAAAGGCGTTAAAAATCTTGGTGTAGGGTTTATCATTGATGTAACTGAACTGAAGAAAAGCAGGGAAGAGGCCAATAAGATCGCTGAAGAGTTGTCAAAATTTTTATACATGGCTTCTCATGACCTTAAAGGACCTCTGGCTTCTGTCATCGGTCTTACCATGGTTGCCAAAAACGAAGTGCAGGATGCAAAGGCGATGGAGTATTTTTCTCTTATCGAAAAATGTACGAAGAAGCTTGATAATTCATTGCTGAACCTTATGAAGATTATAAGGATCAAAAGCAATGTTTTCCAACGGGTAGAAATCGATTTTAACAGGCTGGTGCCAGAGGTGCTTGATACTGTTATTTATCAGGGAGTTAATGACCTTCCAGCGCTTGAATTGCAGGTGGACCTGAAAAGTCCGTTTTATTCCGATAAGGAATTACTTGTTTCCATCTTTCAAAACCTCCTGGAAAATTCTATTAAATATAAATCTCTGCTAAAGAAGCTCCTAATTAAAGTAACGGTCAGAGATATTCACGATGCTATTGAAATTATAGTGGAGGATAATGGAAGAGGAATAAACTCTCAGATAATAAGCAAAATATTTGATATGTTTTATAGAGGCGATTTAAACTCTAAAGGGTCAGGTCTGGGGTTGTACATTGTGCAGAACGGAGTGGAGAAGCTTAATGGGAATATTACGGTACGAAATGTAGATTCAGGTGGGGCTGAATTTCGTATTGTGCTGCCCAGGACTTAAGCAGCTACTGAAGCTATAGCAATTAAAATAATCTGGCTCAATGCGGAAAAGTATTGGGCTTTTTTATTTTAGGAAATAGCCAGGTTAACATAGCATGGATTAATGTATCAGTACTGTAATGGTTGCATGTTTCATTTAAAAAAGCCTTTAATGACCATGCAGGCCCGATGAGAGCCACAGGTAACAATCGTTGGGGTAGACGGTTAAATAATAAACCACCAAAGGAGAAAAACATGTTAAATCAAAATGACTTAGCCTTAATTGAGATTTTAAACGATTGCTGTAATGTTTGTGAAATGTGTGCTACGGCCTGTCTAAGGGAAGAGAATGTAAAGATGTTGTCGAAATGTATTGAGTTGGACAGGGATTGTGCAGATATCTGCCGGACTGCAGCGGCGCTTTTAAGAAGGGATTCAAAAATTGCACATCAATATCTTTTGCTGTGTGAGGAAATCTGCAGAATGTGTGCGGAGGAATGCCAGAAACATACGTCCATGCGTCATTGTATGGAATGTGCGGAAGAGTGTCTTCGTTGTGCGGAAGCGTGTCATGAACTACACGAACCGATAATGCAGAAGTAACTATCAAAAAGGCTGTTTGGAAATGAAACAGCCTTTTTGATTTCTAGGTATTTATTTTTGAGAGGATTTTTTCCACTATTCCAAACGTATAATATTTGGCTACATTTTCTATGTATTTGGAAAAGTCTATAGGCGCGTGGTCGTTTGCAGAGTCGGAAATGGTTCTGACCACTATATACGGAATGTTGAATTCATAGCATATCTGCCCTACTGCACCACCTTCCATTTCCACACATAAGGCATTCGGTAATTCGTTCTGTATTCTGATAAGCTGTTGTGCAGAACCAATAAACTGATCACCACAGCATATTTGTCCACTATAAACCCTAGGATTGTGAAGGGAAAACTGATCGATATATTCCTGGGCGATATAGTTTTGAAAATCTTTTTGAAGGAACTCCTCACAGCAGGCTACTGCATCGCAAACAAGTGTATCATGACATGGGAAGATGGCCTTGTTTAAAAGAGGTGCTTCAAACTGAGGAAAAAGAGGACGTGCATCGAGGTCGTGCTGGGTGGCTTCTGTAGCTACTACGATATCTCCTACTTTTAACCGGGTGTTTACCGCACCCGCCACACCGGCAACAATAAGCCGGTCGATACCAAAGTGCTCAATCATGATGGCTGCTGTTACAGATGAGGCTACTTTACCAATGCGGGACAACGCCACTACGCATTCATAACCGTTGAGTGTTCCTTTATAGAAATTTCTGCGCCCGGACTCATATATCGATTCTATAGTCATATTGGAAATAATCAGTTCGATCTCCTCTGGCATTGGTACTAGTATTCCCGTAAGCATTGTTAATTGTTATAATAATTTATTTCGTTAATATTTCAGTTCAACAAATCCCTTGATAAGGCTGCTGCCATTGTAAAATATATAATAATAGGTTCCGGCCTGTAATTGCTCTCCCGCATTGCTGGTGCCGTTCCAGTTGTTTTCATAGTTTTTCTGACTATACCAAAGCTGTCCAAAACGGTCAAATATTTCAAGTTTATTTTCTTCCTTGTGGTCAATCCCTCTGATAACAAAGTAGTCGTTCATGCCATCGTTGTTGGGCGTAATAATGCTGGGAGCTTCCAGACGATCGTGACTGGTGAGCTGTACCAGATAGTCTTCTGTTTCTCCTGTCTCCCCCTGGGAAATACATCCCTGATCCGAAGTAAAGGCTCCGGTAGTCCGCATTCTTACCCTTAATCTTCTGGCCCCTGCATACTCTGCATTACCTGAGATCGGAAGGTTGGGAAGGACAATTACGGAGTCCTGTCCAAACGAGGAGGCCAGAAACTCACCGGCTTCGTCAAATTCTCCGTTATTGTTGTAGTCAATCCATATTGCCGTGTAGTAGGTAGGAGTGTTCAGCTTGTTCCTGGAGGTATGTATTTCGGCAGTGTAGATATCTCCGAGAAAAAGTTTGGTGCTTAGTTCGGATTGTGTGTAATCAGCATAGCCAGAGGGTGTACAACCTGAATGTTTGTTTTCTAATGAAGCCAGACTGAAGTAATCAATATGTCCTCCGGCACATGACTCAAACGTTGTTGAAGCAGGGCAGGAGGTGCCTGGAAGTATAACTGTTGCTCCCCGATTGATTTTAATTGCAAAGTTGACAGTGTCATAAGGTAATCCTTCAGGAGTGTAAATGATGCATCTAAGATTTCCGTTTTCAGAGTCTTTGTTAAATCCAATGGCGATAGAAGGACCGGTTTTGTTGGGAAATACAACATTTTCGTCCGAATATTCCCACGCATAGGTATGCCCGCTAAGAGCAGGAATAATGGAATAAACCTGTAAAGTATTTTCAGCAACTATTTCCCTCCCTGATATAGACAAAAGGGGTGGCCTTACGTAAAGTGTTCTTTCCATGGTAGCTGGAAGGTAATTGTCATTTCCTTCCTGACGTGCTATAATAAACGTAGAACCAAACCCAGTCAGCGTAATTACATTGCCTGTTACAGTGGCTACGGAAGAATCAGAGCTTTCAAATTGCAATGCTAGACCGGAAGTAGAGGAAGCATTGATCGAAAAAGAAGGTTCTCCGTAAGTACGTTCTGCCAGTGGTTCAAATAAGATGGTCTGAGTGGCTTTGTTGACCGTTAATTCTTTACGAACGATCGTGGAAGGAAAGTAATTTTTATCTCCTTCGCTCCAGGCATTGATGTATACAGTGCCTGCTCCTGTAATGGTAATCAAATTTCCGGAAGTGGTTGCTATTGCAGGATCTTCACTGCTAAGGACAACAGACAGGCCGGAGTTGGACAGAACCTGAGGTGTAAACGGAGCATCACCATACGTTTTAACCGGAAAATCTTCCAGCGTAATGGTTTGTTGAGCTTTATTCACTAAGATTGTTTTGGGAGCAGAGGTGCCAGTGTGATAGTTTTCGTTCCCTTCCACAACAATCGATATTGCTGAACTTCCGGCTCCAGTAATGATTGCAGTATCCCCGGAGATTTTGATAACTGAAGGGTCAGAACTTATAAAGGTCACTAGCAGTCCTGAATTGACAGATGCCATAAGAAGAAATGGCTGATCTCCATAGGTTTTTGGTAAGGGAGGGTTAAATGTAAAAACTGGCTCCACTCTGCTGTCGTATTTGGCAATGAATATGTCTCCTTTATTGCCTGCAAAAAGAGCCTGTTGCTGCTGGGTCGGATCGAAGTTACCACTTCCGTCGACAGCACCTCCCAGAACAAGTTTGCCTTTACCATCAACAACGATTGCTGATACCGTATCATCAAGGCTGCCACCCAGTTTCTCAGCCCAGATGAATTGACCGTTTTCAGAGTACTTAGCCATGAATATATCTGTCTCAAAGCCGAATAAGGTAGTTGAACTGGAGACAGGATTGGGGTTTAATTGGTTTTTAAAAACTCCGGCAAGGTAAATCGTTCCGGCAGGGGATGCGGCAATGGTAAGGCCTCTTGCCACTGTTTCGCTTCCAATAATGTTCGACCATTTATAATTTCCGAGTGCATCGTATTGCGCCAGTAGTATATTCTGGGAAGATTTTGGGGTAACGTAGGCAGTTGCCAGTGAAGGATCGAGGTCTGTTTCTACTTCCAATGCTCCTGTAATGGTAATGTTACCTGAGTTGTCAATACAAAGATCGTGAAGTATGTTGGTTTTGGCCGGTGAACCATGGGGGAATGTATTGACCCATTTTAGGCTGCCTTCTTCGTTATACATGGCCAGAAAAGTAGAGCCAAAATTACTTTTCTGTTCATTTCGTGATTCATGAATATCAAAATCTACAGACTCATTGAAATGTCCTGTAGTATATATGTTGCCTTTAGAATCTGTTATATGAGCGGTAATTTCACAAAATGCATTCGTACCCGACAATATGCCTCCCCATTTAATTTTACCCGTTTTACCATCGTATTGAGCAATAAAGCCAGTTTGTTCTCCTTCGCTTAGTTTGTAGTATTCTTGGTTGTTAGGCTCAAGAACAATCGGGACTCTTATATTTGATCTCCAGTTACCCGATAATGTAATGGAACCGGATGCGTCAGCAGAAATGTCAATACCAGTATTATCCGAAGAAGATTTGATCATACCAGCCCATATAAGAGATCCGTCCTTTCCATTGTATTTGGCAATAAAAGTTTGTTTGTAACCTGGCTCACCAAAAATGGAAAAGATTTTTTCTCCCGGGTCAACATCCATTACTCCGTGAAAATATCCTGTGATAAAGATGTTGCCTTCATGATCAATACAAATGCTTTTACCTTCATCATCCAGATTAGAGCCTATTCCGAAAGCCCAGATGAATTTTCCGTCCTGATTGTATTTGGCGACAAAGACATCTTTACCTCCATGGCCTGACAAAAAATTGTTGCTAGTGCCTGGATCAAAATCCAATCCTGAATCGGTGTAATAACCGGTAGCGATGATATTTCCTTCTTTATCCAGCACCATATCATTGGTTTGTTGAAGTGTTCCCTGACCTCCATAGATCGAGAATCCCCAATCAAATGATTTATTCTGAGCGTTTATTCCGGAGAGGACAAGCAGAAACAGAATAACAAAGAAAAAGCTCCTTTTCATAGGTGAAGAATTGTTTCGTAGAAAAATGGGAAAAATTTATATATTCAAAAATACGATTTTTAGGCCTCCGGGCAATAGATTTTGGGAAGAGTTTGGTGGTTTGGTAAATGGTGTTATGTAGTTGATTTTGCGTAGGTGAGGCCAGGTAATTTATAAATATGGGAGCAGTTATATTGTGTGGGATTCATGCATCCGGAAAAACAACTTTTTTTAAAATACATTTTTAAAAACACATGTGCGTATTTCATTGGATTTGCTCAGAACTAGAACAGGGAAAGATATTTTCTGGAAACCTGTTTTTCTACGAAACAGCCTTTTGTGGTAGCTAATACTAATCCTACCAGAGAGAAACGCGAAAAATGTATTTCCATGGCCAGTAAATATAACAGATTGTTGGCTATTATTTTGAAACAGATCGGAAGGATGCTTTGGATAATACGTAAGTGAACGCGTAGGTTCAAGCATCGATGCACTTATTGTAGGGTAAAGGATGTTTCAAGATCTTCCGGTGTGTTGTAGTTTTTGATAGTTGTTTTTTCGTTCTCATCCAGAGATATAAAGAACCCTCGTCCGAAGGATAACACATATTTAAGACTGTTTTTGGCTAATACCTTTTTTTCGGCCATAAACATTATCCTTTTTAAGAAATCGGACAGATAGATGCCTATGAGCGGTTCTTCCTGTCTGTCGTTTTTAAGAATGAAAAAGTCATAGTCTTCAGAAAGATTGGACAGGTAGGTAGTGTAGATTTTGTTTACTAGTTCACTGCTGATGTCCCGGACATCGCAGGCTAGAAGGAACAGGTCTTTGGAGGGGGCAAGGGAGTGAACGGTCAGAATGCCGTTTAATGGTCCTTCGGTGATCTTTTTATCCACGATCAGTTGTTCCGGATGAAACAGGCTCGCATAAGGATGCTTTTGGGCTTCATTGATGGAAACAATAATTTCCATGGGAAGCTGATTGAGTTTTGAAAATGCATTTTCGGCCCATGTTCTTCCGTTTGTTTTCAGTAAACCCTTGTCCTGCCCCATTCTGCTGCTGAGACCTCCGGCCATTACTACTCCGATAATGTTTTCTTCCATAGCTTATCTGATTTGGAATGATCTACTGTATAATCTCCTGGTGTTGGTGGCAGCTGCAGTTATGCCCCCATTCATGAGTACCATCGGAAAAAAATTCCTGTTTCCAGATGGGTGCTTCATGCTTTACCCGGTCTATGATGTATCTGTTTGCCGCATAAGCCTCTTCTCTGTGTGAGGATGCAGTGATAACCACTACAGCACTTTCACTGATGCCCACTTTCCCAATACGATGGCAACATAAAGCTTTGTGAAGTTTAAAGCGGGTATAGCTGCTTTCTATAATTTCCCGGATGATCTTTTCTGCCATGGGAATGTAACACTCATAAAAAAGGTAGTCAACAGCTTTTTTATGGCTGTGATTTCTCACTTCTCCACTGAAGAGCACAATGGCTCCGGCTTTGGGATCATGAGCCTCTGAAAGCATTGTTATCAGATCGATGGGGGATTTTGTTATAAACTTCATATCAGCCTCCGCTTGATGGTGGAATGATTAACAAATGTTCATCGTTGGACAATACATACGCTTTATCTACAAAGCAGTCGTTGACTGCAGGTTTGCATTTGGCAAGAATCGATACAGCTTCTGGATATTCTGCTGTTAACAGACGGTATACGTCTCCAACGGTAGTACCGTCGATTAACTCGATAGTAAACTGAGGAGTAAAGTAATCTTTTAATGCGGCAAATACCTGTACGTTAATTTTCATGATTATCCTCCTATGTATTTCATGGACAATGCACTTCCGGTAAACTGAGCACTTTGTTTTTGGGCAAGTGCCTGTTGCAATAATTTTTGCATGGAATAGGGATCATCGGAATGTTCTTTTATGCTGATGCCGCTATCTGAGCTAAGACAACCATAGATATTTCCGAAGCTGTCGAGTCTCAATCGATTGCAGTCAAGACAAAACGGATGACTTTCATTGGCTATAATTCCGAAAATCTGTTTCTGGTCGGTTATCCAGTACGATGCAGTGGCACCGCGTGCTCTGTCCAGTGGAATAAAGCGATGTTGTTCTGCAATCTTTTCGAGAATCTCTTCCTGTGAATAGTAAAGATCGTGATGCCTGTTGTAAAGATGTCCCATTTTCATTACTTCAAGAAAACGAACTGGAATGTTTCTTTCCCTGGCGAATGCAAGTAGTGGAAGAACCTGGTCGGTGTTAATCCCTTTCATGACAACTGTATTAAGTTTTACAGGTATGCCAATTGCCAGTGCATGGTCTATGCCATCAAGGATTATGTTTAAGTTTTTTCTTCCGGATATCTTATAAAACGTTTTCTGGTCCAGGCTGTCGAGCGAAACATTTATGCTGCTGATACCTGCATTTTTGATTGCTACAGCTTTTTCTTTCAGGAATACACCATTGGTCGTCATTTTGATTTCCGGGATCCCCAATGCTTTTATGCCCTCTATAAGATGGCAGACCTGTTTGTACAGCAACGGCTCTCCACCTGTCAGACGTACAGTTGTCAGGTTAAGGTTTTTATGCAGGTTGTTGATAAGTTTTATGTAGTCACTTACCGACAGAATAGCTTGCTTTGTTCGGGCTGTATACTCTGATTGGTCCGTACAGTAGTTACAGGAAAGGTTACAGGAATTGGTAAGGCTTACCCGTAAGGTTTTAAATGTTCTACTGTATTGATCGGTTAGCATAATAATTGGACGTAGTGTACTTGCAACAACAAATTCGCTATGATTCTGGAACAGGGGGCAAAGGCCAGTTCTATTCAATAAAACTGCAGGCATTGAATGCCCGCAGCCCTTTTTAACTCACCTTTACATTAACCCTGAACTAGGTTCTATTCCTCGTATTTAACTCCATCGTCTTCAATGGAAAATTTATCTACTAACAGACTGAGGAGTTTTTCTCTGATGATTTTGTATTCCGGAAGGTTTACAATATCCTTTTTGTTTCTTGGTCTTGGTAAGTCTACAATTTCGATGTCCTTAATTGTAGCAGCAGGTCCGTTATTCAGGACAACAATTCTGTCCGAAAGGAAGATTGCTTCTTCGATGTCGTGCGTTACCATGACGATGGTTTTATTTCTGTTATCAAGGTTCCAAAGTTTGAGCAGTTCAACATGCATACTTCCTTTGGTAAGTGCGTCAAGTGCTCCGAATGGTTCATCGAGCAGGAGAACGCTTGGATTTATGGCAAAAGCTCTGGCAATGGCAACTCTTTGCTTCATTCCACCGGAAAGTTGTTTGGGCAGTTTATCTTTGTGAGGAATGAGGTTTACCATTTCAAGGTTTTTCTCTACAATTGCATGTTTCTGATCACTTGAAATTCCTTTTAAACAGGAGTCTACCG
>JGI12383J13903_1001350_pt1 | contig 11373 bp, 9 predicted proteins | sample Passage237B_FD_13903 | JGI IMG/M metagenome (IMG submission 13903)
CGCCTGCCGCGCCCTGGTTGGGCACCTATCGGCCACGGCCCAGCACCGGCCTGCGACTGCGGCATTCAGGGGCTGCCCGCCCGCAAGACATTCCCGCCACCGATTCCTACGCGAAAGAAGGGAGCCCGCAATGACGCATCGTTTCGCATCCCTGGCGCTGATCGCGCTCTGCGCCCCCTGCCTGGCCTCCGCTGATGACCACGCCTGGATCGCGCAGGCCGCCGCGCAGGCACAGGCCATCGGCAACCGCGCGGACTACGAACTGGGGAGCGATTCCAACGGCCCCGGTTCGAACGTGCCCGTGGCAAGGCAGAAACTGCAGACGCTGCGCATGGCCCAGGGGCTGGCCCGGCAGCTCAAGCCGCAGCTCGCCGAATGGGAGCAGCGCAACGGCAGCGACATGGGCGATCTCTATCAACGCTTCGGCATGGACAGGGGCGATGAGGCATGGAAGGCGCAGCAGCAGGTGCGTCGCTTCATCGAGGCCGTGGAAGCGGCCGGGCCGCAAAACGCGCGCAACTGCATCGAACTGGTGGAGACCTGGGGCGTGGATGCGACGTACATCGCGCGGCTGCATCCGACCGTGCAGGTGAAGGCGGTCGAAGATGCCCGTGGTCTGGCGTCGATGTGCGACCAGTTCGCCCCGGACGATGCCGAAGTGAGGCAGGCCGCCGCGGCCCTCGAACCCCGCCTCGCGGCAACCCTGGAGCAGTTCGCCGAACTGGAACGCAAGGCGCTGGAATCCCGGGACTGGAAACCCTCCAGCGCCGGCGTCGCGCAGGCCGATGCGCTGGCCCAGGCGGTGAAGCAGTTCCTGTCCGGTCACCCGGAATGGGGTGGCAACCAGACCAAGGGCACCCAGGTGCTGGCCGTGTCCGTGCAAGGCGACTGGTTCGTGGCCGAACGCAACCTGCTCGGGCAACCGGCCAGATGGGGCCTGCCGGTGCACGTGGCGATCCGCACCAGGGCGCACAAGCCGGAGGTGGCCCAGGTCTACGACCTGTCGATCATCACCCCGACGGACAGGCAGGCCGCGCCGTTCGAGGGCTACTGGGTCGGCGACACCTGGATGGTGCTGGCTTCCCGGGTCAAATAGCGCCCACGGCGATGCCGTCATGCCGCAACGACATGACCACCCAGGCCCTGCAAACCTTCCTGCGCAGCCTCGATCACGGCGCGGTACGACAGGACACCTACGACCTCGAACATCTCACCGCGCTGACGCCCGCCGAGCGCACGATGGCCGAGGACGCCCTGCTGCACCGCGCCCGCCGCGACCACGACCGCCGAGCCATCCTGTCGCTCGCGGCGCTGCGCGTTTTCCGCGCCATTCCCTTGCTCGAAGCCATTGCCGCAGATCCGGCCTCGCCCGGCGCCGTCTGGGCCAACCTCGCCCTTGACCGGCTCGGCGCCGACACCGCTGGCCGCATCGCGCGCGATGCGCTGTTCGCTCCTTCCTTCATCGCCCGCTTCGCCGCCGTCCACGCATTGCGAGACCACCCCCGCCCGCACGCGATCGACGCGCTTCTCGCCTGCCTCCACGACCCGGCCCCGACCCTGCGCTCGGAAGCCTATGCCTCGCTGCTCGCGGCGCTCGGGCTGACGCCGCTCGCACGCGCCGCCGACGGACAACCGGCGTTCAATGCCCCGCTGGAGCGCATCCACCTGCTCATCGCCAGCCCCCTGGAATCGCTGGCCCGCCGTGGCGCGGCCGAGGCCGGGCGCATCGTTCGTGCGCTGATCGACGGCAAGACTCCGCAGCAACTGGACCTGATCTACCGGCCGACCGCGCCGGCCGATTTCGGCGACGCGCTCGCCGCCGCGCTACTCGATCCGGCCACGCCCGTTCCTGTCGAGCGCGTGCGCGCCGCCACCGGACACGACCGCGCCTGGGCGGAAACCTTCCTCGTCGCACAACTCGCCGTGTCCCGCCCGCGCGTCCCGGCCGCCATCGCCGATCTCGGCCTGGTCTGGGCGCTGGACGTTCTGCGGGAAGCCCGGCGCGCCACCGGCAAGGGCGATCCCTACGCCGCCGAGCTGGATGCCGCCATCGCGCGCCTCGCAGCATCTGCCAATCCCGACACGCATTGACAGCACACAGGGACGGCAGCGTGCGGCTTCTGCATCCGGGCCTCGCGCTGGGCCGCTGTTTCCAGGCTCGTTCATCACTGTTCAAGAACCGATCATGCGTCGGTCATGACCTGAAGCAGGAGCGCGGGCACGGTGGCACGGCTTTCGCGGTGATGATCGAACCGCGAAAGCAGGAACGCCGCCGCTTTCGGATGGGCGGTCTCGGGCCCGCGGCGCTGCTCAGGCCAGCCAGCGGGAACATTGGCAAGTGATGGAGAAAAACGATGGAAGCAGCTCGTTCCAATACTGGTGCATTCGCATTGATCGCGGCGCTGTGTCTGGTCGCGTGCACGGGGTGCGGCTCCGGCCAAACGTGTACGGCGGAAATGACCGAGGCGGGGCAAACCTACAAAGGCTCGTCCGGCTACGCCGAACAGGCGATCGAGAACACCTGCGCCAATTACTGCGCGGCCACGACCTCTGGCCATCAGGCGGCTACCTGTGCGGCGGAATGCATGCAGCAGTACCGCGACGGCGAGCGGCTCATCTGGGTGGAGTGTCCGTGACGCCAGCGGCATCCGGAAATTCGCCCGGGGCGGATGCAATGGATTGTTTTCATTGCAGTTCATGACTGTTCAAGAACGGATCACGAACTGGTCATGACCTGCGGGCGCGCGCGCGGCAGGGTGTGCCCGCCTTCACGGCAGGCGGCGTCCGGTCCGCCGCCGTGCAGGGCACAGCCCCGGCGCGAGCCGGGGTGTCCCAGCCCGGAACGGAGCCTTCGCCATGCCTTTTCGCCCTGTCTTTCCCCTGCCTTGCCTGCTGCTGGCGGGCTTGCTGGCCACTGCGCTGCCGCTGACCGCCGCGCCGCTGAGCACGGCCATCACCTACCAGGGCCGCCTGACCGACGCCGGGTTGCCCGCAAACGACCTGTACGACGTGCAGGTCTGTCTGTTCGACGCCCTCGTGGCGGGCGACGAACTGGACTGCGTGGACAGCGACGACGTGCCGGTGGAAGACGGCCTGTTCACGCTCGAACTGGATTTCGGCCCCGTCTTCCGGGGCGATGAAGCCTGGCTGGAACTGCGGGTGCGGCCGGGCGAGAGCAGCGGCGGCTACACCACGCTCGCGCCGCGCCAGGCGGTCCGCGCCGTGCCCGAGGCGCTGCATGCGCAGCTGGCCGACGTTGCCGGTGAAGCGCTGACGGTGGCGCTCTGCCGCAACCCCGCCTGCGGCTCGGCCAGCCTCCAGACTCTCGACGACACCTTCGATAAGTACTTTCCGACCGGCTCCCAGACGTCCCTAGCCATCGGTGCCGACAGCCTGCCGGTCATCAGCTACTACGACCCCACACCCGGTCGCCGCGGCCTCAAGCTGGCGCGTTGCAGCAATGCCGCCTGCACGAGCCGCACCCGGAACACTGTGGATACCAACGGCGACGTGGGCGGTGACAACTCCATGCTGATCGGTGCAGACGGTCTCCCGCTCATCGCCTATCTCGATATCGTCAGCCGCGACATCAGGATCGCCCGCTGTGGCAATGCCGCCTGCTCGACCGTGACCTCCATCATCACCCTGGATGAAGTCCGCCGGGGTGGGCCCGTATCCATGGCGATGGGCGTGGACGGCCGTCCGGTCATCGCCTACCACACGGTCGACAACCGCGAGCTCAAGGTGGCGCATTGCGGCAACGTGGCCTGCAGTGCGAACAACACGATTACCGTCGTCGATCCGCTCCCGTCCTCGAGCGGCGGACAGACTTCGATCGCGATCGGCAGCGATGGCCTGCCGATCATGACCTACTACGACAACGTCAGCGGGAACCTGAAGGTGGCGCATTGCGGGAATGCCGCCTGCACTGCGGACAACTCGATTGGGCGTCTGGCCGGCGTTGGCGCAGCCATCGCCATCGGTGCCGATGGCCTGCCGGTGATTGCCTACGCGCAGGGACTCAAGGTCGCGCGCTGCGGCACGAGGTTCTGCCAATGAGACCCGCCGCGCCCCGTTCCGTGTGCCGCGCCGCGACCGTGCCGCTGGCGATCGCCGCCGTGCTCGCTGCCGCGAGCGCACCGGCCTCGCCCGATGCCATTCCCCGCCACGTCATTGCTTCCGGTGGCGGCAGCTCCAGCGGCGGTGCCTACGCCGTCACCGGCAGCATCGGGCAGGCCGATGCCGATCCACTGCATCCGGCCAGCGGCGGCGTCTACGCGCTCACCGGCGGCTTCTGGTTCGTGCAGCCGACCACCGGCCCCGGCCCCGAACCCGGGCCGGGCTGCGGCAGCGACACGGACTGCATCTTCGCCGACGGCTTCGAATGAACCACCTGTTTCCCTTCAAGGACTGTGCCATGCCCAGGATCAATTCGTTCTTCCGCCACGCAGCCTGCGTGCTGCTGATCGCGCTGATGGCCCCGGCGGCGCATGCGGCGTTCATCATCGTCAATACGCTGGATGACGAACTCAACAACGACGGCGACTGTTCACTGCGTGAGGCCGTGCAAGCGGCCAACACCAATGTGGCGGTCGATGCCTGCACCGCCGGTCACAACACCGGCGGCGGCCTCGACGTCATTCTCTTCGCCGCGAACCTCCAGGGCGGCGAGATCCCGGTGAGCCAGATCATGGTGGTGACCCAGGCACTGACCATCATCGGCACCAACCAGCACCTCCGGCTGACCACGGCCTACCGGATATTCGAGGTCAACATGACCAATCCGGCGCACAAGTTCGAGCTGACGAACCTGACGCTGAGCGGCGGCTGGACCCAGTTGTCCGAACTGCAGGTCGCCGGTACGGCGGTGCAGCTCAAGCGCGCCGGCCCGGTGAAGTTCTCGAACGTCACCTTCCGCGACAACTCGCAATCGGCCGTCGCGCACCTGGGCGGCGCACTCGGATTCGGCTCGGTGGCGTCGGTAACGGTGGAGAACAGCCGCTTCGAGGACAACGAAACCCAGGCCGCCTCCAGGCCCGGCTACGAGGGGTGGGGTGGCGCGGCGATGTGGCTGCGGGGCGTGCCCGAAGTCACGATCCGGTACACGACGTTCCGGAACAACCACCACCGCCAGTACGGATTCGGCGCCGCGCTGCGGCTGGAGGACTTCGACCAGGCCCGCATTTCCGACTCGGTGTTTGTGAACAACACCGCCCTCCTCCAGGGAGGAGGCGCCCTCCACGTCAGGGGCACGATCGAATCCGTGGGCGCGCTGTCGGTACACCGGACCACATTCTCCGGCAACCGTGGCGGCTCTTCCGGGGGTGACATCGTCGTCGACTTTCCGGTACGCGCGCACATCGTCAACAGCACCTTCCATGACACGAAAGGCGCCGTCCAGGCCTTGAACTACGGCGAGGCCATCATCAACACCTCGACCTTCATCGGCAACGACAGTCATCTGGGTTTCCTGAACGGCTCCCCCCAGGGTTCGGTTTCCTTGAACCGCAGCGTCCTGTTCGGCAGCCCGGTCCATCCGCTGTGCACAGAATCAGCGGAGGGCACGGTCTTTTCCGGTGGAAACAACCGCTTTCAGCAAGGCGATACCAGCTGCAACCTGGCGCCATCGGACCAGGGCATCGACGACCCGCGCCTGATGCCGCTGGGCGACTACGGCGGCCCGGTGCCGGTGATGCTGCCACGCATCGACAGCCCGCTCATCGACGCGGCAGGCGCGACATGCGGCACGGATGTCGCCATCGACGCACGCGGCCTGCCGCGCCCGGTATCGGGCACCGGCAGCGGAACACCGCTGTGCGATGTCGGCGCGGTGGAGTTCAACCCGGACCACGACCTGATTCTCGTCGACGACATCTTCGCCGACGGCTTTGAGTGAATCCTCGTTCCGCACTGGAAATCCTTGCCATGACCACGAATGCTTCCTCGAGCCGCAAGCGTGCGGCCGCGCTCGCCTTGGCCGCCATGCTGGCGATTCCAGCAGCCCAGGCCGCCACCATCACCGTCACCACCGTGGACGATGCCATCCCGCCGGCCACCGACGGCGAGTGCTCGCTGCGCGAGGCGCTGGCCAATGCCAGCGACGCCGCGGCCACGTATCCCGACTGCGCGGCAGGCACCGGCAATGACAAGATCACCTTCGTCAGCGCGCTGTTCCAGCCGATCAGCCAGTACACGGCGACCATCCACTTGTCCGGCATGCTGGAAGTTGGCAAGGACACCGGCACGAAGCACGCGCTCCAGCTCCAGATCCGGCCGCCCAGCTCCACGGGCGTTGCGCGGCGTGTCCGGCTGGTGGCCTCCACCACTTCGCCGCATCGCGTGATGCACGTTCGCGCAGCGGTTGCCACATTCGAACTCGAGCGGATCAGCATCGAAGGCGGCGGCCAGACCTCGGGCAATGGCGCCGGCATTCTGCTGGCCTGCAACGATGCGATCTTCCGGGACGTGAGCTTCATCGGAAACCAGACCGCCACCGGTGTCGGTGGCGGCCTGTACCAGGCCGATGGCGAGGGGGTGCTGCAGATTTACGGGGTGCGCTTCGAGGGGAACACCGCCTTGACGGGCGGCGCCATTTCCCTGAACAACGTGCGTGCACACTTCGTAACCATCCAGGGCAGCCAGTTCGTCGACAACAACGCCTGGGCCGGCCGCGGCGGCGCCATCGCTTTCCGGGTGCAGCCCGGCCTCTCGCCCGAGGCCCAGCCTCCGAAGCTGAACATTAGCGGAAGCATTTTTGACGACAACCACGCTTCGATTGAAGGCGGCGCGATCTACATCACCTCGGGAGAGGACGGCGCCAATCAAGCGTTCATCGCCAACATCAACAACAACCGGTTCAGCGCCAACGACGCAAACAATGGCGGCGCGTTGTCCGTTCGTGGCACACCGCACAATACGCTGAGTACATTGATCCTCGACCGCAATAGTTTCATCGCCAACGAGGCCGAAAACGGCGGCGCTCTCCGCACCGCCGATCTGCGCCTGACGCTGGCCAACAACCTGTTCTCCGGCAACGCCGCCGAGGTGCGGGGCGGCGCCTTGTACCACCTCCTCTCGTCCGAGACCCACCAGATCGAGGGCGAGATGCGAGGCAATACGTTCCACCAGCAGCACCTGACCGGTTCGGATCCGCTCCGCAATGGACGCACCCTCTGGCTCCAGATCGATTCGACCCAGTCCCCCATGTGGTTCATGCTTGGCAACCTGTTCGCGCCGGCGATCGATCTGCCGCCGGACCTGGAGGAGTGTGTGCGCGCCGGGAGCACTTTGGTGCCCACTGGCTGGCACAACCTCTCGCCGGATGCCGCTTGCCTGTGGCACGACCCCGGCAACGACATCCTGGCCGATCCGATGGTGGCCACCAGCGCCAGCGGACACGCACTGCATCCGTTGCAGGTATTGCCGCAATCCGGCAGCGCGGCCATCGACGGCTGGCCCACCGGCGCATGTACTTCCCACATGGACCTGCTTGGCAATCCACGCCCGTTGGATGGCGACGGCGACGGCGAGGCCCACTGCGACATCGGCGCCTTCGAGCTACCGGCAGTCGTCACCGATCTCATCTTCGCCAACGGCTTCGACTGAGCGACGAGTTCCCTGTCAAGGAGTGCCTTGCCGTGACCATGAACCCTACGATGCGTCACCCGCTGCTGGCGGCGCTGGTCACCGTCGCCGCGCTGGCGATGGCGCCGGCCCAGGCCGCCACTATCACCGTCACCACCGTGGACGATGCCAACCCGCCGGCCACCAACGGGCAATGCTCGTTGCGCGAGGCGCTGATCAATGCCAGCAACGACGCGGCCACGTACGCCGACTGCCCGGCAGGCACGGGCGATGACGTGATCACCTTCAGCTATGGCCTGTTCACTGCGGCCAACCAGTACACCGCCACGATCAATCTGGTGGGCAGGTTGGTCGCTGGCACAGCCACTGGCACAGCGCACGCGCTTGAGATCCGGCCACCCGGCTCGATTAACCTGCCTCGCGTGCGTCTGGCGGCCTCCACCGTTTCGCCACATGCGGTCATGGACGTTCTCCCCACGGCCAAGCCGTTCGTACTGGAGCGGACCAACATCGAGGGCGGTCGCGGCTTGGGCGGCGGCGGTGGTATTCGCCTCATGAGCGACGATGCCACCTTCGAATCGGTCCACTTCATCGACAACCAGGCCGACAGCGGTGGCGCGCTGGGCCAGCTGTACGGCAATGGCAACCTGCGCATCAGCAATGGCCTGTTCCAGGACAACCATGCGGCGGATGGCCGCGGCGGAGCCATCGAGCTGGGTTCGATAAATCCGGCGCATCAGGTATCCATATTCAACACCAGCTTCATCGGCAATCAGGCCGGCAGCGATGGCGGTGCCATCCTTTTCGAGGTAGCCGAAGGCTTCAGCGGCATGGGCACGCCCTTGCTCGATATCGCCTATAGCCGGTTCGTGGACAACAGCAGCGGCAGGAACGGTGGCGGCCTCTTCGCCGCAGCGGGTTTCAATGTCAACCAGCGCATGCAGGTGCAGATCAGCGACAGCCTGTTCCGGGGCAATCAGGCCAACAGCGGCTTGGGCGGCGGTGTACGCGTGGAAGGTTTCAGCGCATCCCAAGCTGGCCAGACCCGCGTTCACATCCAACGCAGCAGTTTCATCGACAACCGCGCCGCCGACGGCGGTGGCGGCGGCCTGGTCGGCTCAAACCTGGATATGCACGTCGAAAACAGCCTGTTCGCGGAAAACCATGCCCTCGTTTCCGGTGCCGGCCTGATCCATGGTGCTTCCGACGTTGATTCGCCGCCCCGCACACTGACGTTGATCGGCAACAGCTTCCACCGGCAGACGCAGACTTACAGCGTGCCAGGACGCAGTCTGTATCTGCTGTTGCCGCCGGACGCAAGTGGCTGGACGTTGATGTTCTCAGGAAACCTGTTCGACCCAGCCTCCAATTCGTCGGGCAGCGACGAGTGCATGATCGGTTTCATCGAAGGCGGCAGCACACAGCCGCCGACGCTCCAGGGTGGCGACAACCTTTCGCCGGAGGCCAGTTGCCTGTTCCTCGGCACGGCGGATATCCAGGCCGCACCACTGATGACTGCGACAAGTAACAGCGGCAATCTGCTGAAGCCGCTGCTGTTGCTGCCGCAGCCTGGCAGCCCAGCCATCGACGCCTGGCGCGCAGAAGCCTGCAAGGATCGTTTCAACCAGCCGCTCACCCTGGACCTGCGCGACGCGACACGCCCTGCCGATGGCGACGGCTCCGGCATCGCGGACTGCGACATCGGCGCCTTCGAGCTGCCTGCGCTGCCCGGCACCGATTTCATCTTCGCCAACGGCTTCGAGTGAGCCACGGGATATCACTCAAAGGAGTCTCCTGCCATGAATATGCTCGGTTCGTTTTTCTGCCTTGTGATCTGTGCGCTGCTGCTCGCCGGATTCCCCACCCCTTCGCTGGCCGCCACGATCACCGTCAACACCCTGGACGATGAACTCAATAGCGATGGGGACTGTTCGCTGCGCGAAGCGGTCCAGTCTGCCAATACCGCCAGTTCTGTCGATGCCTGCGTTGCCGGCAGCGCAATCGGGAACGAAATCTGGTTTTCATCCGGACTGAATGGCGAGATCCCGATAAGCAGCATGATCAGCATTACCCGAGGTGTTGCGATACAGGGCAGCGGCCGCATCACGCTGCGGCGGTCAGGAAGCAATGTTCACAACATGCTACTTATTTACATGGTTCAGCCATCGGACGGAGTGACCCTCAGTGGCCTGACGATGATCGATGGAGACGGCGCCGACACGGCCAGCCCCGGAAGCGCCGTACTGCTGAGCCGGGCCGGTATAGTCCAGCTGTCCCGAATGGTGTTCAAAAACAACAAGAGAAGTGCCATCGCATCCTATCCAGGCATTCTGCCGAATCAGCAGCTTGAATTCGTACGCGTCGTGGACTGCCTTTTCGAGAACAACCGAGGCGGCAACCTCCCCGAGGGTGAATTCGGCGGCGGAGCGATCAATCTGCAGCTGGATATGGAGCAAGGGATAACCATTATCAACTCCGTATTCCGAAACAATGGGCACGGAAATTCCGGACATGGCGGCGCAGTTCATCTCGCCAACCTCCCCGGCATCCACGTGGAAGACTCGTTGTTCATCGACAACACGGCCGGTATCCGTCGGGGCGGCGCGCTCTACGTCCACGGCAACATATCCGGCTATGGCATGAGGGTCTTGAAGTCCACGTTCGTCGGCAACAGGGCGGGAGGGGGTGGTGGCGATATCTACATCCTGGACGCCGTCAATCCAGTCCAGATCTTCAACAGTACGTTTCATGACACCAACAACGCCATCGTGCTCAATGACTCCATGGCGGATATCCAGCTTTCGACGTTCTTCGGCAACGGCAGTTCCGCCGGCTTCATTCGCACAATTGACGACGCCACCGCTCTCCTGACCCGCAACGCCCTGTTCGACAGCCCTGCACGCCCTCTTTGTACGAGTCAAGGCGGTGGTACAGCGATTTCCCAGGGCAACAATCGCTTCCAGCAGAGCGATGCCAGTTGCGGCTGGCTGGCAACTGACCAGGGAATCGTCGATCCGCGCCTGCTGCCGCTGGGCGAGTACGGCGGCCGTGTGCCGGTGATGCTGCCGCGCATCGACAGCCCGCTCATCGATGTAACGAATGCCCCCTGCACTCAAGGGGCAATCACTACTGACACCGATGCGCGCAATCTACCGCGCCCGGTCTCCAGCACCGGCAGCGGCACACCGCGGTGTGACATCGGCGCGGTGGAATGGAATCCGGACCACGACCTGATCTTTTCCGACGACATCTTCGCCGATGGCTTCGAGGAGTGAGCGATGACGACGCGAATTGTGCTGCTCTGGTTGTTGATGATGATGGTTGCAACAACGACCCTGGCCTCCAGCCGCGACGCCGTGCATGCACGGCACGTGGAGCAGGCGCGCCAATTGCGCCAGGCCATGCTGGATCGCGGCTTCATCGCGAGGTTGCCGGATGCCCGGGATGGGCGCGCGTTGGGCGTGGCTGGCGAGCGCCGCAGCACTTTCGGTCTTTCCGGTGCGCCGCGCATCAGCGGTGAACTGCGCATCGAGCGGCTGGAGGGCCGGATGCGCCTGAGCTTGCTTCGTACTCGTGACGCCTTGAAATACGGACGCACCGCGCGGGTGTCGGGCACGGCCTCGGTGACGCAAGGTCGTCTGCTTGTGTACAGCCGCGTGACGGCCGACCCGTGGAACATGGCGCGTGCACTGCTGGATACCGCCTCCAGCCGACCGCCTCCTGAGGATTTCCGGTTGGAGGGTTGGACAGTGACCGAGATTCCAGCGGGCCAGACCATGGCCTTCAATG
>JGI12383J13903_1001352_pt1 | contig 11363 bp, 8 predicted proteins | sample Passage237B_FD_13903 | JGI IMG/M metagenome (IMG submission 13903)
CAGTAGGGCGGGCCGGCGTGGAAGCCGGAACAGAACCGGCGGTCGGCGGTGTACGGGCCGTTCATCAGCTCGTTCGTGGTGGCATCGTTGAGCTTCTTCAGCACCAAGCGCTTACCCACTTGCTTCGTAAACCGGCTTCCCCAGATGCCGTAGGCACCTTCGATGTTGGACCACGAGGGGCGGTCCTCGATGATCCCCGATACCGGTTCGCTTAGGGAGAGGAAGGTGTTGAAATCCTCGTTGGCCACCGTGAAGAGGAAGTCGACCCCGGTGAAGATCCGCTTGTCCACCCCGGGGTCATTGGGAATGGCCGAGGCCAGTCCGCTGAAGAAGGCCTCTCCTCCGATGAGCAGGGATTGGCTTTCGTTGCCGGCGTCAGGGTTGGCGGCGATCACTTTGCCGATGCGCCGGGTAACGCTCTTTCGGACGGTGTCGGAGCCCCGGACCTCATCGTAGTTGAAGCGGTACGAAACTTCCGTGCGCTTTCCGTCGATGCCCGTGGTCCAGTTCAATTCATAGTCGATGTAGCCGTTGTTGTTCACGAAGTTGATGCCCACGTTGGGCGAAGCGTCCGCGGATTGAACTTGGAAATCGTTCACGATGTTGGTCACGGCCCGCAATTCCTTCCCATTGATCACCAAGTAAAGTTCGTACCGGGCGTTTTGGTCGAGGTATACCTTGAAGGCATGTGGCTCGGCCCCGACCACGACCGGAGGAGTGGTTCTCGTGAAGTAATAGACCCGTTGAGTGGTATGGAAGATACCAGGTTCGCGTTCCACGATGGTGTCGCGCAAGGGGAATGAGTCGACCCGGTTGCCGTTCACGATCTCATACACCATCCTTTTTGTGATCACCTCCGGGTCGTACTCGTTGGAATCGGGGATGGCCGCGTACTGGTAGGCATCGCCCTCGCCCAGGAAGGCTTTGTTGATCCGGACGAAGTGGATGCTGTCACACGGGTTCAACAGCCCGTAGATCACCGGGATGTCCTTGTAGGGGGCGTTGATCTCCAGGTCGGTGCTGCAACCGGCCAGCAGGCCGACAACGGCGAATAGGGGAAGGATACGTCGCATCAGGGCTTCCTTGCGGGGTGGCCAAAGATAGGGGAGGGGGAGTTGCGGCCGGCGTTATCCGGCCAACGGTGGGATGGGTGGTGGTAAAGGAGGTGCCGGGGCGGGCAGCGGTGGTTTTCCCGACCGTGGTGGGGAAGTAGCTTTGGACCCGCCGCGAGGCTTTCCCACCATGAGCACACAATTGAAGGATGTGAAGCGTGTGACCACGCATACCCTGCAGGAAATGAAGGCCGGCGGGGTCCGGATCTCCATGCTCACCGCCTACGACTATTCGCTGGCCCGGCTGGTGGATGGCGCGGGCGTGGACGTGATCCTCGTGGGTGACAGTGCCAGCAACGTGATGGCCGGCCACGAGACCACTCTGCCCATCACCCTGGATCAAATGATCTACCATGCCAGCAGCGTGGTACGCGGGGTGCAGCGCGCTCTGGTGGTGGTCGACCTGCCCTTCGGTACCTACCAAGGCAATACCAAGGGGGCGCTCAACTCCGCCATCCGCATCATGAAGGAGAGCGGCGCCCATGCCGTGAAGCTCGAAGGCGGTCGCGAGGTGCTCGGTTCCATCGAACGCATCCTCACTGCGGGCATCCCCGTGATGGGCCACCTCGGCCTCACGCCGCAGAGCATCTACAAGTTCGGCACCTACGTGGTGCGGGCCAAGGAGGAGGCCGAGGCCCAGCGCCTGCGCGAGGATGCCAAGTTGCTCGAAGAGGCCGGCTGCTTCGCCATCGTGCTGGAGAAGATCCCCGCCAAGCTGGCCGAGGAAGTGGCCGCGAGCGTCTCCATCCCCGTGATCGGCATCGGCGCGGGTGGCGGTGTGGATGGTCAGGTGCTCGTGCTCCACGACATGCTGGGCATCACCAAGGAGTTCAACCCGCGCTTCCTGCGCCGCTACGCCGACCTGCACGGTGTGATCACCAATGCCGTGGAGAGCTACGTGCGCGATGTGCGCTCGCGCGATTTCCCCAGCAAGGACGAGCAGTATTGAGCCCGGGGGGCGGAGTTGCCGGTTCTGCTTCGCTTTGCTCGCAGCGCCTCGCACTGACGGCTCGCGGTGGTGTTCCACTTCACTGCGTTCGGGGTGACGTTGCGAATTGGGCTTGGAGCATGATCCTTGAAGCTCGGAACCCGGGCCTTCAGCCTTCGCCCTTTATCACCCTTCATACTTTTCCACACTTTCCACCTCTTTCACCACATTTCACCTCTTCCTTGCCCACCCAGCCTCCAGCCCTCACCCTTCTTCAGCGCGACGCCACCCTATGCGCCGTGTGGAAGCCTGCGGGCGTTCCCGTGCTTCCCGATACCACGGGTGATCCCGATCTGCGCACCATGCTCCGGCAGCAGTTGGAGGAGGACTACATCGAGCCGCCACATCGCCTGGACCGACCGGTGAGCGGCGTTATGCTCTTCGCCTTGGACCCGGCCACGCTGGCCGCGATGAACGAGTTGTTCCGCAATGGCGCCGTGCAAAAGGTCTATTGGGCCTTGGTGCAGGGGCGGATGGAACTGGAGGGTGAATTGGTGCACCGCCTGCGACATGATCCACAGGCCAGGCGCTCCCGGCAGGCTGCTTCGGGACAGGGCAGGGAGGTGCGCTCCGTTGTTCGACCACTGGCCCATGGCGACCGCTACACTTTGGTGGAGGTGCGGCCCCAGGGAGGTGCCTTCCACCAGATCCGCGCGCAATTGTCGTTGGCGGGTTTCTCCATCAAGGACGATGTGAAGTACGGTGCCCGACGCGGTGCGCCCGATCGCAGCATCGGCCTGCATGCCCGGTCCATCGCTTTCACGCATCCGGCAACAGGGCGAGAGGTCCGCATCGATGCACCGCCGCCCGAGGGCACGTTGTGGCAGATGCTCGCCGCTTCGGTGGGCGATCGGTGATCACGTGGGGCCGTGCGCCCGCATGTCGCGTTTTCGGAAGTTGAGGATATATTGAACCCGTCACCCGACCGGTGCACACCTCCACCATGAAACACATTGCCACGCTCTTTCTGCTCGTTTGTTCCATCGCTGCGTCTCCGCTCCGTGGCCAGGTGCTGGTCAGCGATTCGTTGATCGAGACCATGACCGTCGCAGAATTGCTGGGGCAGGGGGTCGGCGGCGCCTCTTTCGATATCGAGGTGTACCGGGTGATCTACAACACCGTCGACGCCCACGGGCAACCCACCATCGCGAGCGGCGCGGCCGTGCTGCCGATAGGTGAGGAATGCTACCACCCGATCGCGGCCTACATGCACGGCACCATCCTGAACCGGTCCGATGTGCCTTCGCGCCTGAGCAATGAATCGCGGGTGGGATATTTCCTCGGCGGCACGGGCTATGTCGCGGCCCTGCCCGACTACCTCGGCCTGGGCGATGGCCCCGGTCCGCATCCTTACGTCCACGCTCGGTCCGAGGCCACGGCCAGCATCGACATGCTGCGGGCCACGCGCGAGCTCTGTGCGCAGAAGGGCATCGCGCTCAACGGCCAGGTCTTCCTTACCGGCTACTCGCAGGGCGGCCACGCGTGCATGGCCACGCACAAGATGATCCAGGAGGAGTTTCCCGACGAGTTCAACATCACGGCCAGTGCCCCGTGCAGCGGGCCCTACGACGTGAGCGGCGTGCAGGCGGCCGTGATGGTGAGCCCCGATCCGTACCCGGCCCCGTATTATCTGCCCTACATCATCTTCGCTTATGGCCACGTGTACCCCTGGCTCTACACCGATGTGGGCGAGGTGATCAAGGAGCCCTGGGCCACCTTGCTGCCGCCCCTGTTCCAAGGCAACAACGGCTCCGGCGTGGTGGATGCGGTGATGCCTGAGGTGCCCAGCCAGATCCTCCAGGACTCCGTACTGCAGGCGTTCATGAACGACCCCGATCATCCCATGCGCCTTGCCTTGCGCGACAACGACCTGTACGATTGGGCACCCACCGCGCCGATGCGCATGTACTACTGCAATGGCGACAGCCATGTGTTCCCAGGCAATTCGCTGGTGGCGCGTGACGCCATGCACGCCAACGGCGCCACGCACGTCGAAGTGGTGGACATGGGGAACATGGAGCATGGCGATTGTGCGTTCCCCGCGTTGTTCGCGGTGAAGCAGATGTTCGATGGCCTGAAGGGCGATTGCAGTTGGAACGGGATCGACGAGGTGCGCCCGCCGTCGTGGTCGTTGCACCCGAACCCCGCCCACGACCAGGTTTGGGTGCGCATGCCGGGCGTGGGCCATGCACGTGTTGATTGGCGCCTGTTGCAAACCGACGGACGTGTGGTGGCGGCCGGGAGCAGCCTGCTGCAGGACGAGGCCCTGCGGATCGAACTGCCTGCCACCGTTCCGGGCATGTACCTGCTGCAATGCTCCACGGTCGGCATGCGTCGCACATTACCGGTGGTGGTGGAGTAGCCCGGCCGATCCTGCGCCGCAGCGGACCAGGGATCAGTGGGACGTTCGTGTAGCCCTTACACCAGCCTTCCCGCCAGCCACTTCAGCTGCAGCTCGGCGGCCTTGGCCTCGAACTGGGCCATCAACAGGCGGTTCTCCGCATCGATCAGGCTTTGCTGCACATCGCGCAGCTCCACGGCCGTGATCATGCCCACGCGGTAGCTCTCCAGCGCCACGTCCACCTGCTTGCGGATGCCGGCGAGGTTGGCTTCTTCCAAGGCCACGCGTTGGCGGGCGGTGGTGTAGGCGGTCCAGCCGTCGAGCACCTGCTGTTCCAGTTGCAGCTGCGCCAGCTCGGTGCCGATGGCGGCCTGCTCGCGCGTGATCCGGGCCACCTGCACGGCGCGGTTGGCCTGCAAGCCGCGGAACAGCGGCACACTCACGCGCACGCCGTAGTCGGGACCCAGCTGGGTGTTGCTCTGCAGGAAGCCCACCGCGCTGGTGCTGCGCGTGTAGCCATAGTTGCCGTAGACATCGATGCGGGGGAAGAGCGCGCCCCGCAGCTGCTTCACGCTGAGGTCGGCGAGCAGTTGTTGCTGACGGGCCTGCTGCAAGGCGGTGTTCCCCGCACGGGCATCGCGCTGCACGGCGTCCAGGTCGAGGTCCTCGGCGGGGGCGATGCTGCCGGCCACTTCCAGCGGCGTATCGGGCGCACGGCCCAGCAGGGTGTTCAAGCGGTTCAAGGCCATGGTGCGCTGCTGCATCAGGTCGAGCAGGGCGGCGCTGTCGGCGCTGAGGTCGAGCCTGGCCTGCACGACCTGCAGCCCGCTGCTCGAACCCACACGCTGGCCGGTCTCCACGATCTTCAGGCGTTCGCGCGAGGTGCGCAGCCCTTCCTCCTGCACGCGCACGGCGCTGGCCAGCTGCACGGTGAGGTAGTAGCCGGTGAGCACCTCGTACACGGTGGCTTCCATCTGTTGCCGCAGCTCGGTCCTGCCGATCTGCTCCAGGGCTTCCAGGCGGTCCTTGGCGGCGAACATCGCCAGGCCGTCGAACACGGTCCAGTTCAGGGCCAGCGCGCCGTCCAGCACGCGGCTGTCGGCGTTGTCGGCCTCGCGCACCTCGCCGCTGAAGAAGGTCTGCTTGGTGCTGCTGTTGTCGATGCTGTAGAAGCCGTTCGCGTCCAGGGTGGGCAGCATGCCCGCGTTGCCCGCGTTGTTCAGCAGCTCGGCGGTGCGCGCATCGAGCTTCGCCAGGCGGATGCCGTGGTTGTGCTCCAGGGCGATGGCCACGGCCTGCTCGGGCGTGAGGGGCTGGGCGACGACCACGGCGCAGACCAGCAACAGGACCAAAGTGATGGTGTGTTTCATCGTGGTACGGTGCATGGTCAGTGGGGGGCGGATGGATGGTCCGCGTGCTCCTTTCGTTCACGCGACAGGTACGAATACAACCCGGGCACCACGTACAGGGTGAGGATCAGCGAGAACATCAGACCGCCGATGATCACGATGCCCATGGGGATCCGGCTCTTGGCGGCGGCGCCCAGGCCCAGTGCGATGGGCAGCGCGCCCAAGGCCATGGCCAGGGTGGTCATCAGGATCGGGCGCAGGCGCTGCGTGGCGGCATCGATCACGGCGTCGATCTTCTTCAGCCCATGCTCCTTGCGCTGGTTGGCGAACTCCACGATGAGGATGCCGTTCTTGGTCACCAGGCCGATCAGCACGATGATGCCGATGTTGCTGAAGATGTTCAATGTGTGGCCGAAGAGCCAGAGGCTCAACACCGCACCGGCGAGGGCCAGGGGCACGGTGAACATCACCACCAGCGGGTCGATCCAGCTCTCGAACTGGGCCGCGAGGATCAGGAACACCAGCAACAGCGCGAGGATGAACGCGAAGGCCATGCTGCTGCCGCTCTCGGCGAACTCCTTGCTCACGCCGGCCAGCGTGGTGTAGAAGCTGTCGTCGAGCACCTCGTCGGCGATGCGGTCCATGGCGGCGATGCCGTCGCCGATGGTGTAGCCCTCGGCGGGGTCGGCGCTCACGGTGGCGCTCACGTAGCGGTTGTAGCGGAAGAGCTGCGGCGGGGTGCTGCGGTCGCTCATGCGCACCAGGTTGGCCAGCTGGATCAGCTCGCCCTTCTTGTTCCGCACGAAGGCGCTGCTCAGGTCAACGGGTGCATCGCGGTCCGCGCGGGTGGCCTGACCGATCACCTGGTATTGTTTGCCCTTGTAGATGAAGTAGCCGTAGCGCTGACCGCTGAAGTAGAGCTGCAGGGTCTCGGCGATGTCGCGCATGTCCACGCCCATGGCGCGCGCGCGGTCGCGGTCGATCTCCACGTTCAGCTCGGGCTTGTTGAATTTCAGGTTCAGGTCGGCCACGCGGAAGGTCTTGTCGGCGTTGACCTTCTCCATGAAGGCGGGGATCACCTCGCGCAGCTTCTCGAACGAGGGGGCCTGGATCACGTACTGCACGGGCAGGCTGGTGAAGCGCGACCCGCCGATGGTGGGCTCCTGGATCACGAAGCTGCGGGCCAGGTTGTACGGCGCCAGTTGGGCCATGATCTGCTTGGCGATCTCGTCCTGCGTGCGGGAGCGCTTCTCGGGCTCCACCAGCGTCACGCGCACGAAACCGGTGTTGGTGCTGCTGGCCGTGCCGAAACCGGGCGCCGTCACGCTGATCAGCGCCTGGCGTTCGGGCAGGGTGTCCACCATGTGGATGATGTCCGTGAGGTAATCGTTCATCACCTCGAAGCTGGTGCCTTCGGGCGCCGTGCTCTGGATCATGAAGCGGCTCTTGTCCTCCATGGGCGCCAGTTCGCTTTGGAGCTGGCTGCCCACGCCCACGATGATCAGGGCACTGGCGATCATGATCGGGATGCTCACCCACCGCACGCGCATGTAGCGCTTCAGCGAGCGGTTGTAGCCGTCGGTCATGGCGTTGAACCAGCGCTCGGTCACTTGGAAGAAGCGGCTGGGGTTGGTGTTGTGCCGCAGCCAGTGGGCGCTGAGCATGGGGGTGAGGGTGAGGCTCACCAGGGCGCTGATGCCCACGGCGCCCGCCACCACCACACCGAACTCGCGGAAGAGGCGGCCGGTCAAGCCGCTGAGGAAGATCACGGGCAGGAACACCGCCATCAGGGTGATGGTGATGCTGATGATGGCGAAGGCGATCTCCTTGCTGCCCTCGTGGCCCGCCTGGATCGGGTCCATGCCCTTCTCGATCTTGCTGTAGATGTTCTCCAGCACCACGATGGCGTCGTCCACCACGATGCCCGTGGCCAGCAGCACGGCGAGCAGCGTGAGGATGTTGATGCTGAAGCCCGCGATGTACATGATGAAGAAGGCGCCGATCAAGGAGATGGGGATCGCCAGCACGGGGATCAATGTGGTGCGCCAGTCGCGGAGGAAGATGAAGATGATGAGCACCACCAGCAGGAAGGCGATGGCGATGGTCTCCTCCACCTCCATGATGGCCTTGCGGATGCCCACGGTGGTGTCCATCGCCAGGGTGTAGCGCAGGTCGTCGGGCAGGTCCTTCTTGATCTGCTCGAAGCGCTTGTGGAACTCGTCGGCGATCGCGATGTAGTTGCTGCCGGGCTGGGGTGTCACGGCGATGCCCACCTGGGGTATGGCACCGTTTCCGCGCAACAAGCTGCGTTCGTTCTCGGGCATCAGCTCGGCGCGGCCCACATCGCGCAGGCGCACCACCACGCCGTTCTCCTCGCGCAGGATCAGGTCATTGAACTGCTCGGGCGTCTCCAGCCGGCCCATGGTGCGGATGGTGAGCTCGGTGCGGTAGCCCTCGATGCGGCCGCTGGGCAGCTCCACGTTCTCGCGGTCCAGCGCGGCGCGCACATCGCTGGGCGTGATCCGGTAGCCGGCCATCTTCACCGGGTCGAGCTGCAGCTTCATGCTGTACTTCTTCTCGCCCCAGATGCGGATCTCGCTCACCCCGGGGATGGTCTGCAGCCGCTCCTTGAAGTTGTTGTTGGCGATCTCGCTGAGCTCCAGCATCGAGCGCTGATCGCTCTGCATGGTCATGCTCAGGATCGGGTTGCTGTCGGCGTTGCTCTTCACCACGATGGGCGGGTCGGCGTCGGCCGGTAGGTTGCGCACGGCCTGGCTCACGCGGTCGCGCACGTCGTTGGCCGCGGCCTCCAGGTCCATGTCCAGGTCGAACTCCACCGTCACCGTACTGCGGCCGTCGGCGCTCACGCTGGTGAGGCTGGTGATGCCCGCGATCCCGTTGATGCTCTCCTCCAGGATCTCGGTGATCTGCTTCTCGATGATGTCCGCGTTGGCGCCCACGTAGTTGGTGGTCACCGTGATCACCGGCGGGTCCACGCTGGGGTATTCACGCACGCCGAGGAAGGTGAAGCCGATCACACCGAACAGCACGAGGAAGATCGAGATCACCGTGGCCAGCACGGGGCGGTTGATGCTGAGGGAGCTGATGTTCATGCGATGAGTGCCGTGCGAGGGTTCAAGAGCGAGAGGGTGCGAGGGTGCAAGAGTAGGAAGTCGCTCTCGCACCCTCTCACTCTCTCACCCCGACGAAGGAGGGGACACCCATGAACAGTTGCCGCCATCATTTGGGTATTGTTGGGGGGATAAAGATCCGGGTTCGACGGCTTGTACATCGCGTAGCGGTCGGAGTGGATGAAAAATGGGTCCTTCATGGCCGCAGAGGGATTGGGCTGGCGGGATATGAACAGTTGTTCATAAATATTACTCAACTACTCACATGAAAGCATGTATAGCTTAACGCCCACTCGCGCGATAACAAACACAACAGCAACCATGAACCAGCTCATTGAAACCTCCTTTGTAGGCCCGATGCACAACCGGATCATGGACGATGTGACGAAGCTGCCTTCATTCCCCAAGTACACCGACCGTGAAGTGTATGCCACGGCAAAGGCTCGCATAGAGCTTTATTACGCTTCCAATAATCTTGGGAAACCTGATGTAATTCCATTCGACGACGTCGAGAGGAACATCCTCAAGGTCATGGCTGCGAATAATGACATGAAGCCGTACTTCAGTGAGTTGCTGAGTGAGCGACAAATAGTTCAAAAGCAGTACGATTTTCTTATAGAGATTAACGGCAAATTCCTTAACGCGAAGGATCCCAACAAGGTAGGTTCCGACCTTTTTGATATTCAACAAAAGGTACATGAGGAACCGGGCCTATCCTTCAACCAAAAGGCCTTGGTATTCGGTGCCGCCATGGTCGGGATCAGCAGTGCGCCATATTGGTACGCTGGCTTGCGCAATCCGAACAGCCCTTGGGGCCAAGGTGACGACCCGCCGCCAGCCGCAGCACCTTGGTGGGTAAGGGGATTGCGTGATCTGGCCGGATTTGTCGGAGGCTTTGTGGTGGGCGAATTGATCTCGGGAGGCAATCCTGTGGTTGGTGTGGCCGCTGGTGCAGCTACTGCGGCCGGGTGTTCAGCGAAGGATTGATTACGTGCTTTCGACAATAGCCATGAACGATGCTTCGCCGCGTAGTTCTCTGTGGGTTGGCGGCCTTGGGCGGGTCAATAGCAACGGGTCAGGTCACCGATGATACGTGCCGCGTCCATTTTGGAGGTTCCATCGGGTTGTCCATGTACACAGCCCGGCCTGCTGGCATACCTGTTTCCCCTTTGTACGGCCAAAGTACTGAATCGGGTCTTTCATTCTTGTGGATAGGAGGCAAAGGCCACAAGCTGAAGGCTGGACTGGAGTACACGTACGTTCGCAGCGGTTTCGTGGATGACACGTCGCATTACGATGGGTTCATCCAAGTACCGCTGCTCTTTCCATTGCTGCGAATGAACGACCGGTCTCAACGGGAACAGCTTCTGTTGTCCGTAGGTGTACGGTTCTCGCTGCTTGCCGAGCAAGGGCGCGCCGCGAGGGGGGATGAGTTCTACATCATGAACAAGGCGGCGTTCGGGGGACTCTTCAAAACAGGCATCATCACTGAACTCGCCTGCTACGCACAACCCACCCCCCGGACCGCCCGATCTTGGGGAGTACGTTTATCAACCGATTTGCAGGGAATATCGGCCAAATTGGGGGCGGATGATCTCATATTGGATGACCGCTTCGTCATGGGCACACTCTTTTATAGCTTCCATTTTCGATAAGGGAAGTCCGCCACCAGGCCTTCGTATGGTCTTGGTACCGTGGTGGAACGTGGTCGTGTCCAGTTGCGACACGTAAAGGGCAGTCCATTTGGGTGAGTTTGAACGTGGTCCGGTGCATGCCAGTCACTGTTTAGCTGTCCCCTTCCTCTCCGCTGGCCTTACCGCCATCCCATCCCTCACCGCCAGCAGTGCGCTCGTTATCACCGTATCCCCCGGCTGCACATTGCTGATCAGCTGCACCTCGTTCTCGGTGCGGATGCCGATGTCCACCCGTACGCTCTGGGCCTTGCCGCCTTTCATCACCATCACCTTCTGGCCCTGGATGTCGGGGATCAGCGCCTCGGCGGGGATGGTGAGCGCGTCGGCGATGGTCTCCAGCTTCACGTCGACCTTGGCGAAGGCGCCGGGCATCAGTCGGCCTTCCTTGTTGGCGCTGCGGGCGCGCACCCGCACCGTGCGCGTGGTGGCGTCCACGCTGGGCTCCACGGCGTACACCTCGGCGGTGTAGTGCGTGGTGTCGCCCTCCAGGCTGAAGGCCACCTGGGTGCCGGGACGCATCTGGCGGCCGTAGCGTTCGGGCACGGTGAAGTCCAGCTTCATCGGGTCGGTCTGGGTGAGCCGGGCGATGAGCGCGGTGGGGGAGACGTAGCCGCCCTCGCTGATGCTGCGCAACCCGATGGAGCCGCTGAACGGCGCGCGGATGGTGGTCTTGGCGATCTGGGCGCGCAGGTGGTCCACGTCGGCCTCCATGCCGATGCGCTGCGACACGGTGGCGTCGTACACCTCG
>JGI12383J13903_1001353_pt1 | contig 11355 bp, 12 predicted proteins | sample Passage237B_FD_13903 | JGI IMG/M metagenome (IMG submission 13903)
GGTGCTGCTGTTCGTGTTCTCCGGTTTGATCTTCTACGCCGGCACCTATCTGAATCGTTACTCCGCTCACTTCAGCGGCGAGGTTTTCGATGAGCGGAAGCCTCCTGGTTCTGGCGAAGTGCAAGTGGTCCAAATCGACCCCATCGTTCTCGGCAAGAAGCAGTATGCCGCCGCGTGCGTCACCTGTCACATGCCGAATGGCGAGGGCTTGCCCGGTGTTTATCCTCCGCTGGCTGGTTCTGAATGGGTGACCGGTTCGGAAGAACGCCTCATCAATATCGTGGTGCATGGCCTCAAAGGTCCGGTCACGGTTAAAGGCACGACTTACAATGCCGCAGCCATGCCTCCCTTCGGCCAAGTTGCCGGCGGCGGTTACAACTGGAGCGACGACAAGATCGCAGCCGTGTTGACCTATATCCGTCAGGAGTGGGGCAATGCTGCTGGCCCGATCGACGCGGCAAAGGTCGCCGAGTTGCGCCTCAAGGATGCTGGTCGCAAGGAATGGACCGAAGCCGAGCTGCTCGCCCTGCCTTGAGTCTCGACAATTTTTAAAGCAAAAGGCCGCCATATATTGGCGGCCTTTTTTATTCCCCGAGTTTCTTGCCGGGAATGAGCGCGTTCTGCACGTAATCGCGCACTGATTCCGCCAACGGCGTCGTCGGTCGAGTGTAACCACTGTCGCGCAGTTTGCCGATGTCGGCCTTGGTGTAGTATTGATACTTACCCTTCAGAACCTCGGGCATGTCGATGAAGTCGATCTGCGGTCCGCGGCCCATCGCGTCGAAAATCGCACGCGTGAGCGTGAGCCAAGTGTTCGCTTCGCCGGAACCGAGATTGAAAAGTCCGTTGGCGTCGAGACCGGCTTCGGCGAAATGCAGCGTCATTTCGATGGCATCCTTTACATAAAGGAAGTCGCGCATCTGTTCGCCGTCTTTGTAGTCGGGGTGGTAGCTTTTAAATAATCCGACGCGGCCGGTGGCTTGGATTTGTTGGTAAGCCTTGTTCACAAGCGAACGCATGTCGCCTTTGTGATCCTCGTTGGGACCGAAGACGTTGAAATATTTGACGCCGACGATGCGCTTCAACCAACCGTGGCGCTGGGCATGCAGATCGAAGAGATGCTTCGAATAGCCATACATGTTCAATGGACGCAGCCGTGCGATATTCTCATCGCGATCGTCCATGCCTTGAGAGCCGTCGCCGTAAGTGGCGGCGGAGGAGGCGTAGATAAAGCGCGTGTCATGCTCGAGCGCCCAGAGCGCCAGCTCCTTGGTGTAAGCGTAATTGTTGTCGATCAGGTAGCTCGCGTTTTTCTCGGTAGTGGCCGAGCAGGCGCCGAGGTGAAACGCAGCGGAAATTTTCCCGAAGCAGGAACCCTTGGAGCTGATGCGCTGGCGAAATTCAGAGGCTTCAACGTAATCCGCGAATTTTAGCGGCACCAAGTTCTTCCACTTTTCGTCCTGTCCCAAAATGTCGGTGATGATGATGTCCGTTACGCCGCGCTGGTTCAGAGCCCAGATGAGGGCACTTCCGATAAAACCGGCGCCACCAGTGACGAGGATGCGTCCGTTGAGAGCTGTCATGATTCTTGAGAGATTTCTTTCGCGCGGGCTTTGGCCGCAAGCACGGTTTTGGTGATCAATGCCCTGAAGTCACCGGCCTTGAGCGTGTTCAAGCCGGCCAGCGTGGTGCCGTTGGGCGAGGTGACTTGATCGCGCAACTTATCCGGGCTTTCGCCGGTGCGCGCCAAGAGGCGAGCGGAACCGAGCAAGGTTTCCACGGTGAGCAAACGTGATTGCTCCGTGGTGAGACCAGCGTTGCGCGCGGCTTCTTCCAGCGCGGCGGCGAACTCGAAAACATAACCGGGGCCGCTACCGCTGACGGCGGTGATGGCGTCCAGATCATTCTCGGCGGTTTCGATTTCGCGGCCCAATGCGCCGAGCAAATCTTGCACGAGCTTACGGTCACTCTCGGTCAGCGGTTTGGCGGCGCACCATCCGGTGATACCTGCGCCGATTCGACCGGGAGTATTCGGCATGGAGCGAACCCAATTGCGGGCTTTCGGAAACACACTCTGCAATCGTGTCAGAGTTTTACCTGACAAAACGGAGAGCACGAGTTTCCCGTCAGCGAGTTCGCTCCACGAAGAATCAAGGCTGCCTAAATGCAGTGGCTTGAACGCGACGACGAGTAGATCCGCGCCGCGCATCAAATCGGTTGGATTGGTCGCGTGTTGAACTCCTGTGGACTGGGCGAGCGCGGCGGCGGATTTTCCGCTGGCGGTGTAGCAAACCAAATCGGAAGGCGCGCAGACTTTTTGCGCAATCAGTCCGTGAATCATTGCCGCGGCCATGTTACCGGCCCCGAGAAACGCTATCTTACTCATCGTGCTGTGTGGTCTTAGGCAGGCGTTTGGTCACCGGATGCATGAGGATGGCTTGAGCTCCGCCACCGGGACGATCGGTTAGAGTGACCTCGCCGCCGAGATTGCGCAACGCGTGACGGGCCACGGTCAATCCCATGCCAACGCCGACCGTGTTTTTGGAACTGATAAAGGGTTCGAAGGCGTGATCTCGAATTTCCGCATCGATGCCGTGGCCGTGATCCTCGACCACGATCTGCACAAATTCTCCTTCGCTGTGACGGTTGACGAGCGAAGTCGAAATGATGATGGGGCGGGGCTCTCCGGCGCGGCTGTCGTAGCTCTCCCACGCATTCATCATCACCTTGGCTAGAACCTCTTCGAAAATTTCAAAGTTACTATCGATCGGAAGATCACCGAGCGGGTTGTTGATCGTGACGTCGGGTGTGATGCGGTATTCGGTTTTGAAGCGAGCGACGCCGCCTTCGATGAGTTGTTGCAGCTTAACTTTGATGAGCGGGGGCCGTGTTTTGACGACCAGTGAGCTGAGCTGCTTAATGATCGAAACGATGCGCTGCACCGCGTCTTCTACGTGCTGCGCGTTTTTGCGAACTTGCTCAGGCTTGTCGTAGTAAGCCTTCACGAGGTCGAGGTAGCCGATGACCACGCCGAGCAGATTGTTCAGATTGTGCGCGATGCCTTGGGTGACGGCACCGATCGTGGCGGCGCGGCGCGCTTCGACCAAGCGCCGCTGCAGATCAACCATCTCACGGTTGATCTGGACGAAGCGCAGCTGGGTTTGCACGCGTGCGACCGTTTCATCCAAGTCGATCGGCTTGGTGATGTAATCGACCGCGCCGACGCCGAGTCCTTCAAGTTTTCCTTCTTTGGAAGTGCGAGCTGTGATGAAGATGACGGGAATGGAGCGCGTCTCTTCGTTGGCTTGAAGGCGTTGGCAGACCTCGATGCCGTCCATGTCCGGCATCATCACATCCAACAAAATCAAATCGGGCTTTTCCGCGGCGACTGACTTAAGGGCTTCGATGCCGTTATAGGCCGTGGTGACTCGGATCCCTTCACGTTCCAATTTGCGCTTCAGCAACTGAACGTTGATGGGCTGGTCATCCACGACCAAGATGTTCGGCGAAGCCATGGCGAAAGAGCAAAGGGCTTGGTCGCCGAGTGGCAACCCCTTTGCTCGCTTCCATCAAGCGCTGCGGCGCTGGCGGTAGGCCTTGACGGTGTTGCTCATCAACATCGCCACGGTCATCGGACCGACGCCGCCGGGAACGGGCGTGATCTTGCTGGCGACTTCAGAGACGCCGGCGAAATCGACGTCGCCTGTGAGGCGGAAACCAGTCTTCTTCGTGGAGTCTTCGACGCGATTGATACCGACGTCGATGACGACCACGCCGGGTTTGACCATGTCGCGTGTCACGAAATTTGGGCGGCCGATGGCGGCGATCAACACGTCCGCTTGGCGTGTGATTTCGGGCAGGTTCGAAGTGCCCGAGTGGCAAACGGTGACTGTGCCATTCGCGCCGGCTTTCTTTTGTAGCGCGAGCAACGCCACGGGCTTGCCGACGAGCAAACTGCGGCCGATGACCACGACGTGTTTGCCCTTCAAATCAACGTGGCTGCGAGCGAGCAACTCCATGATGCCGGCGGGCGTGCAGGACACGAAACCGGTGTCATCGTCTTGCGCGACTTTGCCGAGATTCATTGTGCCGAGACCGTCAACGTCCTTGGCGGGGGAGATGCGACGGAAAATCAACAGTTCGTCGATTTGCTTCGGCATCGGAGACTGCACGAGAATGCCGTCAACTGTGTCGTCGGCATTGAGATCATCGATGATCTTTTCGAGATCGGCCTGCGAGATGTCCACGGGCGGCAGAATGACACGGCCTTCGATACCGATCTCAGCCGCGGTCTTTTCCTTTTTGCGCACGTAGGAAACCGATGCTGGATCGTCTCCGACACGGACGAGGGCGATGCAAGGCTTGCGACCAGTGATGGTGGCGACTTCGGCCTTGAGCTCGGCAATTATGGTGGAGGCGATTTGGTTACCGTCGATCAGTTCCATGAAAAGTGAACAGGGGCGGGGAGTTATTTCAGACGCAGGCTCTCAACCTTGATGACGATATTTTTGCCGTCAGGGAGAGCGGTGGGCACACCGTAGACCACGACTTCGCGGTCGGCGTATTTTTCAATTTGTTCGGTGAGCAACAGCTTGGAGATGTCGAGATATGCGTAACGCACATCCGCCGCGTCGTTGATCTGCCAGTCGTAAGGACGACGCGGGGTGAATGGCCGGCGAGTGGAGACAAACTTGCCTTGGAACAAGCGCGGCAAGACCGCGCCATCGGAGCCGGTGGATTGATAAGTGGTGCGCGCAGGAGCGGGCAGCGGCGCGGCTACCGTTGTCGTCGGTGCGCTCGTGTATTGCGCCGGCATGTCAACCAACACAGGTGGCTCGCTTGCGCGGACAGGAGTGGAAGTGCTGGCTTGCACATAGCCGACGACTTTTTTGTCCAAATTGATTTGCGTCCATTTACCGTGAAGGCCGGTAATTGTGGTTTTGTCGCCTACCTCCATGATGGCGAGCACGCCGGAATCGTTGGAGGGTTTGAGATAAATACTGGAACCGGCTTTCACGTGCAGACCTTTGTCGATGTCGCTGTTGCGCACGTAGCCTTCGAATGGTCCTTCGACTTGCACGGCCTGCCAGCCGGCGGGCGTGGCCGCCATAATTTCGGTGGGAGCGGGCTCTGGCTCGGTGCCTTGGCTCAGCACTTTAAGCACCGCGGCGTTTGCGTTGGGCTGCGTGTGAACAGCCGTGGGAGACTTCAGCGGAGCCGCGGTGGCAATCAATCCGGTCAGCCCGAAGGAAATCAGAAGAAAAAGAGACTTAGTCATTGGCATCGGCGGTTCTTGTTTTGCGCGTCCCACCGAACGGGCGGGGCACTTTGAAGAGTAATGAGATGTCTTTACTAGAAAGTTGTTTCATCGCACGCAACGGGATTCCCTTCAGTCGCATGGCGCCGATTTGGTAGCGGCGCAGGCGCTTCACCTCGTAACGCAACGTCATGAAGAGCTGGCGAATCTCGCGCTTTTTCCCGTGATGCATGTGCACGTCGAGATTGGTCGATGACTTGGACGCACCGGGATTAACCAAGGCGGCGTATTCGACTTTCAAGCGCTCGCCTTCAATGACCACGCCCTTGAGCAACTGGCCGATGCGGCTGGCGGGGTAGGGTTGCTTGAGGATGACATGGTAGCGTTTGACGATCGTGTTGGACGGATGCATCAGCCGGTGCGCCAAATCACCGTCGGTGGTCAGGATGACGAGGCCTTCGCTATCCTTGTCGAGCCGGCCGGCGCAGAAGAATCGATAACGTGCTAATTCGCGCGGCAGCAGATCAAAAATGGTTTCCGGATTATGCGGATCGTCGTTGGAGCAAACCAAGCCGCGCGGCTTGTGCACCGCCAGTGTGATCTTGGGCTGCGTTTGCTGCACCGACTTGCCGCGCACCGTGATCTTGTCGTTCTCGGGATCGATTTTTTGTCCGAGCGTGGCCATGGCGCCGTTGACCCAGACTTCGCCTTCCGCGATCAGGGTCTCGGCCGCGCGGCGAGAGCAGATGCCGGCGTCAGCCAGGTATTTTTGCAGACGTATGGGTTCGTTTTCCCTCATGGACGCGGGCAGTTGGCGGGAAATATACGCCGGGCGCAAGCCCCTGAAACAAATGCTTGCGGAGTCGAATCATGGCGCCCTTCATCCGGGCTGCATGTCAGAGGGAAATCAAGCAACAGAAGCCTACACCAAAGATAACCCATTTCCTGCCCGCGTGGTGGAGAATCGGGTGCTGAATCGTCCCGGCTCGGCCAAGGAAACCCGCCACTTCGTGGTGGACTTGGGCGACAGCGGCCTCGTTTACAAGGCGGGAGATTCCCTCGGAGTTTTCGCTTCCAACCGAAAGTCGGAAGTGGACGAGATTATCCAGTTGCTTGGTGCAACGGGCGACGAACTCGTGACTCCCTTGCGCGCTCCGGCGCCGATGTCATTGCGCGAGGCTTTGTCCACCGCGCTCGATCTTGATGGCCCGACCAAAAAGCTGGTCGAACTTGTGGCGTCCAAAGTCACCGACGCTTCGCAGAAGGCGCAATTGGAAGGCCTCCTGCAACCAGAAGCCAAAGAGCAACTCGACGAGTTTTTGTATAACCGCAGCTTTGTGGACCTCCTCGCGGAGTATCCGACGGCGAAGTTCGAACCGCAGGAATTCGTCAGTCTAATGCGTCGCTTGATGCCGCGGTTGTATTCCATCGCTTCGTCGCCGCGCGTTTATCCGAATCAAATTCACCTCACCGTGGCGATCGTGCGCTACAACACGAATAATCGTGATCGCGTCGGCGTTTGCTCGTCGTTCCTTTCCGATCGCGTCGAAGTTGGAAACACTCCGGTGCCGGTGTTTGTGTCGCATTCGCATTTCGGCCCGCCGGAAGACAACTCGAAGGACTGCATCATGGTCGGCCCCGGCACAGGTATCGCTCCGTTCCGCGCCTTTGTGCAGGATCGCGTGGCGTCGGGTGGCACTGGCCGCAATTGGGTTTTCTTCGGCGACCAAAAGAAATCCACCGACTACCTTTACGAGGAAGAGTGGAACGATTACCTTGCCAAGAATCAGGTGCAACGGCTCGACCTCGCGTGGTCCCGCGACCAGGCGACCAAGATCTACGTGCAGGATCGCATGCGTGAAAACGCGGCCGAGCTCTGGGCGTGGATTGATGGCGGTGCGCACTTCTATGTTTGCGGTGATGCCAAGCGCATGGCCAAGGACGTGGACGTCGCGCTGCACGAAATCATCGCTGCGCAAGGCGGCATGGATGCCGAGGCGGCCGCCGCTTACGTGAAGCAAATGAAAAAGGACAAGCGCTACCAGCGTGACGTCTATTGATTTTCCCGACACCCATGAGTTATACATTTAACAATCGAACGGCGCTGGTGACCGGCGCCGGCCGCGGCATCGGTAAAGCCATCGCTGAGACATTGGCGAAGAACGGCGTGACCGTGATCTGCGTTTCCAAATCGGAATCATCCTGCGGTGCGGTGGCGGACGCGATCAATGCTTCTGGCGGCAAAGCCAAGGCGCTGGCCGTCGACGTGGCGGATGGCGCGGCGATCGCTTCGGCCGCGGAATCGCTGCTCAAAGAATTTCCGACGATCGACATCCTCGTGAACAATGCCGGTATCACGCGCGACGGCTTGCTGTTTCGCATGAGCGACGCCGACTGGAACGACGTCATCAATACGAACCTCTCGAGCTGCTTCCATTGGACCAAGCATCTGGCGCGGCCGATGACGCGCGCGCGTTGGGGCCGCATTATCAATATCGCTTCGGTGAGCGGTATCATGGGCAATGCCGGTCAGGCGAACTACTCGGCCGCGAAGGCGGGCATGATTGGTCTGACCAAAACGCTCGCGCGCGAATTCGCCTCGCGCAGTGTTACGGCCAATGTCGTCGCGCCCGGTTTCATCAAGACCGACATGACCACGGACTTCGTGAATAATCCGGAAGTTTCGGCGAAGATTTTGGAGGCTGTTCCTCTCAAACGATTTGGAGAGGCGGCCGACATCGCGAACATGACCGCATTTCTCGCATCGGAAGAAGCCGGATACATTACGGGACAAGTTTTTACCGTTGACGGCGGCATGGCGATGTGAAGCCTGCTAACTCGTATTTAACCACCACATGGCTGACCAAAAAACCATCGAACAACGCGTTAAGGAAATCATCGTTAACCAGCTTAACGTGAACGAGGAGCAAATCACCCCTGAGGCTTCTTTCCTTGACGATCTTGGAGCTGATTCGCTCGACACCGTTGAGCTCATCATGGCCTTCGAAGAAGAGTTTAAGGATGAAATCAAGGGTGAGATTCCCGAGTCCGACGCTGAGAAACTGCAGACCGTCGGCCAAGTTATCGAATACATCAAGGCCAAGGCCGCCGCGCAGTAATCGAAATCACTCTTTGGCGTTCTACCACCTTCCTTGTTGGAATTGCTGGTAGAACGCTTTTTTGTTTTTAACACTTTCGGTTTTCTTGGAGATCCGCATGGAAGCACCAGCGACACGCAGAGTCGTAATCACAGGATTGGGCGTAGTGGCTTCGATTGGCCACAACGTGAATGATTTTTGGGCCTCTTTGGTGGCCGGAAAATCCGGCATTCGGCGGATTTCCCATTTTGATCCCACGGACTACGCCAGCCAGATCGGCGCGGAAGTCTTGGATTGGGACGCAGGGAACTACATGGATCCCAAGGATGCGCGCCGCAACGACCGTTACACGCAGTTTGGCTTTGTCGCGTCAAAGCAAGCGGTAGCGGACGCGGGTCTCGACATGAGCAAGGAGGACGGCGACCGCGTCGGCGTCATGATCGGCTCCGGCATCGGCGGCATGCACACCTACGAAACACAGTTGCGCGTGTTGGACGAACGTGGCCCGCGCAAGGTGTCTCCATTCACGATTCCCGCTTTGATCGGCAACATGTGTGCCGGTATGGTCGCGATTGAATATGGCGCGCGTGGTCCGAATTTCGGTCTCGTCTCGGCGTGCGCCACAGGCGCGCATGCGATCGGCGAAGCGGCTCATGCGATTCGACGCGGCGATGCTGACGTAATGATCGCCGGCGGCAGCGAAGCCGCGATCACGCCTTTTGCCTACGCGAGCTTTTGCGCGATGAAGGCCATGAGCACGCGCAATGAGGACCCCGAAAAAGCCAGCCGACCGTTCGATTTGAACCGCAACGGTTTTGTGATGGGCGAGGGTGCTGGTATTCTCGTGCTCGAATCGCTGGAGCATGCCCAGGCTCGAGGCGCTCGAATTTACTGTGAACTCGCCGGATATGCGGCGACATGCGATGCGTTTCATATCACGCAGCCTGATCCGGAAGGAAAGGGTTTGTCATTGGCGATGAGTCGCGCGCTGAAAAGCGCGGGACTGACGCCGAGCAACATTGATTACATCAACGCGCACGGCACTTCGACACCGTATAACGACAAGTTCGAAACCCTCGCGATCAAGAAGGTGTTCGGCGAGCATGCCGCGAAGGTGCCGGTGAGTTCGACCAAATCGATGACCGGCCATTTGCTCGGTGCCGCCGGCGGCATTGAGTCCGTGATCTCGGTCAAGACGATCGAGAGCGGCACGCTGGCCCCGACGATCAATTTGGACGATCCGGACCCGGAGTGTGATTTGGATTATGTGCCCAAAGTCGCACGCAAGCAGGCGATCCGTGCGGTTCTGAGTAATAATTTGGGGTTTGGCGGCCAAAACGCTTCCATCGTATTCAAGGCGCTTTGAGCGCGGCGGACGGCCTCAAACCCCGAGACCTACTCGCCAAATTTGGCCAACAAAAAACCCGCAGAGTTCTGCGGGTTTTTTATTAAAGGGAAAACTTGATTCCGGTTCAGGCCTTCTGGACCAAACCAGCCTTCAAGGCCTTGACGGAGACCAACATGCGCTTGGTGCCACCGTTAGGAAGCTTCACGCGGATGCGCTGCAGGTTAGGGCGGAATTTGCGGGGCGTGATACTGGTCACGTGCGTGCCGATGCCGCCGCTCTTTTTGCTCTGTCCCTTGCGGTTAATGATGCTGCCCTTGGTGGGGCGCTTACCTGTGATTGCACAAATTCTGGCCATGGCTTCAGTGGTTAAAAGGTTTGCGAGTAAAGGTTTTGAATCTGCAGAAGCAAGGGGAATCTCAAATATCTTTTGCACTGCGAATTCCGTGCAGAACTTGGAATTTTTGCCCCAAGTAGGCGGGGTGGATCAATTGCATCAACGCCATTTTTCGGGGGCTTAAGCGAGTCGCCTCGGTTTTCATGGTGGCCTCCAACAGACGGGCGCCGCGACGGACGAAAAAGGTTTCCTGTGAATTCACCTGCACGGACTCGAAACCCGATGCCTCCAGGGCCGTTTGGAGCCAGTCCCAGCAAATATGACAGGTCAGGTCCTGTTCTCCCGGCCAAGCCAGCAAGTCATTTGATTGCTGATGGCTCTTGTAAGCGCGCATTGTGCCGTGAGGACACGCGGTGCTAATTTCTGTCCAAGTTTTGCCGTAATCACAGGCCAGAAAAACGCCCTGCCATTTCTGCGCGACGATGGTTTGGAGTAGTTCTGTGGCGGCTTGCGGTGCATCGATCACATAACCTTCGGGCGCATCGGATGGGAGGTAATCCGGCGATGCATTCAGTAGGAGTTCGATTTCACGCAATTCGTCAGAGACACACGCGACGCCCAATTCGCGCCACGCTGATTCGCGCCGCACGAACCGTCGACAGGGCTGCGCGTCGAAAAGCTCGTTGGAAAACACCACGCAACGCCCGGAAAGCTCGATGGGCTGGCCGACCTGAATGGTGCGATAATTGGCAAACGGGTGCGCAATTTCGCGCAAAATTCCGCCGTCTGGCTCCGCGCCGATCTCGACAAAGGTGCTCTCGGCGCAGGCCTTTTCGCCGATCAGATTCAAGCAGCATTCGGTGATCAGTTCGCCGAACAGGTTGCCGACGGATGTGGCGGTGTAGAAGTCCGTGCCGGGCTTTTGACCGACGCGCTTCCTGTTTTGTCGATAATAGCCGACTTCGGGATCGTAGAGCGCGAGCTGCATGAACGCATCAAACGGCAGCACTGCATCGGCTCCGCCCTTGGCTTTGAAGCGATGCAGAAATGCGGGTGATGGCGCGTGATTACTGGACGATCCCATTTACAAAGCGAAGCAGATGCACACAGTCGCGCCTATGCTCAAACGGATTCTTCCTGTGCTGGTCGGCGCGTGCCTCGGCTTGGTGCTTGCAGTCGTAGTTCTGCGTCAGGCTGCCGTGTGGGGATTCCTGCCGAATCGAGAGCTTAATCGCTCCGCCGATTACGTCCGCGATGTGATGCGTTTGGTAAACAAACATTACGTGGATGCAGACGATGCCACTTACGATCGGCTCCC
>JGI12383J13903_1001357_pt1 | contig 11296 bp, 12 predicted proteins | sample Passage237B_FD_13903 | JGI IMG/M metagenome (IMG submission 13903)
GGACCCCATCCGTCACTACCGAGGAGAATCCAGATGTCTGACGCTCTGACGCTCACCGCTGAGGCCCGCACTGAGTTCGGCAAGGGCTTCGCGCGCCGCGCCCGCGCCGCCGGCAAGATCCCTGCCGTCATCTACGGCCACGGCACGGACCCCGTGCACATCACCCTGCCTGGGCACGACACCGCGCTTGCCCTGAAGCACGCGAATGCGCTGCTCACGATCAAGCTCGGCTCCGACGAGACCCTGGCGATTGCCAAAGATATCCAGCGCGACCCGGTCAAGCGCATCATCGAGCACGTTGACCTCATCATCGTGAAGAAGGGCGAGAAGATCACCGTTGACGTGCCTGTGCACGTCGTTGGCGAGTCCGCTCCCGGCACGATCCACGTGCAGGACCACTCCACGCTGCAGGTCATCGCCGAGGCGACCCACATCCCCGAGGCGTTTGAGGCGAACATCGACGGTCTCGAGGAGGGTCACAACGTCACTGCGGGCGACATCGAGCTGCCTGCTGGCACCGAGCTCGTGACCGACCCCGCCGCGATCATCGTCAACATCTCCGTGCCCCGCTCCGCCGTTGCCGCGGAGGACGAGGAGGCTGCTGAGGACGAGGCCGCGCCCGCCGCTGAGGCCGAGGCTCCCGCAGAGTCCGAGTAAGTCCCGTGACGATCGCCCGGCGCGCCATGTTCTGGCGAGCCGGGCGTCGTCGTCTCCGGGAAGATGAGCACGTGAGCAGCATCGTCGTTGGCCTGGGCAACCCGGGCGAAGAGTATGCGGCGACCCGCCACAACGTCGGCGCGATGGTCGCCGAGGAGTTGGCGCGCCGCGGCTCCGCCGCGCTCAAGCCGCACTCCAAGACGCGCACGCGCGCGGCGAGCGTTCGCATTGCGGGCGAGCCCGTGATCGTCGCCGTGCCGATGTCCTACATGAACCTCTCCGGAGGCCCAGTGTCCTCGCTCGCGAAGTACCAGTCCGTGGCACCTGGGGACGTCATCGTCATCCACGACGAACTCGACATCCCCTTCGGAACTGTGAAGCTCAAGCGGGGCGGCGGATCCGCTGGCCACAACGGGCTCAAGGACATCACCAAGGCGCTCGGCACCCCTGACTACGTGCGGGTTCGCGTGGGCATTGGCCGCCCACCGGGCCGCATGGACGCCGCGAGCTTTGTCCTCAAGCCGTTCTCGTCGACGGAGCGCAAAGAGCTGGACCTGCTGATTGTCGACGCTGCTGACGCTGTGGAAGCGGTGCTCGAGTCGGGCCTTGAGGCCGCACAGCAGAAGTGGCACAGTCCCAGCTGAGTGAGGCTGCGGCCTGCCACCCCGCCTGAACCCCGCCGCCCACCTCCCCCGCGAGCGGTTTAGGCAACTCACGCGCACTTCGCGGGGCGAATGCGCTCCGTTTAGGCACGCCACTGGCACTTGTGGGTGAGGGCATGCACCCGGCGCGGTTGGCAAGTGCCGGGCGCGGTCCGCGTTGCAGTCCTGCGAGTCGCTCCCGACAAGTCGCACTGACGTGCCTAAACGGTGGGGTCCAGGACTTAGACAGTGCATGTGAGTTGCCTAAACCGGCACGGGAGGGGCTGGGGTGCGCGGAACTCGGTGTCGGCGCCCGCGCTTAGGATGGCATTGCCGGTTTTTCCGGTTCTTTGGCATGCCCTGGAGGAGTTGTGACTGACGTCGAGCGCCCACTCGCGGCGCTTCTGCCTACGCTCGACATCCCGCGATCGAGCCAGCTTGTCGCACCCTCCGTGGCGGCGCCCGCAATAGTCGCAAGCCTCGCCGATGACGACGCTCCGCTCGTCGCCGTGGTCGCCACCTCCAACGACGCGGAGACGCTTGAGGCGGCGCTCGGCGCGTACATCGACCCTGGAACCGTCGCGCGCTTCCCGTCGTGGGAGACGCTTCCACACGAGCGGCTGAGCCCTCGCAGCGACACCGTTGCCCAGCGCATCGCCACCCTCCGCCGCCTGGTGCACCCCCAAGAGGTGGAGAAGGAGGCCGGCCTGGCCCCGCTCCGCGTGGTGGTCGCTCCGCTGCGCGCAGTGCTTCAGCCGCTCGTTCCCGGCCTCGCGGACATGGTCCCCGTGCGCCTCGCCGTGGGGGATCAGATCGACCTCACCGAATTGACGGAGGCCCTCGCGGGCGCCGCGTACACACGCGTCGACATGGTTGAAAGGCGCGGCGAGTTCGCCGTGCGCGGCGGCATTGTCGACGTCTTTGCCCCCACGGACCCCCATCCGATCCGCGTCGAGTTCTTCGGCGACGAGGTTGACTCCCTTCGCGCGTTCTCCGTCGCTGACCAGCGTTCCCTCAAGCCGGTTCCCGTGCTGTGGGCGCCGCCATGCCGCGAACTTCTGCTCACTCCCGAGGCGCGCGGCCGCGCAGCCGCCCTCGCCACGGAGGCGCCCGCCGCCGCGGAGATCCTCACCAAGATTGCCGACGGCCATCACGCAGAGGGCATGGAATCGCTCATCCCTGCGCTCGTCGACCACCTCGACCTGCTGCCAGACGTGCTGCCCACGAACGCGCGCTTCGTCGCGGTCGAACCCGAGCGCCTCGCTCGCCGTGCGGAGGACCTCGTCAAGACGGCCGCCGAGTTCCTGTCCGCCGCCTGGGTGAGCGCCACAGCCGGTGCCGACTCTCCGCTCACCGAGTCTGACGGCTCCTTCGCGGCGCTCGACGAGGTCTCCGAGCGCGCCGCCGAGCGCGGCCAGGAGTGGCACACGATCGGCCCGTTCGGGGCGGGTGACGATGCGGGCTTCACCATTCTCGACGACCACCGCGGGCGCATCGAGGCCGCTCTCAACGACGCGAAGGCGCGCCTCACGGACGGCTGGCGCGTGATCATCACGGCCGCCGGCACCGGTTCCGCCGCGCGCATTGCCGAGCAGAGCGCCCAGGTGGGCCTTCCCGCTCGAGTTGTCCCCAGCGTCGGCGAGATGTCCGACGCTGTGGCGGCGATTGTTCCCCACGTCACCGGCCGCGGTTTCCAGGTTCCAGCCGCGAAGCTCATGGTCATCAATGAGGCAGACCTTACGGGCCGCGCCGCCAACGCCGCGGGTCCCAAAGTCGCGGTGCCGACCCGTCGGCGCAATGTCGTTGATCCCCTCCAGCTGCGCCCTGGCGACTTCGTGGTGCATGAAACCCACGGCATCGGCCGGTTCGTCGAGTTGACTAAGCGCACGGTGCGCGGCACGGAACGCGAGTACCTCGTCATTGAGTACGCGCCCAGCAAGCGCGGCGGCCCTGGAGACCGCCTCTCAGTGCCTACTGACCAGCTTGACCTGGTCACCAAGTACGTGGGTGGAGAGACGCCATCGGTGAGCCGCATGGGCGGCGCCGATTGGGCCAAGACCAAGGGCAAGGCGCGCAAGGCCGTCAAGGAGATCGCGAGCGAACTGATCCGCCTGTACAGCGCGCGCATGGCGACCAAAGGACGCGAGTTCCCGCCGGACACCCCGTGGCAGCGAGAGCTTGAGGAGGCATTCGCGTACGTCGAGACGCCGGACCAGCTCAGCACCATCGATGAGGTCAAGGCGGACATGGAGAAGCCTGTGCCCATGGACCGGCTGATCTGCGGCGACGTGGGATTCGGCAAGACAGAGGTCGCGGTGCGCGCGGCATTCAAGGCGATCCAGGGCGGCACGCAGGTGGCCCTCCTATGTCCCACGACGCTCCTGGTCAAGCAGCACTTCGACACGTTCAGCGATCGCTTCGCGCCCTTCCCTGTGAAGGTCGCGGCGCTGTCGCGCTTCCAGACCGACGCTGAGGCCAAGCAGGTGGTCGATGGCCTGGCGGACGGCACGATCGACTTGGTGATCGGCACGCACCGGATCCTCACGGGACAGGTCCGCTTCAAGAACCTGGGCCTGGTGATCATCGACGAAGAGCAGCGGTTCGGCGTCGAGCACAAGGAGACGCTCAAGGCGCTGCGCACCGACGTGGACGTGCTCGCGATGTCTGCGACGCCCATTCCCCGCACGCTCGAGATGGCGATCACCGGCATTCGCGAGATGTCCACGCTTGCGACGCCTCCTGAGGACCGCCACCCCATCCTCACCTACGTGGGCCCTCACGAGAATGCGCAAGTGGCGGCCGCGATTCGCCGCGAGCTGCTCCGTGACGGCCAGGTGTTCTACATCCACAACTCGGTGAAGACCATCACTCGGGCAGCGCTGCAACTGGGCGACCTGGTGCCGGAGGCGCGCATCGCCGTGGCGCACGGCCAGATGAGCGAGAAGCAGCTCGAGCAGGTGATCGTCGACTACTACGAGAAGCGCTACGACGTGCTGGTGTGCACCACGATCGTGGAGACGGGCCTCGACATCTCCAACGCGAACACGTTGATTGTGGAGCGCGCTGACACGTTCGGTCTGTCTCAGCTGCACCAGCTGCGCGGCCGCGTGGGGCGCGGCCGCGATCGCGCGTATGCCTACTTCCTGTACCCGGCGGACCGTTCGCTCACGGAGACAGCCCACGATCGCCTGCAGACCATCGCGGCCCATACGGACTTGGGCTCCGGCGCTGCGGTCGCGATGAAGGATCTCGAGATTCGCGGTGCCGGCAACCTGCTGGGCGGAGAGCAGTCGGGCCATATCGAGGGAGTCGGCTTCGACCTGTACATCCGCATGGTGGGAGAGGCAGTCGCCGACTTCCGCGGCGAGGGAGAGCCCGAGCGCGCGCCCATGACTGTGGACCTGCCCATCGACGCGCACATTCCGGAGTCGTACATCGAGCACGAGCGGCTGCGGCTCGAGGCGTATCGCAAGATCGCCGACGCTGCGGACACGGCCACGCTCGACGCCATCCAGGAGGAGCTGGGGGACCGGTACGGCACGCTCCCGGAGGTGGTCGAGAATCTGCTGGCCGTTGCGGTTTTGCGCATCGAGCTCCGCGCCCACGGAGTGCACGACGTGGTGAGCCAGGGCAATTTCATCCGCTTCTCACCCGTCGAGCTGCCGGACTCGGCAGCGATGCGCATCAACCGCCTGTATCCAGGCACCCACATCAAGCCCGCGCTGCGCCAGGTGCTGGTGCCAGCCCCGCGCACCTCGCGAGTGGGCGGGAGCCCTGTCGAAGGGCTGCCCGTGCTGGACTGGGTGCGCGGCGTCCTCAGCGCGATGTGGCCCGATTAGGATGTGGTCCATGCGATTCACGCGTTCTCGTGCCGCCGTGCTCGGCGCAGCTGCCGTCATGCTGACCCTGACCGCTTGCGCGCCTCCCGGACAGGACGGCGCCCCCGGAGTCGCCGCCAACTACGGCAAGACCGTCATCACCAACGCCGACGTCGACGCGACGTACCAGGCGTGGCTGAACGACACGATGGGTCAGGACACCGCGAACCGTCGCCAGGTGCTCACGATCGAGCTGCTTCGCGACGACCTGCTTGCGGCTGCGAAGGATCAGGGCTATCCCGTGACGCGCGCCACCGCGAAGCAGTTTGCCGATCAGTGGATCATCTTCAAGGGCCAGCAGGGCAAGGCCAGCGAAGAGACGATCCTTGCGACGCAGGGCATCATCGCGCTCATGGTCGTCGCCTACAACGACCCCACGCTCAACGCGGTGAGGGAGATCTCCGACAAGGTCGCGGCGGAGGCGAACATCAGTCCTCGCTCGGGCGAGTACTCGACCGATGCTCTGCTCACCTCTATTCAGGCGGCCATGAAGTCGGCGGAGGACCAGCAGCTGGGCCAGTTCTCATACACGGCGTTTCAGAACGTCTCGGCCTTCGTTGACGCAGACCGCCCCTGGTTCGACCGCTAGCCAGCCGCAGCGTCGGGAGAGAAATCTTCCACAAGTCATTCCCCTGTGGCCGCGACCATAGTAGTTTGTGACCCACGTCACGCCTGGTCATGCAAAATGGGCCACCGGCTGAGGGGACTGGCCATGCTCGACGAGCGTGCGCTGCGCAATCCATTTTCCCGCCGTTTCATCGCGCTGATGGGCGCGCTCGTGCTTGCCGCGACAGGCGGCTTCCTCGCTGCGGCACCGGCGCACGCGGACGACGACGGGCCGATCTACTGGGAGTGGACCGACGCCCCGTACTGGGAGCCTCATTCCAGGCAGGACTGCCCACGCAGCAATACTGGCTCGCTGGTGCAGCCGGCGGCGGGGACGGTGCGGCCAGCTTCAGCGCAGAGCCCTATGGCGCGACCACGGCGCAGGTTGTGGTGAGGGACTCGCTCGGCCACTCCACCCCCGTTCCGGCGTCAGACCTAGTGGCGACCTCGAGCGTCGACATCGACGAGATCGACATCCAGGACGGAACGGTGACAGTGACCTTCCCGCATGCCTCTGCGCATGTCATCACGGTTACCCAGCTGTCGACAGGCCTCACCGCTGACATCGACATCGAGGTGACCCCGGCCGATGACCAGGACGACGAGGGCCTCGGCGACACCGGCATCGACGCCGCGCTGCCGCTGGGCGTCGCGGTCGCTCTGCTGCTGCTGGGCATGACGCTCGTGGTGATGCGCAGGCGCGCCTGAGCCGACGGCCGAGGGACCTTCGTCGCGCCTGAGCGTTCCGCAAGGGTGACTAGACTCGTTCTGGATCTTCAGGCACAGCTGCCTGGTCCCCCCAATCCATCAATCCAAGGAGCATCATGGCCAGCATCGAGGCCGTAGGCGCCCGCGAGATTCTTGACTCGCGCGGCAACCCCACTGTTGAGGTAGAAGTGGCCCTGGAGGACGGCACGTTTGCGCGTGCGGCGGTCCCGTCCGGTGCCTCCACCGGAGCATTCGAGGCGGTCGAGCGCCGTGACGGCGACAAGGGTCGCTACCTGGGCAAGGGCGTCGAGGGCGCCGTTGACGCGGTGATCGACGTCATCGCCCCTGAGGTCGTTGGCCTCGACGCGAGCGAGCAGCGACTGATCGACAAGATCATGATCGACCTCGACGGCACCGACAACAAGGGCAAGCTTGGCGCGAACGCCATTCTTGGCGTCTCGCTCGCTGTGGCGAAGGCCGCAGCTGACAGCGCCGACCTTCCCCTGTACCGCTACGTCGGCGGCCCCAACGCGCACGTTCTGCCGGTGCCGATGATGAACATCGTCAACGGCGGCTCGCACGCAGACTCCAACGTGGATGTCCAGGAGTTCATGATCGCCCCCGTTGGCGCGAGCTCCTTCCGCGAGGCGCTGCGTACGGGNGCCGAGGTGTACCACGCCCTCAAGTCCGTGCTCAAGGAGCGCGGCCTGTCCACGGGCCTTGGCGACGAGGGCGGCTTCGCGCCCAACCTCGACTCCAACCGTGAGGCGCTCGACCTCATCATCGTCGCGATCGAAAAGGCCGGCTTCACGCCCGGTGACGACGTCGCGCTCGCCCTCGATGTCGCGTCCACCGAGTTCTTCAAGGACGGCGCNTACCAGTTCGAGGGCCGTCCCCACAGCCCCGAAGAGATGATCGCGTACTACGCGCAGCTCGTCTCCGACTACCCGCTCGTNTCCATCGAGGACCCGCTGAGCGAGGACGAGTGGGGCACCTGGAGCCAGCTCGTGTCCGAGATCGGCGACAAGGTGCAGATCGTTGGCGACGACCTGTTCGTGACCAACCCCGTGCGCCTCAAGAAGGGCATCGAGGAGAAGGCTGCGAACTCGCTGCTGGTGAAGGTCAACCAGATCGGCACCCTCTCCGAGACCTCCGACGCTGTCGCCCTCGCCCAGCGCGCCGGCTTCACTGCGATGGTCTCGCACCGCTCCGGTGAGACCGAGGACACCACAATCGCCGACCTGTCCGTCGCCTACAACGCTGGCCAGATCAAGACCGGTGCCACCGCTCGTGGCGAGCGCATCAACAAGTACAACCAGCTGCTCCGCATCGAGGAGGACCTCGACGACGCAGCTGTCTACGCCGGCAAGTCGGCGTTCCCGCGCAAGTTCGCGTAACTCAGCGACTCGCGGCGGCTAAGCCTCAGAAGGGCGCGGCTCGCTGGGACAATGAGGGCATGTCTGCCCCCAAGCGTCCCGGTGCTCCGCGCCCTTCTGGGCGTCCGGGGGCAGGCAAGAAATCCACCGGCCAGACCAAGCGTCCGGTGACGCCGGGCAGGGTGCCAGCCACCCCGTCGGCCGGGGTTCCCAAGCCGGCCCGACGCTCGCGCCCCCAGGCAGCGAACACTCGCCCTGGTGCCCGCACCGGTTCGAGCCGCAGGGCGGCGGAACCCAAGCCACGAATTGAGGCGGCGGGCGCGCGCGGCTCCTTCGCGGGAGCGCTGAGCTGGCGCACGGGCGTTCTCGCGATCGTCATCGTGCTCGCCCTTGCGGTGCTGCTGCCATCACTGCGCGTGTACTTTGCGCAGCAGGAGAACCTTCGTGAGCTGCGTGCTGAACGCGATGCGGCGCAGCGGCAGGTGACGGCCCTGAGCGATGATCTCGAGCGGTGGGAAGACGATGCGTTTGTGGTGGCCCAGGCGCGCGAGCGTCTCGGCTACGTGTTCCCTGGCGAGACGCCGTACCGTGTCGTGGACCCGGAGCTCGTCGAGGCCGCGAAGGAAGAGGACCAGGGTGCCTTCCACGCCCCCGACACCACGGTGAGGAACCCCTGGTATTCCACGCTGTGGGAGTCGATTGAGGAGGCGGGTGGAGCGTCGGGAGACGACGCCGAGGCCTCAGGGGAAGCGAAGGGCGAGTCCGCACCGTAGCCGCTCGCGCCCTAGGATGCTGGGGTGCCCCTGACCCCCGCGACTGACGCCGATCTTGAGGTGCTCCACACCCAGTTGGGCCGCGAACCTCGCGGCGTGCTTGCCATCGCTGCGCGCTGCGTGTGCGGCAACCCGGCAGTCGTGCGCACCGCGCCGCGACTTCCTGACGGCACCCCTTTCCCCACGCAGTACTACCTGACGCACCCGGGCGCGGTGGCGGCAGTGTCGACACTTGAGGCCGTGGGGACGATGCGCGAAATGCAGGCGCGACTCGCGGAGGACGAGGAGCTCGCGGCGGCGTACCGAGCGGCGCACGAGGCATATCTCGAGGAGCGCTACCAGCTGGGTGATGTGCCGGAGATTCACGGCGTGAGCGCCGGTGGCATGCCCGATCGCGTCAAGTGTCTTCACGTGCTCGTTGGCCATGCGCTCGCTGCAGGGCCTGGCGTGAACCCGTTTGGCGACGAGGCGCTTGAGTTGATTGGCGACGAGTGGCGCATCGATCGCTGCACGTGCGAATCACCCGGCGCCGGCAACTGAGCGCAACTGAGGAAGGGACCTTCATGACGCGAGTCGCGGCAATCGACTGCGGGACCAACTCCATTCGTCTGCTGGTCGCGGACGTCGCTGACGGACAGCTCACGGACCTGGTGCGCGAGATGCGCGTGGTGCGACTTGGACAGGGCGTCGACCGGACAGGGGAGTTCGCTGAGGAGGCCCTGGTCCGCACCTTCGCGGCCCTCGACGACTACGCCGCAACGTGCCGCGAACTGGGAGTGGAGCGCGTGCGCTTCGTGGCCACCTCCGCAACGCGTGACGCCCGCAACCGCGAGAGGTTCCTCGAGGGCGTGCGAGAGCGCATCGGTGTGACGCCGGAGGTCATCAGCGGGCACGAGGAGGCCTCGTTGAGCTTCAACGGCGTGGTGTCCGCGGTGATGGGTGCCCCGGCGCCGTTCCTCGTCGTTGACCTTGGCGGCGGCTCCACGGAGCTCGCGCTCGGCGGCGACACCCTGGACGCGGCGTACTCGATGGACGTTGGCTGCGTCCGCCTCACGGAACGTCACCTGACCGCCAACCCACCAACAGCCCAGCAACAGGCCGACGCTGTGGCTGACGTTCGCGAGGCCCTCGCCGTGGCCAGGGAACAGTTTCGCTCGGCGAGGCGCGCACCCTCATTGGTGTCGCGGGCTCGATCACCACGGTCACCGCCCATGCTCTTGACCTTCCCGCGTACGACCCCGTCGCCATCCATGGCGCGACCCTCACGGTCCAGCAGGTCCTCGACTCATGCAATGCGCTCATCGCGGCCACCCATGAGGACAGGGCCGCCATGCCCTTCATGCACCCGGGTCGCGTCGAGGCGATCGGTGCGGGCGCCCTGGTGTGGCGAGAGGTCGTGACGGCGGTCGCTGAAGCCGTCGCAGCGTCGGGCGGGCACCTGACCACGGTGACCACAAGCGAACACGACATCCTCGACGGAATCGCGCTGTCGATCGCCTCAGTAGGCTAGGGCTGCCCCCGTAGCCCAATCGGCAGAGGCAGCCGACTTAAAATCGGCACAGTGCGGGTTCGAGCCCCGCCGGGGGCACTGCGCGCCGTGCCGAGCTAATAGCCCACTGCGTCGAGTATCTGGTGCGACCATTCGTGGGTGTTGTCGAGTTCGGCGGCGAACTCGGGGTTCACGCCAGCCATGCCCGTGAACCACAGCTCGAATGCCAGCTGCCGGAGCGCGATGCAGTCGTCGAGGTGGGTGACGTCCAACTCGCGTTCGCTGAGGTAACTGTCGACGAGGGCGTCGCGGAACGGCGCATACTCGTCGCGATGGCGCCGGCTCCACAGCGCGACGGCGAGCTCGTAGATGCGAGGGCCGAATCCACTGTCATCGAAGTCGATGAGTGCGACGGTGTCGCGGTTGAAGACGGCATTGCTGAGGTGCAGGTCGGCGTGGATGAGGCCCGTGTCCGGGTCGCTGTCGAGCAGCGGTCCCATGCGCTCGGCGACCGCCTCAAAGCGCTTGCGCAGGTCTGGTGGGAACAGCGGCCATACGTCCGCGGCGGCGAGCTTGCCGTAGACCATCGCATTGCCGAGGAATCCCTCGCGATCCCAGTGAATCCGGGTGAAGCCCTCAGGTCGCTTCCAGGCATCGGCGTGGCCATGGAGTCTCGCCATGGCCGTGCCCAGGCGCCTGAGGTGCACCGGCCGCGCCGAACCACCCACGATGCGTCCGGGAGTCCACTCGAGGACGGAGACCACACGAGTGAGGTCGCCAACCGTGGCGACCACCGTGGTGCGGCCATCGGGAGTGGCCACGGGCCGCGGAACCAGGAGGTCGGTTTCCTCTCGGATCGCGCTGAGCCACGCGAGCTCCGAGCGAATGGGGGCTTCGGGGTCGCCGCGGCCGTGACGCTGGGGGCGGTGCACTCTGACGAGGTGCGAGCCGCGAGGGCCGTCATGGCGCCACGTGGTGTTCTCGCCGTGCGTCAGGAAATGGAGCGTTCCCTCGCTGAGGCCATACTCGCCGAGCGCCGCGACGGCCACCCGGCGCAGCGCGAGCACCTGTGCGTGACGCGAAAGCATGCCCTCATTGTGCGCCGGTATGATTGGCGAAACCCATTCAAGGAGGCATTGTGGCCAGCCCTGTGTTCAGTTCAGGCAAA
>JGI12383J13903_1001364_pt1 | contig 11218 bp, 10 predicted proteins | sample Passage237B_FD_13903 | JGI IMG/M metagenome (IMG submission 13903)
GGCAACAGGTTTGATGGCAACAATAATATTATGCCTGTAGAGGTGGAGAAAAAGAAGATGACAAAGGTGGAGCTGAAGGCGGACTGGGGGGCGGTGTATTAAGAAGCAACGCCTTAACTTAATAAAAAAGACAAGTCAAAATCAATTGAACTTGTCTTTTGAGTCGGGAGGACAGGATTCGAACCTGCGACCCCGTGGTCCCAAACCACGTATTCTACCGGGCTGAACTACCTCCCGTTTTATCCTGAAAACGAATAAAAATGGGTGGCAAAGCTAAGGAAATAGAATGGTCCCGGCAAGAATGAAACCAAGTTTGCCAATTGCCTTTTTCCACTTATTTTTGCCGTCCACTTTTGAAGCCTGAAGCTCAAAGTGTAAAACACACCATAAAGGTGAGGTGCCTGAGAGGCCGAAAGGAGCAGTTTGCTAAACTGTCGTACGCCTTTAAAGCGTACCGCGGGTTCGAATCCCGCCCTCACCGCAAATTCCGGAGAAATGCCTGCAGATCAGAATTTGCAGGCTTTTTTGTGACGATATGCCAATTTTATAGCGATATGTAGATTTACGACGAAACAGCATTCGAATTCGTACACGATGACAAAGTAAACCCGCTGTCGAATTTAAATATCGCTCTCTGCCTGGGATTTGATAAGTTCACTCCATTAGATATATTCCGGAAGATAATTAAGAGGGTAAGTTATTCCGAAAATTCTCCCACCAAAGTCGTGAAGGAGTACAAGTTTACCTGCAACAAAAATAACCTGCCTGTATATGGCGAGTTCCTCACACCCCCATCCCCTCCACTACCTGTAAGAATCCATTCCTCTTCCTCCGTGCCACTTTCAGCTTTTCACCGTTCGTCAACTCCACCTCTATACATTGCGCCTTGTTGAACCCGCGCATACATCTTCCATTCACCAGGTGCGCCCTGTGAATCCTCAAAAAGTTGTACATCGACAAACGCTCCTCGAACCAACGCAGCACCTTGGCCACTACCAGTGACCTGCCATTCTTGAATATCAGTTTGCTGTAGTTGCTGATCGACTGAATCCTGATAATCGACTCTACATCTATAACCTGCATGCCCCTGTCGGTGGGAACCAGGATGCAATTGGTCTCTGTTTGGGGGATAGAAGCTTGCATAGCATCTCAGTTTTGACCTGGTTTCTAAATTATTGAATCACACTGCCGCTTAGGTAGCGATGTATGTCAACGACCGGATTTTGTATGTGAAAGCAGGAATTCAAGGGGCGAAGGGAAGATTGAATATTGCAATTGAACAGGGAATTTGAATATGAACGGGGTGGGATGTGAAGGAAATGCTCAAAAAGCAAATTCCAAACTGAATTACTTCAAGTTTGGAATTTGCTTTTATTAATTGTTATTGATTTGGTTCCTGAGATTTCCCTTTAACCCATTTCCACTACATGGCCGCCAGTTGCACTTTCTGCTGCAGTTCCATAACGCTTTCGCGGAAGGTGCTGTCGGTATCCATCAGGTCTTTAACAGTCTGGCATGAGTGGATGACGGTGGTGTGGTCGCGGCCGCCGAAATGTTCGCCGATGGTTTTAAGAGAGTTCTTCGTGAAGGCTTTGGCGAGATACATAGTAATCTGGCGCGCCTGCACGATCTCGCGTTTGCGGGTTTTCTGCAGTAATTTGTCGTAGGGTACATCGAAATATTCGCACACCATCTTCTGTATGGTTTCGATGGTAATCTCTTTACTGCTAGTTTTCACGAAATTACGGAGTACTCTCTTTGCCAAGTCGAGGTCGATTTCCCTCTTATTCAGCGAAGATTGTGCCAATAATGATATCAATGCACCCTCCAGTTCGCGTACATTACTGTTGATATTGTAAGCGAGATATTTCACCACTTCGCGAGGCATTTCCAGCCCATCATTCTTCATCTTGCGCTCGAGTATCTCGATGCGCGTTTCATAATCGGGCAGTTGCAGATCTGCGCTTAACCCCCAACGGAAGCGGCTCAGCAGCCGCTCCTGCACACCTTCCAGGTCTTTCGGACTTTTGTCGCTCGTCAATATCAGTTGCTTGCCGCTCTGGTGCAGGTGATTGAATATGGCAAAGAAGGCATCCTGCGATTTTTCAGCGCGGTTGAAGAACTGCACATCATCAATCACCAGCACATCTACCAACTGGTAGAAATGTATAAAATCGTTGATGGCATTATTGCGGCTATGATCCTGGAACTGGTTGATGAATTTTTCAGAGCTTACATACAGCACCACTTTGTTGGGGTGCAGGCGCTTGGTCTCGTTGCCGATGGCTTGCGCCAGGTGTGTTTTGCCCAAACCTACGCCACCATATATTACTAACGGGTTGAAGGAACTGGCGCCGGGCTTTTCGGCCACGGTCTTGCCCGCCCTCCTGGCTACGCGGTTGCAATCGCCCTCAATAAAATTGTCGAATGTATAAATGGGGTTCAGCTGCGAGTCGATCTGCATCTTCTTCAACCCCGGTATGACAAAAGGATTTTTTACAGGATTATGTATAATTAACGGGAAGTCCATTTCATTGCTGGAAAAGGTTTTGTAGCCATGGGTGGGAATATCCATTGTTAGTGGTTTATTGGCGTGATTACCGCTGTCAACCATAATCCGGTATTCCAGCCTTGCCTCTTTGCCCATAACTCTCCGCAAAGTCTTTGCCAATAAATTCACATAATGCTCTTCCAGGTATTCATAAAAAAACTGGCTGGGCACCTGGATTACCAGTATGTTGTTTTTCAGCTCAACGGGCTTAATCGGTTCAAACCAGGTTTTGAAATGTTGCCACTCAACAATGTCTTTAATTATTTCCAAACAATTACTCCAAACCTTATCGGAAGTTTTTGCCATTATACAACAAGCAGTTTTTTATGTTGAGTTAAGAGTGTTTGCTTTCGTTCAAAATGTTTCCCCGGTTATTGGATTTTTTTCTCGTCTGCGTATTTTGAGAAGGGGGACGAATATCCAAAAATCTTAAACAAAAAAAAATTTTTTATTCACGTTTTTTACCCTGTTTTCGGCTCTTTGAGGACAATAGGTATTTTTGCGCACTTCGTTAGAATTTTTTCATTTTTTTCCAATAAAATTCTGACGAATTACATACCCGTTATTCCCCGTTTCGCAAACAAACCTGCAAAAAGAATGACAGGCATATTTTTGATCAACGCGGGAGAAAATCCCTGAAAAATTTGACTACGTTTAAAACTCCGACGCTCTTTCTGACCGCTGTGTATTTCGGCTGCGGAAGTACTTATCAATATTACCCGATTCAAACTTTTGTTTTTCGGACCGACTGACCTAAAGCCGCAACGCATGTACCGAGTAGATAAGAAACTATTTGTGGTTTTGAAGGAAATCGGTATGAAGAAAGAAAATTTCACTGCTTTTATTAAAAAACCTTTCTTCATAGAATTCTGTTAACGGTGTGACTGAAGATACAAATTATTTGATACGGAAAAATCAATCTTTCCCTTTTTTTTGTTTCTTGATCAAAATAAAAATTTTCAGCTTTCAGGTCATTAACTTAAAAATTGTTATAAATTACTTTTTTAGCAAATGATGACTGCAACATCAAATTCAATGGTGAACAGTCGTAAGTTTGCGGACTAAATCGTTTTCAGGTTAACTGCCTGACACTATGCAACAGCAAGTCACGCTAAAATTGCTTCCTTCTGAAGCAGCTTCTTCCTCCGTCACGACTCAATATGCCGCCAGCGCGCTGGGTATTCCTGTTTCGTCAGTGACAGGTTTTCATATCATCAAACGTTCACTCGACGCCCGGGGCAAACAACCCTGGTACATACAAACATTAAACGTGTTTGTGAATGAACCTTTTCACCCACGCACCATTCGCCGCGTCGAATTGAGAGATGTTTCCCATGCAAAACACAGAGTCATCATTGCAGGCGCAGGTCCTGCCGGTTTGTTTGCAGCGCTCAAACTGATAGAAAACGGCATTCAACCCATACTGCTCGAAAGAGGTAAAGACGTGCGCGCGCGCCGCCGCGATCTGGCCATGCTCAACAAAGAAGGCATTATCAATCCCGAAAGCAATTACTGCTTTGGCGAAGGTGGCGCCGGCACCTACAGCGATGGTAAATTGTACACCCGTAGCACCAAACGCGGCGATGTGGACCGCATACTGAATATACTCGTGCAATTTGGCGCCGAGGAAAACATTCTGTACGAAGCCCATCCGCATATCGGCACCAACAAATTGCCGAAAATCATCACCGCCATACGGAAAGCCATAACCAACTGCGGTGGTCAATTCCTTTTCGGACAAAAAGTAAGCGGTTTTATTATCGATAGCAATACGCTAAAAGGTGTAGAAACCGCCGACGGCAACCAGTTCCTGGCCGACGCACTGATACTGGCTACCGGTCATTCGGCCCGCGATATATTTGAATTGCTGCATCGCGAACAAATCGCGATCGAATACAAACCCTTTGCACTGGGCGTTCGCATAGAACACCCACAGAGCCTTATTGATTCTATACAATATCATTGCAACTCGCGTGGCGATTATTTACCTCCCGCTTCCTACAGCCTGGTGCAACAAGTGCAACAAAAGGGTGTGTTTTCATTTTGTATGTGTCCGGGTGGCATAATTGCACCTGCCGCAACGGCAGCCGGTGAACTGGTGGTGAACGGTTGGTCGCCTTCCAGGCGAAATAACCCTTATGCCAATTCAGGTATAGTGGTGTCTGTCGATCCTGCAGATATACGGCAATCTGAAGGCCCGCTGGCAGGCATGTATTTTCAGCAACAGGTGGAAAGAAAAGCTTTCGAATACGGCGGTGGCAAATTTGTAGCACCCGCCCAGCGCATGGCCGATTTTGTACAGAAAAAAATTTCCGGCAGTCTGCCCGAGTGTTCTTACCTCCCCGGCGTACGCTCCGCGCCGCTCAATGAAGTACTGCCTCCATTTATCTTTAAATCGCTGCGCGAGGCATTTATACAATTTGGAAAAAAAATGAGGGGCTATTATACCAACGATGCAATTGTGGTGGCCACCGAATCGCGCACTTCATCTCCCGTGCGTATTCCCCGCGACCCGGTGTTGCTGCAACATCCACAAATAAAAAGACTCTATCCCTGCGGCGAAGGCGCTGGCTATGCCGGCGGCATTGTAAGTGCGGCCATGGATGGCGAAAGAGTGGCGGCGAGTATTGTGAACGTTATTGCAGGAAAATAGCGAGGCTGACTAGTTCTGTGTTTTTTGCTTTGAAATCAGCAACCCATTCCGCAGCAATCTGTCCTTCCTGAAATTTCTTAACTCTTTTCTCAACTTCCTTCTGTCTGCACGCTTGAATGCAGGCGATATCCATTTACTTACATCCGGCTTACCCGCATCTACCCAACAGGTGTACCAGAAATCGGCAATCATATCTGCCGATGCAATCAACCGTTCGTTGATGCTGCTGCCAACCGCCTGGCTGTAAGCTTTTGCAAAGGCAGTGGTATATGAGCGGCTTTCTCTTCCATTTCTTACCTGCACGCGATACTTGGTAGAGTCGGTAAACGATTTCGACACTTCGCGCTCTTTCTCGAGCAGTTCGTTCACCAGATTATACGATTCGCGCACAGCGGCCCAGATTGCCTTACGAGTATTATCGATATACTTTGCTTTATGCTTGCTGGTAAGACGGTAGTTCGCAATTTCTAGTTCAGGGATCATCGATTCCCAGAGACTATGCATGCCTTTCTGACCTGTTAGTTGTCCGTCATAATTCAATGTGGTATGCAAAGGCACATGCGCATCGCCAATATAGTGCGCCAGGTCGGTGGCGTAAAACATCACGCTGTCGGCATTGCCGCTGCGGAATGCTTCGGTAAGCTTTTCCTTCATCACCTCCACGTGATAAGGCACATATCCATGTTTACGCAGCGAGTCTTCATTATATATATCCGCAGCATGTTCCCAGGAAAAAGGCATTTTCCAGGCGCCTCGAAGTTGATATAGTGCTTGGATGATTCTGTCGGGTCTTCATTGCGCCGCAGATCGGGACGCACCGAATGGCGAACGCCTATATCCATATTGCGGTAAAAAAAGCGCTGCAGTTCGCCGGGCAGTTCATACACCGCCAGTTGGTGCACAGTGCGGTGTACCAGAAAGCCCCAGCTGCTGCAAATGACAATAATAAGTACTAAGGAGAATGGTAAAATAAGTTTGCGCATTACATAAATTTTTCACAGGTCATTACCGGATTTACAATAATAAGCATTCAACCAATCGAGCAAAAATGCGTGAAATCCGCTAAACCACGGCATCCCCGGTCAAAAAAAATCGGGTGCCGCCTGTAACAAATCCCTTTTTCTTGCTACAAACCAGCGGTTTCTTTATCTTTTCCCAAATTCCATCTTGCATGAACATCCTGGAAGTTAGTCACCTGAAGAAATACTATGCTACCCAAAAAGCGGTGGACGATATCTCCTTTACGCTCACCAAGGGAAGCATATTCGGTCTGCTGGGCCCTAACGGCGCGGGCAAGACCACGCTGATCAGAATGATCACAGGCATTTTCTTTCCCGATGAAGGCACCATCACTTTCAATGGCCGCAAGTTTGACCCCCTCAACGATTCGGTAAACATTGGTTACATGCCCGAAGAACGCGGGTTGTATAAGAAAATGAAGATTGGCGAGCAGGCTGTGTACCTGGCGCAACTAAAGGGACTAACCCGCCAGCAGGCGATGGAATCCGCCAAAGAGTGGTTTGTAAAATTCAATATGCAAAGCTGGTGGAACAAGAAGGTGGAAGACTTGAGTAAAGGTATGAGCCAGAAACTGCAGTTTGTGATCACCGTCATGCACAGGCCTCAGCTCATCATTCTCGACGAACCCTTCAGCGGCCTCGACCCGGTAAATGCAAGTCTTATAAAAGATGAGATTTACAACCTCGCCAAAGGTGGCGCCAGCATTATCTTCAGTACGCACCGCATGGGCGAAGTAGAAGAAATTTGCGACCATATCATTCTCGTGAATAAAGGCGCCAAGATCCTCGACGATACAGTGCATAATGTGAAGCAACAATTCAAAGAAAACCTGTTCAGTATAAAATTGGAAAATCCCCCGGCGCAGATCGATTCTCCCGTGTTCCAGGTGCTGAACCAGAAAAACGGGGAGCATATCGTCAAGATCAACGAAGGTTATAAGCCGAATGATGTGTTGCAATATTTCCTGCAACAACAGGCAGGCATCGTGGGCTTTAATGAAATATTGCCTTCGCTGAACGACATATTTATCCGCCTGGTGGAAGGCACGCCGCAGGCAAGACAATTTGAAAAAGTAACTGCTTAAACCCTCGTCACATGAACAAGATTTGGCTCATCATACAACGTGAATATCTTTCCCGCGTAAGAAAAAAGACCTTTATTCTTTCTACTTTCTTAACTCCTTTGCTTTTTGCCGGTATCATCTTCGCCGTAATCATGATCACCATCAAAAACCAGGGCGAAGAAAAGATTGCTGTGCATGATACCGCGGGCATTTATAAATCGAAGTTGAAGAGTGATAAGCAGATCAAGTTTGAATTCACGAATGATGTAGATACGTCCAACGTGCTGGCAAAGGGTTATGTGGGTGTTTTATATCCCCCGCATACCGCCATCAACAATACAGACAATTTTGTTATATACACCAAGAAGAGCCTGAGTCTTTCGGCCAAATCATCTGTTGACCGGCTCGTGGCAAATGCCATTGAAAACCGTTTATTCGACAGTTTGTATAATCTCCAGCTTTCTTCCATCGACTCGGTGCGAAGCCTGGCGCGCTCGGTAGATGTACAAAACAAAATTATTGGCGAAGGCGGCAGGTCGCAGAGCGCCAGCAGCGGCGCGGCTTATGCCGTAGGTTATGCTTCGGCATTCCTCATATACATCACACTTTTCATATATGGCACCATGGTGCTGCGCGGGGTAAGTGAAGAAAAAACCAACCGCATTGCAGAGGTAATGGTATCGTCTGTGAAACCGTTCCAGCTCATGATCGGAAAAATTGTAGGTATAGGCGCCGTGGGCATTACTCAGTTTTTGATGTGGATTATACTGATGACGGTGTTTTCCACCATACTCACCTCTACCATACCTCCCGATTTGCTGCAGCAGATGCAGGATGGTGCCAACGTGCCGGGCGGCACAGCGCAATTCAGCGAGAGTACTGTTACCATCGCCCGTGCTTCCACTGCGCTTTCTGCCGTCAACCTGCCGCTGGTAATTGGCTGCTTCCTGTTCTATTTCCTTTTCGGTTACCTGTTTTACGCATCTTTGTTTGCGGCTGTAGGCAGTTCGGTAAACGAAGACCCGCAGGATGCGCAGAGCCTTATGTTCCCCATCACTATGCCAATAGTAGTAGGTATTATCATTATGATCAATGCCATTACCAATCCAACCAGTTCATTGGCGGTGTGGGCAAGCATCATTCCTTTCTTCTCTCCCATCGTGATGATGGCGCGCATACCCTTTGGTGTGCCGGGCACAGTGGCCTGGTGGGAATTAGGCTTAAGCATGTTGCTGCTGATAGCTGGTTTCTTATTCACCACCTGGTTGAGCGCAAAAATCTATCGCACAGGTATCTTGCTGTATGGCAAAAAAGTTACCTGGAAGGAAATGGCTAAATGGACATTCAGGAAAAATTAGTCTTCCCTATCTTTAGGGAATGAGAAAAATCCTGCTGACGCTTTTCGTTTGCAACTGCTTTGCTATTTCCTTCGCGCAGACTGTCGTTCACAAAGATCCCGAGATAGCGGCCATGGTGGCCGAGGTAAACAGGGATAGTCTTGAATCGTATGTAAGAAAGCTGGTGAGTTTCGGCACGCGCAATACGCTGAGCGTGCAAAACGATGCCAACCGCGGTATTGGCGCTGCGCGCAACTGGGTGCTGCAGCAATTCAATGAATTTGCGAAAAAATCCAATGGCCGTCTCACCGCCATCATCGATACCACCACGTTGCAACCCGATGGGCGGCGCGTTACAAAGACCACCTTGCTCGGTAATGTAATAGCTACACTGAAAGGCACCGACCCCAACGATAATCGCATATTCCTCATCAGCGGTCACCTCGACAATATGCCGGGTCGCGCTACCGATGGCACCACCGACGCACCCGGCGCCAATGATGATGCCAGTGGTGTAGCCGCCGTTCTTGAATGCGCGCGCATCATGAGCCAACGCGCTTTTCCGGCAACTGTAATATTTATGGCTGTAAGTGGCGAGGAGCAGGGACTGCTCGGCTCGCAGTTTATGGCAGAAAAAGCGAAGCGCGATAGCCTGTATATTGAAGCCATGCTGAATAACGATATCGTAGGCAGCAACAATACCAGCGAGACCAACATCATTAACAACACGAAGGTGCGCGTATTCAGCGAAGGTCTTCCTGCCTATGAACTGGAGAAAAATGCGGCCAACATCCGCAACTTGGGTCTTGAAAATGATGGAAAGGCGCGACAGCTGGCGCGCTATGTAAAAGAAATCGGTGAGCGGTATGTCGACAATCTCGAAATAGTGCTCATTTACCGCAACGACCGTTTCCTGCGCGGCGGCGATCATTTGCCTTTCGTACAAAGAGGATTTACCGCGGTGCGCATCACCGAGATGAACGAAAACTTCTACCACCAGCATCAATACGTTCGCGACAGCAATGGCATCCAATACGGCGACCTTCCCGAATTCATGGACTTCGAATACCTGCGCAAAAACACCGCCATGAATCTCTGCAACCTCGCCAACCTCGCCAAATCGCCCGGCATGCCACAAGACGTAAGAATCGAAGTACGACGCCTGACCAACTATACCATCCTCAACTGGAAAGCCCCGAAACAAGGCAAGCCGGCCGGTTACTACGTTTTGATCCGCGAAACCCATATGCCCTTCTGGCAAAAGAAAATATTTGTCACCGACACTGAAATTCAACTACCCTACTCGAAAGACAATTACTTCTTCGCCGTGCAGTCGGTAAGCGCATCGGGCAATGAGAGTCTGCCCGTGGTGCCGCTGCCAGGACGCTGACGAGTGTCGGATGTGAGGTGGCGCGGGTGCGGTCCGGCTGTTAATTTTTTTTAACACTTCACCCCATGCAACATTTTACGAAATGTATCGTATTTTTATACGAAACTAATCGTATTTGACAACTAAACGGAGTATAACCATGAAAAATAAGACCTACACATGGGCCTTCGCCGGTATCGCTGTTCTGGCTACCGCCATTATTTTAATTGCCTGGACAGGAGGGCCCCAACGTCAAGAGACTGCTGCAAACTATGACCAGGACACCATTCCTGGCAAAAAGCGCGCAAGGGTGACCCGGCAGGCCGGCGACCGGGATTTTGACAGGGAACTGCGCGCCATTGACCAGGCCGAAGAAGAACTCAGCGAAAAAGACTGGGAACAAGTTCAACGCGACATTGAAGAGGCGATGAAAAAAGTGGATCTAAGTAAAATTCAGCTCGACGTTGAAAATGCCATGGCGGATATCGATTTCGAAAAGATCCAGCAACAGATCCACGAATCCCTGGCAAAGGTTGATTTCGAAAAGATCAACCGCGAAGTAAAGGAAGCCATGGAGAACATCGATATGGAAAAGGTTGGCCGCGAAGTGGAGCGATCGCTGAAAGACGTAGACTGGGAAAAAATGAATACTGCGATCAAAGCTTCGATAGAAAAGCTTTCCAAAGAGGAAATGCTGAAAGCAGCAGAGGAAATTAAAAAAGCGCAGCAGCAAATTGATACAGAACTGCGCAATATGGAAAAATACCACAAAGAAGAGTTTAAGAAGGAAATGCAAAAAGCGCAGGAAGAGTTGAAGAATCTTAAAATAGAACTCGATGGTGAAAAGTTCAATTTCAAAGACGTGATGGCGAAAGCCAGCAAAAGCATGGCCAAAGCGCGCGAAGAACTGAAAGGCTACCAGGAAATGGTGTATGCTATGGAAGCCGACGGACTGCTCAGCACAAACAATGATTATACCATCGAGTATAAAAACGGTGAAATCTCCATCGACGGCAAAAAACAACCCGCATCAGTGAACGACAAATACAGGAAGTATTTCAAGAAAGACAATGTGCGCATCATCAAAGAAGATGGCGAGATCAATATCAGGCACGGAAAATCAGGCTAATTCATATGTTCTGCTTAGTATATGATCTGACAGTTTGAGGATTTTTTATTTGAAGTTTTATAGGGTCAGGATTAATTTTTTATGCTGCGGGTGGAA
>JGI12383J13903_1001366_pt1 | contig 11197 bp, 9 predicted proteins | sample Passage237B_FD_13903 | JGI IMG/M metagenome (IMG submission 13903)
CCCCTGGGGTCGCTCACCAATGCGCCTTCCTGCCAGGCGTGCAGCAGCAGGGTCATCAAGGCCAGGTAGGCGATCACGCCCGCATGCGTGGCCTGGAAGGGGATGCCGCACAAGTGGAGGGCCAGCCACGTGAACACCGCGCATGCCGTGGTGAACAGCAGCAACGGGACCACGAACGGCCAGCGGGACATGGGGCGGTCAGCGCGCTGCCTGGGCGGGCTGCTCGGTGCGTGGCGAGTTCTCGGTCCGCAGGCGCACGGGGTCCATCTCCTTCACCACGCCGCCGGCCATGCTGCAATTGCCGGTGAACACCGCGCCGGGCTCGATCGCCAGCTTCTTGGTGTTGATGTCGCCCTGCAGTTTGGCGGTGGCCTTCAGGCTCAGCAGGTCCTGGCAGTTCACCTTGCCCACCACGGTGCCCTCGATGTCGCTGCTCTGGCACACCACCTCTCCCTCGATCACGCCGGTCTGGCCCACGATCACGCGGCCACGCGCGGTCACCGTGCCCTTCACGCGGCCATCGATGCGGATGTTGCTGTCCGAGCGGATCTCCCCCTCGATCGAGGTGCCCTCCATGATGCTGTTGATCTTGCCGGGGCTTACGGGTTCGGTGGGTTTGTTCATGGGTTCCGGTGCTGGTTTCTTGCTGCTGAACATATCAGTGCGGTTCGAGAAGGAGGGCGGCGTTCGGACAAAGATAGGCCCGTTTCCCGGCCATCCTACTGACGGTCAAGGTAGTTCTGGGTGAAGAACGCCGCATAACCCTCCACGTCCTTGTTCCGGTAGAGTTGTGCGTAGTTGGCCGTGCCGATGGCGAAGGTCGCGAAGCCTTGGTCGTTCACCCCTACGAGCAGGTCGGTATTGGCCACGAAGAGGTTGTAGTACTCCATGGCCCTTTCCTTCGTGTCGAACATGTTCACCAAGATCACCTGGTGCTCGGCATCGAGGAAGGAATTGGTCACGGTGAGCCGCTCGCCGGGCAGGTAAGTGGTGTTGAAGCTGGAGATCGTCGACTTCAACGTGTTCATGTCATTGCCCGCGTTGGGCACGATCATCACGAAGGAGTGCTTGCCGGTCTCGTTGGCGTACCCGCCGCTGGCGGGACCGGGTTTCTTGGGCGCTTCCTCGGCGGGAGCGCTGGTCGTTTCGCCCCCGAGGGCACCCAGGATCTTCGCGGCGGCGGCGGCCTCCTCGGTGCCCGGGAACAAGGTGGTGATGGCCGTGAGCGCGTCGCGGAAGCCGTTGGCATCGCGCATGCTACCGATGGCCATGGCCCGCAGCATGTGGTACTTGGCCAGGAAGTGGTTCTGCGGCTCGTTCTGGAGCACGTTGTTGGCCGACACGATCACCGAGCTGTACAGGTGCTGGCGATAGCGCTCGTACACCTCCTTGTAGGCCTCCTCCTCCGCGGCACGGCGGGCCTCGTCGGCCTGCAGCACATTGGGGTCGCGCACCAAGCGGGCGAACTCCGAATCAGGCCAGCGTTCCAAGATGATGCTGGCGTATAGCTGCGACCCGCTGCCACCCATCAGGTCCACCCAGCCCGCGGCCTCCTTCTCCAGGTAGATGCGGTAGAGCTGGTAATGCGCTTCGGGGGTGTAGCGGCAATCGTCGAACCGGTTGTTCAGCACCTCGAAGCTCTCGATAGCGTTGTCCTGGTCCTTCAGCTTTTCCTTGTAGATCATGCCGCTGGTGTACAGCGCGGCGCAGATCCGGCCGTTGGAGGCCTCGATGGCTTGCGGGTCCTTGGGCAGGTCCTTGGTGTAGTAGGAGGGGTCGCGCCACTCCTCCTTGCCTTTTTCCTTCGGCGGGGCTTTTTCCGCGGTGCCGTCCTTGTCGGGGTCGTCCACGGTCACGTCGGCCAGGGCGCTGCCGCTCTTGTCCTTGCGGCGCCAGTCGTCCTCCAGAGGGCGGTTGCCCCAGCGTTTGCGGAATTGGGTGAGGCCGCGACCGATCTGTTGGGGGTCGTAGAAATACCACCCGCCGCTGCCGCCCGCAGGGCGCTCGTTGCGGCCTGAGCGGCCGGCCATGGGGTCTTCCTCCAGGCGTTGGCGGGCCTCCTGCTCCAGGCGCTCCTTCTCCTCCTCCTCGCGTTCGCGCTGGCGCACCATCTGGCGGATGCGCTTCTGCAGCTCGTCCTCGTCGAGCGCGGCCAGGGCCTGCAAGCTGTCCTCCAGCGCGATGATGTGCAGCTGCTCCACCAGATCGGTGAGCACCTCGGCACGGGTGTTCACCTCGTCGTAGCGCACGTGCTCGTCGCTCAGGAGCGCACGGGTGCTGTCGTAGTACTGCTGGGCGCTGGTGTAGTTCCGGTCGTCGAAGTAGATGTCGGCCAGTTTCAGGAAGGTCTTGGCCTTCTGCTTGGTGTCGGTGGTGCTCACCTGCGCACTGGTCTTCAGGTGCGCGATGGCCGATGAGTCCAGACCCTCCTTCAGGTCCAGGTCGGCCAAGGCGTAGTGGATCATGTCGAAATGGTCCACGTGCTTGTCGTCGCGCAGCATGCGGTTCAGCTTCTGCCGCAGCGCCTTGCTGTTCCCTTTGTTGAATGCCAGTGCTTGGAAGATCTGGGCGTGGAAGGCCATCTCGTAGGGCGGCCCCATCCGCACCACGGCGGCGTATTGCTGGATCGCCTTGTCCTCATGGCCCTTCACCGCGTAGAGCTGGGCCAGTATGAAAGCCCATCGCACCCGGTCGCGCTTGTGCTTGGTCACCGAAACGGCATGCTCCAGGTGCACGATCGCATCGTCCACCTTGCCGCGCTTCAGGTCCAGTTCGGCCTGCACGGCGCTCAGTTCGCCATGGTCGAAGCCCTTGGGCAGCTTCTTCACGTCGCGCACCTCGTCCAGCGCGCTCTGGGCCTTGCCGAAGTGCTCGAGCTGGATGGCGGTGCGCGCCAGCCACACCTTGGCGGGCAGGTTCTGGTTCTCGTCCTTGAAACGGCGGCCGATGTAGGTGAACCCGCGCTCGGCCTCGTAGTAGTTGCGCTTGTATAACTGGCTCTTGGCGATCACGAACCAGGCATCGTCGATCCAAGTGTTCTTCTCCTTGCCGGCGATGTCCATGCTGTGGCGTTCGATCACCACCTCGCACTTGTCGATGCATTTCTCCAGGTCGGGCACCGCGTTGCGGGCCTGGGTCTCGGTGCCGTACACGAACAGTGGCAACACCTCGTCGTAGTTGTCCACATGGGCGTCCTCGATGCCCAGTATGACCTCGTTCAGTTTCTCATTGGCGTTGAACCAGCCATTGTCACGGGCGGTGAGGCGGTGGAAGGTGCGGTTCAGGAAGGCGTCCTTCTCCTGCGAGCAGCCGGCCAGGAGCAGCGCGATGAACAAGACCACGCCCGCGAAGAGGAAGGGGTGCCGAGGGGACCGCATGGATGCAGGCATGGATAACTGCGAACGGGCGAAGATATTTCATCGCGGGTATCCGCAGCGGGAGGGGCGCGGCATTCCGCCCGTCCTTCGCCACCTTTGCGCACATGCCCGGCACCGCTCCATCCCGGAAGAACCGCCGACGCCGACTGCTGCACAAGCTGCGCAACAAGTACCGGCTGGTGCTGATCAACGACCGCACCTTCGAGGAGCGCTTCAGTGTGAGGCTCACGCGGATGAACGTGCTGCTGCTGGCCATCGCCGCCTTCACCCTGCACGGNCTCTTCGTNACGGCGGTGATCGTGTTCACCCCGCTCAAGCGGTACATCCCGGGCTATTCGGACCAGGAGACCAAGCGGCACGCCTACCGCAGCACCCTGCTGGCCGACTCGCTGGAGGCCGAGTTCCAAGTGCACGAGCTCTACCTGCAGAACCTGCGCAACGTGTTGCGCGGCGAGGTGCCGGTGGATAGTGCCTCCGTCCTCGCGCCTGTGGAGGTGCCCAGCGCGGCCGACCTCGCCCCTGGCCGCGCCGACAGCCTGCTCCGCGCCAGGCTGGCGCGGGAGGGGGCCTATGACCTGACGGACGAGGGCGTGGCCACCGGGCAGCGCCACCTGAGCAGCATCTACTTCTTCCCGCCGGTCAGTGGCATCGTCACCGAAGTGTTCAACCGTGGGGAGGGCCATTTCGGGATCGATGTGGTGACCAAGCCCGATGCATCGGTGAAGGCCTGCCTGGATGGCACCGTGGTGTTCGCGGGCTGGACCACCGATGCGGGCCATGTGGTGCACTTGCAACATGCGAACGACTTGGTGAGCCAGTACAAGCACAACAGTGTGCTGCTGAAGAAGGTGGGCGACCGGGTGAAGGGGGGCGAGGCCATCGCGATCGTGGGCAACAGCGGGGAGCTGACCTCCGGGCCGCACCTTCATTTCGAACTGTGGCAGAACGGCACGCCGCTCGATCCGTTGTCCTACATGGTGTTCCAATAGCTCGCTTGTCCGGACCTTCTCATCCATGTCACTGAAAAGCGCCATCGCCCGTCCCTACGCCCGCCTGGTCACCCGTGCGGTGATGCGCCGCGCGCTCGATCCCGTGGCCACGCAACGCAAGGTGCTGGTCGGCCTGTTGGGGTCGGGCCGCGGAACGGCCTTCGGGCGGGACCATGGGCTGGACGCGGTCGCCGATCATGCAGGGCTGGTACAGGCCGTGCCCTTGCGCGACTATGAAGGGTTCAGGCCGTACATCGAGCGGATCATCGCGGGCGAGCGCGATGTGCTCTGGCCCGGACTGCCCCTCTACCTGTGCAAGACCAGCGGCACCACCAGCGGCGCCAAGTACATCCCCATCACGCGCGAAAGCCTGCCCAACCACATCGGCAGTGCGCGCCGCGCGCTCCTGGCCTACATCGCCCGCACGGGCAACGCCGAGTTCGTGGGCGGCAAGATGATCTTCCTGCAGGGCTCACCGGTTCTGGAGCGCAAGGGGGCCGTGCCCACGGGCCGCCTCAGCGGCATCGTGGCCAACCACGTACCCGCCTACCTGCAGGGCAACCGCATGCCCTCCTTCGCCACCAACTCCATCCCCGATTGGGAAACCAAGGTGGACGCGATCGTGGAGGAGACCATGACCGCCGACATGCGCTTGATCAGCGGCATTCCAGCCTGGGTGCAGATGTACTTCGAGCGACTGCTCGCCCGTACCGGCAAGCCCGATGTGAAGAGCGTGTTCCCCAATTTCTCGCTCTTCGTGTACGGCGGCGTGAATTACGCGCCCTACCGCGACCGCATGCGCACGCTGATCGGTGGCGAGGTGGACAGTGTGGAGCTGTTCCCGGCCAGTGAGGGCTTCATCGCCTACCAGGACCAAGGACCCGATGAGGGACTGTTGCTGGTGCTGGACAACGGCATCTACTATGGCTTCCTGCCGGTGGGGGCCGGGACCGAAGGTGCCGAGCGCCGGGTGCTTTCCATCGGTGAGGTGGAGCTCGGCGTGAACTACGCCCTGGTGCTCTATACCAACGCCGGCCTGTGGGGTTACGAGATCGGCGACACGGTGAGGTTCGTTTCGCTGGCGCCGCCCCGCATCGTGGTCACGGGGCGCACCAAGCACTATACCAGCGCGTTCGGCGAACACGTCATCGCCGAGGAGGTGGAGGGGGCGTTGAAAGAGGCCATGGCACAGGAGCCCTGCGAGGTGGCCGAGTTCACCGTGGCCCCACAGCTGGCGCCGGCCGAGGGCCTGCCCTACCACGAGTGGTGCATCGAGTTCGCTTCGCCGCCAGCGGACGTGGGCCGCTTCGAGGCGCTGATGGACGCCGCCCTACAGCGACGCAACCCTTACTACAAGGACCTGATCGTGGGCGGGGTGCTGCGCCCGCTGGTGGTGCGCGCCTTGCCACGCGGGGCCTTCGCCCGATGGATGAAGGCGCGCGGCATGAACGATGCGCAGAGCAAGGTGCCGCGCCTGGCGAACGACAGGCGCTACGTGGAAGGCCTCGTCGAGGGGGGCTAATCGATCACTTCGGCCTTCGGATAGCGCGCCTGCCACATGGCCAAGGCCTTGGGGCTGCCCACGGTGATCACCGTGCGGTGGTCGAGGCGCAGCTTGATGGTCTTCAGACCGGGTTTCACGGGTCGGGTCAGAATGGGCTTGAATACACGTGCCATGGGGGGTGATATGGAGATATACCCTCTACGTACATGGCATGGCGAACGTTACGATCAGCGAGCCTCCCCCGACCCGATGCGCCAGCCCAGGCCAACGGTCAGTTCAAGCGCGCGGGCCGTGGCGGTCATGAGCAGCTCCTGCGGGCCGTTGGAAACCGTGTAATGGTGATCGGTCCACACCAGCCCCACCAAGTGCTGCCGCGCACGAAGGTCCATGTCCCACCGGCCCGAGGTGCCCAACTGCACGGAATAGCCCAGCACCACGCCCGCCTGCGAGGTGGCCACGTTGCCCGCCTGCTGCCCGAACGCAGGCACGTTACCGCCCCCGATCCGGTTGAAGGTGCCGGAGCTGGAGAGCACCGCTCCACCGAAGGGCCCCAGCACCCAAGCGCCATACTCGCCGGCACGGATCGCCAGCAGCAGGTCAAGTTGAAGGGCTGACCGCATCGTGCGATGGTCGACCAAGTCGGTGACCCGGGTGCGGTAATAGCCCCAGGCATAGTTCAGCGTGGGGCGGAAGGAGAGGGTCCGTTCCCGGTTGCCGAGGGTGATGTGCACGCCCACGTAGTTGCTCATCCCGATGCGCGGATCGATCCCAGCGCCCGCTCCGACCAGGCGGTTGGCGCCCGTACCGCCGACCAATGTGGGGGTGAGTTGGGCGCATAGCGGTGCGGTCGGCAGGCACAGGACGATCAGAAGGGCGCAACGGAAGAGGCGTAGGAGGCCGGACAACTCCATGGCGCACAAAGGAACAACCCACCATCAAGAAGTGGTCGGCTCATGGAAGGGGTGCGTCCACCGCCACCTGTTTACGGCGCACCAGTGCCTGTGCGGCCTGCACCATGCTCTCTGCGAACACGCCCAAACTGTCGCACAGCTCGGGCCGGAGCACCGCGATGTCGGTGGTGGAACCATTGGCGTGATCGTACATCCGCACGGTGGTGCGATCGCGGATGCGGTAGCCATGATCGTTGATGGCGCAGATGCGATGGTCGGAGCAGAAGAAGGCGGCACGGTGGCCACCTTGCAGCAGGTCGCGGCCCAAGGTGTTGTCCCAATGCGGCAGGCGCAGCAGGCTCAGCACGGTGGTGGGTACATCGGTCTGCATGCCGTAGCCTGGCAGGGTGCCCGGTTCCACCAGATGCGGCGCATGGACCACCAACGGCACGTGGTGATAGGCCAAGGGCACTTCGTAGCGCGGATCGAAGGCCTGGCCATGATCGCCCAACACCACGAAAACAGTACTATCGCTCCATGCGCGGCCTCGCACCTCGCGGAAGAACAACTCCAGTGCGCGGTCGGCATATTCGTACACGGCCTCTTCGTCGTCGCTGCTGGTCGGCGTGAAGCCGGGAATGTCGGTGGGTGCCGTGGTCCATTTGTGGCTGCTCACGGTGAGCAGGGTCATGAAGAAGGGCGCATCGTCCGCAGCGAGCTCATCGGCGCGACGCAGGGCCATGCGGTAGACGGCTTGGTCGGTCACGCCCCAACTGTTGCGCGCATCGGTGGCGGGGAAATCGGGCTCGGCGATGAACGCATCGAATCCGTTGGCCGGCAGGAAGCCGTGCATGTTGTCGAAGCGTGGATCTCCCGGACCGATGAAGCAGGTGCGGTAGCCGTGCGCCTTCAGAGTACCGGGCAGCCCGATAAAGCGCTGCGCGAGCATGGACGGATGCATCATCGGGTGCTGTGCGCCGAGGGGCGGCAGGCCATACAGCGTGCTGAAGATGCCGTTGGCCGTGTGCATGCCGCTGGAGTAGAAGCGGTCCATCACCAGCGATGAATCCATCAACCCTTCGAGGAAGGGCATCAGGTGTGCGGGATGGCCATAGCGGTGCAGCCGTTGTGCGCTGAGGCTTTCCACCAACACCAGCACCACGTTATGCCGACGTGGCGGCTCGGTGAAGTCGGTCCAGCGGGCGATCGGCGACCAAGGGCTTTCCTCCGTGATGCCGAGCAATTCACGCGTTCGTGCCAAGGCCTCGTCCTCGGACATCAGTTCCACGTGGTCCTGGCCCAGGCTCTCGAAGAAGCTGAACGCGGCGTTGGTGCCGAGTTGGTTCAGGATAGGCGTGCCGCTGAAGAACGCATCCTGTGCGGAGAGCGGATGTTGGTCGGGGTCGGCGGTGCCGCGCATGCCCAGGAAGAGCAACAACAGCGGTAGCGGGAGCATGGCCCAGCGCACGGCCAGGGGGCGCGGACGATCGAACGGGGTCGCTGCGAACAGGCGGCCGATACCGCGCACCACCAGCCAGGTGACCGACCCGAACACCAGCAGCGTGGCGATGTACGCGGGTGTGCTCACCAGTTCGATGAAAGCCTGCCCCGGATCATGCAGCGTGATGAGCACCGCGTCGGTCAGGCGCATGTGGGTGTAGTCGAAGTAGGGGATGTCCGCACAGCCCAGGAAGATGAAGATCAGCAAGGGCACCGTGAAGAACCAGCGTGCCACCTGCCGCATCGTGCGGCTTTCGCGACCCAGCGCATGGCTCACGCCCAGCAGCAGCGCTGGTATGGCCAACGACCACGCGATGATATAGAGGTCGAACAACAGGCCGCGATCAAATATCGCGCGCCACACATCCCCTGCAGGGGCATCGGCCCACTCGGCGCGGTGCAGCATCAGCAAGGTGAGACGGAACACCTGACCGATCAGGAGACCGATCAGCAGCAGCCGGAAAAGCAGGCGGACGTACGACGGCATCGCGCCCAAATATCCGGGAAGGGACGACGCGGCGCGCAAGACAGGTCACACTGAGCGCCCGGCAGCGTTGCCGGTCGCACCTTTGCGGCATGGCCAGGATCGGCTCCGACATCCAACGCGCGGCGGCATTGCTGGCCGAAGGGGCGGTCGTGGCCATCCCCACCGAGACCGTGTACGGCCTGGCGGCGAACGCTTTCGACCCCGACGCTGTGCTGAAGATCTTCCAGGCCAAGGAGCGCCCGGCCTTCGATCCGCTGATCGTGCACATCGGCCATCGCGATCAGGTGCACCAAGTGGCCCGCGCGCTGCCGCCCGGTGCCGAAGCGATGATGGATGCCTTCTGGCCCGGCCCGCTCACCCTGGTGCTACCCAAGCGTCCAGAGGTCCCCGACATCGTGACCAGCGGGCTCGACACCGTGGGCGTGCGCATGCCCGCGCACCCCGTCGCGCTCGACCTGCTTGCCCGGTTGCCCTTTCCCCTGGCGGCGCCCAGCGCCAACCCCTTCGGCTACGTAAGCCCCACCACCGCCGCGCATGTGGCCGCCCAGCTCGGCGAGCGTGTGCCCTACATACTCGATGGAGGTCCCTGCACGGTGGGAGTGGAGTCGACGATCCTCGGTTGGGAGGTCGATGCCGACACCTCGGGCCGTTGGTGCCTGTACCGCCCCGGAGGCGTGGCCTTGGAAGCGATCGAAGCGGTGATCGGCACGGTGGCGCCCGCCAGCGCCCAAGTGCTCCCCGCCGCCCCCGGCATGCTCGAAAGCCACTACGCGCCACGCAAGCCCGTGCTGGTGGGCGATGTGCCCGGCCTCATGCAGCAGCATATCGGTCGTCGCGTGGGTGTGATCAGCTTCACGCAGGACCATGGCGCCCATCGCAATGCCGTGCTCGCGCCCAACGGTGATCTCTCCCAGGCCGCACGCGGTCTCTTCGCCGCGTTGCGCGAACTCGATACCAGCGATGTGGACGTGATCTTGGCCGAGGTGTTCCCGGACGAAGGCTTGGGCCGTGCCATCAACGACCGCCTCCGACGGGCGGGAGCGAAGCGATCTCGGCCGAGGGCCTGATACGCGTGCGCATGGGCCAGCGCCAATGCGCGCCGACCATCAGTGTATGGTTGAACTCGCGGTCCAGCCCGTTGGCGCGCACAAGGTGGTGCATTTGATAGCCGGCGGTGAGTTGCAGATGGTCCAGTGGCCGGTAGCCCAACAGCACCGCAGGCCGCAATTGATCGAAGGCGCCCACGAAGCGCTCATCACCGTAGCGCAGCATCCACTCCTTCTGCACGATCGCCTGCCATTCCCCCGCGGTGCGCTGTCGGGTGTTGAGCGGTGCCACCAGCCGTGTGCGGTAACGCAACCGACCGACGTAGTGGAACCCCTGTGATACCGGTACTTCGCCCACGATCCGATACCGCTCCAAGGCACGGTGCTCCACGCGCAGCCGATGGTCCATGGCGAGCTTCCCCAGTGGGTGCTGGAAGCCGGCCTGCGTCCAGCCTCGGTGCTCGCGCTGTGCAGCGTCCGTGCGGAACGCGCCATAGGGGGACGTGTTCCAGAAGGCATAGCCCACCTGCAGGCTCCATGATCCCGTGCGGTATTCGGGGGCCAGGAGTATGCCGGCCTGCATGGGTTGCGCAAGGCCATTGAAGCGGCGCACCTGCGTTTCTCCCGTGACCCACCACCGCTCGTCCACCTGCACGTGTGCGCCGGTGGAGGTCCAAACGGCGAACTGTTGTGCGCTGCGCGCAATGGCGTCGCCGGCCACGGCCGCGCGCGGGGCAAGGGTCCAAGTGCATCCCGTCAACAGGAAGAGAAGGGCCCATCGTTGCATGGGTACAAAGATCGCCATGTACCGAGGCGATCCCATGAGCGGTGCGGGAAGCAGCCCCGGAAACCCGACCTTTGCACCCTTGTCGTACGCACAAGCGACCATGGAACGCATCGCCATCCTCGGCTCCACCGGCTCCATCGGCACACAGGCCCTTGAGGTGGTGCGCGAGCACCCCGACCGGTTCCAAGCGGAGGTGCTCACCGCTGGCACCAACGCTGAGCTGCTGGTGGAGCAGGCCCTGGAGTTCAAGCCCAATGCCGTGGTGATCGGCGATGTGGCACAGCTCGACAGGGTGAAGGACGCCCTCTTCCCCGCGGGGATCAAGGTGTACGCCGGTGCCGAGGCGCTGGCGCAGGTGGTGGCCATGTCCGATGTGGACCTCGTGCTCACCGCCTTGGTGGGCTTCGCCGGGCTGCGCCCCACGCTGGCCGCCATCGAGGCGGGCAAGACCATTGCCCTGGCCAACAAGGAGACCCTGGTGGTGGCCGGCGAGCTGGTCACCAAGGCCGCCCAGCGGAAGGGCGTGAACATCTACCCGGTGGACAGCGAGCACAGCGCCATCTTCCAATGCTTGGTCGGCGAGTGGCACAACCCGATCGAGAAGATCGTGCTCACCG
>JGI12383J13903_1001367_pt1 | contig 11194 bp, 9 predicted proteins | sample Passage237B_FD_13903 | JGI IMG/M metagenome (IMG submission 13903)
AATTGAGACAGGTGTGCGAACCCGAGCTCGTAAGCGATTTCCTTCACGCTGTGTTTCATGCCTTGCAACTGGCGGCACGCGTGAAGCAAGCGGCGCTGGCTCCAATATTGAAACGGAGTCTGGCCGCAGGTCTCGCGCCAGATGCGATCCAACTGGCTGGCGCTCACGCCCACCACTTGAGAGATTTCGTGTCGGTCCCAATGCGTGGTCATGGGCCAGCTCTCGATCAACGCCATGCTTTTCGCCATCACGGGATGGGTGATGTCTGGTGCGCGCAGCGTGATGCCGGCAGCGGCGAGCTGTTGGGCAAGCGGCTTCCAAAAACTCCAAGTCTTTTGCTTGATCTCAATCTGCTCTTCAAAACTGGCCACGCTTAGGACCGGTCCGCCTGACACGACGCCTTGCGGGTGCTTGGCGTAGGTGCAGCGTTCCAATTCTTCCGTCGCGGCCATCAACACCGGATCATCCGCAAACACCGCTGCCGCGGGGCCGTGCCAGCGGGCCGAACCCACTTCGACGGAAAAGTGTAGTGAGATGATTTTGGACGACGGCGCGAAGTTTTGCATACGCCGACCCAACCCCGGCACGAGCACCATCCACGAGCCTTGGTTCGCCTTTAACGACGGCCCCGAGGAAGTGATCTCCACCTCGCCCTCCAGCAAATGCCAGAGGATGAAGTTCATTGTCTCAAAGGATCCCGATATCGTCGCCGGTGTGTTGCGGTAACACGAGAGCAGGCGCGGGTGCACGACGCTCCAATCGTAGGAGCGCGGTGTGGCAAGCCCACTAGTTTCCGTTTCGACGGAACGCTTCGCCTTGGTCGCACGGCGTTTCACGAGCGCGATCTTTCCCGACCGGCCGGACCGGATCAATGAAATCTTGGATACGTCGAGCGAGCGGTGCCGATCTTCAACGCGGAGATCTTTTCGGGTGCCGCCGACGCCATGACGTGTGAGCTGGCTGGCGTATCGTGATCCCAACGCGGATAATTGCTCGTGAACAGCAGCGTTTCATCGAGCCGGTTTGATTCCAGTAACCTCCAGAATTCTGACGCGGGTTCACCGGGCTCGGCACCTTGGGTGCCGAAGCGGAAAAAGCGACGCGTGTATTCGCTGGGCAGCTCTTGCAACCAAGGGCATTCCGAACGCAGCCCTTTGTAGTTCTTGTCGAAGCGCCACAAGTAGGTCGCCAGCCAAGCCACGCCCACTTCGAGCCCCACCACGCGCAGATTGGGGAAACGCACGAACACGCCTTCAGTAATCATGCTCGTTAGATGACCGAGAAAGGTCGTGGAGCGCGTCACGCGCAATTCCGACAACGTGCCGGGCCAGCCGCACGGCGTCGGCGCGGGACTTGTGCCCATACCTTCGGTGCCGGAGTGAATCGCGATCGCGAGACCGCATTCTTCCGCCGCCTCGTAGATCGGATGGAAACGACGATTGCCGTAAGGAAACATGCTGCCGGTGGGCAGCATCACTTGCAGCATCCGGCCATGTTGTGACGCCCGCCGGATTTCCTTCGCGGCATCCTCCGGACTCTGTGTAGTGACCACGATGGTGCCGTAGATCGCCGAGGATTTTTCCAACCATTCACGCGTGATCCAGTCATTGATCGCGCGGGCTACCTCAATCGGATAATCAATATCGCCGAAAGTCGCGATGTTAGGCGCATCGTAAACGCTCACCAACGCGGCATCGATACCTTGTGGTTTCAACCAATCGCTAATCAAGACCTCGGCGGAGGTCACGCCTTGGCGGCCGACGGTCTTGGGCGTTTCTGCTCCGAGCGGTTCGAGCGGGTTGTAGAATTTCGGATTGATGCGCACACCGGCTTGCGTGTGACCGGCGCCGATCAGCCAACGTTCTTTCCATGAGGCCGGCAGATGCTCCGCGATGGTGTTGTCGTTGTCCCAACGCACATGCACGTCGGCGTCAAAAAATTGTGGGGTAGTGGTGTCCATGGGCTCAGATCTCGATGCTTAGCTGGCCTTCGTTTTCGATGATGCGATAGGTGCGCACTTGGAGTGCAGGGTTCGCGAGGTGTTGGCCGGTGATGAGGTCGAATTCCCATTTGTGCCACGGGCAGCGCAACACCTGGCCTTCGCAGCCCCATTCGTAATGCGAGATTTTGTCGGTCGGGAGGTTCGTGCCGGTGAGCCGGCCGCGACAGAGGGCGGCGCCTTCGTGCGGACAATGATTCACAATGCCGTGATAACCGCTTTCAGTCCGGAAAACGCCGATCGAATAGGAGCCCACCGGCACGATGCGGCGACCGCCAATCGGCAGATCCGCCGGGCCGGCCGCCACCAGTTTTCGGGCCTTGGTTGAAGGTGAAGGTGTCTCAGTGCTCATTTCAATCCAAGGCGCTGGCCGTAGAGGGCGAGGGCGTTTTCGCGCAGGATGCGGCGCTTCAAACCCGCATTGCTGTGCCCGGGGAGAATGACGGTGGGATTGTCAAAATCCCAATGCGGGTAATCGCTGGAAAACATGATCTGGGTGTCGCCGTTGATCGCGTGATATGTCTGCACCAGATCCGCGGTTTTGGCGGGTTCTTCGATCGGCTGTGTCGTGTAATACAACTGCCGTTTCAAGTAGTCGCTCGGCAATTCTTTCAAGGCGGGCATCTCCGAGCGCAAATTCTTCCATTCACGATCCAACGCCCACATCAAGGGCTGGGCCCACGCGATGCCGAATTCTAGCAGAACGAATCTGAAATCCGGGATCTTGGCGAATACGCCTTCACAGACGAGACTGGTGACATTTGTCAGCGCACTGGCGGCCAGCCCCGTATGATACTCGATGTAGCGGGAGCAATAACCGTTGCCGGTCGGAGTGCCGGTGATGCCGCGGCCTTCCATCGTGCTGTGGATCGCCACCGGCAGGCCGTTCGCGGCGGCGGCTTCATAGACGTTATGAAACGAACGATGCCCCAGTGGGGCGATCCCGGCGCTACCGATGAACACCTCGCTTACCCGTGGATGTCCCGCCCACTTTTCAATCTCCTCCACCGCGGCCTTTGGGTCCTGCATAGCTACGTAAATCACGCCATAGAAACGCGGATCGCGTGGCACGAAATCTTCATTCAACCAACGATTAAAAGCGCTCGCGAGGGCAACGGCGTAATCCGTATCGCCGATCGTGCTCAGGTTGTAAATCGCTCCGGTGCAGATCGCCCACTCAATACCGTAGGGATCCAGCAATTGATGAGCGATTAACTCGGGATTGCTCGCGGCCGGTCCATGTTCTGGCATCTCGGCATCTTCACGGTCATTTCCGCCGCGTTGATCAAGATTGGGTGTGCTGTCTCCTAAAAAACCATCGAGAAAACGAGCGGAAAAACGATCCGGCAAATACTTCGCGACGTCTTGATTGGTTGAAGGACGGGCATGAATCTCTATGTCAAAAAGGGAATATCCAATTTTAGGGTGTGGCCTGACAGATGTCTCGGCCGGGGCGGGGTGATTCATGCCGGCATAATCAGTATTTCGGCTCCTACCTGTCAGATGTATTCACTTCATCGTCGTGCCAAAGAAGTTTTACCATGTGCGCATGGGGCGGCGATTCCTCACGGGTGGCCTGTAAAAGGTGGACCCATCTACCGGTGACACAAAAAAGCCGCAGCGGGTGGCGCTGCGGCTTTGCCAAGAGAAACGTTTGCTTAGAAGCGGAACGAGAAGCCGGCTTCCAACGAGACGTCGTCGCCGACGTTGTTCTTGGTGCCGAGGAGCTTCACTTCTTCGATGTAGAGGTAACGCGCGCCGATGGTGATCGAAGCCGCGTCGGTGGCCTGGTAGGACACGCCGCCGAAGACCTGACCGGCGAAGGTGGTGTCGCTGGCGCTGATGCCGAAGCCGCTGACTTTGACTTCAGCCAAGCCTGCGCCGACGCCGTAGTAGGGCGTCCACTTGCCTTGGCCGGTGAGTTCGCCGCGGTAGTTCACTGTGATCGGGATCAACTTGGCGGTCACGCCGAAGTCGCTGTCCTCGGTGTAGCCGATTTCGACTTCGACGTTACCGACGTAGTTCTCGGTGCTGTTCAGCGACGTGCCCAAACGCGCGGAGATGTAAGCCTCTTCGCTGTCGATGAGGTGGCCGACACTGGCACCCGTGTAGGCAGCTTGAGCGGATACGCACGCTCCCAGAGCGAGCAGAATTGAAACGATGGTTTTCTTCATACGAGGTTTTAGGTTTGCCCGCCAAAAATTGGCGGACGCGCATGCTGCGTAAGCGGGCATGGTTTGGCAAAACCTCTTGGTGCGATATTAGGGCACGTTAAGCCGATTCGTGGTGAACTGAAATCTGCACCGAGAGATCACTGCGGGGTGATCCAGATTGAAGGAGAGGTCATGGGTGGACCGGACGGAGCCGGTCCCTCCGGTCAAAACCCTTCCGGCCAGGGCTGGCCGGGGGCGGCGCGCCAGAGGATGTCCATGTCGATGCGCGGCTTTTTGTGCCGGTATTTCTCCATCAGGCGGATCTTGTTGCGCACGTGGTCGCCGAGATTTTTGCCGTAGATGAACGTGCTTTCGCCGGTGGCGGACACGACCATGAACTCGGTGGGCGAATTCTCGAAGTGTTCGAGGAAACCGCGCGCATTGGCCAGCTCGAGGTCGATGGCGGCTTGCAGGAATTTCTCGTGCTTCTTCTTCTGCGCGGCGGTTTTGCTTTCGAGATAACCGTAAACGCCGGAGCACCACGCGGCGACGCTGCGCAGCGTCGTGGCCCAGTGACGATAGCCGCGCAGGCGGTCGCGCAAGTCGGCGAACACCGCGGTCGCTTGCGTGTCGTCGGCGCATTTCGCGAGCGTGTCGGCGACAAACTTCTCCGCCTTCGCGATGCGCGGCAGCAGGTTCTTGTCGAAGCGCGGCACCATGAGGTCGGCGGATTCGCGCGTGATGAGATTGAAGAGCACGTCCTTGCCGAGGTCGATACGGCCAAGGTTGTTGTGTTGGAAGCAACCGTGGCGCTCGTAGTAGAAGCGCTCGCTTTCCGGGATCGCGTCGATGTCGGGCACGAGCGGACGGTCAAAGGTGCGCTGCCAGCAGAAACCGAAGCCGCAGAAGAGCGGCACGATCGGCTGCCAGGTGACGGCTTCTTCGAAGAGCGACCAGGCCCTCGCCAGCGCGGGGCCGTGCTTGGCGCCGGCGAAACGCACGGCCTCGTCGTTGAGGACGTCGTCGATGCTGCGTTCCGGCATGAATTGCGCGGCGCGGATCGCGGCGGGATTAGGCCAGTAGGGCGCGGCGGCGGTATTGGCGAGGCCGCCCATCGCGCTGACAAGATCGGCGCCGATGTCCTTCAACTGTGTGAGGCGCGCATGAATCATGCGCGGCCACGGAATGCCGATGAGCGGCTCTTGATTCCAAACGGGACCGGGCGAGTAGGTGAGGATCGGGTTGACGCCTTGCGCGCGCTCCTTGTCGAGTTCGGGCTTTTCGCGTTCGTCCAACTGACAGTGGAACATGCCACCGGCGACGCCGAGTTGATCGGCGTATTGCGGATGGCTGTAAGGCAGAGAGTAACCGCGCGCGAGCATCGACGGACCTTCCCAATGCACGCCGCGGCCGAGTTCGGCCTTGAGGTGATCGTGCTCGGCCTTGAACGGCTCGATGCGCAGGCTGAGCTTGAAGTCGGGATTAATTTCCGCCGCGGCTTCGCGCAGATTGCGCAGGAATTGGCCGATGCTCTTGCCGGCAGCCTCGGCGATTTTCTCATTGCTGCGCCATTCGCGAATCATGAACGGTCCGCCGTTGCGGCCGATGTAGAGCGAGGCGGTGTGTTCGAAACCGCCGCCGGAGTCGTTGGTCCAAATCGACATCGCGTCGAGATCGGGCACGGCCTTCATCAATGCCTGTGTGGCAAGGCGATAGTGCTTCTGCACGATCGGGTGGTCCTGCGCCATCGTGTAGCGCGGCAGACGCGAGCGGAACGGGTGGTCGATGCGCGCGCCGCGGAGCACGGGATAGCGTTGGAAGAAACGCTCCGGCATCGAGCGCGGTTCGTAGAGACACACGCTGGGCTTGAGGCCGTATTTGCGGCCGAGCGCGGCGAGGTTTTGCAGGCGCTCGAGATTGGCGTCGATGTATTGCGCGGGCCAAATGCCGCGCGTGAGCGGCGTGTCGATGAAGTGATTGAAGCCGGGGCAATAGGTGTAGAACTGCGAGTAGTATTCGCCCGGCACAGAGTCCTCGTAAGGGAAATGCGATTGCAGGCTGTTGACCTCGAGATGCGTGAAACCTGCTTCGGCGAGCGTCGCGGCGTAGTGCTCAGGTGAGAAGCCGCGATTCGATTTCCAATATTGCGCGAACGAGCCGTCCCAAATCGGGCGGTTCATCTTGAAACTGCGCGGCAACAGCACGCCGGCGGCGAGCTTCTCGCGCGTTGCCCCGGTCAATCCGTTTGCGAGCAAACGCGCGGCGGCGAAGAGCCCGGAGCCCTCCGTGGCGATGATTTCGCCGGCGCCGTTTTCATCGACGCGCAGCCAAATCCAACTCGCGTGATCTTTCGCGGCCTTGGCGGCGTCGGGCGCCCATTTACGCGAGGCGAGGGCGAGATTGAGTCCCTTGCCGGGACGCGCGGCGGGCCAGGCTTCGGCGCCGGTCAATCGCGCCAATTCATCGGCGGCGGTTTGTTCGGCCGTTTCAAACTTGGCCGGGTAAGTGATGCTGCGCAGATTCAGTGCAGGAAAGTTGGCGGCGGGATTACTCATGGGAAACGGTTTATTCCGAAGTGCGCCTCGCCGCAATAGACAAGGCCTAACACCAATGAACGTTCAGTGATGACGTTGATACTTCTGGCCGTCGCGTGCATTCGGGAAATCGCCCGCTTTCGGATTGTCAGTCATGCGCGGTTCGATTTCTTCCCTCCGCGTGCTTATTCTTTCCCCTTCCCGTTTGATTACTATCGGCCTCGCTCTTTTGACTGGCGCCTTGTGCGCGCAGGAAGCGCCTCGCCCCAACTACATCACCGGCCGGACGGTCAAGTCCGACGGTTCTCCGCTCGCCGGTGTGCAGCTGCGGGCCTTCGGCAACACCGATGCCGGACAACGCTCGAGTTTGAACACGCGCAGCAAGGCGGACGGCACGTTTTCGCTGCGATTGCCCGCGGGAAATTTCAGCCTCCGCGCGGCGGTCTGGCCCGTCATTCATGAAGGCCGTTCGTATTTGCTGCCGCTGTATCTGGAGGGCGAAGACAACGAAGATTTTTATTCCGAGGATGGTTATGCCGCGCGCTTGGTTTTGAAGATGGAGGGCAAAGTCACCGCTAGCAAACCGGACTCGGATGAAAGCGCGTGGTTTGGCGGCACGATTGAAATCGAACCGATCAACAGCGACCGATCCTCGGCGGATGCGTTTCCAGAAAACGCGACGCTGACCATCTCGCTCACGCCTCGCAGCGCGCTGTTGGACGGCACGCCCGCCAAGCCGCTTACCTACACGCGTGGCCTGTCTTGGCGTCGCGCGGACCGCATCATCCTGAATGTGCCGCTCGCCACCTACGAGGCGACGGCCACGTTGACGGTTGGCGGCAAGCAGACCCGATTGACGGTCGCTTCGCGTGAAGGCGTTTCGTCCGCGCAATTCACCGAGTTGGGCCAAAGCGCGCCGATTCGTTTCGCGCCCAAGTCGGGCGAAGCGACTTTGCTTAGCTACGGCGGCGTCGAAAAAAGCGTTCTCCAAGTGGTCGTGCCTACTCGTGGCCAACTCGCCTCAGCTCCCGCTGCGCCCACCGCTCGCCCGACGAATACCAATCGCCCGACGACCACCAATCGCCCGGCACCTGCTACGCCTAAGACTGTCGCTGCAGAGCCGGATGCCGGTCCTGAATGGAAAGTCGGCGACCATCTCGATGTGCTGCGCACGCCGCGCCTCGATCAATGGCATGCCGGCACGATCATCCGCACGAAGCCCGGTCTTTATCTGATTAAATTCGACGCGTTTGACGATGAGTTCAACGAGTGGGTGGACGCCTCGCGGTTGAGACTGCTCGATCGCTAAGCGCGCCCAACCGGCGACCGGCGCGGGGTGAGTGCCCGCGCGAATGTTCATTGTGATTCTCCCTTGCGTTTCGCACGCCCGGGCGGCACCCAGTGCCTCTGTCTTTTTATCTCATGCAAGCCCTGTATTACCCTGCCTTTGACCAGCTCGAAATTCGCGATGTTGAGGATGTCGCACCCCGGCCGGATGAGGTGAAGCTCAGGGTCGCGGCCTGCGGTATTTGCGGCAGTGAATTGGAGTCAGTCAAAAACCACAGCCCGCGCCGCCCCCCACCGCTCGTGATGGGCCATGAGTTTTGCGGCGAGATCGCCGAAGTCGGCTCGGCGGTGACCGGCTGGAGCAAGGGCGCGCGTGTGGTCAGCAATTCGCTCGTGCCCTGCGGCAAGTGCGTGCGTTGCGAGCGTGGCGATACGCATCTGTGCGCGACGCGGCAGATCTTCGGCATGCATCGCCCCGGCGCGTTTGCGGAATACGTCAATGTGCCCGCGCGCTGTTTGATTCCGTGGCCGGAAAACCTGCCGGCGGAAGCCGCCGCGCTGGCCGAGCCGATGGCCAATGGCATCCACGTCGTGCACGTGAGCAAGCACCTGCCGGCTAATACGGCGCTGGTGATTGGTGCGGGTCCGATCGGTTTGTTCTGCCAGCAGGCGCTGCAGGTTTTGCGCGGCGCGAAAGTTTATGTGGCGGATCTCAGTCCCGAACGACTGGCGGTCGCGAAAAAACTCGGCGCTGTGCGCGTGATCAATCCGCGCGAAGAAGACGTGACCAAGATCATCATGGAAGAGACCGGCGGCGAAGGTGCGGATTTGAGCGTCGATGCCGTGGGGTCCGGTTTGACCAAGCGCACCTCGCTCGACGCGATCCGCCCCGGCGGAGCGACGGTGTGGATCGGGCTGCACGAGAACGGCATGACCTTCGATTCCTACGGCATCACGCTGCCGGAAAAGCAGGTGCTCGGCACCTACGCTGCGACGATTGACGAACTCAAACTCGCGCTCGACTTGATGGCTGCGGGCAAGGTGGACGCCCTTTCGTGGGTGAAGCGCTTTCCACTGTCTGAAGGCGTCACGGCTTTCCGCCGCATGCTCGCCGCGAAAGGCGACGACATCAAAGCTGTGGTGTGTCCGTGAGTATTTCGCGTTCCGCTCAGGCTGATTTTCTGCAGTTTTAATTCCACAACCCCATGAGCACTGCACCGACCCGCACCCCCATCGCCCATCGTTTCAAAGGCAAAGTCGCCATCGTCACCGGCGGCACCAACGGCATCGGCTACGCCATCGCGCTCGAATTGCTGCGTGAAGGCGCGCAAGTCGCCGTCAGCGGTTTGCCGTCTGATGCGGAGGAAGGTCGCAAGTCCTTCGCCGCTGCCGGATTCTCGCCGCTGATCATCGCCGGGGATATGAGCAAGGAAGATTTCTGCCGTAAACTCGTTGCCGACACGGTCGCGGAATACGGCCGCCTCGATTACTTGGTGAACAACGCATTTTCGTTCATCGCCAAGGGGCTCAACGCCACGCGCGAGGATTTTCTCTACTCGCTCGAAGTCGGCCCGTTGGGTTTTGCGCTGATGATCCAGCTCGCCTCCGAGCACATGAAGAAGGTCGGCGGCGGTGCGGTGGTCAACGTGTCGAGCATCTCGGCGTGGATCGCGCAGGCGAATCGCTGGACTTACAACATGTCGAAGGGCGCCGTTACGCAGCTCACGCGCTGCGCCGCGCTCGACCTCGCGCCGTTCAAGATTCGCGTTAACAGCATCAGTCCCGGCTGGATCTGGACGCGCGAAGTGGACAAGGCCGCCGGCGGCGATCGTGCGACGTTCGATCCGATCTGGGGCCAATATCACATGCTCGCGCGTATGGGCCACCCGATCGAGATGACGGGACCGACGTTGTTCCTGTTGAGCGACGACGCCTCGTTCATCACCGGCACGGATTTGCCCGTGGATGGCGGCTACAACGGCATGGGCCCCGAAGGCCTCGGCCAAACCGCCAAGATCGCCGGCAGTAAATAACTATACAGGTAGGGACGTGCGACCCGCGCGTCCGTTGCGGCCGGGCAGGCTGCCCGGCCCTACCATCAACACCAAGGCGGGAACAGCGATTCCGCCCTGCAATTTTCACCACCACCACCACACCAATCATTCATGAGCAAGTTCCGCGTAGTCATCACCGATCATGGTTTCCCTAATCTCCGTCACGAAGAGGATGTCGTCGCCGCTGCCGGCGGTGAGCTCGTCGTCACGCAATGCAAGACGCCGGAGGAAGTCATCGCCGCGTCGCGTGATGCCGATGCGTTGCTCGTGCAATGGGCGCCGGTGAACGCCGCAGTGATCGCGGAGCTTTCGCGCTGCAAAGTCATCGTGCGCTACGGCATCGGTTACGACAACGTGGACATCGCTGCGGCGAAAGAGCGCGGCATTCCGGTTTGTAACGTGCCGGATTACGGCGTGCACGAAGTCGCGGAGCATGCGGTTTCAATGGCGGTCGCGCTCGCGCGTCAGTTGCCCTCACTCGATGCGCGTTTGCGCGCAGGCACGTGGAAAATCACGCCGGATCGCCAGATGCCGTCGCTGCGTGAAATGACTTTTGCGACCGCGGGCTTTGGCCGCATCGCGCGTTCGGCGCACCACATGATTCGCGGCTTCGACGGCAAGCGCATCGCTTACGATCCGTTTGTGCCGGCCGACGTGATGGCGCTGGAAGGCGTGGAGAAAGTGGAGATCGACGATCTCTTCACGCGCGCCGACATCATTTCGCTGCACCTGCCGCTGACCGCCGAAACGAAACACTTCGTCAACGCCGAGCGTCTCGCGGAGATGAAGCCCACCGCGATCATCGTTAACACCGCGCGCGGTCCGTTGATCGACACCGTGGCTCTCGCCGAGGCGTTGCACAAAGACCAGATCGCCGGCGCCGGCATTGATGTGTTCGAAGCCGAGCCGTTGCCGGCGGATCATCCGCTGCGCAGCGCACCCCGGGCGATTCTCACTTCGCACGTCGCGTGGTATAGCGAGAGCAGTATCCCGCGCTTGCAACGTCTCGCAGGCGAGGAAGTCGTCCGCGGCCTCAAAGGCGAAGCGTTGAAAAACCGCGTGAATAAGTGAATTTCTGAACCACGAATGGACACGAATTCACACGAATGAGACGGAATTGTTAACCACAGATGAACACAGATCGTCACAGATTCAGAGCGGAATTTT
>JGI12383J13903_1001368_pt1 | contig 11191 bp, 12 predicted proteins | sample Passage237B_FD_13903 | JGI IMG/M metagenome (IMG submission 13903)
CTGCTGCCGGCGGAGCAGATCCCGCCGATGGACGACGTAGTGGCGCGGACGGCGGATGCGGCGGTGGGGAACGAGGCGGCGTCGCTGGCGTTTTTAACGCTGCGGAATCGTTCGGAGAAGCTGGGCGTGGCGGCGCGGATCGAGGCGGAGCTGGCGGCGTCGGAGTTGATTGCGCGGGCGCGGGGGTTGTGAACCGCGGATGGACGCGGATGAACACGGATGGATGGGGACCGCGAAGAGGCGCGAAGGGCGGATGGATTACAAGCAGGGTCCGGCGGGAGACGGAGGTTGAACCACGAATGGGTGGGAAGGTTTGGAACCACGAAGGGACACGAATTTACACGAAGGAGATGATGTGCGCGCATGCATGAGCGGACGGCGGATTTGAGGATTCGGGCGACGCGACCGCTGGTGGCGCCGCGGGAGCTGGAGGCGGAGTTGCCGTTGACGGAGGAGGCGGCGACGGAGGTCGCGCGCGCACGGCGGGAGGTGGCGGCGGTGATGCGCGGGGAGGATGATCGGCTGATGGTCGTGGTGGGGCCGTGCTCGATTCACGATCCCGAGGCGGCGGTGGAGTATGCAGGGAGGTTGCGCGACGCGGCGAAGGTGTATGCGGCGGAGTTGTTGGTGGTGATGCGGGTGTATTTCGAAAAACCGCGGACGGTGGTGGGATGGAAGGGGTTGATCAACGATCCGGGGCGCGACGGGAGTTATGATATCGGGCGCGGGCTGAGGCTGGCGCGGAAGCTGATGTTGGACGTGGTGGCGTTGGGGCTGCCGGTGGGAACTGAATTTCTGGATACGACGCTCGGGCAGTATTATGCCGATTTGGTGGCGTGGGGCGCGATCGGGGCGCGGACGGTGGAGAGCCAGGTGCATCGCGAGCTGGCGTCGGGGTTGTCGATGCCGGTGGGGTTCAAGAATCGGACGGATGGCGACGTGCAGGTGGCGGTGGACGCGATCCGGTCGGCGCGGGAGCCGCACTGGTTTCCGACGCTGACGCGGGAGGGCGTGCCGGCGATTTTGGGCACGAGTGGAAATTTGGATACGCACCTCGTGCTGCGGGGCGGGACGCGCGGGCCGAATTTTTCGCGGGAGCACGTGCGGGCGGCGGCGGAGTTGTTGCGAAAGCACGGGCTGGCGGAGCGGCTGATGGTGGATTGCAGCCATGCGAACAGCGGGAAGGATCCGGCGCGTCAGCCGGTGGTGGCGGCGGAGCTGGCGGCGCAGATCGCGGGTGAGGAGCGGGCGATCGCGGCGGTGATGCTCGAGAGCAATTTGGTGGGCGGAGCGCAGGATTATCGCGCGGAGCCGCTGGTGTGGGGGCGGAGCGTGACGGATGCGTGCTTGGCGTGGGAGCAGACGCTGCCGGTGTTGGGGGTGTTGGCGGAGGCGGTAAGGACGAGGCGCGGGAAGCGGAGTGGATGAATTGAACCGCGAAGGGCGCCAAGGGGCGCGAAGGCGGGGGAGCGAATCACGCAGATAGGGACCACGAATGGACACGAAGGGACACGAATTCAGCCGGCATCCGTTCGTGTGGGTTCGTGTTCATTCGTGGCTGAACTGAAAAGGGCGAAATGCCGCGGCGCGGCGGGGACAACGCGCCCTACCTTGTGGCGGCGAGTTGGCCGCAGCCGGCGGCGATGTCGATGCCGCGGCGTTGGCGGACGGTGCTGGGGAGCGCGAATTCGTCGGCGAGGATTTTTTGGAAACGGCGCGCGGCTTCGGTGCGGGTGGGGGCGCCGTCGTAGCCGGTGGTGGGGTTGAGCGGGATGAGGTTCACCTGCGCGGGGAGGCCGCGGAGGAGATGACCGACGGCGCGGGCGTGGTCGGGGGTGTCGTTTTTGCCGTCGATGAGCGTCCACTCGTAGAAGATGCGGCGGCCGGTGGTTTCGCTGTAGGTGCGGCAGGCGGCGATGAGTTCGTCGAGCGGCCACTTGCGGGCGGCGGGGACGAGGGCGGCGCGCTCGGGCTGCGTGGCGGCGTGCAGGGAGACGGCGAGATGGAGCGGGCGTTTTTCGCGGGCGAGGCGGAGGATGCCGGGGACGACGCCGACGGTGCTGAGCGTGATGCGCTCGGCGGCGAGGGCGAGGCCGCCGTCGTCGCGCAGGATGTCGATGGCGCGCATGACGGCGTCGTAGTTGTGCAGCGGTTCGCCCATGCCCATGAGGACGATGTTGCGGAGGCGTTCGCGGGGGGCGGTGGCGGAAGGTGCGGAGTTGGAGCGGAGGGCGCGGGCGACGTGGGTGGCTTGGGCGACGATTTCGCCGGCGGTGAGATGGCGGGTGTAGCCCATCTGGCCGGTGGCGCAGAAAACGCAGCCCATGGCGCATCCGACTTGGCTCGAGATGCAGGCGGTGACGCGGCCGGTGAAGCGCATGAGAACGGTTTCGATGCGTTCGGCGTCGGGGAGGGAGAGGAGGTATTTACGCGTGAAGCCGTCGGAGGAATCGGTGGCGGCGGCGATGGGGAGGGTGCCGATGAAGGTTTCGGCGGCGAGGCGGTCGCGGACGCGGGCGGGGAGGTCGGGCATCGCGTCGAAGGTGTCGACGAGATCGAGGTAGAGGTAGGACCAGAGACGGGCGGCGTGGGTCGGGTTAAGGTCGCGCTGGATCAACCACGTGCGGAGGTCGGCACGGGTGAGATCGTAGAGGTTGGTGAGCGCGGGTTGGGACACGGTGGTGGTGGTGGCGGACGACGGAGAGGAGGAAAAGAGAGGGAAGCGGAAGGAGGGGCAAGTGTGGGGAGTAGATGGCCCACGGAATACACGGAAGACACGGAAAGAGGGAGGGTTGGGGGTGGCCGCAAAGAGGCGCGGAAGGCGCAAAAAGAAGAGGTGGGATGTTGCCCGCGAAATACGCGGACGGGCGCGAAGGATGGAGATTTTGTTCGCGTGGTTTAGCGGGGTTCGCGGCGCTGGAATCTAACCACCGGAGACACGGGGCACGGAGGAAGAAGGTGTCATGGGCAGGGTTGGAGGAAAGGGGTTGAACTGAGGGCGGGGAGGGAGGTCGATAAGGGTATGGCATTGCAGGTGATTCCGATTTTGAGGGCGGTGGCTCCGTTGATTGCACAGGCGGGCAGCATCGTGGCGGGGATGCGGTCGACGCGGGAGGCGACGCGGATGGAGGATCGCATCAGCAAGATCGAGCAGGAGACGTTGCGGGCGGGCGAGGTGCTGACGAGCGTGGCGCAGCAGTTGCAGGCCGTGGCGGAGGAGCTGAGGCGTCAGGCGGAGGTGACGGAGCGGCTGCAGCGGCGGGCGGTGGGGATGATGGTCATGGCGGGAGGAGCGCTGGTGGTGGCGGTGATCGCGTTGGTGGTGGCGATGGGGGAGTGACGGATGAGAGTGAAAGGGAGAGGGGAAAGTGAGGGGTAGCTGGTGGGGGCGGTGTTGTGGCGGCGGGTGAATGAGGTGGGGACGGATGCGATGCGGCTGTGCGGCGCCGACGGTGGGGTATGCGGGGAAGCTGAAGGTGGATGAGAACGGGTTCGTGTTGGAATATCCGGAGTTGTGGGTGCCGGAGAAGGTGGAGGGGTGGGCGAGGGAGTGAGAGGGCGGCGGCCGGAGGGGTTGCGGGTGGAGAAGGGAGCGTTAGGTTTTCGAATGGAGACCGTCGAATTTTTGGCCCGGTTGGAACATCATCTTGCGACGAAGCTGGCGGGGCTGGATGTGCGGGCGCATCCGTCGAGTGAGAGTCCGAGTCGGTTGACGCGGCAGTGGACGATCGAGTTCGTGGCGGCGGAGGCGGCGCAGCATCCGGATTTTCGAAACCTGGCGGCGCTGCTGCGAAATGTGAATGAGCGGTCGCCGCGAGAGGGATGAGGCGCGCGGGTGAGATTTGTTTTAAAGACGGAGCAGGCGTGAGCGTAACGCTGATGCAGGAGAGGTGCGGCTCACCGATGTTAGGGGAGCGGAGGAGCTGATAGGATCGGGGCGGTGCTCCTCGCGTTATGAAAACGATCTTTGTTCTTTTGGCGTTGGGTGTGTCGGTGTCGGTGCTCCAAGCGCAACTGGTATTGGATGATTTCGAGGATGGCACGACGCAGGGGTGGTATGTGGGGGATGCGGGGCATCCGGCGCCGCCAGCGAATGTGGCGAGTGGCGGGCCGGGAGGAGTGGACGATAATTTTCTGTTGCTGCGGTCGTTCGGGCCGGGCGGCGCAGGGAGTCGGTTGGCGGTGTTGAGCGGGGCGCAGTGGGCGGGAGATTACACCGCGATGGGGGTGACGGGGATCAGCATGGATGTGCGGAATTTCGGCGCGTCGGATTTGTCGCTGAGGCTGTTGTTGGAGGATTTCGAGGGAATGGGGCCGCCGACGAATCTGGCGATCACGAGCGATGTGGCGGTGCTGCCGGCGGGCGGCGGGTGGACGACGGTGTTTTTCTCGCTAAGCGTCGCGGATTTGGTGCCGGGCGTGCTGGGGACGCCGGCAGGTGCGCTCGCGAGCGTGGATGTGGTGCGGATTTTTCATAATCCGGAAGCGACGTTTCCGGGGCCTGGCGTGGGGATTCCCGCCATCGTGGCCGAGGTGGGCGTCGATAACATCACGCTGTGGGGAACGGCGGTGATGACGCCGGTGCCGGAGCCGGCGACGTATGCGTGGGGGGCGGCGTTGGTGTTGGGAGCGGTGGTCGCGTGGCGGCGACGGGGAAGCGGGGGGGCGCGAAGTTATTTCGCGTAGTTGAGCCAGAGGAGGCGGGCGAGGGTGAGGGTGACCATGATGAGGAAAATCGGGCGGATAAAGCGGGCGCCGCGGGTGACCACGAGATGGGCGCCGAGTTTGCCGCCGAGGAGTTGACCGGCGGCCATCGCGAAGCCGGCGCCGAAGTGGACGAGGTCGGCGACGAGGAAGAGGGCGAGCGCGGCGAGGTTGCTGGTGGCGTTCATGATTTTCGTGAACGCGGTGGCGCGGGCGAAATTTTGACCGAGCACGAGGATCAGGGCGATGGCCCAGAAAGAGCCGGTGCCGGGGCCGAAGAAACCGTCGTAGAAACCAAGCGTGAGGCCGAAGCCGATGAAGAAGAGCGGGGCGGAGAGCTTGGGCGGGTGGTCTTTGGATCCGATTTGGGGGCGGAGGAGCGTGTAGAGAAGGATGGCGGCGAGGAGCCAGGGGACGAGGTTGGCGAGGAGGTCGGAGTCGATTTGCTGCACGGCGAAGGCGCCGAGGAGCGAGCCGGCGAGTGTCGTGAAAATTCCGAGACGGCACTCGCGGAGCGTGACGGCGCGGCAGCGGAGGAAATGGATCGAGGCGGAGACACTGCCGAAGCTGGATTGAAATTTATTGGTGCCGAGGGCGAGGGGGACGGGAAGGCCGAGATTGAGGAGCGCGGGGACGGTGATGAGTCCGCCGCCGCCGGCGATGGCGTCCACCGTGCCGGCGATGAGGCCGACGAGGAAGAGGACGGGATAGTGCCAGAGTTCGAGGGGCATTGGGGCGGCGGGGGGTGCTCGTGAGCTTGATTCGTGCTCGTGATCGAAATGGCTCGGAACGAGCGCGAGCGCGAGCACGAGCACGAGCACGAGCACGAGCACGAGCACGAGCACGAGCACGAGCACGAGCACGAGCGGGGGAGGCGGGCTAGTCGAACGTGAGGACGAGGGGAAGGCTGGTGTTGAAGTGGGCGACGGTTATCGAAGGCACTCCCCATTCTGTTTTCCCCAAACCCTCATCTGTCTTTATGATTTCCTCGCGTGTTGTTCGTCGTGCCAGTCGCTGCGTTGGGCTGGCGGTGTTGTTCGTTTTCGTGGTGGTGCGCGGGAGCGCGGCGGAGGGGCTGCCGTTTTTGAGTCCGATTTTTGGCGATCACATGGTGATGCAACGCGGGAAACCAAATCGCGTGTGGGGATGGACGGAGCCGGGGAAGGTCGTGACGGTGGAGGTCGCGGGAAAGCGCGCGACGGCAACGGCGGACGCGGACGGAAGATGGATGGCGACGGTGGAGGTGCCGGCGGAAGGCGGACCTTACACGGTGGCGATCGAAGGCGCGGGGCAGAAGGTGGAGTTGAAGGATGTGCTGGTGGGCGATGTGTGGTTGTGCAGCGGGCAGTCGAACATGGCGTTTCCGTTGCGGCCGAGCCTGGGTGGGGAAGAGGCGGCGAAGGCGGCGGATTATCCGACGCTGCGGGCGTTCACGGTGCCGTTGAAGAATGTGTATGAACCGGCGGCGGTGCCGGCGGGCGGGCAGTGGCGGGTGTGCACGCCGGAGACCGCTCCGGGGATCTCGGCGGTGGCGTTTTATTTCGCGCGCAAGGTGCAGGAGGAGACGGGCGTGCCGATCGGCTTGGTGATCGCGGCCTCGGGGGGAAGTCCGGTGGAGGCGTGGACGAGTGCGGAAGGGTTGGCGCGGGTCGGCGAATTTTCAAAGCAGTTGAAGGAGATCGCGCGGCTGAACGAGAAAGGAGGGACGCAGCATGGGAGTTTCCTGATGCACTGGCTGGAAGAATTCGATGTGGGCGAGCGCGAAGGCTGGCAGAAGGAGGAGGCGGAGGACGCGGCGTGGACGCGGGTGCAGTTGCCCGGAGGAGGATTTGCGGAGCTGGGCGTGGGAGAGACGCCGAGCGTGTGTTGGTTTCGGCGCGAGGTGGAATTGCCGGCGGAGATTCCGGAAGGCGTGGCGCGGCTCCATCTCGGGGTGGTGGAAAAAATGGATACGAGCTACATCAATGGCCGCTGGGTGGGCGCGAGCTCGTGGGTGGAAAATCCGCGGGCGTATGCGATTCCAGCGGGCGTGTTGAAGCCGGGGAAGAATATCATCGCGGTGCGGGTGTTTCGGACGAAGCCGGACGGCGGGTTCAAGGCGGATACGGAGAGTTTCCGAATTCAGTTCGCGGATGGAACGACGGTGTCGTTGGCGGGCGAGTGGAAGGCGAAGTTGAGCGTGGATGCACGACCGCCGCATCCGTGGCCGCTCGACGTGGAGAATTACGCGACGATGCCGACGACGCTCTATAATGGCACGCTGGCGCCGGTGATGCCGTTGGCGCTACGCGGGGCGCTGTGGTATCAGGGCGAGGCGAATTTTCAGCGCGCGGCGCAGTATCATGTGTTGATGCCGGCGCTGATCGAAGATTGGCGGGAGAGGTTCGGACAGGGGGACTTTCCGTTCTACATGGTGGGGCTGCCGGCGTTCATGCAGCGGAAGACCGAGCCGGGCACGAGCGATGGATGGACGGAGTTGCGCGAGGCGCAGGCGAAGACGGTGGAGCGCGTGCCGAACACGGGGCTGGCGACGATCGTCGATACGGGCGATGCGGATGACATTCATCCGCGCGAGAAACGGACCGCGGGCGAGCGGCTGGCGCGATTGGCGCTGGCGGACGTGTATGGGAAAAAAGTGGCGTCGCGGTCGCCGGAGTTTGCGGGGTTGGAGCGGCGCGGGAGCGAGCTGGTGTTGAAGTTCAAAAATGCGGATGGCGGGCTCGTGGTGCGCGGGGCGAAATTGGGAGAGTTCTCGGTCGCGGGTGCGGATGGGAAATGGCACTGGGGGCACGCGCGTATCGAAGGACAGGATACGGTGGTGGTGTCGGCGGCGGGCGTGGCGGAACCGGTCGACGTGCGTTATGCCTGGCAGGCGAATCCGGTGGCGACGCTGTTCAATGGCGAGGGGTTGCCGGCGGTGCCGTTTAGGACGAAGTAGAGGGAAGCTCCAAGGACCAAGATCCAAGCTCCAGAGAACGACCAATTTTCAAGACTGCAGAGGAGTGCTGAATGGGTGGGGCGTGGTAAAGCCCCTCCCACTGCGCAGACTAGCTGCTCACTGCGATGGTGAAGCCGCCGTAGGACATGCGCTTGGCGTCGAAGGGCATGTCCTTGGGGTCGCAGAGTTCGTTGATGCGGGGGTCCTTCATGACCTTGGCGTTCACCTTGTCGCGGTGGGCGCGGGATTTGTAGACGATCCAGGAGAAGACGACGGTCTCGTTGGGCTTGGTTTTGACGAGCTTGGTGAAGGGGAGGCCGAACTCGGTTTTGAGGTCGTCGCCGACGGCCTCGCGGTATTCGAGGGCGCCGTGTTCCATCCAAATTTTGGAAGCTCCTTTGGCGATTTTGAGATAGGCGGGGATTTTCTTTTTCGGAACCGCGATAACGAAGCCGTCGACGTATTTGGGCATGGGAGGATGTGGGTTGTTGGGTTGTGGGTTTGGGGGGAGAGTTCCAACGGCGAACTCGGAGATGGGGTTGTTTGAAGGGTTAACGTTCGAGGGAGTGGGAAACGGACAATGCGGCGGATGTTTCTTTTTTCTGAAAACGTCGAAATGTCGGGGGCGTGTTCGACCAGAAGCGAACCAGATCACTTATGAAATATGCTTTCTTGATTCAGGTGGACGCGGATTTTTATGCGCGGCCCAAGGACGAACAGAATCGCGTGCACGAAGCGTGCGGGCGTTGGCACGAGGAGATCGTGCGAAGCGGAAAGGCGGTGAATGCGACGGGGCTGCATCCGCGGGAAACGGCGAAGACGGTGCGCGGGCGCGGCGGAAAGCCGGTGGTGACGGACGGGCCGTTTGCGGAGACGAAGGAGGTGCTCGGTGGATTCGAGATCGTGGAGTGTCGCGATCTCGAGGAAGCGCTGGAGCTGGCGAAACGATTTCCCGGATTGGAGGCGGGCGGGTCGGTGGAGGTGAGGGCGATTGTTGAGAGCGGGAAGTGTGAAGCGTGAGGGGAAGGGAATGCTCCACGTGCGGGCTGACGCGCCGCACTACTTTACTTCGGACATGAGGCCGATGAGGTTGTCGTCGGGGTCGCGGATGAAGCCGATCCAGAGATCGTGGTCGGGCATCTTGGCGGCGAGTTGCGGGGCGCGTTCGTTTTTGGCGCCGCGCGCGACGATCGCGGCGTGCGTGGCGGCGATGTCATCGACCTTGAAATAGAGCACGGAGTTTTTGCCGGGCTCGCCGTGGCCTTGCGGCGTGGAGAGCATGAGGCGAACGGAACCGGCGGCGAGGAAGGCGAGGTTGGGGCCGGCGCTGAACAGGAACTTGAGGCCGAGGGTGTCGCGGTAGAACGGAAGCGAGACGGAGACGTCGCGGACGGTGAGGGCGATTTGGCCCAATTCGGAAAGGGCGGGGGTGGGGTTCATGGGGTTGGGGTGGGAACCACGAAAAACACGAAATACACGAAAGAGAAGTCAGAGGTTGCCCACGGAATACACGGAAGACACGGAAATGAAAAAGCCGCGCGGGAGGCTCGGCTGAGGGCAAATGGATTCCGTGTGTTCTGTGTGTTCCGTGGGCTATAGGCGGGGGAGGGTGAGGCCGCCGTCGACCATGATGACTTGGCCGGTGGAGTAGGGCATGTCGCCGCGGGCGAGCGAGGCGACGGCGCGGCCGACGTCGTCGGGGAAGCCCCAGCGCGGTTGGACGCAGAGGCCGTTGGCGATGAGTTTGTCGTATTTCTCGGTCACGCCGGCGGTCATGTCGGTTTTGATCACTCCGGGGCGGACTTCGTAAACGGGAATACCTTCGGCGCCGAGGCGGACGGCGAAGAGTTGGGAGAGCATCGAGAGACCGGCTTTGGCGATGCAGTATTCGCCGCGGTTGATGCTGATGACGGTCGCGGAGATCGAGGTGATGTTGACGATCGAGGCGGAGAAGGACGGGTCGGCTTTCTTCGCGGCGACCATGTCGCGGGCGACGGCTTGCGTGAGGAAGAAGACGCCGCGGAGGTTGGTGTCGAGGACGCGGTCGTAGCTTTCCTCGGTGGTTTCGAGGAGGTCGTAGCGGACCTTGGGGGCGACGCCGGCGTTGTTGACTAATAAGCCTAGAGCTGAGGGCCCAGAGCCCAGAGCTGAGACGGAGGCGACGAAGTCGCGGCAAGTTTTCAGGATGGCGGCGCGGCCTTCGGCGGAGCCGACGTCGCCTTGGGCGTAGGCGACTTGGACGCCTTGGGCGCGAAGCTGGGCGAGGGGCTCGGCGACGTCTGACTCGGGACGAACGCCGTTGATGACGAGGTGCCATTTTTCGGCGGCGAGTTTTTGGGCGATGCCGAAGCCGATGCCGCGGGAGCCGCCGGTGATCAGGGCGATTTTAGACATGGGGATTTAGAACCACGAAATACACGAAAAGGATCAGAAGGGTTGCCCACGGAACACACGGACTACACGGAAGAATCAGACCGCGCGGCTCCAACGGGTTCTGCGGGCATCCGGCTTTATGAGTGTCCCGTGGGCAACTTGGTTTGGATTTCGTGTGTTTCGTGTCTTTCGTGGTTTCTCTCTTTTTTAGAGCTTCGGGACGTCGACCCAGGCGCGCTTTTCCCAACTGGCGAGGCCGAGTTCGGCGAGTTGGACGCCTTTGGCGCCCTCGCGGAGGGACCAGGGGAAGGGGCTGTCGGTGACGATGTGTTTGAGGAAGAGCTCCCACTGGACCTTGAAGGCGTTGTCGTAGGGGCCTTGGTCGGGGACGCGGGTCCAGCCGTCGAAATATTTGATCGGGCTGTCGATATCCGGATTCCAAATACAACGCGGCGTGGCGGAGAGGTGTTGCGCGGTGCAGTCGCGAAGGCCGGCGACGGCGGTGCCGTGCGTGCCGTCGACTTGGAGCGTGAGAAGATCGTCGCGCCGAACGCGGACGGTCCAAGAGGAGTTGAAGTGGCAGATGACGCCGTTCTTCAGCTCGAAGGTGGCGTAGGCGGAGTCGTCGGCGGTGACTTTGTAGGGCTTGCCGGATTCGTCCCAGCGCTGCGGGACGTGCGTGGCGCCGAGGCAGGTGAGCGACTTGATTTCGCCGAAGAGGTTTTGGATCACATACTGCCAGTGGCAGAGCATGTCGACGATGATGCCGCCGTCCTCTTCCTTGCGGTAGTTCCACGACGGACGCTGGAGTTTTTCGTGTTCGCCGGTGAAGACCCAGTAGCCGAACTCGCCGCGGACGGAGAGGATTTTGCCGAAGAAACCGGTGTCGATGAGGTAGCGGAGCTTGAGGAGGCCGGGGAGCCAGAGCTTGTCCTGGACGACGCCGTTCTTGAGGCCGGCGGCTTCGACCTCGTTGGCGAGCGCGAGGGCTTCGGCGGAGGAGGTGGCGGTGGGTTTTTCGCAGTAGATGTGTTTCTTCGCGGCAATGGCCTTGCGGACGCCGATGGGACGCTGGCCGGTGAGCGTGGCGTCGAAGTAGATCTGGTTGGCAGGATCGGCGAGAGCGGCGTCGAGGTTGGTGGTGATGCGCGAGACACCGGTGCGCGCGGCGAGGGC
>JGI12383J13903_1001377_pt1 | contig 11090 bp, 6 predicted proteins | sample Passage237B_FD_13903 | JGI IMG/M metagenome (IMG submission 13903)
CCATCAAAATGCGGCACCTCACCCAGGACCACTTCGCCAGCACCAACTTCTACACCACCACCACGGGCACCACCACGGTCTACACGGGCAACTACCTTCCCGCGGGCACCGGGTTCCAGGACATCAACTTCACCACCAACTTCAACTGGAACGGCACGGACAACATCCTGGTGGAGGTGTGCTGGTCCAGTGGTTCCGGCACGGCCGGCAGCATCAGGGGCGACCAACGCTACTGGGCGATGGCCACATCGAACGTCATCTCCGGTGCAGGATGCGGTCAGAACGGCTCAGGGCGTACCCACACCCTCCCACAGATGCGCCTGTACATGAACACCGGGCCCGCACCCAACGGCTGCCTGAGCGCCTTGGGCAACGGCTCGACCTACCAGTACCCCGCGACCATCTTCACCCCCAACTGTTCCGGCTCCCCGGAGAACATCACCACCACGGCCAAAACCACCGACTACTCCCTGCTGCAGCTCAATGGAGGTGAGGCCTACACCTTCAGCAGCTCGGTGACCACCGACTACATCACCATCGCCAATGCCACCGGCACCCAAGTGCTGGCGAGCGGAACCAGCCCGGTGACCTTTACCCCGTCCAGCAACATGCAGGTGCGTTTCTACACCCACCTGAACAGCGGCTGCGATTGGAATTCCGATAGCCGTATCCGCCGGGTGCAGTGCGGCACGGCGCCCACCCCGCCGGCATGCGCCACCGCCCCGCAGCCGGCCACGGCCGCCGCACTGTGCCAGAGCGGCCCGGTGACGCTCTCGTGGGCCGCGGTTACCGGCGCCACGGGCTATGACGTGTACTTCAACGCCGGCACCTCCGCCACCACCCTGGTGAGCAGCGCCCAGGCCGGCACCAGCTACACCACCAGCGCCCTTGCGCCCGGCACCTACAGCTGGCGCGTGGAACCCCGCAACGCCGGGGGCGCCGCCACCGGTTGCACCACCTGGACCTTCACCGTGCAGGCGCCCACCACGTGGTACGCCGATGCCGACGGCGACGGCTACGGCGACCCCGCCACTACCATCACCGCATGTGCCCAGCCCGCCGGCCACGTGGCCAACGGCGATGACTGCGACGACACCAACGCCGCCATCACCGCCGTGGGCTAGGCCTGCGACCCCGGTCCGGGCTTCGAGAACGGCATCCTCGACGAGAACTGCAACTGCGTGGGCACGCCTGCCTGCGCCCATGACCTCTTCTTCGTGAACGAGCAGGGCACCGGCGCCACCTACGCCGTGGTGTGGCGCGTGCACGACCTGATGACCCACACCGTGGTGGCATCGGGCAACTTCACCCCCGGCAACGGCAGCACCGCGTTCTGCCTGCCCAACGGCTGCTTCCGCCTGGAGGTGGAGAACACCGCCGGCAGCCTGGTGACGGGTGGCTACTCCGTGGTGACCGCCAGCGGAGACCGCATCATCGACAACCTGGGCAACCTGCAGCTGCCCGCCGGCCAGACCAGTGCCATCGCCAACGGCGAAGGCTTCTGCCTGCCCTTGGGCGATGACCGTCCGATCCAGACCAGCTGCGACCGGTACTGGTGGCAGAGCGGCAACTACCTGGTGGCCACCGAGAACGCGGCCGTGAGCGCGGAATACGGTGTGAGCAACACCACCAGCGGCTACGAGTTCTGGTTCTTCGACCCCAACGGTGGTCTGAGCTTCCGCAAGTTCCGCAACCACGCCACCAGCGACGGCTTCGCGCCGAACAACGCCCTGCGGGCATGCCACATCCAGCTGAACAACTGGGCCGCAGTGAACCACCTGCAGAACCATGTGCTGTACAACGTGCGGGTGCGCGGTGTGGTCGACGGGGTGGAGCTGCCCTACGGCCCGGCCTGCCGCGTGACACTCGACCCGCAGGAAGCGGCCTGCACACCCACCGGCCTGAACGACCTGGTGGGCAACGCCAACTACAGCTGCGGGGTGAGCCGCACCTTCGGCGGCGCCAACAGCCCGGCGAACCGGGTGTATGCCCGCTCGGTGGGTGGTGCCAACAAGTACGAGTTCGAGTTCAGCAACCCGAACGAGGGCTACCTGGCCGTGGTGCAGAGCAACACGGTGATCCGTCACCTGAACTGGAGCAGCCAGCCGCCCCTGCAAGTGGGCAGCACCTACAAGGTGCGTGTGCGCGCCAGCAAGGACGGTGGAAACACTTGGTGCAACTGGGGCTGGACCTGCGATGTGGTGATCGCGCCGAACGCGGCACCCGGCGGACAGAACCTGGCCATCGAGGCCCTCGCCGGGGTGACCATCTGGCCCAACCCGAACAACGGTCAGCAGCTGTGGATGGAGGTGGCCGGCCTCACCGATGAGGTCCGCACCATCAGCGTGGCGATCCACGACCTCACCGGCAAGCGGGTGGCCGCCCGGGACGTGGCCGCCCAGCACGGCGCCATCACTCTGGACCTCAACGGCGATATCGCCGCCGGCACCTACGTGGTGACGGTGGTGGCCGGGGATGTGCACCACGTGGAGCGCCTGGTGATCACCCACTGATCAGCCGCCGCGGCCCAGCCGCTTCCGGCCGAATGCACGGGCCGTCCGGTTCACGCCGGGCGGCCCGTGTGCGTTCGGAGCACGGCGTCCACGTCCGGCGCGAGCATCCCTTCCTGGTGCCAGGGCTGCTTCCGGATCTCGGCCTCCACCTCCGGGGCCACATCGGTGAGAAAGACCCGCCTTCCCCGGCGCTGCAGCTCCCGCAGGGTGTGGCCCACGCGGTGCAGACCGGTGGCATCCATCATGGGCACGTGGCGCAGACGGATGATCACCAGCCGTTGCCGGTCATTGATCTCGGAGAGCACATGCTGGAACTTGTCGGCCGCACCGAAGAACAGCGGTCCGCTCACGTCGAACACCCGCACGCCCGGCGGCAGGCGCTCCTCACCTGGCTCGGTGTCCGGCCCCTCGGCGAGCATGTCCTTCAACCCGCTGATGTCGCTCATGCGCTTCATGAACAGGAAGGCCGCGAGCACCATGCCCACCTCGATGGCCAGCACCAGGTCGAACACCACGGTGATGACGAACGTGGTGAGCATCACCAAGGCATCATAGCGGTGCCCCCGCAGACCACTGACGAAGCTGCGCCACTCGCTCATGTTGTAGGCCACCACCACCAGGATCCCGGCCAGGCAGGCCAGCGGGATGCGGCCGGCAAGCGGGGCGGCCACGAGCATGATCAGCAGCAGCGTAATGGCGTGCACGATGCCGGCGATGGGGGTGCGGCCGCCGTTCTTCACGTTGGTGGCCGTGCGGGCGATGGCGCCCGTGGCGGGGATGCCGCCGAACAGCGCCGAGAGCATGTTGCCACCGCCCTGTGCGACAAGCTCCATGTCGCTGCGGTGGCGCCCGCCGATCATGCCATCGGCCACCACCGCACTGAGCAGTGATTCGATCGCCCCCAGCAGCGCAATGGCCACCGCCGGCTGCACCAGTTCGCGCAAGGTGGCCAGGTCCAGCTTCGGCATCTGCGGAGCGGGCAGCGTGTTGGGGATGGCGCCGAAACGCTTCTCGATGGTCTCCACGGGCAGGTCGAAGCCCCAGGTGAGGGCGGTGCACACCACGATGGCCACCAGCGGACCGGGCACCACACGCATGAGGCGGGGCAGGAACACGATGCAGGCGATGGCCAGCAGGGCGAGGCCCAGCGCCCACGGGTTGATGCTCCCGAAGCTGCCGGCATAGGCCACCCATTGCTCCACCGCCCCGCTGGGAAGGGCATCCATCTGCAGGCCGAAGAGGTCCTTGATCTGGGTGGAGAGAATGATCACCGCGATGCCGGTGGTGAAGCCCACGATGAGCGTGTGCGGGAAGTACTTCAGCAGGCGCCCCGCACGCAGCAGCCCCATGAGCACCAGCAGCACGCCGGCCATGAACGTGGCGATGATCAGGCCCTCCAGGCCGTGCTGCCGTACGATGGCGTACACGATGACGATGAACGCACCGGTGGGACCCGCGATCTGCACCCGGCTGCCACCGAAGGCGCTGATGAAGAAACCCGCGACGATGGCGGTGACCAGGCCCTTGTCCGGCGGCACCCCGCTGGCGATGGCAAAGGCGATGGCCAGCGGCAGCGCCACGATGCCCACGATGATGCCCGAAACGATGTCCTTGCGAAGCTGATCGCGCGGTATGCCGCCCTTCCAGAGTGAGAAGAGCTTCGGCGTGAAATGTGCGTCCACGAAGGGCAAAGGAACGCACGTGGTGGGGAAGTTCAGAGGGCGGTTGTCAGGGCTGGAGGGCGGCGGGGTCCGTTGATGCTGAGGTACTGGGGCGAGAGAGGGGGAACGACGTTCGGAGTTCAACGTTCGAAAGAGCGAAGCCACCGCGCCTCGCCCACCCGATCTTCGAACTGCGAGTTCCCCCGACCACCGACGACCATGAACCGCCCCACCACCAAGGAACCCCGCACCGTTCACCGCCCCTCCAGCCCCTGGGCCAGCTCGTGCAGCTTCAGCACGGTGTTCCAGTTGCGCGCGGTGTTGATCACGCCGATGCCCTTGTCGAACTTCTCGGCCAGCTTGCTGGTGCCGAAGCCGTGCGGCGTATGCAGGTAGCACACGTGGTAGGGTCCGAAGCGCTTCGCGGTGGCACCCTTCAGCACGACCAAGGCCTCATCGCCGGTGGCCAGGGCCTGCAGGGCCTGCACCGCCTCGGGCCTGGGCGCCTCGGCCAGCAACACGGCGTGCACATGTTTGCCTTCGGCCTTTCGCGGGAAGGGATCGTGCTTGACCACCGCCTCCCATTCGGCCGCGGTGGGCGCGAAGATGGGCCGCTCGTAGTTGAACTTCCTCCGGCACAGTTCGGCCACTTTCGCCAGGGTCTCGTCGCGTGAAAGCGTGCTCCGCACCAGCGCGTTGCCGCTGTTGATATAGGTGGTGGCGTTCTTGAACCCGGCCTTGGTGAGCGCTTCGCGAAGCTGCGCCACCGGAAGCTGAACGGGGCCGCCTACGCCGCGGAAGAGGAGGAGATAGGTGGTGCTCATGGGATCGGTACAAGGCCCGACCGGCCACATTGGTCCTGGTGCACGATCGGCTCGAAGTTCGACCGTTCCTCATCGGTCGGTCGGTCGAGTTCCGACACGGTCATGGATACAAGGATCCCGCATCCGATTATATGAAGACGCATGATCTTGTCGGGGTTGCTTCGAGCGAAAAATACGATCTGAGCAGCGGTCGGTTCAACGAGAATGGCCTTTACATTCGAGGATCGACCGTGCCACATCGTGGGCGTGATCCGTGTCAGCCTGCACGCCAACGACCGCATTCGGCAGCCCTCTGACCCCCTAACCCAAGAACCATGAGAAAGTGCATGCGACCGCTGTTCCTACTGGCCTGTACGTGGGCCGGTACGAGCGGCACAGTGCTCGCCCAAGGCGAGGACTGCAGTACGGCCACACCGATCGGGTCGCTCCCGGCCTCGGTGACCGGCAATAACAGTTCCGCAACGGACGACTACAATGAGATATGCCCATACACCAATACCGGTGGGCGCGACCAGGTCTGGTCCTACACACCGGCGAGCGATGAGGCGGTGACGATATCGCTTTGCCAAGGGCTCACCGACTTCGATACGAAGCTCTATGTCTACGAGAACAGTTGCGTATCGGGCACTGCGATCGCCTGCAACGATGATGCATGCACGGCGCCTTTGTTCAATGATGGGGAGGACCCATATGTCTCAAGGATATCGAACCTGGCACTGACCGCTGGCAATACGTATTACATCGTCGTGGATGGATTCGACGACGATGCGGACTGGAGCATGGGGAACTACACCTTGGTGGTGGAGTCCGCCGTCGGCTCTCCGGCCAATGATGACTGCGCCAATGCCATCATCATCGACATCGGTCCGCCAGGCTCCTGCCCGGGTGCCGCCATTGAAGGCACCACGGCAGGCGCAACGCACGATGCCGCCGATCCCTCTTGCGACGTTGTGGGTATATGGGCCGATGTCTGGTACACCTTCACCACCGACGCGGATCCCTCCTCGATCGAAGTGAACGCTGCGTTCGGCGCGACAGGCGGTGCCAACGACCTGGGTGTGGAAGTGCTGGAGGGCGGCTGCGCCGGGACACCGGTCGGCTGCGGCTTCCTGGGATTCACCCCCGCCATTCCCTTCACCGTGGACCTGCAACCGTTCACCGAATACGCGGTGCGTGTATTCACGAACACCGATTTCGGGGACCCGGGAACGTTCACGCTTTGCATCAATGAGGTGGGGGTCGAGGTCGATCCCTGCGAGAACGTGACCCCGATCGCCGATTGCGGTGGACCGGTCATCACCACCATCGATGCCGGTTCCGGGTCCTTCAACGGGTTCGTGGATTGCTCGATCGAACTCTTTCCCTTGAACGGCAAGGAGTACGTGTACAGCTTCACCCCCACCGAAAGTGGCAACTACTTGCTGCAGGTGACGGACCTGACGATCAATACGCCTTTCACGTACACCGACTTCTTGTACCGCGAAGGCAGCTGTTCCGGCACCCAAGGGGATTGGAACTGCCTGCTGGACGTGAACGGGCCGTCCACTTCCGACCCCATTCCGATGACCGCCGGTAACACATACTACTTCCTTGTGAAGAACGAGGGCACCGATGGTGGCTCGGCCACCTGGCTGCTCACCTGTCCCGTGCAAGCCCCGGATAACGATCTCTGCTCCTCTGTCACTCCTGAGGACCTTGCCATCGGCGGCTCCCTGCAGTTCACCGGGACCACCGCCGGGGCCACGAGCACCGATGACTTCGCCCCCGGCTCGGCCCTCGATGGCCTGGGCGCCACTGTGTGGCACGCCTTCTCCACCACGGAGTGCGCTGATGTGACCATCGACTATTGCGGGACCGCACCTCCCTTCCTGAGCGTATGGATCTTCCTCAGCCCGGACTGCCCGGCCGGTGACGACTACATCCTGGCCACGTCCAGCGCGGACGACGTGACCTGTGGCGATGGCAACCTGACGCTCCAGTACCCGGGCCTGCCCGCAGGGACCTACTATCTCCCGGTGATGTTCCACGGGACCTTTGCCAATGGCCCCTATACGATCAACGTGTCCGCTGCGGCCTGTCCCGCACCGCCGGAGAACGACGATTGCGCCAATGCCATCATACTGCCTGTGCATGCCGTAGGCGAGTGCCCCGACAATGCAGTGGAAGGCAATAACGCCTCCGCGACCCAGGATGGTGGCGACCCCGACTGCGACACGACCACCGGGCAGTTCCGGGATGTATGGTACACCTTCGAGTCGGGGACGAACACCTCGGTGACCATCACCATCACCCCTGGCGACATGGAAGACCTGGTACTCGAGGTGCTGGAAGGCACGGGTTGCGACGGCAACAGCGTGATGTGCACGATAGGCACCCTGTCGAACGATGTGGAGGTGGCACCAGGGAACACGTACACGGTGCGCGTATCATCGAACACCCAGTGGGGTGCCGGTGGTTCGTTCTCGATCTGCATCAACGAGACTGCGCCCCCGTACGAACCCTGTGCGTCGATCACGCCGGTGGCCTGCAACACGCCGACCTCCACCGGCACGATCAGTGGCGAGGGTGCCTGGCTCTTCCCGAGCTGCGACTTCTTCGCCGATACGCCCGGTCAGGAACGGATCTACATGTTCACCCCGCCCGAGGATGGCGACTACACCATCACGGTGACCGATCTCAGCGACGGCTATGTGGACATCTTCTGGAAGCCGGTGGCACTGGGCTGCGACGAGAACAACTGGACCTGCCATGCTTACGTGTGGGCGTTCGACACCCCCACCACCCTCGATCCCATCACGCTCACCGCTGGGCAGCCGATCTATGTGATGATCGACCCCGAACATACGGCCCCCACGGAGGTGACGTTCCAGATCGATTGTGTCACCGTGGGATGCAGCGACCCCAACTTCTACCTGAACGTGACGCTCGCATCCGATGGCCCCCTGCCCACCTGGGAGATCCGGGAAGTAGGGACCGATGCGCTGGTGCAGAGCGGTGGCGGAGGAACCGGTTTCGAGGGTCCGAACCAGGAATGGGTCTGTGCTCCCGAATCGGGTAACTACTACCTGGTGATGGACGGTGGTTCCATCGGCACCACCTACGAACTGCGCACCGCCGATGGTGCCAGTGCACGGGTGATCGACAACGTGGACCCGGTGGCCAGCACGCACCAGGTGACCGAGTACGGCAGCTCCAACGGCACGATCCAGGTGCCTGTGGCCGAGACACGGTTGATCCACACCTCGTGCGACAAGTACTGGTGGACGAACAACGAGTACATCGTTGCGAACGAGGTTCCCGAAGTGGCAGCGGAATGGGTACCCGGCGGCACCAATGCCCAGCAGGATGCCACCACAGGCTACGACTTCTGGATCTATGACCCGAACGGAGGCTACAGCTTCATCCGCGAGCGTCGTCACAACAACGCCGATGGCTTCGGCAGTTCGAGCAGCACACGCACCTGCCACATGCGACTGAACGGTTGGACCGCTTCCGTGGGACCGGCCATTCCGGCGAACGTGCCCTTGAACGTTCGGGTGCGGGCCGTGGTGAACGGTGTGCCCCGCAACTGGGGGCCGGCGTGCCGGTTCGTCCTCGACCCGGTAATGGCCAGCTGCCCGCCCACGAACCTGATCAGCGTTCCGGACCACCAGTACTACAGTTGCGGGGTGATCAAGCAATTCACCTCGAGCAACAGCAACCGGATCTTCGCACAACCCGTGAGCGGAGCCGACCAGTACGAGTTCCAGTTCCGCCTCGCCGGTGGTGCCGAAGGTGGCTGGGATATCACGCGTACGGTATCCACCTACTACCTGAACCTGGGCTGGAGCGTCGGTACCGCGCCGCCCCTGGTCGCGGGCAGCACCTATGACGTGCGCGTACGGGCACGCAAGGGCGGCGAATGGTGCGTGTACGGCCCGCTCTGCCAGCTCACCATTTCCAGCGGCATGGCCGGTGGTGGTCAGAACAGCGCGGTGGATGATCATGCAGCGGCGCTCGGTCTGTGGCCCAACCCCAACCGCGGCGACCAGCTCTACGTGAGCCTGAGCTCCGTGCCCGAGGGCGTTGGTACGATCGGCATGGACATGTACGACCTTAGCGGCAAGCGGATCACTGCACGCACGCTGCCGGTGCAGCACGGCCACGTGTACACCGTGGTGGACCTGAACGGCGACCTGGCCGCTGGTGTGTACATGGTGCGGATCACCGCAGGCGAACGCACCTTCACCGAACGGTTGGTGATCCAACCGTAGGTCGGGCCCGATCGCCACGTACAGGAAGCGAAGGAGCCGCCCCGACGGGGCGGCTCCTTCGCTTCGTACCAGGCAACGCGCTTCCCGCTCGATGCTCCCGAACGCGCGATCGTACGGTCGCTCCTACTCGCGCACCCGGCTGTCGATCACGATCGTGACGGGGCCATCGTTGACCAGGCCCACGTGCATGTGCGCACCGAACTCGCCGGTGCGTACCGGCCGCCCCAGTTCCGCCTCGAACCGATCCCTGGCCTTGTGGTAGAGCGGCAAGGCCTCCTCGGGCCGTGCCGCACGCATGTAGCTGGGTCGGTTGCCCTTCGCGGTGCTGGCATGCAGGGTGAACTGGCTCACCAGCAACAGATCGCCTTCGGCCTGAAGGATGTCGCGGTTCATCACACCGGCAACATCAGGGAAGATGCGCATGCGCAGGACCTTGCCGCACAGCCATTCCAGGTCCTCGTGCGTGTCGCCCACCTGTATGCCCAGCAGCACGAGCAGCCCCTTGCCGATGGCGGAATGGCGAACGCCATCGATGTCCACATGGGCCTGCGACACCCGCTGCACCACCGCCCTCATCGCGGCGATCGTTGTTGCAGGAACTCCTCCACCCGACGCTGCTTCTCCGCATCGGTCCCACGGCCGGTGATGGCATCACGCCAATAGCCGTACACCGAGTTGGGCAGCAGGATGAAATCGCGCTCCAACGCCTCCCTGTGTTCCTCCAGCAGGGGAAGGCCCAGTGCCTTGCCGCGATCGCGGAACAGCTGGTCCAGGTCGGTGAGCTGATCGCCCACCGAAAGCACCACTCGGTGGGTGCGTTGCACCTGCTGCCTGCGCGCTGTCTTGTCGCTGCTCTCGCCCATGGTGAGCACATGCTCGTCGTCGGCCATGGGAAATCCGTGCTTGCGCAGGTTGGCGATCGTGGCCTCCTTCTCCGAGTGGTGACGGTTGGTGATGTAGAACACCGCGCACCCGCGTTGCACGGCATGCTCCAGGAAGGCAAGGGCACCGGGCACCGGTGGGGCGGCGGCGCGCGCGGTCCAGTCCTTCCATGTACTATCGTTGTACACCCGCCCCAGGGTGATGTTCTCCACCTCGTACGGGCTGTTGTCGAGCACGGTCTCGTCCACATCAACGATCACCGCGGGCGGCAGGTCGCCGGGCACGGCCAGGTTGGCCTCGAGTTTCACACGGGCGAAGGCGTAGGCCTGCTCGTACAGCCAAGCCACCTCGGCCGAGGCGTTCTGGTACAAGGTGGCGTTCACGTTGTGCCGCGCCAGCTGGCTGGTGGCCGTGGCGGCAGGTCGCGACCCCACGCAGGACGACAAGGCGAATAGCGCAACGAGCGGAAGGGCGGTATGGGATGCTCTGTACATGTGATCGTGTTCAATCGTGCCGGTACGGGACATCGTCGTCGACCCCGTCCAGCATATCGAGATAACTGCGGTACCTGCTCTCGGCCAGCTCGCCGGCCTCCACCGCCGCGCGCACGGCACAACCCGGCTCCCCTTTGTGCAGGCAGTCGGAGAAGCGGCACTCGCTCTTCAGCCGGAACATGTCCGGGAACTGGTCGCCGATGTGGTGCTCATCAAGGTCCACCAGACCGAAGCCCTTGATCCCCGGGGTATCGATGATGAGGGTGGGATGTTCACCGGCCAGGGAGGGCAGCTCATGCATCTCAGCATGCGTGGTGGTGTGCTGCCCTTTTCCGCTGGAATCACTGATGGCGTAAGTGGCGAGCTCCAATCCTGGCTCCAGCGCGTTCACCAGGGTGCTCTTGCCCACGCCGCTGTGGCCCATCACCAGGCTCACCTTGCCACGCACCAGCTCCTTCACCTC
>JGI12383J13903_1001379_pt1 | contig 11083 bp, 10 predicted proteins | sample Passage237B_FD_13903 | JGI IMG/M metagenome (IMG submission 13903)
CTCGAATCGGCACCACTGAACTGAGGGAGAGGGGGATGCATCCGGGTTCGTGACGCCAGCGCCACCTGCTGAACCTGGCGGCTGCCCACCTGTCGCCGGCCGCGCTCGAGGTCCTTGCCTACGTCATGCGGCAGCGACTGAGGATGCAGCACTCCATCCCTCTCACCGAACTCCGGCGGCGGCTCACCCTCGAGCCTGCCGCCCTCAACCGGGCCGTCGCCGAATGCGCCGCCAGCGGCTGGCTCCTCTCCACCCGATCCCCCACCGGTCCAGCCTGCTCCGCCCCATCTCCGCCCCCCGCCAGCGCGTAGTAGCGACGCAATAGCTTCGACCGACCTGCTGACATAACCGCAGCCGCTGCGGGCACTGGCCGAACTCGCGCAGTCGCCTGCGCTCGCTGCGACACTGAGGCAAACGCGGCCGAGCAGCCAAACGGATCGGACATCAGCCTGGCAATCAGCCTTGCTTGCCATCTGCACGAAGGCAGAAAAACATGGACCGTGCACGAAAATGAGGCTGCTGGCGGAGGGGATGGGCCTGATATCCAACCTTCTCTGGAAGAAATGCCTTCTGACAGGTCGCCGTTCTCCTGGGCGATCCAGCTTCCCTGCAGGCCTACCAGTAGAGCCCAAGGCGATGGAACCGAGGCGGTGTCCCTCCCAGCGGTATCCTTGCGGTCGGGTAGCCGACAAGGGCGGGGATCGGGGTCGTGCGACCCGTGACCAGGTCCCGGAGGCGGCGGATTCGGCTTTCGGTCGGGGGATGCGTCCTGAGCAACGAGGGCTCCGGAATGCGGCGGCCGGGCAGAAGGATCTCCTCCCAGAACCGACCGACCCGGCGTTCGAGCTTGACGAGCGCGCGCACGAGCCCCTCCGGATCGCCGGTCAGCTCTGCGGCGGCGCGGTCGGCGTCGTACTCGCGCGTCCGCGAAAGGCCGAGTTGGACCAGCGCCATGAGGGTGGGCGCGAAGACAAGGAGAATCACGACATGCCAAGGCACATGGACCATGCCTGCCAGGACCAGAGGCAGGTTGAGGAGTAGAAGCAACTGTCCGAGCCAGCTTGCCAGCGAGACGAGGCGCGACATCATGTCGGCGAGGCTCATGATCCACAGGTCGCGGTTGGCGATATGCCCGATCTCATGCGCCAGAACCCCGGCGAGTTCTCGGCCGTCGAGCAGGTTGAGCAGCCCGTCGGTGACGCAGATGGCGCTGTCCTCGGGGCTGCCCAGGGCGAAGGCGTTCGGCAGCCGGCTCGGCACGCGATAAAGCGCCGGCGCGCGCTGCAGCCCGGCCCTGCGGGCGAGTTCGGCCAGGGCCGCGACGAGACCGGGGGCATCACGACCGGTGAGCCGCTGCGCCTGATAGGCCGAGAGGAGCAGCCGGCGTGGCAGCGCGGGCGCAAACAGGAGACCCCCGACCATCGCGAGCGCCATGAGGAGACCGGTCTCGGGTCCGACGATCGCTGTCACCGCGATCCAGGCGATCGCGGCCATGAGCCCGAGCAGCAGCGCCGATTGCACGAAATTGAGCAGGCGGTGGCTGGCGGAGGCCGCGGTCATCGCGTCTCGTGGCCTCCGAGTTCGCGTCGGTCCTGATCGCGCACGAGCCAATGGACAACCCCGAGCGCAAGCGCCGCGCCCGCGAGTGCGGCAATCTTGGATGATTCCGTCTCGCCGAGGTCCAGGATGATGAATTTGCGCGCGATGGCGAGGAGCGCGATCAGCACGATCGTGCGGACCTGGAGGATCCCGAAGCTGCGTTCGGTCGCAACAAGAAGGGAGCGCTTGAACTCGAGCGCGATCACCACGGTGAAGATCATGCCGAACACCACCTGGAAGGTGGCGTAATCGAGAGTGTCGAATGCCCCCAGAACCAAGCGGTTCACGACTTCGCGCATCAGCGCCCAGACCGACGCCACGACGATCGCCGCAATGATGACGCTGAGGACGAAGATGACAACTTGCTCGAACTTCTCGTAGAGCGTCATCGCCGACCATTGTTCACGGGTCAGCCCGGATCGTTGTAAGTCTTTCATGATTGCCCCTCGAAAGCCGCCCCGGAGAGACAAGCTCCCCGGGGCTTCGCCAGACGGTGCGATATCGCACGGAGCGGAGGGGTCGCCGCAAACCGGCGACACCCAATGTGGCAAATCAGCCGTTCTTGACCTCGATGCGCTTGACCTTCGCCTGCGCCTCGGGAGTCTGGGGCAGCTTGATCGTCAGAACCCCGTTCTTGAAGGATGCCTGCGCCTTTTCGCCATCCACACCGGGAGGGAGCGGAATTGTCCGGTAGATCGCGCCGTAGCTGCGCTCGGAGAGATAGTATCCCTTCTTCTCCTCTTTGCGCTCGATCTTTTTCTCCCCCTTCACAGTCAACATGTCATCGTTAACTGTCACCTCGATGTCCTTCATCTCCATGCCCGGCAGCTCGATCGACACTTCGATCGCGTTGTCGGTCTCGACCATGTCGGATTTGGCTTCGCCGCTGCCCCAGGGCCATTCGAAATGACCGACCTTGTTCCAGAAGTTCTCGAACACATGGTTCATTTCGCGCTGGAGTGTCGCGATCGGGTTGTCTTCGCCGCTCTTGGCATCTGGCGCGCCGTCCTTGCGCGCCCAGGGAATGAAGTCTTTGATCTGCATGATATGGTCTCCTTCGGTTTTCAGGCGCCCTTGACGACGATCCTTTTCGGCTGCGCTTCAGGGGCTCGGGGGAGCGTCAGGGTGAGGACGCCGCCACGCATCTCGGCTTCGATCCTGTCGGGGTCGAAGTCCTCGGAAAGCGTGAAGGCACGCTCGAAATCGCCCTCGCCATATTCGGCATGGGCAAGTTCGAGGTTTTCCGGCCGCACCGGGTCAACCTTGCCGCGGATCGTCAACACGCGATTTTCCAGCGTGATTTCGACCGCATCGGGGGCGACCCCAGGCATTTCGAGCATCATGGAGACGCCCTGATCGGTTTCGACGATATCGGTCAGCGGGCGGTAGATGCGGCCGCCGCCGGTTGTCTCGGGCGAGTCTGTCGGTGTCTTTTCGGTGGCTTGCGTGATGTCGGTGCTCATCGTTCCAGCTCCTCTCAGGCTGCCTTGATTTCGATTCTCTTCGGCTTCGTTTCCTCGGGCCTGGAGATGACGATCCGCAATACGCCGTTCGTCATCCTCGCCTCGACCTTGTCATGCGAGGCCGCGAACGGCAGACGGATCGCGCGTGAGAACCTGCCGTAACCGCGTTCGTTGCGGTGCCAGCGCGCACCTTCGGGAACCTCAGGCGCCTTGCGTTCGCCCGAAAGCGTCAGGACGTTGTCCTTGACCGAAATCTCGATGTCGCCCGGTTCGATGCCGGGAAGCTCAGCGGTGACGGCAACGGCCTCAGGGCCTTGCCAGACATTCACCGCCGGGAACGCCGCGCGGGACGACGGCCAGAAGCCGCGGTCGAGATCGCGCATCATGGAGCGCATCAGCGCGAAGGGATCGCTGCGGCGCAGATATGTCGGATAGAGCATTGCTGGCCTCCTGCTGCTGATCGATGCCCCCGAACCGGCGGCATGGTCCGAGCGGGCAACGGCGCCGGCCGGATGTCGGTTCGGAGACCGCCCATCAAGATAGGCAGTTCCATCTGTTATGCAAGCATATATGATGCATGCATTGCACTTCGGATGGAGTGCGGTCTATCCTTTGTCTCATGCAACCGGAGGAAGGATACCCATGATCTCTTCGGACCTCGCGCTGATCGGGACGACGATCCACCGGGTCGCGCAGCTCATCCAGCAGCGGATCGACCAGGACATCCGCGACAGCGGCCTGACCCGCCTGTCCTGGATGGCGGCGGCGCATGTCGAGGATGAGCCTGGGCTGACCATCGGCGATCTGGCCGACCGGCTGGAGGTCGGCCCGGCCACAGCCGGCCAGCTCGTCGATCGCATGGTCCGGGGCGGCTGGGTCGAGCGGTCGCCCTCGCCCGACGACAGGCGGGCGCAGATCGTCACGGCAACGTCGAAGGCCCGTGCGATGCTGAAGGAACTCGCGCCGCGGCAATCGGCGCTCGAAGATGAAATCCTGCAGGATCTGTCGGCGGACGAAAGGCGCGTCCTGCTGGCGCTGCTCGAGCGGATCAGGGCGCGGCTCGGGCGCTAGTGAAAGGGACAAGGGGCATGGAAAAGAAGACCGAATACAACATCTGGTACTGGGTGGTGGCTTTCATAGCCGTGCTTTTCATCCAGAACCTGATCGCCGGCTGGCAATCCGTCGCGCCGATCAGCTACAGCCAGTTCGAGAAGTATCTCGCTGACGGGAAAATTTCCTCTGTCGCGGTCGGGGCAGACACTATCACAGGCACCTTCGCCGAACCGGTCGACGGCAAGAAGCAGTTTGTGACGACCGTAGTGAATCCCGCAATCCTGGAGCGGATAGACCGGTCAGGTATCGAGATCACTGGCGTTCCGCAAAACACTTTTCTCGGCACGCTGATTTCCTGGGTGGCGCCAGCGCTTGTCTTCTTCGGAATCTGGATGCTGCTGTTCCGCAAGTTCGCCGAAAAACAGGGGTTCGGCGGGTTCATGCAGGTCGGCCGCAGCAAGGCCAAAGTTTACATGGAAAAGGAAACCGGCGTCAGTTTCGCTGACGTGGCCGGCGTGGACGAGGCCAAGGCCGAGTTGGAGGAGGTCGTGGAGTTCCTCANGAACCCNGCCGAATACGGAAAGCTGGGCGCACATATNCCCAAAGGCATATTGCTCGTAGGGCCGCCGGGCACCGGCAAGACGCTTCTCGCGCGCGCGGTGGCGGGTGAGGCGGGCGTGACCTTCTTTTCGATCTCGGGATCGGAGTTCGTCGAGATGTTCGTGGGCGTCGGTGCCGCACGGGTGCGCGACCTGTTCGAGCAGGCCCGGAAATCCGCGCCGGCGATCATCTTCATCGACGAACTCGACGCTCTCGGGCGGGCGCGCTCCTCCGGCCAGATCGCTGGCGGCCACGATGAGCGTGAGCAGACGCTGAACCAGCTTCTGACCGAGCTCGACGGCTTCGACCCTTCGGTGGGCATCGTGCTCCTGGCCGCCACCAACCGACCAGAGATCCTCGACCCCGCGCTGCTGCGTGCGGGACGCTTCGACCGGCAGGTGCTGGTGGATCGGCCGGATAAGAAGGGACGTGTGCAGATTCTTGGCGTTCACATGAAAAAGGTGAAGCTCGCCCCGGACGTCGATGCCGAGAAGGTCGCGGCCCTGACCCCCGGGTTCTCGGGCGCTGACCTCGCCAACCTCGTCAACGAGGCCGCGCTCCTGGCCACGCGCCGCAAGGCGGATGCGGTGACGATGGACGACTTCAACAATGCCATCGAGCGCATCGTCGCTGGGCTTGAAAAGAAGAACCGCGTCCTCAATCCGCGCGAACGCGAGATCGTGGCGCATCACGAGATGGGGCACGCGCTGGTGGCGATGGCTCTGCCGGGGGTGGATCCGGTGCACAAGGTCTCGATCATCCCGCGCGGCATCGGCGCGCTCGGCTACACCATCCAGCGCCCGACCGAGGACCGCTTCCTGATGACGCGCGAGGAGCTGGAGAACAAGATCGCCGTCCTCCTCGGCGGGCGCGCGGCCGAGAAGATCGTCTACGACCACCTCTCGACCGGGGCGGCCGACGATCTGGTCAAGGCCACCGATATCGCCCGCGCCATGGTCGCGCGGTACGGAATGGACGAAGACCTCGGGCATGTCAGCTACGATACCGATCGACCCGGTTTTCTCGGCACCGGCGACCCGTCGTCGTGGCTGAACCGCCGCTTCAGCGACGCCACGGCCGAGCGGATGGACGCGAAGGTGCGCGACATCGTGGATAGCGTGTTCAAGCGCACCCTCGCCCTTCTCGAAACCAATCGGGATCTTCTTGAGCAATCGGCGCAGGATCTCCTGCAACGGGAGACCCTGGACGAGCCCGATCTGGTGGCAATTGGGGCCAAGGTGAAAAGAACGGAAGCGGTCGCTGCGTGACACCGTCACTGACGCAGATGATCGGCGGACAACCCTGACTGGATAAAGAAACGGAGAGGAAAAATGGCAAACGGAGCTTGCGATATTTGCGGTCGCCCGGCGACGGCGCGCGTGCGCGCCTCGGTGAACGGCAGAATTCAGAACATGGAGCTTTGCGACCAGCATTACCGCGAGATGGTGCGCCGGTCGGGCCGCAGCGCCTCGCCGCTGGAGTCCCTGTTCGGGCGGCATTCCCTTTTTGACGAGTTCTTCGGCGACAGCGGATTCGGCAGCCTCTTTGGTGACAGCCCGCTGCGGGGCGGCACGCTCGGCTCCATGGGTGACGGCGATGACGATGTCGTCGAGGCCACTTTCGGTGAGGGTGCGCCGCGGCGTGGATCGCGGCGCGGCGGCGGACGCACCATCGCTGACCGGCTGAGCGAACAGGGCAACAAGCTGTTGCAGGATGCCGCACAGAAGGCCGGAGAGTTCGGGCGCAGCGAGGTCGATACCGAACATTTGCTTTTGGCATTGACCTCGTCCGACGTCGTCAAGACGATCCTGGAACAGTTCAAGGTCGCTGTGGACGATCTGCGGCGCCAGATCGAGAAGGAAGCGAAGCGTGGAGAGGCCAAGACGGAGGGCGAAATCGGCGTCAGTCCTCGCCTGAAGGACGCGCTGAACCGGGCCTTCATCGCCTCGAACGAACTCGGCCATTCCTATGTCGGTCCCGAGCACCTGCTGATTGGCCTTGCCGAGGAAGGTGAAGGCCTGGCCGCGTCGATCCTGCGCAAATACGGGCTGACGCCGCAGGCGCTGCGCCAGCAGGTGACCAAGGTCGTGGGCAAGGGGGCCGAGGAAGGCCGCGTGGAGGCACCGTCCAGCACCCCCGATCTCGACCAGTACAGCCGCGACCTGACCAAACTCGCCCGCGAGGGCAAGCTCGATCCCGTCATCGGCCGCGCCCGTGAGATCGAGACGACGATCGAAGTGCTGGCCCGCCGGAAAAAGAACAACCCGGTGCTGATCGGCGAGCCTGGCGTGGGCAAGACCGCCATCGTCGAAGGACTCGCACAACGGATCGTCGCGGGCGAAGTGCCCGAGGCGCTGCGCGATAAGCGGCTCGTGGAGCTCAACATCAACTCGATGGTCGCCGGGTCCAAGTACCGCGGTGAGTTCGAGGAGCGGGTGCAGAAGATCCTCAAGGAGATCACCGAGGAGAAGGACAGCCTGATCCTGTTCATAGACGAGATCCACACCATCGTCGGCGCCGGCCAGGGCGGCGGCGAGGGCGGCCTCGACATCGCCAACACCTTCAAGCCGGCGCTGGCGCGGGGCGAGTTGAACCTGATCGGCGCGACGACGCTCAACGAGTACCAGAAATACATTGAGAAGGACGCAGCGCTCGAACGCCGCTTCCAGCCGGTCTATGTCGAGGAGCCTACGGTGGCTCAGGTCATCATGATCCTGCGCGGTCTGCGCGACACGCTGGAGGCGCACCACAAGGTGACGATCACCGACGAGGCCATTGTCGCTGCGGCCGAGCTTTCGGACCGCTACATCACTGGGCGCTTCATGCCCGACAAGGCAATCGACCTGATCGACCAGGCCGCCGCACGGGTGAAGATCAGCGCCACAGCGCGCCCCGTGGACGTCCAGGAGCTGGAGGCCGAGGTTGCGCAGATCAGGCGCGAGCAGGACTATGCCGCAGCCCGAAAGCAGTTCGACCGGGCAGCGGAACTGAAAAAGGAACTGGAGCAGAAGCAGAAGGAGCTGGACGAGCTACTGGAGATCTGGAAGCGCGACCAGGCTTCGGCGACCGCCGAGGTGCGCGCCGATCATGTCGCGCAGATCGTCTCCAAGATCACCGGCGTTCCGGTCACCGAGCTGACCACCGAGGAGAAGGACAAGCTCCTCAAGCTCGAGGAGAAGCTGCACGAGCGCGTCATCGGCCAGGAAGAGGCCATCCGCGCCGTGGCGGATGCGGTGCGCCTGGCGCGCGCGGGCCTGCGCGAAGGACGCGGCCCGACGGCGACATTCCTGTTCCTTGGGCCGACCGGCGTTGGCAAGACCGAACTTGCCAAGACGCTCGCCGAGGTGATCTTCGGCGATCAGGATGCGATGATCCGCATCGACATGTCGGAATATGGCGAGCGCCACTCGGTTGCCCGGTTGGTTGGCGCACCTCCGGGCTACGTCGGATACGACGAAGGCGGGCAGCTGACGGAGAAGGTGCGCCGTCGGCCCTACTCGGTCGTGCTCCTCGACGAGATCGAAAAGGCGCATCCCGATGTCTACAACATCCTGCTTCAGGTGTTCGACGATGGCCGCCTGACAGATGGCAAGGGCCGCGTGGTGGACTTCACTAACACCATCATCATCGCCACCTCGAACCTCGGTTCGGACATCATCCAGCGCAACCTCAAGAGACGCGGCACCAAGGAGTTCGACGAGGCAAAGCAGAAGTCCGAACTGATGGAGGTGTTGCGCGGTCATTTCCGGCCAGAGTTCATCAACCGGATCGACGAGATCATCGTCTTTCATTCGCTGAACCAGTCGGAGATCCGCCAGATCGTCGAGTTGCAGCTCAACCGGGTGAAGCGGACCGCCCTTACCCAGGGTGTCGAACTCGAACTCGATGTGAGCGTCGTGGATCACTTCGGCGCGGTCGGCTTCCGTCCCGAATTCGGCGCCCGCGAGCTGCGCCGGCTGATCCGGTCGGAGTTGGAGACCGAGTTGGCTCGCGAAATGCTCTCGGGGCGGATCGAGGATGGCGACAAGGTCCGCGTCGCTTGGTCAGCGGACGAACAGAAGGTCGTGTTCGAAAAGATCGCAAGGGACACCGGTGACGACAGCCCGGACGATCAGGCCCAGGCCGGGATCGACGAGTCCAGCGAAGGTGCCGAAAACAAGGCGGACGCTCCGACGCCCGACGTCCCGGTCGACGCCAAGGGTGAGGCGCCGTCCAAGGATGACAAATCCGCCGGGTGACGTTGCGAAGGACTGGCCCGGCGCGATGACGGTCGCGCCGGCTCATTTCGTCAAAAAGCGACAAGCAAGGTCATACGGCATGGAAGTCATCAGAGCATTTCGCAATCTTGACCGGCACGGGCAACAGCGCGCGCCTGAGGTCATCGAGGAAGAGGTGCGGCAACTTGAACCGCATCTTATACGCTTCCGCGAGAATCTCGTCCGGCTCGAAGTCGTCGCCTCGCAGACGAGGGGCAAGACGCGCATCAAAGGCGGCCTGCGCCTGCAACTGCCATCGGGCGTGATCGCGGCGCAGGAAGAGGGGTTCGAGATCGAGCCGGTCCTGCGCAAGGCCTTTGCCCACCTGCGCCACCAGGTCGATCGGCATGTGGCGCGCCTCAAGCACGAGCCGGAGTACAAGCGTCCCGCCCGCCGGCGCCGGATCGGCGCCCCGCTGCCGCCCGCGCGGGATGCGGCGGAGGCGGAGCGGCGCCAACTCTTCTTCGACCTGATCGAGGATCATCTCGATACGGTCTACGACACCGTCAGGCGCGAGTTGACCTATCTCGAATGCAGCGGATCTGTGCCGGAGGGTTGCCTCAGCGTTCGCGATCTTGTCGATGCGACGATCCTCAAGGGACTGGAAAGGTTCGAGCAGCGGCCCACCGAGTTTTCCATAGGCGACTGGCTGCTGAAACTGGCTTTCGAGACCATCGAGGCCGAGGCGCGCGCCGCGCGCCGCGCGGTGCCGGAGGACGCCGCCTCGATCGACGCGAAACCCGAGACTCCGGCCGAGGAACCCACCGAGTCGGACGAGGAGATGTTCGAGTTCTACCAGCCCGACGACGTGCTGCTGCTCGAGGAGCTCATCGCCGACGACGGCGGGGACGACCCCGAAACGGCGGTCGCGAAACGGCAGGACGGGCTGGCCCTTCACCGGGCGATCGCCGGTCTGCCGGCGCTATGGCGCAGGGTTCTGTTTCTTGTCGACCTGAACGACACCCCGCTTGAGAAAGCCTCTTCGGTTCTCGGCATTCCTGAAGACGACGTGACCCGGATCGTCCAGTCGGCTCGCAATTATCTTCGCGATAAACTGCGTGACTCAGGCCAGTCTTCCGATACCGCTCATGCGCTTTTTGAGAGTGCTCACCAGAGGAAGGTGCGAATTCCACAGCCCCTGCGGGATCGCGCCCGGCTGGAACGCGCTTTTCTGGGGGATAGCCGAGGGGAAGCACCATGATGCGCGGTCACAATCGTCCACCCTTTCCGCCGAAGATACCCGGGACCAACATGAGATCATGGGACGTTCCGACCGCGATCATTTACCGGCCGGCTCGTTCCGCGATGACGTCGGCGCCGCGGCCTAACTACTGGATACTGGAATTTGAACCGTCTCGGCCCCTGCGGGTCGAACCGCTGATGGGATATACCTCCAGCGACGATCCCTATCGTCCGATCCGGCTGAAATTCCCCGACCGCGAAAGCGCCGTGGAATTCGCGGAGCGGCAGGACTGGCGCTATTTCGTGCGTGAGGACACGGCTCACCGGCATCCGCCTGACCGCTGGCGGGGAGAGGAGCGGCATCGCCTCTACAAGGGAGCCGACGCCCCGAACGCCTTTCGCATACCGTCCCGCCTGGATCGGGGTCGCACGGACCACCGACTCCGGCGCGCAGTCGATAAGGAAGGCTCGGTGGACCTGTCGTCGCAAGAACAGGCGGAATTCGATCCAGTTATCGAAGCCAGTCTTGAATCCTTCCCGGCCTCCGATCCCCCAGCCTGGACGGGCGTGACGATCGCCGGGAAAAAATAATGAACGGAATGGCCAGCGCGAGCGAGGATCTGCCGCTTGTTTCCCTACCTTGACAGCGTCGCGCGCCGCTACCCGCCCGTCATCGTATGGGCGGTCATCGGCATGAACGTCCTCGCGTTCCTCTATCAGACCAGCCTGCCGCCGCGCGTGCTGGATCGGTTCCTGTTCGAGTTTGCGCTGGTGCCCTCGCGCTTCTTCGGACAGCTGAGCCTCGTCGCCCCGTCCGACTGGACCCCATTCCTGACCAATATCTTCCTGCATGGGGGCTGGCTGCACCTCATCTTGAACATGTGGACGCTCTGGATCTTCGGCCCCGCCGTCGAAGATCGGCTCGGACCG
>JGI12383J13903_1001387_pt1 | contig 11023 bp, 9 predicted proteins | sample Passage237B_FD_13903 | JGI IMG/M metagenome (IMG submission 13903)
GCAGGCTGCGAATGAATTTGAAAATGAATCCCTGTTTTATTGATTGTTGTTTGATTTTTCCAATCATTTATTTCCCGCTGGCGGCGCTGCCGCTGCAGTAGGCGGCTCAATTTTTAATCCTAGTTTTTTCGCCACCAGTGGCAGTAGATCATCTCCGGGCGGAAAGGCAATCAGCGCTTCTTTGCTGAGCACGTAGGCATAACCGTTTTCTTTGGCAACTGTTTGTGTAGTAGAAATTGCTTTTTGCTGAATAGGAATCAGCAGTTCAGTTTCTTTTTGTTGCAACCGCTCACCGGCTTCCTGTTGGAAGGTGATCAATTTGCGCGCGAGTTCCACCAGTTCCTGGCGTTTCACCTCCCGAACGGCCGGGCTCCATTTTGCAGAGTCAGCTTTATAGGTGCTGTCTTTGGTATCGTACTCTTTGCGATAGTCTGCCAGTTGATCACTGAGCGCCTTGTTATAGTCAGCCAGATCAGCCTCTGCTTTTTTGTATTCGGGCATGGCAGGGATTAATTCCTGCAAGCTAATGTAACCGATCTTGTTCTGGGCTTGTGTACTACTGCCAAAAAGCGACAAAATCAGGCAACACAAAACAAAAGGAAGTAATCTTTTCATGTTTAGGTGGTTTATTTCTAAGTCAAAAAAAAGTTTACATCCGCTGCTTAGTGACGGGTGCGATCATCGATTTCAGGCTTTCTGAAGTTATTTTAAATCCATATCTGAAATGATTCCCTGGATGCGTTTGTCAAGCGCCGCATGCACTTCGATATTATCAAAATCAGCCGCGCTCTTCAATGTAGTATTAACGCTGAAGTAGAATTTTATCTTGGGTTCGGTGCCGCTGGGACGAGCCGAAATCTTGCTGCCATCTTCCAGGATAAACTGCAGCACATTCGACTTGGGGAGTTTTATTTCCCATTCTTCACCGGTAATCAGATTTTTGCCCAGGCGCAGATCATAATCGAGCAATTGCACCACCGGCGAGCCGTTGATGGTCTTTGGCGGATTATTGCGATATCTTTCCATCATCTCCGCAATTTCTTTCTGTCCATTCATACCTTTCTTGGTAATACTGATCAGGTGCTCTTTATAGTAGCCGTATTTTACATACAGGTCGATCAGTTTTTCATACAATGTTCTTCCTTTGCTTTTCTCATAGGCTGCCATTTCGCAAAGAATAGCTACGGCCGACACCGCGTCTTTATCGCGCAGCTTTGAGCCTACCATCAAACCATAACTTTCCTCACCACCGATCACGTAATTTTCTGTTGCTTCTTTTTCTTTGATCAGTTCGGCGATCCATTTGAAACCGGTGAGCACGTTATAGCATTTCACGCCATAATCAGCCGCCATACGATCGATCATGTCGGTGGTAACGATCGTCTTCACCACCATATCGTTCTGCTGCGCAATGCCCTTCGTCTTGCGTGCTTCCATAATGTAGTTGAAAGCGAGCACGGCTGTCTGGTTGCCATTCATCAGCACCCAGTTACCCTGCTTATCTTTTATACCAATACCCACGCGGTCGGCATCGGGATCGGTGCCGAGCAAAATATCGGCGTCCAGTTCTTTTGCTTTTTTTAAACCAATGCTCATCGCCTCGCTCTCTTCAGGATTGGGATATACCACGGTGGGGAAATTGCCATCGGGCTTTGATTGTTCTTCCACAATGTGGACGTTGGTAAAACCATAACGACTCAGCACCTGCGGCACCAGCATGATGCCCGTGCCGTGAATGGGTGTGTAAACAATTTTCAGATCATGCTGCTCTTTGATGACCTCTGGGTAAACGCTCAGGCTTTTTACCATTTCGATATAGGCCTCATCTACTTCCTTGCCGATGATGGTAATATTTTCTTCACCGCCTGACCATTTCACATCATCAACAGAAGCGATTTTTTCCACCTCCTTGATCACATTCTTATCGTGCGGGGGCACCAGTTGTCCGCCGTCGCTCCAATATGCTTTGTAACCGTTATACTCTTTGGGATTATGCGAAGCGGTGAGCACTACCCCGCCCTGGCATCCCAGGTGACGAATGGTAAAGCTCAGTTCGGGAGTTGGACGCAAAGCTTCGAAGAGAAAAACCTTTATACCATTTGCGGCCAGCACATTCGCAGTAATCTCGGCAAACTGGCGGCTGTTGTTGCGGCTGTCGTGCGCAATGGCTACGCGGATGGTGCCGCCGGGATATGTTTGTTTCAGGTAATTGGCATATCCCTGTGTGGCCATACCCACGGTATATTTATTCATGCGGTTGGTACCAACGCCCATGATGCCCCTGAGACCGCCGGTTCCAAATTCGAGATTGCGGTAAAATGCGTCGGCCAGTTCAGCCGTGTTTTCTTTTTCAAGCCGGATTACTTCCTGTATGGTTTGTTCATCGAATGACTTGCTTTTCCATGCTTGTGCTCTTTCCTTTATAGCTGCGTCCATAAATCAAAAGTTTTAGAATTAGAAGTTTGAAGTTATATAATTTTATCATTTACCAATTCGTTAGCTGTGCCGATGCCCCGCAGAAATAGTATATGGTGCTTACTCATCGCAGGATTCTTACTCTCTTGCAATTTTGCTGCGGGGCAAGAAGTGTTGGGTGACGGGTTTCGCGAGTCGGGTTATGGACCAGGACTTCCCATTCAACCAGACACCCTACACGCTACAAGCGTCATGCAGCACCCTTTTCCCCAGGTCATTAATAAACTCAAACCCGACACTCCAAACCCGGAACGCGAAACCGCGACCGACGACACCGTCCGCCGCAACCGGAATCGCCTCTGGCTCGTGGCCGGCGCACACGCTGCCTTTTGGGCGGGCTCTTATATAGCGCTCGACAAAGCCTGGTATGCCGATTACCCGCGCTCCGGCTTCCATTTTTTTGATGATAACGGCGAATGGAACCAGATGGACAAAATGGGGCATTTGTGGACCACCTACCAGGTAAGTCGTGTTTCAGCCGCCACCTGGCATTGGGCCGGACTGAGCAGGGAAAAAAGCGCCTGGCTTGGCGGTATCAGTGGTATAGCCTACCAGACCATCATAGAATTGCAGGACGGATTCAGCAGCCAATGGGGCTTCAGCCTGACGGATATGCTCGCCAATGTGGCCGGGGCCTCGCTGTTTGTAGGACAGGAACTGGGTTGGAACGAGCAACGCATTTCTCTTAAATTAAGCTACTGGCCCTACGATTATGATGGACCCGAGCTCCGCGCCCGCCGCGACCAGCTCTTTGGCAGCACCACCGCAGAAAGATTGCTGAAGGAATATAATGCCCAGACCATCTGGCTCAGCGCCAACCTCCACGCCTTCATGCCCAATTCGTGTGTCCCCAAATGGTTGAATATTGCTGTAGGCTATGGCAGCGATGGCTTGCTGGGCGGCAGGGAAAACAAGTGGACTACCGAAGAAGGCATCGAAATCGACCGTCGCGATATTCCGCGTACTCGTCAATTCCTGCTTTCACCCGATATTGACCTCACCCGCATACCTACTCGCAGCAAATTTTTGCGCACCGTTTTTTCCCTTCTCAATTGCATCAAAATTCCGGCACCCGCACTGGAGCTGAATTCAAAGGGAAAACTCAAAGCGCACGTCATTTTCTTCTAATCACATAATGTGAGAAAGGCCAACCCCAGGGCTGACCCACCCTAATTGGTTTTTACTATACCGCCAATGAGTCCGCCTAAACCAATGCGGATGCCCACCGTACCCTTGTTTCCGTTGAGATATGAAAGNCTATTTNGAGAACATTTAACAGCTATTCGTTCAGGTCGTTTAAGAGGTCCATGTGGTGTTATCATTTTCTGAGGTAGCTGCCTGTAAGCGCACCAAAACCAGCCACCAGTGCGCCAATAAAAGCGGTAACTAATATTAGCAAAAAAGTTGAACCCCCCAACGGTATAAGCCTGGCAATTTTTTGTGAGAGTATGTTTTGATTTTGCACATCAATCCACCAGGCGATGATAGCCCACAAAAGAAAAACGCCCAGGAATCCGGCCAGCCACGATTTGCCGGGAGTCTGCCGGATAAGCGCCGCTACTACAAATGCAGCAATGGCAACGCTCCACCAGCTCATGTAAAAGCCAAGTGCAAAACTTACAAGTGCGGTCAGTATAAGCGAGATGAAGAATTTCATGGTGGTTTTATTTGCTAAAAGTCATTTTGTATAAAATGCGTTTATCATTGGCCTGGTCGGGGCGCATAACCCATAGCGTATTGTATTTTCCCGCGGCCCAGTCGTCTACAAAGTTGTCGTAGTATTTACTTCCGGGGTTACCGCTTTGTCCGCCGGGATAAACGCCGTATGCTTCGGTTTCATCGGTCAGATGCACTACCATGCGCCAACTGGGACCATGCCATTTCTTGGTGGCATTCACTATGTGTTCGCCGCCGCCGGTTACCAGGTTATAGCGGCTCAATGGCTCCAACTGCAGCAGGTGACGTATACCGGTACCCTTGTAGCGGCTCCAGTCGAGCAGTCCGCCGCGGTCGAGGTTTTCCACTTCGCGCGCTGCTTTCTTAAAAGCAGCCGTCGCCACCATGGCAAGGCTTTCCTGGCCGGGCGTTTTTATATTGTCAATAAATGAAAATGCAGAATCTCTTTTTAAAGCTTCCACCAGGGTAGCCAGCTCGGGATACACTATGGGGCCCCGNGCCGCCGACAACTCATCGGCCCAGATTTCATGCGCCAGGCTATCGAGCCAGATGCGGAATATGGTAGCGCCCTGCTCCTTGGGATCGTTGCGCAAATTCCAGCGGCGTACGATGTTGAAGTATTTCAGCTCGTCTGCATCCAGTTCTTCTTCGTCCACATTGCGCACCAGCACGGGCAATATGGTTTCAGCCATCACATTGTAGTTCTCCATCTGCAATTGCTGCATATCCTTCGGCGTAATGTTGAACATCTGGTCGAGACGCCGGTTGATCATTACACCACGGTACACATTATACGAACCGCCGAGGTAGTATGGATAAGTTGTGTCGGCGGGCAATTGGTTGGCGCTGCTTACATATCCGCGTGTGGGACTCAGTATATGCGGGTTTTCTGCCTGCGGTATGGTATCCTGCCAAATATACGTGCTGTCTTCACCGGGCATCACAAAATCGCCCTGCATTTTCCATTTGGCGGGAAACACACCCTGCTGCCAGATGGCCACCTGGTTGTTTTTGCTTGCAAACACAAAGTTTTGCGCCGGACAGGTGAAATGTCTTATTGCTTCCAGGTAATCGTTGTAGTTATTGGCGCGGTTGAGCAGGTAAAATGTTTTCAACTCATTGCTTGGCTCATGCGCCTGCCAGCGAACGGCGAGATTCATATTTTCGCCGGTGCGTTCTCTTCCCTTATATCCTTTAAAACTATTATCATATTGCACGGGACCGAAAATGGTATAAGCCACCGTGTCTATAAGCGGCGCGGCACCCCTGATTTTTATGGTGTCGTAATGAAGTTCGCTGGCTTTCCATGCTCCGTTAAACCAGTATTCTTTCTTCGTTTCATCCTTAAAACTTATCCGGTAATAATCTTTCACGTCGCGGCTGGCATTGGTAACACCCCAGGCGCAACTATCATTGAAACCGATGATGATGCCAGGGGCGCCGGGAAAACTTACACCATAGGTGTTATGTGTGGGTGAATGCAACTGCATTTCATACCAGAGCGCAGGAAGGTTTAGCCCGAGGTGCGGATCGTTGCACAGTATCGGGCGGCCACTTTGCGTCTTGCTGCCATCAACGGCCCAGTTATTACTGCCGTTGTCTTTATCGGGTTTATTTACCGGCCATACAGAAACCGTCTCAATATCTTTCTTCCATTGAAAATATACTGAATCGGCATTGGCCGGCGGACGTACCTGCCTGGTGGCTGGCGGAAATGGCGTGCCCTTAGGAATAATGGGTGATAACGAATCATGCGCAAGTGGAAACAGCGTTTCAAATTCTTCCTTGCTCAGTATTTGTTGCAGGTTGGTATGCTCTATATCTTCTTCATAACCGGTCAGATCAAAGCTCATATATTTTAAGAATAGCGCGGTCTTCAGGTTGTTCCAGCGCTCCGGTTTGTAGTCGAGCAGGCGGTATTCCAACGGAAGATCTGCATTGGTCATTTGTTCTATATAGGCATTGACGCCCGCGGTATAGGCGTCGAGCATCATTTTGGTGTCGGGATCATTTTCTATTTCGCGCAAGGCACGGCGCGCACCGTGCACCATACCGAGGCGTCGCATATTACGGTCGTTGTTGAGGATATTGTCATTGGGTCCGGGCCCGACAATTTCAGCCAGTCTTCCAGCCGCTGCGTGAGTCTGAAATTCCATCTGCCAGAGGCGAAATCGCGCGTGCAGGTAACCTTGTACAAAATAGAGATCCTGGTCTTCCTGCGCAAACACATGCGGTACCATGCGATCATCGAAAAACACATCTACTTTGTTCTTTAACCCGGGAAAATTGAACTCGAGCGAAAGTTGTGCGTCAACCGGTTCGGCATTCTGCCAGAAACCATGTTGCGGACTCAGAAATTTTCCCATCGGCGGTAAAGTGGCGTCGCCGATGGTGAGTCGCTGGTTGAGGACGATGATCAATGCTACGGTTATTACGGCTGAAACGAGGAAGGGGATAATTCTCATATCGGATAGTCTGGAAATGGCTTAAAAGTAGTCTATTTTCTCTATTACACGAAGCGGTATTACCACAAAATTGTATTGCAGGGTCAATGAGTTATGCTGATTTTTACACCCTCAACACAGGTTACTATACACCGATCCTTATAACAACCAGTTTTTCGTTTGCCGTGAGTTTTGAGTACGCAATCAGCAGTTATTTTAATCAGGACCCTTTATGAATTAGAGGTTGCTAATCCGTCAGAAAGCGAACCGGTTCCCGTAAGAACCGGTTTTTGCATTCCATAGTTAAACAAAATACTCCCCGTCGTGCATTTTATTTTAAATTAAGTTCAGTTCTTTGGCCGTTCACCTATTACTCACCCTAAAATTGTTTGGCTATGAAAAAGAGATCCCTTTATGCCATAGCATTGCTATTGGTGCCCTGGGTTAGCTGTACAGAGCCAACGGTGCACGAAATTGCCAACCCGCCAGAGCCAGTTGCTCCAAGAGCTTCCATGATCCTGCCCGATGTTAAAGACACTACCCTCCCCAGTGGCCGCAGAAATACTTACCTGGTAGGCCTTCGCACAAAAAGCGGATTTTTTATTGAGCGCTCATGGTTCCCCGCCGGCTACAAAAGCATACCACATGTGCATAATGCCGACTTATATGTGACCATACTGCAGGGATCGGCTTATATAGGTATGGGCAGCCGGCTCGACACCACCATAGACATAAAACCTTACGGCGCCGGTAGCTTCCTGGTGATTCCCGCGGACCAGCCACACTACGAATGGTTTACCGAGCCATGCCTGATGCAGATTGAAGGAGAAGGGCCGAATGAGACTTACTTTGTGAACTAAAGGTTCGTGGGTTGAAGATAGAAGAAGGAACAGGGAAGAATGAAGGAGAAGGTTGATCGGGTATGGGGTTGGAGCCTTCTTTACTGCAGAAGACGGCAGAGTTCCTGCACTTCGTGAAGGCTGTTGAAGGCGTGGAGCACGATGCGCAGACGTTCGCTGCCCTTTGGGACAGTTGGGTACAGGATGGGGCGTACATCCATGCCTGCGTCCTGGAGGGTGCCGGCTACTTCTTTCACTGCGTCATTACCGGGTATGACTACTGCCTGTATGGGCGTGGATGATATCTTTTTGTCGTAGCGGCAGGTTGCCTGCTGGAGCAGGTTGATGAGTTGCTGCAGGTGTTCGCGCTCGGCATTCATTTCCGGGAAAATTTCATAGGCGGCGCGGATGGCGGCAATAGCTGCTTCGGGAAGCGCCGTGGTGTAAATGAACGGGCGGGAAAAATTCACCAGAAAATTGCGCAGCAGCGAGCTTCCCAATACAATGGCGCCATGACAACCTACGGCCTTGCCGAATGTGTGAATGCGCGCAAAACATTTAGATTGCAGGGAAAGATCTTGCACCAACCCCTCTCCTTTTTCCCCGATAACGCCAGTGGCATGCGCTTCGTCCACAATCAGGTTGGCTTTGTATTTTTCACATAATCCGGCTATTTCCTGCAATGGCGCTGTATCGCCATCCATGGAGAAAACAGATTCGGTGACCACGAAAATATTTCCAGCAGCAGCTTTCAGCTTTTTCTCCAGGTCTTCCACATCATTATGACGAAATGAAAATGACTGCGCGAAACTGAGTCTTATTCCGTCGCGAATGGAAGCGTGACTGAGATAGTCGTATAAGATAGTGTCACCTCTTTGCGGCACGGAACTCAAAAGCCCAAGATTGGCGTCGTAGCCTGAATTAAAGAGTACTCCTGCTTCCGCATCGTGAAACGAGGCGATGAAGGATTCCGTTTCTTCAGCCAGGAGCGAATTACCGGCGAGCAGCCGCGAGCCGGTAGAGCCGTGGCGGTAATTCATGAAAGCGCCGGCCACCCGCGATTCAAGCAGGCGGTTGCGCACAATGCCCAGGTAATCGTTGGAACAAAAGTCTGTATTGCCCGAAGGCAGTTGCAACTGGCGCAGGGCATTTTGCGCCTCCCTTTCTGATAACTTCTTTGAAAGAAAATCTTCCGGCATGTCCTGTTCTTGACTGGCAAAGAAAAGGAATATCAGCGATTTGAATTTAAATTGCACCCTATGGAAATTACCAACGACGTAAAAAACATTCTTGGCCTGCACCTCCCTACTGATCCACGCTGGGTTGACCTGGCCAGCATGTCGCTTGAAGATATACTGACCGACCATGCCTATTGCGAACAAAAGGCAGCCACCAGCTGCATTTCGCTGATCCAACGCTACAGCGATAAGGAAAAACTGGTGCATGAACTGGCACCCATCGTAACCGAAGAATGGGGACATTTCAGGTTGGTGTTGGCTGAACTGGAAAAACGTAAACTCAAACTCGGCAAGCAGCGAAAAGACGAGTACGTAAATGAACTGCTGAAATTTGAAACCAAGGGCGGCTCAGAAGAAGACCGGCTGCTTGATAAATTGCTGATTTGTGCCCTGATCGAGGCGCGCAGTTGTGAGCGATTTAAAAGACTAAGTGAAGGACTTGATGATGAATACCTCCGCAATTTCTACCGCCGCTTTATGGAAAGCGAAGCAGGGCATTATACGTTATTCATTGACCTGGCAGAAACCTATATAGACAAAGAAAAAGTGCGCAGGCGCTGGCAGGAATGGCTGGCTTATGAGGCAGATGTGATGAAGCGGATGGAACTGCGCGGTGATAGAATGCATTGATGTGGGGAAAAGAATCAACAGTCAATATGGTCAGACTTCAAGTCTTAATTTTTTTAAGTATAAAGTCACAAACTCATCTACTCTCTTGCGGCGGTATTGCATGATCCAGCGGGGATGTGGAAGCGGAATGATCTGTTTAAAGAAATGATGCTCCTGGTTTAGTTTGGAGAAAATTTTGAAATTGGTGCCTTCGCCGAGGCAAAAACAATAGTCTGTATTCGTGGAAATGGTTTGCAACTGCTGCCGGATACATCTTATGATAAATGGCTTGCAGTCTTTCAGTAATTCTTTGTCATCGTAATAATTCAGGTTTAACCCATCTTTGGTAAAGCCTAGTGGTGATAGTGCCGTGATGAAAAAATCGCCGTAAAATTTGTCAGGCCCGCCATATGCTTTCACTACCTCGTAAACAAACAGTGAAGACAATTCAGGCTTTTTCGCCAGGTCATTTTTTATACCACATTCATTTTCGAGTCGTATCGGATCCGTAAAGGGTATGCCAGTGACGCCGCCTCCGAAGCGCCCGGGATTTATACCGAATATGAATTGACGCGGACGTGTATCGCCATAGAATTTTTCATAAAAAGTTTTGGTGAGTTCCCATGAACCCGTTTCTGTAAAAGGATTCATGATCTGCACGCCCCCGGGAACGGGGAAATCGGGTTGCAATTTTTTATAGAAATCAAGTATTGCATACGATTGCGTAAGATTTTGCGAAACGGTTTTCATTCAATCAATTTTGGGTATTTTGTGCTCTCAGTTTTTCTCCAAACAACTACTGTTATGAACCGCAGATCATTTGTGAAAAATACAGGGCTTACAACAGCCGGCGTTGCCATGCTGCCAAATATAATACTGGCGACATCAAAACAGCAAAAGGTAAAATTAGGATTTATCGGTGTAGGATTAAGAGGTCAGAATCATCTCGACAATGCCCTGCGCCGCAAAGACGTGGAGGTGGTGTCGATATGCGATATCGACGAGCGGATGTTGCAGTCAGCTAATAATTTATTCAAGAAACACAATAAGCCGCAGGCGAAGGTATATACCGGCGACGTGAACGCCTGGAAGAAATTGGTGGAGCAAAAAGATATTGATGGCGTCATCATTTCCACACCCTGGGAATGGCACGCGCCCATGATTATCTATTCGGCACAGGCGGGTATCAAATATATTGGTACCGAAGTGGTGCTGGGCATCACTTTGCAGGATCACTGGGATGTGGTGAAAGCGGCCGAATATCACAAGGCTCATGTAATGATGCTGGAGAATGTTTGTTACCGCCGCGACGTGATGGCGGTGTTGAATATGGTGCGACAGGGTTTGTTTGGAGAAATCATTCACCTGCAGGGCGGTTACCAGCACGATCTGCGCAATGTGAAATTTAACGACGGGAAGAATGCCTATGGCGGCGGTGTTGAATTCGGAGAAAAAGCTTTTTCCGAAGCTCGCTGGCGCACCGAGCATTCGGTACATCGTAACGGCGACCTGTATCCCACCCATGGTATAGGTCCTGTAGCGGAGATGATCGATATCAACCGCGGCAATCGCTTTGTTTCATTGTCTTCTTTCTCGACCAAGGCCCGCGGACTGCATGATTATATTGTAAAAAATGGCGGCGAGCAACATCCTAATGCAAAAGTTGAATTCAAACTGGGTGATGTGGTGACAACCATGATCCGCTGCGCCAATGGCGAAACTATCTTATTGCAACACGATA
>JGI12383J13903_1001394_pt1 | contig 10959 bp, 9 predicted proteins | sample Passage237B_FD_13903 | JGI IMG/M metagenome (IMG submission 13903)
CCCGCGACTGGCTCGTATCCATTTTTCCCTCACCGCTGCAGTGGCTCGTCCACCACCTCATCACGATCGTCGCGGTGCTCGCCGTCTTCGGCCTGTTCTTCGCCTTCCTCACGATCGTCGAACGCAAGCTCCTCGGCCGCATCCAAAACCGCCTCGGCCCGAACCGCACCGGCCCGTTCGGCTTCCTCCAGCCTTTCGCCGACGCCATCAAGGCGCTCACGAAAGAAGACGTCGTCCCCGCCGCCGCCGACAAGCTCCTCCATTTCCTCGCGCCCGTCGTCGTCTGCACGTTCGCCTTGATGACCTTCGCCGTCCTGCCGTTCGGGCGCGAACTCATCCCGGTCGAACTCGACGCCGCCGTGCTCTACTTCTTCGCCGCCGGCGCCGCGTCCGAACTCGCGATCTTCATGGCCGGCTGGTCCAGCCGAAACAAATACTCGCTCCTCGCCGCCATGCGCGCGCTCGCCCAGCTCATCAGCTACGAGCTCCCGCTGCTCCTCGCCGTCGTGCCCGTGATCATGCTCTCCGGCACGCTCTCCACCCAGAGCATCGTCCTCGCCCAGGGCGGCTGGACCTTCGGCGTCCTCCCGCACTGGAACATTCTCACTCCTTGGGGAGCGTGCGCCTTCCTCATCTTCCTCATCGCCGCGCTCGCCGAAACCAACCGCTCGCCGTTCGACCTCCCCGAAGCCGAAAGCGAACTCATCGCCGGCCACCTCACCGAGTATTCAGGCTTCAAATACGCACTCTTCTTCATGGCCGAATACTTCGGCATGACCGCCCTCTGCGGCCTCGGCGTTACGCTCTTCCTCGGCGGCTGGCAGGCGCCCTTCGTCTTCCTCGAATTCATCCCGTCTTACGTTTGGTTCGGAGTAAAACTCTTCGCCCTGATCCTCGTGCTGATCTGGATCCGCGGCACGTTGCTCCGCCTGCGCATCGACCAACTCACGCGACTGTCGTGGAAGCTCCTCGTCCCGCTCGCGCTCATTAATCTCGCCAACGCCGCCTTCTGGTCGCTCACCGCCGACCTTCCCCCGCTCTTCCAAATCGCGCGCTGGGTCGTCTCGATCGCCCTCGTCGTCATCCCCTTCGTCCTCATCGGCCGGCGCCTCAGCACCGGCCTTGCGCCGAGAACCTACCGCTACGCGTGATGAAATTTTCGAATCTCGAATTTCGATTTTCGATTTCGCGCCCGAAGCACCACGAGGCGGAACCCACCGCGGTTTGGAAAATTCGAAAATCGAAAATCCAAAATCGAAAATGAGATGATCTCTCTCGTCATCATCGCCGCCCTGACCCTCGCGAGCGCCGCGTTCGCGCTGACGCGCCGCAATCTCATCCACGCCGCGCTCCTCCTCATTTTCACCTGGGCCGGCATCGCCGCGTTTTACCTTTGGGCCGGCGCCGAATTCATCGCGTTCGCCCAAATCCTCATCTACGTCGGCGCCGTCTCGATGATCGTCCTCTTCGCCGTGCTGCTGACGAAGCGCACGCTCGCCGACGCTCCCATCGAGCCGTCTTCGCATCGTCGCGCTTTCCTCGCCGTGATCGCCGGCGGCGCGATCTTCGGCCTCATCGCGTTCGCGATCACCCAAACGCACTTCGCCCCGCCCCCGGAACGCGCGCCGGTCGTCGAAGTCCGTCAACTCGGTTTCCAACTCATGGGCCCTCACGCCGCCTCGGTGCTCGTGGCCGGCGCGGTCCTCACCGTCACACTCCTCGGCGCCACGATCATCGCGGCGAACGACCACAACCGGGAGGATCCGTCGTGACTCCGCTTCACCTCTGCCTGCTCCTCTCCGCCGCGCTTTTCACGCTCGGCCTCATCGCGGCGCTCACCCGCAGCAACAGCATCCTCGTCCTCCTCGGCGTCGAGCTGATGCTCAACGCGGCGAACCTCAACTTCATCGCCTTCTGGCGCTACGGCCCGTCGCCCGCGCCCGCCACCGGCGTGATCTTCGTCCTTTTCGCCATCGCCATCGCCGCCGCCGAAGCCGCCGTCGGCCTCGCTCTGGTGATCGCGATTTACCGCCACCAGAAAAACATCCGCCTCCAGGAGGCGAATCGTCTGAAAGGCTAAGCAAACCATGGCGGCAAAAAGGCACAAAGATTCATCTCCTCTGCCGGCAGGCATCGCCCGCGCACCTATAGGCGCCTCGCGCGCCACATTCGCAGAAGGAAATTTTGCGCCTCTTTGCGGCTAATCCTCATGAGCTTCGGCGCCCAAAATCTCTGGTTCATTCCCGCGCTTCCTCTCCTCGCGGCGGCCATCGCTTCCTTGCTTCCACGCGACAAACGCACGGTCGCCGCCGCGACCGCCCTCCTCGGCATCTCTGCCTCCTTCTTCGTTTCGATCTTCGCTCTTGTTGCGGCCATCGCCGATCCCGCCATCCATCACACTTTCAACTTCGCGTGGTTCGACCTCGGCACCGCGCCGCTCCGCCTCGGCTTCGTCCTCGATCCGCTGACCGCGTTCATGTGCGTGATGGTCACCTTCGTCAGCACGCTGATCTTCATCTTCAGCCTGGGCTACATGAAGGACGACGCGAACTTCACGCGCTTCTTCTGCTTCCTCAGCCTCTTCGCCGGCGCGATGCTCGGCATCGTCATCGCCAACAGCCTGCTCCTCCTCTTCATCTCCTGGGAGCTCGTCGGCCTAGCCTCCTATCTCCTCATCGGTTTCTGGTTCCACAAACCCGAGGCCGCCGCCGCCGCGAAAAAGGCCTTCATCACCACGCGCATCGGCGATCTCGGTTTCCTCCTCGGACTCCTCTGGCTTTACGACGCCTCCGGCTCGCTGCTGTTCTACGACAACGGCGCCGGCGTCCTCGAGACCAACACCCTCTCCGCACTCGCCGCGCAAACCACCCTGGGCGGCCTCGCCGTATCCACCGGAATAGGACTGCTCCTCTTCTGCGGCGCCATCGGCAAATCCGGCCAGTTCCCGCTCCATGTCTGGTTGCCCGACGCGATGGAGGGCCCGACACCCGTCTCCGCTCTCATCCACGCCGCCACGATGGTCGCCGCCGGCGTGTTCCTGATGGCGCGCGTGTTCCCGCTGCTCACGCCCGACACGCTCCACGTCATCGCCTTCGTCGGCGCCATCACCGCGCTGCTCGGCGCCTGCATCGCCGTCGCTCAAAACGATCTCAAGCGCATCCTCGCTTTCTCCACCGTCTCCCAGCTCGGCTACATGATGCTGGCGATCGGCGTCGGCGCGTGGACCGCCGCCATTTTCCACCTCCTCACGCACGCTTTCTTCAAAGCGCTGCTCTTCCTCGGCGCCGGTTCAGTCATCCATTCCGCGCATCACGAACAGGACGTCCGCCGCCTCGGTGGGCTCGCGCCGCGGATGAAGCTCACCTTCGCCACGTTCGCCATCGGCATGATGGCGCTCGCCGGCGTGCCCTTCCTCTTCTCCGGCTTCTGGAGCAAGGAGGCCATCCTCCACGCCGCGCACGCCTGGCCCGTCTCACACCTGCCGTTCACCTTCGGCCTCACCGCCGTCGTGCTCACCGCGTTCTACATGACGCGTCTTCTCGCCGAGGTCTTCTTCGGCCAGCCGCGCACGCCGGCCGCCGAACACGCGCACGAAAACTCGCCCGTGATGACCGTGCCGCTCGTCCTCCTCGCCGCGTGCGCGATCCTGCTCAGCCTGCTCGCCTGGCCGTCGCCCTGGCTGCAACGCCAGCTCGATCCGTCTTCCCTCGTCGAATCCGGCGGCCTCGGCCTCATGCTTCTTTCCATCGCGCTCGTCGGCGCCGGCCTCGGCCTCGGCGCCTTTCTCTACGCCCGCCAGTCCGCCCAACGCCGCTCCGCCGAAGCCCGCGACCCCCTCGCCACCGCCGCCCCGCGCATCTTCAACGCACTCGCCAACCGGCTCTACTTCGACGAACTCTACACCGCGACCTTCGGTCGACTCGTCGCCGGGCTCGCGACACTCGCCGACCGGCTCGACCGCCATGTATTCGACGGCGCGATACGCGCCCTCGCCGCCCTCGCGCGCGTGTTCGGCTTGATGGACCAGCAAGCCGAGGAAAACGCCATCAACGGCGGCTTCGATGCGACCAGCCAAAAGCTCCGCGGCTCCGGCGCCTTCTACTCGCGCCGCCAGTCGGGCGTCGCCCACGGCTACCTGCTCACGCTCGCCGTCGCATTCGTCGTCCTTGCCGTCGTCCTCGTGATCGGAGGTGCCCGATGACCTCGCTCCCGCTTCTCTCCCTCGCGATTTTCATCCCCTGGATCGGCGCCGCCGTCCTGGCGATTGTCCGCTTCGCACCGAGCAGCGCCCGCAACGTCGCCCTCGGCTTCAGCTTCACGACGCTGCTCGTCTCCGCCGCCCTCCTGTCCGCCTTCGACCCGTCCGCGACCGGCCTGCAATTCGTCGAACGCCACGCCTGGATCCCGTCGCTCAACATCAGCTATCATCTCGGCCTCGACGGCCTGAGTTTGCTGCTGGTGCTGCTCACCGGCATCATCTCGCCGTTGGCGCTCCTCGCTTCCCGCAACGAAGCCCGCGATCCGCGCGCTTTTCATCTTCTCTTCCTTCTTCTCCAAGGCGCCGCGCTCGGCGTCTTCCTCGCGCTCGATTTCTTCCACTGGTTCATCTTCTGGGAACTCAGCCTCGTTCCCGCCTTCTTCCTCATCAAACTCTGGGGCGGCGCCACCCGCGCCCGCGGCAATCCCGCCGCCACCCGCGCCGCGTATCAATTTGTCGTCTACACGATCGGTGGCAGCGCGTTCATGCTCGCCGGCTTCGCCGCGCTCTTCGCCACCGTCGGCACGCTCGATTTCACCCAGCTCGCCGCGCTGCGCGCCGACGGCACCCTCGCCACGCAACTTGGCCAGACCTGGGCGTGGCTCATCTTCGCCGGAGTGCTGCTCGGCCTCGCGGTCAAAGTTCCGCTCTTCCCCTTTCATACCTGGCTCCCGCCCGCCTACGCCGAAGCGCCGACCGGCGTGTCGATGTTCCTCACGGCGGTGATGTCGAAGATGGGCCTCTACGGTTTCCTCCGCATCCTCTGGCCGCTTTTTCCCCGCCGAACTCCACGCGATCGCCACGCCGCTCCTCTGGCTCGCGCTCGGCGGTATCGTGCTCGGNGCCTTCGCCGCGCTGCGCCAGACCGACCTCAAACGCATGATCGCGTATTCGTCGGTCAACCACCTGAGCTACTGCCTCCTGGCGCTCTTCGCCGTCGCCTCCGCCGCCCAGCCGTCCGCCCACGCCGCCGCGTCCGCCTTCAGCGGCACGCTGCTCCAGATGTTCAACCACGGCCTGTCCGCCGCCGCGCTCTTCTTCTGTATCGGAATNCTCGAGACACGCNGCGGCGGCCTTCGCGGNCTGAANGANTTCGGCGGCGTGCGCACCGCGATGCCCGTCTTCGCCGGCCTCTGCGGCGTCGCGCTGTTCTCCTCGCTCGGCCTCCCCGGTCTCAACGGCTTCGTCGGCGAATTCCTCATCTTCCGCGGCGTCTGGGGACTCGCCCCGTGGGCCGCCGCNNTCGCCACGCTCGGNCTCTTCGCCACCGCNCTCTTCCTGCTCACTTTCTGGCAACGCGTNTTCCACGGCCCCCGACGTCCCGTCGTCGCCGGCTTCGCCGATCTCTCGAAANAGGAAGTCCTCGTTCTTCTTCCCGTCACNGTGCTGATGTTCGNGCTCGGGCTCTACCCGCAGCTNCTCATCCGCCTTTTCAACCCGCTCATCNCCCAATGGGCCGNCTCGNTGCCATGAGGACTTTTAGGATGGCCGCNAAAATGCGCAAAGACGCGCAAAGACCTCACAGGGCTTTTTGCGCCTTCTGCGCCTCTTTGCCGCCATTGCTTCAACCATGAACGCGCTGCCCTGCACGATCTACGTTTCGTTTCTCGGCGCACTGATCGCACTCGCCGCTGGAACGCATTCCGCCCGCGCCGCCCGCTGGACCGCGCTCGTCACCGCGATTGTTGCGTCCGCGCTCACTTTCTTTGCGGCTTCCGAGTTCACGCCGACCGCCGCCATCCAACCGCTCGTCGACGTTTCCTGGATACCGCAACTCGGGATCCGCTACCAACTCGGCGCCGACGGCCTCAGCCTCACGCTCGTCGTGCTGACGGGCCTCGCCGCGGTCGCAGGCGTTCTCTTCTCGTGGAACATCACCGAGCGTGTCGGCGAATTCTTCGCATTCTACCTCGCGCTCATCGGTGGCGTCTTCGGCGTGTTCCTCAGCACCGACGCCTTCACGTTCTTCGTTTTCTACGAAATCGCGATCGTTCCGAAATACTTCCTGATCGCGAACTGGGGCTCCACGAATCGCGAATACGGCGCGATGAAGCTCGTGCTCTACTCGTTCGCGGGTAGCGCGCTCGTCCTCGCGGGCCTGCTCTGGACCTTCGCCGCCGGCGGGGCCGAGAGCTTCGCGCTGTCCGATCTCGCGGCCGGCGCGTCGCAGATTCCGCACGGACAACAACTCTGGATCTTCGCGCTGATCTTCGTCGGCTTCGCCACGCTGGCAGGCCTGTTTCCGTTGCACAGTTGGGCGCCGACCGGCCACGTCGCCGCGCCGACCGCCGCGTCGATGTTGCTCGCCGGCGTCGTGATGAAACTCGGCGCTTACGGCTGCCTGCGCGTCGCAATGCCGCTCTTCCCCGACGCACTCGCGTTCTATCAACCGGCGATCGCCTGGCTCGCGATCGCGGGCATCCTCTACGCCGGCTTCGTCGCGCTCGTGCAGGAGGACTTCAAGTTCGTCATCGCTTTCTCGAGCGTGAGTCACATGGGCTTCGTCCTCCTCGGCCTCGCCGCGGCGACATCGCGCGCGGTGAGCGGCGCGGTCCTGCAGATGTTTTCGCACGGCGTGATCGCCGGACTGCTCTTCGCCGTCGTCGGCCGCATGGTATATGAACGCACGCACACGCGACGTCTCGCCGATCTTCGCGCTATGCCCCTTTTCCGGCTGATGCCCTTCGCCGCCGCCACCTTCGTCCTCGCCGGCCTCGCCTCGATGGGCATGCCTGGATTTTCGGGATTTCCCGCCGAGCTCTCGATCCTCATCGGCACGTGGAGCGTATCACCTTTGTGGACCCTCGCCGCCGCGTTCGGCGTCGTGGTCGCGGCCGCATTCACGTTCCGCGCGATCCACGTGTCTTTCTTCGGCAAAGCCGAATCGAGCCCGGGTGCCGATCATCCCTTTGAGCCGATCACTCTTCCCGAAAAAGCCGGCGCGCTTTTGCTCCTCGCCGCGACCGTGTTCGTCGGACTTCGACCCGACGTCCTCCTCGCGTGGATCGAGCCCGCGCTGCAGTCGCCGCTCTTTCAAGCGGCCTTGAAAGGAGGCGCATGAACTCCAGCTACCTCGAACTCGCCCGTGCGTTGCTGCCGGAAACGTCTCTGGTCATCGGCGCGTTGCTCGTGCTCGGTTTCGACCTCGCCCGCGGACGCAACCGCCCGATCGCCGATCGTCTGCAAGCCTCCGTGCTGCTCGGCTCCCTCGCACTCATCGCCGCGGCGTGGAACACCGCGCACGTCGGCACGCCCGGCACACTCTTTGGCACGGCCTTCCATCTCGATCCGCTTGGGCTCATGACACGGCTCGGCGTGCTGCTGCTCGCGTTGCTCGCACTCTCCACCACACCGGGCGTCGCGCGCATCCGTCATCCGGCGGAGTTCGTCGCCGTCGTGCTCTTCGCGAGCTGTGGCTTCACGCTGATGGCGGTTTCGCAGCAATTGTTGCTCGTCTTCCTCGCGATCGAACTCGCCAGTCTGTCGCTCTACATCCTCGCGGGCTTCGATAAAACGCGTCCCGCATCCGCCGAAGCCGGTCTGAAGTATTTCCTCTTTGGCGGCATGTCCGCGGCGTTTCTGCTGTTCGGCTTCAGCCTGCTTCACGGACTCACGGGCTCGATCGAACTGCCGGCGATCGCCCGCGCTCTGCACTCCAGCGACGCAAGCAGCCCGCTGTTGCTCGTCGCGCTCGCGATGATCGTCGTCGCCTTCGGCTTCAAAGCCGCCGCCGCCCCGTTCCATCTTTGGGCTCCGGACGTTTACGAAGGCGCGCCGCCCGCGTCCGCGGCGCTCATCGCGTCCGCCTCGAAGCTCGCCGGCGTCGTCGTGTTCGCGCGGCTGCTCTGGCCGGGGCTCGCCGGTGCTTCGGGAGATTTCTTCGCTCTCTTCTCCCAACCGGGCTGGCTGACCGTTGTGGGCCTCGCGGCGGGCGCGTCGCTGTTGCTCGGCAATCTCGTCGCGCTCGCGCAGACCAACGTCCGCCGCCTGCTCGCGTATTCGGCGATTGGACACGCGGGCGTGATGCTGCTCGGCGTGATGATCGCCGGCCGCGCCGGCGTCGGCATCGGGCCGTTGTTCTACTACGCGACAACCTACGGCCTCGCCACGGTCGGTGCCTTTGGCGTGATCGCAGTCGTGGAGTCGAACGGCGGCCGCTGCCAAAAGATCACCGACCTCGCCGGATTGTATCGCCGCTCTCCGCTGCTCGCGCTGTGCCTGCTGGTGTTTTTCCTCTCGCTCGCCGGCGTGCCGCCGCTGGCGGGTTTCTTCGGAAAGTTCGTGGTGTTCGCCGGCGCCTTGCAGGCCGGCGGTATTTCGTCGGCGGCCGGCCTGCTCGCGGTCGCGGCGATCCTGCTGAGTGCGGTCGCGCTGTATTATTACTTGGTGGTGTTGAAACAGGCGATCGTGGTTCCTCCCGCGCCCGGTCGCGCGAACCGCATCGCGGTGCCGGCCGGTGCGGCGTTCACGCTGGTCGTGACCGCGCTGCTGCTCGTGCTGCTGGGCCTTTTCCCCTCGATCGTGCTGAACGTGTTCAGCCGCTGAAAAATACGTCAATTCCGAGGGTCGGAAAGAATCCGACTCGTCTCGCCCCTGCGCTTTTCCCAACGTCCCGCCCATGCTGCTGCTGGCCGCCGCTGACGCATCCAAGTCTGCTCTCGATCGCCTGAAAGAGGTTCCGCCCGCCTTCTGGCTGAAGGTCGGCATCGCCATCGCCGCCGTGATTGTGGTGGTGCTCGTCCTGCGGAAACTCGCACAGGTCAACAAGGTCGTGCTCGCCGTCGTGGTCCTCATCGTCGCCAGCGCGATCGGCTTCAACTGGATCTACGAGCGCAACGAGCCTTCCTGGGCCACGCCTGTCGTCGAGAAGCTCGCCCAGATCTTCCCCAGCAAGGGCTCCTACAACTCGAAACAGGCCCGGTAGCCTGCGGCCCGACCTCCACGGCTCGCGCGCAACGACGAGCGTGGAAATTATGACCGAGAGGCGAAATCGAGGTGGTTTTTAACCCGTTCGCGGCGTAGTTACGTCATTCCTTCGTTTATGCCCAAATCTCATTCTGACATCGGCCTCATCGGTCTCGCGGTGATGGGCCAGAATCTCGCGCTTAATATCGCCGACCACGGCTTCCAGATTTCGGTCTACAACCGCACGACGGAGAAGACCGAAAAATTCGTCGCCGAGAATCCCAACACGCCGGGTGGTCTCGTCGGCACAAAGACGTTGGAGGAGTTTGTCCAGTCGCTCGCGAAGCCCCGCAAGATCGTGATCCTCGTGCAGGCGGGCAAGGGCACCGACGCCGTGATCGACAGCCTCGTGCCCCTGCTGGAGAAGGACGACATCGTGATCGACGGCGGCAACGCGCTCTGGACCGACACGATCCGCCGCGAAAAGGCCCTCAAAGAAAAAGGCCTCCGCTTCATCGGCTCGGGTGTTTCCGGCGGTGAAGAAGGCGCGCGCTTCGGTCCGTCGCTCATGCCCGGTGGCGACAAGGCCGCCTTCAAGGAACTCGAACCCATTTGGAAAGCGATCGCCGCCAAGGTCGACAAGAAGACCGGCAAACCGATCCTCGGCGCGGCACCCGGCAAGCCCGTGAAGGGCGGCGTGCCCTGCACCGCCTACATCGGCGAAAACGGCGCGGGCCACTACGTGAAGATGGTCCACAACGGCATCGAATATGGCGACATGCAGATGATCTGCGAAGCCTATGCGCTCATGAAGAACCTGCTCGGCCTCAAGCCCGCCGAGATGGGCGAGATCTTCGCCGCGTGGAACAAGGGCCCGCTCGACAGCTTCCTCATCGAAATCACCGCCGACATCCTCAAGCAGAAGGACCCGGCCTCGAAGAAGCCTTTCGTCGACGTCGTGCTCGATACCGCCGGCCAGAAGGGCACGGGCAAATGGACCTCGGTCAACGCCCTCGACATGGGCGTGCCGGCCCCGACGATCGCCGAGTCCGTGTTCGCGCGCTGCCTCTCCGCCATCAAGGAGGAACGCGTCGCCGCCTCGAAGGTGCTCAAGGGCCCGAAGGTCGCAAAGGTTTCCCCGGCCAAGAAGAAGGCGCTCATCGAGGCCATCCGCGACGCCCTCTACTGCTCGAAGATCTGCTCCTACGCGCAGGGCTTCCAGCTCATGCGCGCCGCGCAGAAGGAATACGGCTGGAAACTCAACTTCGGCCAGATCGCCCAGATCTGGCGCGGAGGTTGCATCATCCGCGCGGCTTTCCTCCAGAAGATCACCGAGGCCTACGCGAAGAACCCGAAGCTCGCGAACCTGCTGCTCGATCCGTATTTCAACAAGACGATCCAGAAGGCTCAGGCCAACTGGCGCAAGGTGGTCAGCCTGGCGGTCGAAAACGGCATCAGCGTGCCGACGTTCGCGTCCGCCCTCGCCTACTACGACGGCTATCGCGCCGACCGCCTGCCGGCCAACCTGCTCCAAGCGCAGCGCGACTACTTCGGCGCGCACACCTACGAGCGCGTCGACCAGCCGCGCGGCAAGTTCTTCCACGTCGACTGGCCCGAACCGACCCGCCCGCAGCTCGCCGTCTAAGCGAGACGTCGCGTCCTCGTTCTCCAACAAGCCGCGCCCTCACCGGGCGCGGCTTTTTTAGAGCGTTTCAAATAAAACTATAGCCGAAACGAAGAGATTGTGATAGGCTTGGGGGATGAGAAAGACGCTGTCGGTGGACCTGCGGGAGAGA
>JGI12383J13903_1001395_pt1 | contig 10952 bp, 8 predicted proteins | sample Passage237B_FD_13903 | JGI IMG/M metagenome (IMG submission 13903)
TGCGCATCATGGCGCGCATCGGCAAAAAGGTCTTCGACCTCATTGACGAGGATTTCAAACGCGTCGTGCCCTGCGTGCATTCCGTCGGTATGCCGCTCGCGCCCGGTCAGGCCGATGTGTCTTGGCCGTGCAACAAGGAAAAATACATCGTGCATTTTCCCGAGACGCGCGAGATCTGGAGCTTTGGTTCCGGTTACGGTGGCAACGCGTTGCTCGGCAAAAAATGCTTCGCACTCCGCATCGCGTCGGCCATGGCGCGCGACGAAGGCTGGATGGCCGAGCACATGCTGATCCTCGGCGTGCAGGATCCGGAAGGACACAAGCACTATGTCGCGGCGGCGTTCCCGAGCGCCTGCGGCAAAACCAACTTCGCGATGCTCATCCCGCCGGCGTCGTTCCGCCGTAAAGGTTGGAAAGTCACCACCGTCGGCGACGATATTGCGTGGATTAAACCCGACGCCAACGGTCGCCTGCGCGCGATCAATCCCGAGGCGGGTTTCTTCGGCGTCGCGCCCGGCACGGGACATCACACCAATCCGAACGCCATGAAGGCGCTGTCGAAGAACACCATCTTCACCAACGTCGCGCTGACTGACGACGGCGGTGTGTGGTGGGAAGGCATGACCGAAACGCCGCCGAAGCACGCCATCGATTGGCAGGGGCGCGATTGGACGCCGGCGATCGCGAAGAAAACCGGCGCCAAGGCCGCGCATCCGAACGCGCGTTTCACCGCGCCCGCGCACCAATGCCCCACGATGGACGAGAATTGGGAAAACCCCGAAGGCGTGCCGATTCACGCCATCATTTTCGGCGGTCGCCGCGCGACGACCATGCCGCTGGTTTACCAAGCCTTCAACTGGTCGAGCGGTGTTTACATTGGCGCGACCATGGGTTCGGAAATGACCGCGGCCGCCGCCGGCACGATTGGCAAAGTCCGCCGCGATCCGATGGCGATGTTGCCGTTCTGCGGTTATCACATGGGCGATTATTTCCGCCACTGGATCAACATGCAGAAAGGATTGAGCGAGACGCCGCGCATTTTCCACGTGAACTGGTTCCGCAAGGACAAGGACGGGAAATTTATGTGGCCCGGCTTCTCCGAAAACATGCGCGTGCTCAAATGGATCTTCGACCGCATTCGTGGCGGTGGTCGTGCGAGCGAAACGCCGATCGGTTGGGTGCCGCGCTACAAGGATATCGATTGGTCCGGCATGAAGTTCCCGCGCGAGAAGTTCGAGGAATTGCAGGCCTTCGATCGCGCCGGCTGGCGCGCTGAGATTCTTGGCCACGAAGAATTGTTCTTCGATCTTCACGACCGACTGCCGAAGGAAATGATCTACGAGCGCGAGCTACTGATCTGCCGGATGTAGTCGCGATGCGCGCGAGTCGTTGGTTGCTCCTGTTTCTTGTCGGACTCGCCGTCGCGCGCGGCGAGGTGCCGGCGTTGCTGGATGCGGCGCTGCAGAAATTGCAGGCCGACGAAAATCGTTGGGCTTACACGCAGACGACGCAGGTTTATGATCGAGAAGGAAAACCCGACGGCGGCGTGACGGTGGAGCGGTTCGATCCTTCGCTGCCTTACGATCAGCAATGGACGCTGTTGCAGGAGGATGGTCGCGAACCGACGGCGCGGGAACTGCGCGCCTGGCGCAAGCGCAAGGATAAGGAAATGAAACGCCGCGACGAAAAGAGCCTCGGCGAGGTCATGGATTTGGAACGGGCGAGGGAAGTGGAGCGATACGACGGACAAGTGATCTTCGAAGTGCCATTGCAACCCGGCGCGAGCAATCGGCTGCCGGCGGAGAAGTTCACCGTGTTGATGGCGGTGGATGAAGCCAACGGCACGTTGCGCGAATTCATGCTGAAGACCGTGGATTCGTTTCGCGCGCTGGGTGTGGCGAAAGTGGATCGCATTGAGATCAAGGCTGACTTCGCCACCGTCGATCCGGCTTACGCGCCGCAACCTCGTCGCATCGTGGCGAGCGCCGCGGGCAAGTTGCTCTTCTTTCGCGTGGGTGCCTCGGCGGAAATGACGTGGAGCGATTTCAAGCGCGTGAAACCTTACGACGAACGGTTCGACGTGCAGATCGGCGAACTGAAGGTGTTCGGTTTTTGAATGAAACTCATCGCTTTGATTGGTGATGACTTGCGGCTTTGCCCGCCAACCCCTAGCACCCCGTTGTGAAAGGCTGGATCGCGGACATGGCTTTGAGCGTCTGGGCGCTGTTCTATTGGAACACGCGCAAGACGATCTTTCGCATGCGCGGGCGTCGCGGTCTGGCGCCGTGCCAGCATCCCAGCGATTCCGGTGTGGCGATGAAAACGGCGTGCGATGCCTGCTCCAGCTGGCACAAGCGCGAGCGTTTCCGTCGCGTGTGTCCGTTGCTCAAGCAGAACGATCAAGGCGCTTGGATGTGCAGCGTTGATCGGCAGGATGTGCGACCGTTTTGGGGCCGCGTATTCGCTTACTTTGGCGGCACGGCGTTGGGCACAGTGCTGCTGTTGGCGATTCTGGTTTACAGCAGCATGCGCATCATCGGCTACCAAGTCACTTGGCGTCAGGTGCTCTGGCCGCGCGCTTGGTCGGAACTGCGCGCGGTGCGGGCGGATTTGTTCATCAAGCAGGCGCGGGAAAAATATACCGCAGGCGAAGTGCGCGAGGCGATTCACGCGCTCACCGTCGCGCATCAACTCAACCCGGCGCATTATCAAGTTGGGATGCTGTTGGCGCAGTTTTATCAGGCAGGCAATCCACAGCAGTCGGATCGCTTGTATTTCCAAATGATGCAGCAGCATCCTGAGCGCCGCCGCGAAATCACGCGCGCGTGGTTCCAAGGCTTGCTCGCTCGCGGACGGCTGGATGCGTTGGCTGATCTGGCGAAGAGTCAGCTCGCGTTGGAGCCGCGCCAAGCGGCGGTCTGGACTTATGCGCTGTTGTTTGCGGCGAAACACCGACCAGACGATGTGGATCTGAGCGAAGTGGTGAACCACACAGAGGTTCCCGTGGAAGTGCGCGCGGTGATCAATATGGCGGCGCAAGTGCGGGAGATGCCGCCTGATCAAGCGCGCGAACTGGTGCTCCAAGCACCGGTTGTGGCGGGCTTCCCGTTTGATCGTGTTTATCGCGCCGAGACGTTGACTCGTTTGGGTTATCCGCAGGACGCGTTGCGCGTTGTTGCGGGTGCGCAGAGCGAACTGGCCGGTCGCGACATCGCGCGGCTCGCGTTGGAGGCCTATGCCAAGATGGGCAACCGCGAGCGGCTCAAGGCTGAGTTTGGTTCGTTGCTCGCGCCCGGCCGTCAAGTGAGTCCGGCGGAATGCACGCTGCTGGCGGTGCATCTGGTCGAGTATCCCGATGCCGAGTTGGCGCAGCTTCTCGTCAACGCGCTCGGTCGGCTGCCTACGAATCAAACGGACGCGTGGCTGGAAGCCGCCGTGGCGGTGTTTTGTGCGGCGGGCGTCGTGGGAGATGACGCTGCGATGGAAGTGGTGAAACAAATCATCCGCGACACTTACGCTATCAGCCTAACGAGCTTGGACGGACTGCAGCTTTACTTCATACGCAAATCGGCGATTACGCGCATCGAAGTTATTTTACCGACGGTGAATCCGCTGTCGGTGGAGCTCAACTACGCCTTGTTGGACCGGTATCTAAACTGAAGTTTACGACACCGGCGGATCGCTGAGTCGCCAGAAGGCTGCTGCAATCATCAGGGCGATCATCGCCATCGCGCAGGCCAGCCGCGCGGCGGTCGAAAGAAAAAATCCCGCCGTGGCGCCGACGCCGGCCTTGAGTGACTCGCGATCACTTTTTTTCGCGCCGTATTTTTCCGCCACAACTGCGCCGAGAAATGTGCCGAGCAAGAGTGCGGGCAGGGAAAAGAACATGCCTACGAGTGCACCGCCGGTGGCGCCGGTCATGCCCCATTTGCCGCCGCCGAAGAGCCTGGCGCCAATCATCACACCGAGAAAATCCGCGACGATGGAAACAAACCACAACGCCGCGATCCATCCGATGAGCGCCCAAGACATGGAGTCGGGCAGCAGCAGTTTGTGGAGCACTGCTGCGATCAGGATAAGCGTAGTGCCCGGCAGCATCGGCACGATGCAACCAATCAAGCCGACCAGCAGCAGCGAGGCGGTGAGGCTCCAGACGAGATATTCCACGCTTTCAAGACACGGACCGAATCAGTCCGGTTGCAAAAACATTCAATTCTCCTCGGGCGGCGTGAAGCCGCGGCGCATGACGTTTTCGGCGATGGCGCGGGGGAAGAGGAAGTTTTGCAGATACTCTTTGCCGCCGGCTTTCGTGCCGCCGCCGGACATCTTGAAGCCGCCGAACGGATGGCGTTCCACGATCGCGCCGGTGATGCCGCGGTTGAGGTAGAGATTGCCGACGAGGAGTTCGTTTTGCGCGCGCTCGAGTGCCTTCGGGCTGCGCGAGAAGAGTCCGCCGGTGAGCGCGTATTCGACGCCGTTCACGAGCGCGAAGGCTTCGTCGAGGTTCTTCGCTCGGAGGATCGCGACGACAGGGCCGAAGATTTCTTCGCGTGCGATGACGTGCTCGGGCTTCACGTGCGTGAAGATCGTCGGCGGCACGAAGTAGCCTTCGGCGGGGGCGGTGCCTTGCCACGCGAGCTTGGCTTCCTTTTTGCCCTGCTCGATGAGGCCGAGGATCTTTTTCTGCGCGTCGGCGTCGATGACGGGACCGAGAATCGTGCCGGGTAGGGTCGGGTCGCCGATCGGATAAGCGGCCGCAGCGGCGACGAAGCGTTCGACGAAGTGATCGTAAACTTCGTCGAGCACGATGAGGCGCGAGAGCGCGGAGCATTTTTGTCCGCTGAAACCGAAGGCGCTGTAGAGCGCGGCCGGGATCGCTTCGTCGAGGTCGGCGTCGTTATCGATGATGAGCGCATTTTTGCCGCCCATTTCGCAGACGACCTTTTTGAGGTTCTGCTGGCCGGGGAGCGTTTTGCCGGCGGCTTCCCAAATGTGGAGACCGACGGCGCGCGAACCGGTGAAGGCGATGAAGTCGACGTCCTCGTGCGCGACGAGGTGTGCGCCGATGTCTTCGCCGAAGCCGGGGAGAAAATTCACGACGCCGGCGGGCAGGCCGGCTTCGGTGAGGATTTCCATGAGGGTCGCGCCGATGACGGACGTCTGCTCGGCGGGTTTCATGATGACGGTGTTGCCGGCGACGACCGGTGCGACGAGGAGGCCAGTGAGGATCGCGAGCGGGAAATTCCACGGCGCGATCGCGACGCCGACGCCGCGCGGCGTCCAGAGTTGCACGCAGCGTTCGCCAGGGACGGGTTGCGTGACTTGCGGCTTCGCGAGTTTGCGCATCTCGACGGCGTAGAAGCGGCAGAAGTCGATCGCTTCGGAAATGTCGGCGTCGGCTTCGACCCACGGCTTGCCCGCTTCGAGGATGAGCAGCGAGTTCAGATCCATGCGGCGCGACTCCATCAAATCGGCGGCGCGTTCCAGGACGCGCGCGCGATCTTCGACCGGCGTCGCACGCCATTTCGGGAAGACGGCTTTCGCGGCGGCGATGGCGGCATCGGCATCGGCGATCGTGGCGCGTGCCCAGTGGCCGATGATTTGTGACGGCTTCGCGGGATTGACGGAGGCGACATAGTCGCGGTCGGCGATTTTGCGTCCGTTGATCACGAGCGGACATTTCTGGCCGAGTCTCGTGGAAAAGCTTTTCAGCGCGGCGCGTTGTTTGTCGCGGTTCGCCGCGATGGCGTAATCGGTGTTGGCGGCGTTGACGAAGGCGCCCGGCGCGTGCGGTTTGCGCGCCATGGGTTCCGTGGCACGCGGGATCGCGTCGACGGGATTGCCGAGCAGTTGGTCCTTCGTGGCTTCGCCCATGTTTTTGATGCGGAGGAAGCCTTCGTTGGACGTGTTTTCGAGGAGGCGGCGAACAAGATACGCCATGCCCGGCAGCAGTTCGCCGATGGCGCAGTATTCGCGGACGCGATGGCCCATTTGCATGAGCGCGGCCTTGAGTTCGTCGGCCATGCCGTAGAGCGCTTGGAATTCGTAATGCTTCGGATCGACGCCGAGGCGCTCGGCTTGCGCGATGGCGTGGGCGCAGGAGCGGACGTTGTGCGAGGCGAAGTTGGGCGTGATGAGGTCGGCGTTCTCGAGCAGGAGAACGGTCATCTTTTCGTAGTTCGCGTCGGACTCGGGCTTCTTTTGCCAAACCGGAATCGGCCAATCGCGCTGCTGGGCGAGGATGGTTTCGTAGTCCCAATACGCGCCCTTCACGAGGCGGACGGCGAGCGGGCGATTGTTGCGGCGAGCCCAAGCGATGAGGTCGCGGAGGTCCTGTTCGCAATCGCGCAGGTAGGCTTGGATCGCGATGCCGATATGCGGCGCGGTGCGGAATTCGTCTTCTTCGAAGATCGATTTGAAGAGCTGCAGCGTGAGGTCCTTCAGCTTGTAGCTCTCCATGTCGAAATTGATCAACGCGCCGACTTCGGTTGCGCGGCGCAGGATCGGGCGCAGGCGTTGCTTGAGCGCGTTGATGGAATTTTCCGGATCGGCCGGATGAACCTCCGGCGTGAGCGCGGAAATTTTGACGGAGAGGTTGAGACGCGGGAGGACTTTGCCACCGGGACCGAGGTCGGAGAACGCTGGCGTGGTTTCCTTCGCGAAGAATTTCGAAACGGAGTCGAGGACCTCGAGGTTTCGCTTCAGGAAGATGTCGGCTTCCCCTTCGTGCACGACGGCTTCGCCGAGCAGGTCGATCGTCGTGGCGAGGCCGAGTTTGGCGTTCTTTTTGATCTGCTTGATCAGATCTTCGCCGTCTTTGCCCGCGACGAATTGGCCGGCCATGTCGACGATCTGCGCTTTGACTGGCGTGGCGACGAGCGCGGGGGCGAACGACGAGGCGGCGAGGCCGGCTTTGAGCGCGGGGTTCAGTTCGACGGCTTTGTCCCCGAGGTATTCCTGAAGGTGGCGGACGATTTCGCCGGACGAGTTGAGTGACGGCAGCACGTCGACGAAGCGGAAGAGCTGCGTCTTGAAGACGGGGTCCTTCATCGACCACTCCATGAGGCGCGCGTAGGCGCCTTTCTTGGAGAACAGCGCGGGCGGCGGCTGTTGGTCCATCAAGGCGAAGAGTTGTTCGCCTTTGGCGCGCACGACGGACTCGATTTGGGGATCAGGGGTAAGAAATGAGGCCATGGCTTATGACAATTTATGACACAATTCCGAATGGGGGTGTCTTTGGCAAGGGGCGCGATTTAGGCCGTTTGGCTTAAATTCCCGGTTATAAGTGTAAGTAACCGTAATTTCGCGGGTTCTGAGACTTGGCCGGGAGCAAAAAGCCTGCTACGCACTTTTCTGCGACTTTGGTGAAGACCGCCGTGTTCTGTGCATGAACGATGAAACTCCAGTGCAAACGAATGGGATGATCACCCCGATCGACTTCGCCACCTTTATGCGCAATTATCAGGATATGGTCTTCTCCACGGCGGTGCGCCTCGTAGGCAACGAGGCGCAGGCGGAGGACATCTCCCAAGAGGTCTTTCTCAAGGCGTATGAACACTTCGACAACCTGCAGAGCAGCCCGACTGCGGGTGGCTGGCTCAAGACCGTCACGACGAACCTGTCGCTCAATCACCTGACGCGTTACCGGAATCGCTGGCGCTTCTTTTCCGAGTTCAAACGTCAGGACAACTCCGGCGCGGAAGACGACGCCGAGATCGAGTTTGCTGCGCCTGATAACTTTTTCGGCGGACTCGATTCCGACGAACGCAAAGCGTGGCTGGACAGCGCGCTCGAACAACTGCCCGAGCACCAACGCGTGCCGCTCGTGCTCTTTCATTTTGAAGATATGCCTTACGAAGAGATCGCCAAAAAACTGCGTGTCTCACTGAGCAAGGTTAAGACCGACATTCTCCGCGCCCGCGCCGCGCTCGCCCAAGTGCTGATGCGCAGTGGTGCCACCCACGAAAAATTTAACGCCTGATCGCCATGTCACAGCCCAATCCCGAAGAACTTGAAAAACTGATCCACCACACGCTGCGTTCGCTGCCTAATCGGCGCGCGCCGCGTTCGCTGGAGCAGCGCGTGATGGCGGCCATCGTGGCCCAGCAATCGTTGCCGTGGTGGCGTCAGTCCTTTGCGCACTGGCCGCAAGCGGCCAAGGCCGCGTTCCTACTGCTCAGCGGCGCTTTTGCGGCACTGCTCGTCACGATTGTTTTCCGCGCTGGTGCTGATGTCGGCACGGCGTCTCCTTTGACGAGCGCATTGAGCACACTGGCTCATGCCAAAATGGTCCTCGGCAACATCAGTGACATCGGCGCGGCGGTTCTGCGCAGCATTCCTCCGCTCTGGCTCTATGGCGGCGCAGCGTTCGTGGTCGTGATGTATACGACCCTGATCGGCCTCGGCGCCACGGCCTACCGCACCCTTTTTAACCACCGTTAACCCCACTTATTCCCATGACTATGCGATCCAAAAACCTGTTCGTCAGCGCGCTCATCGCGTTGTGCCTCACCCTGACGCTGGCGGTCATGGCCCGCGCGCAGGATCCCGCGCCGGAAATTACCGAGACTCCGGATGTGCCGGCTGACGTTGCCGAAACTCCTACGGCTACGACGGAGGAAGTGGAAGAGGCTGCCGTGGCGGATGATGATGTAGCGGATGAACAGGCATTGCGCCGACTCGACGCGGCAACTGACGCCGATGAGAGCGAGAAGAACAGAGTGCGCGCGTCGGTGTCCATTACAGTTGGGGATAAGGATGAAGATGCCGAAGAAGACGATTCGGCGACCACCATCACTGTTAATCAACGTCTCGGTGCGGGCGATGAAATGCCGTTGGGCAATCACACGGTTCCGGTGGGGACTACGGTGCCGGAATTGGTTTCTGTGATGGGCGATTCCACGCTCCACGGCGAATCGCTCGGTGAAGTGGTTTCGGTTTTGGGCAACTCCACGGTGACGGGCCGCTCCGGGGGGCAGGTGGTTTCCATTTTGGGCAACACCACGATCCACGGGGAAGTTGACGGCGAAGCCATTGCCATCATGGGCAATGTTATTCTCGGTCCGACGGCGGTGGTTCATGGCGATGTGGTTACCATCGGCGGAGCTTTGCAGCGCGAAGAAGGCGCAGTGGTTCACGGCAACGTGCAGGAGCTCAACCTGTTTCGCGGCGCCAACATGGATTGGTTGAAGACATGGATTTATCGCTGCGCGGTTTGGGGACGCCCCTTGGCCTTTGATTCGGGTCTTACGTGGGCATGGACCATCGCCATCGGTGTGTTCGCCATGTATGTGTTTCTCGCGCTGCTGTTCCCGCGGGCATTTGAAAAATGCGCGGAGACCTTTGAGCAACGTCCGGGCTACTCTTTGTTGGCGATGCTGCTGAGCATTCTGCTCACGCCGGTGCTGATCGTGCTGCTGGCGATTACAGGCATCGGTGTCTTTCTGATTCCGTTCGTCGTGGCGGCGATTTTCTTCGGCACGATCTTCGGCAAGGCCGTGGTGCATGCATGGCTGGGCCGCCGTATCACGCGCTACTTCGGTGGCGGTTTTATGAATCACGTGGCCATGTCCACGGTGGTTGGTAGCGCGATCATCCTGCTGCTCTATACGGTGCCATTCCTCGGATTCTTCCTGTGGAAGGTGTTTGGCATGCTCGGTCTGGGTATCGTGATCTACACGTTGATCCTCACCTCGCGCAAAGAAGCTGCCGACGCGGCGACGGCTCCCGTGACGCCGCCGCCGTTGGCCGCCGCGCCACTGGCTCCGGGTATGACGCCTGCTTTGTCCCTGCCGCGCGCGGGCTTCTGGGCACGATTGATCGCCACCGCGCTGGATGTGATCATTGTGGGGCTCGTCGGTGCTTTGACTCACTCGGCATCGTATTTCCTCCTCTGGTTCGCGGTTTATCATGTGGTGTTCTGGGCTCTCCGTGGCACGACGATCGGTGGTATTGTCTGCGGTCTCAAAGTCGTGCGCTTGGATGATCGTCCCGTGGATTGGCTCGTCGCCGTGGTGCGCTGCCTCGGTGCATTTCTCTCCTTCGTGGTGTTGGGCCTCGGCTTTATCTGGGTGGCCTTCGACAAGGAAAAGCAGAGCTGGCATGATCGAATTGCCGGCACGGTAATCGTGCGCACGCCCAAGGGGACTTCATTGGTCTGATCGTCATGAGTATCCTGATCGCATTTCTCCTCTGGTGCATCGTGCTGATGCTGTGCTGGCCGTTGGCCTTACTCGCGTTGGTGCTGCTGCCGATGTTGTGGCTGATCGCGTTGCCGTTTCGACTGGCAGGAATGGTCTTCTCGGCGGCGTTTGCGTTGATCCGCGCTTTGCTTTTCCTGCCGGCTCGGCTCTTGGGCGGTCGCCCGGCGTGAATTGGTTTTAGGAAGTGACAGCGGCGCGTCGGCCGCAATGATTCCGACCATGGCAAAACCATTGGTTGGAATCATCATGGGCAGCACGTCGGATTGGGAAACCATGAAGCACGCGGCGGCCACGCTCGATCAACTCGGCGTGCCGTATGAAAAGCGCGTCGTGAGCGCGCATCGCACCCCTAAGCTGCTCGTTTCCTATGCAACCAACGCGGCCAAACGCGGGCTCAAGGTGATCATCGCCGGCGCCGGCGGCGCGGCGCATTTGCCGGGCATGACCGCTTCGATGACGACTTTGCCCGTGTTGGGCGTGCCGGTGGAATCGGCGGCGCTGAAGGGCATGGATTCGCTACTCTCCATCGTGCAGATGCCCGGCGGCGTGCCGGTGGCCACGTTTGCGATTGGGAAAGCGGGCGCGATCAATGCAGGGCATTTTGCCGCGCAGATTCTCGCGGCCGACAATCGCGCGATTCAAAAAGCGGTGGAAACACATCGCGCCACGCAGACCGCGACCGTGCTCAAGGCCAAGCTGCCTTGAAGTGATCGAGAGTTTGGCTTGCGGTTCGGCGGGCGTCGCCTGCCA
>JGI12383J13903_1001401_pt1 | contig 10907 bp, 13 predicted proteins | sample Passage237B_FD_13903 | JGI IMG/M metagenome (IMG submission 13903)
GGGGGCGGCAACCAGCCGTGATATTCCGTTATATTGGAGCTACGAACGCACCTCCTGCCGCAACGCCTGCACCAGCTTGGCGGCTTTTACGCAACACCCCGGCACACCCCATGCCGGGGACGAAGATCGGCCGGCGACCCAGCGTTGGCGGTAATGTAACCAACGAAGCATATGGGACTGAATAAATACAGATCACTACACCTATGGATGATCGTCCCAATGCTGTTCATGCAGTTCGGGATCTTCAAGAACTATTGGGGCGATCTTTCTGACAACGCATGGTCCGTGCACATTCATTATTGGACCGGGACAATTTGGTATCTCTATTTGATCATTCAACCCTACTGGGCCACGCACGGTCAATTGGCCAGACACCGCACCAATGGGATCATAGGCATGTTCCTGGCGGGCGGTGTTTGCCTGACGGCCTTGAGCATGTTGCACAGGGACATCGTGACCACAGAAAGAGCCTCTGCCGCTCCCGAACAATTCGGCCCATTCGAACCCTGGTTCTTTTTCGGAGTGGCCGGAATGGAAATTGTCATGATGTCGGCTTTCGGATTCGCCATAGTCAAGAGCATCCTTCACCGAAAAGAGATCGAGGATCATGCCTGGTGGTTGATCTCAAGCGTGTTCCTCATCATGATGCCGGCCCTTGGTCGTGGTGTGCAAAACGTTCACATTGCCCTGCATCGCTCAGACTGGCCGAACCTGGATATCATGCAGCCGATCTACCTGACACAAGTGCTGATCATAGGCATGCTGCTTCTTGGCGCATGGAAATACAGCAAGCTGAAACACCCCGCCACCTTTCTTGCTTTAGCGGTAAACCTTTTCATACTCCTATTGGAACCGATCGGCAGGTCCGAAACCATACAGGTATTCTTAAAAACAGTAATAAAAGGATGATCGTTGGACTGAAGGAACCACCGCCGACACTGTGTACGTGCAATGTGGCCGCGATCTGCCACCAAAGTCCCGGTGGGCGGCACCGCACCACATGCAACCCTGCTGCGTGAGGCCTTTTTCCGGGACGCTACGTAGCTTTTCCACCCGATCCTCCCCCTGATGAAACGCCTCCTCCTCGTCCTCGTCATCCTCACCTGCGCGTTGCCGCTGGTATCGTTCCAGCAGCCCCATGCGGAGGTGCTGTGCCTGCATCCGACCGCTGAGACCGTGTACATCACCAAGACCGGTGAGAAGTACCACCGCGGCACGTGCGGCTATTTGAGCAAGAGCAAGATCGCGATCCCCCTGGACGAGGCCAAGGCCTCGGGCTACACGCCGTGCAGCCGGTGCAAACCGCCGCGGTGAGGCCCGGCCCCCACCTTGTTGTATACTACCACCACGGTCCTTGACGAAAAGGCCGTCATGGCGATGGATACCAAGGTGCTGGAGCAGCGTGCACGTTACAAGGTGGGCGACAAGGTGTATGTGAACGGCCTGGAACCGGCCACGGTAACCGCACGGTATTACCGGCGCAGCACGCGCACGATCGTGTACGACATCGTGGGCCGCCACGGCCCCATACCGCGGATCGGCGAAGAGCGGCTGCGGGAGCGCTGGACGGGCATGCCGGGGCTGTAGCCTACAGCCCCCACCCCCTGCCCAACTGCACCAACCCCGTTTTACTGCGCACCCCGAAGCGTGCGAACAGCCGCTTGCGGTGGGTGTGCACGGTGTTCAGGCTGATGCCCATTTCGGCCGCGATCTGCTGGTAGGTGTATGCGTCCGGGTGGCACAGCAGCACCAGGAAACGCCGGTGCACGGCACTGAGCAGGGGCGGCTTGGCGGCTTGGGCACAGGGTGCTGGGCGATCAGCAGCGTTACCAGCTGCTCCATGCTGGCCAGGTTCTGCCGAACCTCCTGCAGGGCCACGTGGAGGGTGGGTGCTTGGTCCATGGCATTGGTTTGCGGCGGGGAGAGCGCGCCATGGGTGGTCTGTCCGTGCATTCCGAAAATAGACCCCATACGGGATGGACCGTTGGAGCACGCCGCCGGTTATTCACAACGCCCGGTGCACGGCAGGCACAAAACGCACCGGCCCCGGCACACCTTGCGGTGGCCGGGGCCGGCGGCATGGGAAAGCGGTGCGGTCCTGTTGCTGATCAGGCGGCCATGCTCTGGGCCACGTCGCTGTTGGGGCTTTCCGCGCGGGCGCCCACGGCGTTCACGCGGAAGCTGTAGAACTGACCGCTCTTCAGGTTGTCCACCCGGTGGCTGATCCGGCTGGTCACACCCACCAGCTCCCACCCCTCCTCAGCGTTGGGGTCGCCGGCGGTCATGAACACCTGGTAGATGTAGCTGCCCGCCACCGCGTTCCACCGCAGATCGATGGTACCGCGATAGCTGCTGATGTAGGCACGCAGGTTCTGCGGCGCCTCCATGTGGGTGATCGGGCTGGGCCGGCGGCGCACCTGGAAACCGGCGCTGAGGATCTTCGACTTGTCGCCGAAGCTCATCACCTGCACCTGTTGCCCCAGCCGGGTAAGCAGCTCGTCCAATTCGGCCTCGCGCACGTTCTTGCGGTCGTACGCGATCTTGCCGCCGTTGAACTGCACCTCGATGATGGACGCCTCCAGATCGTTGCATGCCGCGGTGATCTCCGGCAGCCCGGCCTGTAGCTCGGGGTAGTCCGGATTGTCCGTAAGCATGCTCACGTGGTTGCGCCCTTTGTCCACCTTCTGGGTGGCGGTGAGCCCGCGCAGACCCAGGTTCACCAAGTACTTGCGAATGACACTCATGGTTTTTTGTTTTTTGAGGTTGATGTTTGCGGACCGTGCCGCTTTCCGGGGCCTTGTATGCGGGATCGGCCGCCGGGGTTCATCATTGTTCGTGGGTACACGCATCGCCATTGGCGGTGACCGCCCCCACCCGAAAGCCGCGCGGCACGGGCATTTCCCGGGTATCACCACCGCTCACCACAAATTCTTCGTTCCCTGCCGAAAAAGGGCGCGAATAGGCCGGCATGCGATCGCATGCCGCCAAAAAGCAGCCGCATTCCGGCAGGGATCGATCGCGTTACGCCAACAAGCGATCGCGTTCCGGCACCATGCGATCGATCGATCACAACAGGCGATCGTGTTCCGCTAAAAAGCGATCGCGTTCCGGCAATATGCGATCGATCGCCGGCAGGGTGCGATCGTGGTTCGGCAATAAGCGATGGGGGTCCGCCAAAGTGCGGTCGCTTTGCGGGGAAAGGCGGTGGCGTGGCAAAGGCGACCGTGGCCTTGGGGCGGCCGGGTTCACCGACCAGTTCGAGGATCGGATGGGCATCGGAACAGCAGGTGCGCAGCCGGTACCTCAGCGCCCATCATTTGCGCCCGCCTGCCACCCACCGCCTGGCGGCCTGGGCCCTGCCCGCCTGTGCCTGGCGCCACCTATGGCACCAGCTGTACCAACCCGCCCAGGGGCCACACTTGACCCTGAAAGCCCTGGTGCCCATTACCCCATGCATGCGCCTGGACAATGGCGGCCCGGAACAGATCACCGCCTACCTGCACCCGCCAGCCCGCTACCTCACCGGCCCATGGCACGCCCTGCCCACCGAGCGCGTGCGCGCAGGGTACCAAGGGCTGTGGGTGGAAGTGGTGGTGGAGTGAGGGGGGCTCGATAGGGAATGTCCGTTCGGTGAAGCAGGCCGAACGAGTGCCCAAGCACCCGCGCCTGGGATCACCAACCGGGCGTTCGGTACAAGTATGGGCGGCGCGACCCGCACCCACCCGCCACCGCAACGGACCATGGACCGCCCTGCCAAGGACCACGGGCGGCGCGACATAAAGAGGAATGGGGTAACCACCAAACGAATGCGCCCCACGGAGTACGCAGGGCGCTAGTCATTCGACTTCGGCTTGTAAGCCTTACTGTGGATTGACGCCGAAAGATAATTGTTTTCTACATTGTCCAATCTCCATCGACGAAAAAAATGGACAAGCCTATCCGCACACTTGGTATCGATATCGGCACGGCCAGCTTGGGCTGGGCCATCTGCGAGAAAGCTACGCGCACCAGCGAACCTGAGCTGAAGGAGCACGGCATCATGGTATTCCCCGAGGGGGTGGACAGGGACCAGACCGGTGAGAAGCCAAAGAACCAGCAGCGAAACAAGAGCCGGGCATCACGCAGACGGTATTTCCGCAGGAAACGCCGTAAGCAAATTTTGCTCGAGGTCCTCATCGAGAACGGCATGTGCCCCTTGCCCAAAGAATCCCTAATGGCTTGGGTCAAGGAAGATATCTATCCTACGGACGAGGCCTTCCACGAGTGGTTCAAGATGCAGCCCTATGAGTTGCGCGCCGCTGCATTGGTCCGTCCACTTACCGCGCATGAGCTCGGCCGAGCCCTGTACCATATGGACCAACGTCGTGGCTTCCGGAGCAACCGGAAGGAAGGCGACGGCGAACAGAAGAAGTTCCATTCCGGTGATGCTGGACGCGGCATACGGGGCTATGATGAGACACAGGAGCTCTTGAAAGAACACGGCACCATGGGTGCTGTGGCCGCGCATTTGAGCAAACAGCCCAAGGTGGAGGCCGTGCGTCGGCGCTTCGTAAAGCGGGACGACTACGTGCGTGAATTCGACCTCATCTGGGAGAAGCAACGCGAATTACACGGCAATGATGCCTTGGGTGCGAAACTCACGGAGAAATTGCACGATGAGATCGGCGCCCCCTTCGATGGCATCCTGTTCTTCCAACGCCCATTGCGCTCACAGAAAGGATCGGTGGGCAAGTGCCGCTTCGAGAAGAGCAAGCGGCGTGCCCCTCAAGCATCACTGACCGCTGAAGTGTTCGAGGTGCTTCAGACCGTGAACAACATCAAGGTGGATGGGCAGCCGCTTTCGGATGAACTCCGGCAACGTGTCATCGCCGACCTTTTCCTAAAGAAGGACCGCTTCACTGCGGAAGAACTGAACAAGGCGCTGGCGAAATGGAAAGTCGATGGCCGCAGCAATTATGCGGGCGAGGAAGCCAAGAAAGTGAAGTTCAAGGGCGCGGAAGTGATCAAAGACCTCGCGAAACTCTTCGGTGGTAAGAACTGGGAGCCATTGGCATTGGAGATCTTCAATGCGCCGGATAGCAAGATCTGGCTGGATCGTTGGTCGGCCATCAAGGACGCTGAGCACTTCGGCGAGATCAGCGAGCTACGTGAGAAAGGCAAAGACACAGGTAAGAAGCGTGACCTGAAGCAATACGCCATTGAGAAGTGGGGCTTCGATGAGAAGCAGTTGAAGATGCTGAAGGGCATCGCCTGGCCCCAGGGCTATGCGAGCCTAAGCCACAAGGCCATGAGCAAAATGCTTCCCTGGCTGCGGCAAGGAGTGATCTTCAGCCATGCGGCCTTCCTGGCGAACATCGACGATGCCTTCGGCGAGCGCTGGAAGACAATGGGCGAGCAGCAGCGCACGAAAATCGCAGGTGACGTGCAGGCCATCATCGAGAGCATGCGGGTGGAGAAGGGCCGTACGGAACTATTGAACGGCCTGGTGAAACAATACCGCCGCCATTGGGACGACACCAAGAACCCGCACGGCTTCTGGACCGAGGCACGGCGCAAGGACTTCGACCGCGCTTTCGACAATTGGGCGCAGCGGGAATTGGGCGGGCAGCTTGGTGATGCCGAGCGCGAGGCACTACGCACCGAACTGATCGGGAAGTTCGATACACACGTTGATGAGTTCGGCGTGAAGATGCCCTTCATCAAATTGGAGCGCGCGGACGAACGCATCGCCAACTACTTGACCAAGAAGTGGGACCTCGGCTTCGACGCCATCAGCAAGCTTTACCACCCGGCTGACATTGAGATCTATCCCGAAGCCCGTGGTGAATTGCTGGGCTCCCCCTTCCACCCGGCCTTGAACAACCCGGTGGCCCTACGCGCCCTGCACGCCCTGCGCTTCCTGATCAATGCGCTGTTGAAGAGCGGCGCCATGGACAAGAACACACGCATCCGCATTGAACTGGCCCGCGAACTGAACAGCGCGAACGAGCGCCGCGCCTGGCAATGGTTCCAGAACGACATGTTCGAGCGTCAGCGCAAGGCCGAGGAAGCCTGCAAGCAGTGGTTCGACAAACACATGCCCGGCACGCCCATCACGGATGACGCGATCGAACGTGTGTGGCTGATGCAGGAAGCCGAAGAGGTGCTGGGACAGGCGAAGTGCGTATACACCAACCGGGCGCTGTCCATGGCGGATGTGCTTGGCGGCACCGCCAATACCGACGTGGAGCATACTTGGCCGAAGTGGCGTTCCCTGGACGATAGCAAGGCGAACAAGACGCTGTGCGACCGCGAATACAACCGCCAAGTGAAGGGCGATCGCATACCGTCCGAGTGCGAGAACTGGGAAATACCGAAAGCCTACAAGGGCGGCGAACCTGCCGCCATCCTGCCGAACGTGCAGAAGTTCAAGGAAAAGATGGAGCATTACGAGATGCTCGTGAAGATCCGCAAGCAGGACAGCAAGCAGGCACAGGACCCGAGCGCGAAGAACAACGCCATCGTACAGAAGAACTACTACACCTTCTGGTACCGCTATTGGAAAACGAAGTACGAGCACTTCGCATTGGAGAGCATCCCGCTGGGTTTCACCAACCGGCAGCAGGTGGAGGTGGGAATGATCACACGGTTTGCCCGAGCCTACCTGCGCAGCTACTTCCCTCGGGTGGATTGCGTGAAAGGTGAGCTCGTGAGCTTCATGCGCAAGGAATGGATGGGCCGCAAACAGGAGAAGGACCGTACGAGCCACTTCCACCACCTGGTGGACGCCATCACCCTGGCCGCCACCAATAAGGAGACGACCGACCGGATAGCCCACGAACTACGTCAACAGGAGGAGCGGAACAGCAGCCTCACTCCCACCAAACCCTGGCCCAGCTTTACCGAGGACGTAATACGCCTGAAGGACAAGGTGCTCGTGTACCACTATAGCGTAGACCCGTTGGGCCGCAAGACCAAGTACAGCAAGCTCATCAAGGGCAAGCGCCGACCAGTGACGGGCAGCACGGTGCGTGGGAGCTTGCACAAGGACACCTTCTATGGCCGCATCCTGTGGAAGGACCCGCAAACGGGCACCAAGGTGTTGCGCACGGTGAAGCGCACGCGCATACACGATATGAGCGATGGCGACGTGGAGTACATCGTAAGCCAGCAGTTGCGTGACATCATCTCATCACCCGAATGGGCCGGCATCGAAAAAGTGAAGGCCGCTGGGGGCCTGCCCGTGGCCGTAAAGAACGGTGACCGCACGAACACCCATGTGGTGAAGAAACTGCGCCTGTTCACGCAGCAGTTGAAGCGCGACAAGAACGGCATGCCACTGCCTGAGGAGGACAGCCTGCTGGAGATCAAGCCGCACCGTGATCGCGTGGAAGGCCGCGACCACAAGCACCACCTGCTGGCCGCCAACGACGACAACCACTTCATGGGTGTGTATGTGAACGAGAAGGGGGATCGCTCCTTCCACATCCTCACGCTCTTCGATCTGACCAAGGCGCTGCAGCGCGGTGACCGGCAAGGCTTCCCCTACAACCAATTGCCACCAAGCATCGAACGCGAGGTGCGTGGCAAGAAGGTGAAGTACGAGTTGTGGGGGCGTAACGGCCACCCTATTGTTATCCGCAAGGACCAGATGGTATTGCTCTACAACGAGAGCCCCGAAGAGATCAACTGGAACGACCCGGCTGATGTGTCCGCCCGCTTATACAAGGTGCGCAGCTTCGAGCCGGACGGCCGCTTGGTGTTGGTTCACCACATGGAGGCACAGCCCATAAGCAAGTTGGAGCGCAAAGGAGCCTTCGTTCCCGGCGCTACGGGTGTGCGCCTGCGGCTATCGCTGAACGGGCTGAACGCTCTGTTTGAGGATGTGGACTTCAAATGCCACCCGAATGAGGTCGTGGTGAGGGTGGATGGCCGATTTACCGCAGTGAGTTGAACGGGGAGGCCCTATTTGTACGTGCTTGACCCGTGATGAGCGTGCCTGTGGCAGTTTGGACAAAGGGCAATGGCGTTCTCGACAGTGTCATCTCCGCCGAGCGCAAGCGGTATTCGGTGGTGTACCTCCAAGTAGGGCGCAGCATCCAAGTCCTTCCGAAAAGGCGCTGGTTTGCCGCAGCGTTCGCATTCGCCTTCGGCACGGAACAAGACTTGGGCTATGACATCGGGATTACGTAGGAAGGATGTCGTTCGCGTCACAACACTTCTGGGCTTCCTGGGTGCGGTGGCCAGTCTCTTCAATCGCGTCGCCTCGCTATCATGCCGAGAGCGCTCAACTTCTATACGTAGCACATCGTTCAGTTCATGAATAGCCACGGGGGAGGTTCGCGCTAAAGCCAACTGGCTCACTGGCACCTTGCCCCGGATGTAGTTTGGGCGATCACCTCGGATAGTCGTGTTCAGGTCGGCAAGAATGGTCGCTCTCCGAAAACGCTCCCACACATCATCTGAACCAGCGATCTCTCGGATCCTCTCTTTCGGTGCTCTCAGCCAATAGAGCGCGGGACCTTTGCGAACCGAATTCCTGACAAGCCTCGATTCCACGCCAAGCCGTTGACCCAGGTCTTCATCCACGATCATCTCGAGCGCTCCTTCATAGTAACCCACCAGCCAAATGCCGCCAAAGACTACTCCCAGTCCATTCTTGTCCTTCAGAGGAGGACCGAAGTAGCTCCTATCCGGTACGGTCACATTCGGGAACGCCCGCTCAAAAAGGAAGAGCCGTTCCTGGTGCAATGGTGTATTGATACGCCGTGGTCCGAGCCACTTCGCCACCATAGGTTCCCAAGCGACACTTTGCACGTTCACGGCCACGATTCAACCCAACTGTTCCCTGGCCACGGCCTTCAGCGCTGGCAGATGATTCCGCACCACCTCCCACACGATGCGGTCGTCCACATTGTCGTAGGAATGGATGAGGCGGTTGCGCATGCCTACGATGGCCCGAGCACTTTCCAGAGATAGATCCGGCCGCTCCTTGGCCAGCTTGCTAACGGCCTCGCCGATAATGGCCAGCGAACGCTCCACGGCGCGCTTGGTCTTCACATCCCGCACGTAGGCATTGAGCGAATCGATACCGGCCACGAAGTCCTCGATCTCGGCAATGGCCGTAAGGATGTCAGACCAGTACTTCGCGCTTCGCTCCGTCATAGATCAGCTGCTTGGTGCGCTCCACCTCGGCGCGCAGGTACGGGTTGCGCAGGGAGCTTTCGGTGAGAAGGTCCACCGGGCGTTGGAACAATTGCTCCAAGCCGTTCCATACGTTGATCAGCATACGACCCGCCTCCTCATCGGGGGCATCCACCTCCACGAGCACGTCCACATCGCTTTCCGGGCCAAATCCGCCTCTGATGCTGCTGCCGAACGCGTAAAGCCTGCTTACCCGATTGGCAGCAAGCAATGCACCCAAAGCGGCACGGTCCCGTGCGATCAGATCCTTCAGCATCCGTACAAAGATACGTGCTCGTAATTCACTGGAATGTAGCCAAATAGACCCACGCACTGTAATACTGGCACCTACCTTGCAAAGGGAACCTTATGCAGAAACGCATCCTCTCCGTTGAGCGCCCCTTCCATCTATCGGTGCGCCATGCACAATTGGTACTTCGGGACAAAGAGAAGGAAGAAGAACACCAGCGGCCGCTGGAGGATATCGGCGTGATCGTTCTGGAGAATGAACGTACCACCTTCACCAATGCCATGTTGCAGGCCGCGCTGGAACACAACGTAGCGGTGGTGATCTGCGATACCCAGCACATGCCCAGCGGCCTCTTCATGCCTCTGCGCCACAATACCCTGATGCAGGAGCGACATGAAGCGCAGGTGAGAGCCACGGATGCACTGAAGGCACGCTTATGGCAACGAACGGTCGAGGCCAAGATCGAGAACCAGGCCCTGCTACTTGATGAGCGCGCCAAGGCTGGCGAGCCGCTGCACTTCATGGCCACACAAGTGGAGCGCGGCGATGTGACCAACGTGGAGGCCCGTGCGGCCAAACGGTATTGGGAAATGCTCTTCGTGGTGGAGTTCAGCCGGGAGCGCTACGGCAACTGGCCCAACCCGGCACTGAACTATGGCTATGCCATCCTGCGTGCCGCAACGGCCCGAGCGCTGGTGAGCGCAGGACTACTCCCTTCCCTAGGCATCCATCATCACAATCGCTACAACCCGTATTGCTTGGCTGACGATATCATGGAGCCGTACCGCCCATTCGTGGACGCTGCAGTGTTGGAGATCATGGACATCGGACATGGTGAACTGAACAAAGAGGCCAAGAAGAGCCTGCTGCAAGTGCTGCACAGCGATGTGCGCGGTGGCCAGCGAGCGAACGTGCTAATGGCCGAGCTTGATAAGACGGCCTCAAGTTTGGCCAAGTGCTTCTTAGGCGAGGCCAAGGACATCCACTACCCCAGCCTGTTGTAACAGGCATGAAGAACGGTCGCCATACCACCGAATGCATCAACGGCTACCGCGCTATGTGGCTCTTCGTACTCTTCGACCTTCCAGTACAGACCAAGAAACAACGCAAGGTGGCAGCCCAATTCCGCAAGCGAATGCTCCAAGAAGGCTTCAATATGATGCAATTCTCCGTGTACACCCGCCACTGTCCCAGCAGGGAAAGCCTGGTTGTGCATGTGAAGCGGGTGAAGCGGGCAGTGCCCTCCAAAGGTCAGGTGACCATACTGGCCATTACCGACAAACAGTACGGCCGGATGGTGAACATCCAAGGTGGGACGCATGAAGCCCTTGGGGGCGCCCCGGCCCAGCTTGAGCTTTTCTGATCCTCAGCCCGAGCGGGTCCCGAACTCATCGGGACCCGCTCCTAGGCCATTTCTCCAGCTCTAACCGCCTGATGCTGTAACAGTAGCATCTACTGCGGCTGTCAAAGATCTGTGCTGGTGTCAATCCACAGC
>JGI12383J13903_1001402_pt1 | contig 10906 bp, 9 predicted proteins | sample Passage237B_FD_13903 | JGI IMG/M metagenome (IMG submission 13903)
ATTGCAACTGGGTGCCGGTACTCAGAATGGCGATATCCGGTTGCAGCGTGACCATGAAATCCTTTTCCAGCTGCTCCAGTTCGGCCTTTTGCGCATCGGTCAATGTCCGGACATATGCGTAATAGATATCGGCGGATGATTTCTTTGCCGGCGCTTCGGCAGGGACCTGTGCAGGCGCCTCCTCTGCTGCGGCCGGTACGGAAAAATGCACGGCGCAGGAAAGCAGCGCCGCCGCTGTCACAATCTTCACAACACGCACAGACGAGATCTCCCGCCGGGTTATTCAGCCGCGCCCAAAACGCCTGCCAGCGACTTGCAATCCGTTTTTTCAAAAGCGCCCTGATCGCGCGCCGTCATGGTCACAATGCCGATGAGTTGCACCATCAGTTTTTTCTGGAATAGGTAATATTCATCCAGCACGGATTGATCGACATAGGCGATTTTCTGGCGCAGGCTGCGGTGCGCGGCCCAGAGTTTTTCCTGCTCGGCATTCACGCCGTCGCGCCATGCGGTAAAGGCCTTGGTATAGGCTTCCTGATTGTTTTTGAAATCGTCATCATGCGCCAGGCAATGTTCCAGCTCCCCGCCGCGGGACATGATCTCCATATCCGGCGCCATGGTGGCGGCAAATTCGCGCTCCAGATCAACCAGTTCCTTTTGTTGCGCCGCGGTCAGTTTTTCCGTCGCGGCCTTGTAATTGGCCTGCGCATTCCGCATCTGCTCGTCGGCCTCGATTTGCAGCGCCAGTTCCTGAAACGGGGAACGTGCCGCGGGCTGCTGTTCGCCGCCTGCCGCCTGCTCCGCCCGCGCGGGCGTGCAAAGCATGAAAACCGTCAACAAACAAACACCGGCAGAAACAGTAAAACCGCGCATCATGGGGATCTTCCTTTTGGTCAAATGTGTGTGGTAGAGGGTCAAAAAAAACAGCGGGAGATGGCTGTATCTCCCGCTGCTGTATTGGTACCGAAAAGCCTTTCGTTAAGATCAGGCGGCCTTCTTGTCTTCGCCGTCGTGCGGTTTTTTCTCGACAATCTGGTCGATCAGGCCGAAATCCTTGGCTTCTTCGGGCGACATGAAGCGGTCACGCTCCAGCGCCTGTTCGATTTCGTTGATCTTGCGGCCCGTATGCTTGACGTAGATTTCGTTCAGGCGTTTGCGCAAGGACAAAATCTCGCGCGCCTGAATTTCGATATCCGTCGCCTGCCCCTGCGCGCCGCCGGAGGGCTGATGCACCATGATACGGGAGTTCGGCAGGCTGTAACGCTTGCCGGGCGCCCCTGCTGCCAGCAGCAGCGAGCCCATGGAGCAAGCCTGACCGATGCAAACCGTGGCCACGTCGGGCTTGATATATTGCATGGTGTCGTACATCGCAAGACCGGAGGTCACAACGCCGCCCGGAGAGTTGATGTAGAGATAAATGTCTTTTTTCGGGTTTTCCGCCTCGAGGAACAGCAACTGCGCACATACCAGCGTGGAAACCGCGTCATGCACCTGCCCGGACAGGAAAATAATGCGCTCTTTCAGCAGGCGCGAATAAATGTCAAAGGAACGCTCCCCGCGGGCGGTCTGTTCGATCACCATCGGGACCAGCGTATTCATGTGTTCTGGCATGTGTGTCATTTGGCTCCCCATTGCTTTTTATATGCCTTTTATACTGTCCCCGCCCCGAAAAAGAAAGGGGGTGGTCAGTTTGACTGACCACCCCATCATAGCAAGCCTGAAAGATGAGTCTAAGGCTTTTTTTACATTGCCTGTTTGGGCGCTTTTACTTTGCGCGGCGCACGGGCTTTTTTCGTATCGTCGTTGGAAGCCGTCGCGGCAGCAGCTTGCTGCTTTTTGAGGGCTTTCAGGGACGGCGTCCAGAACTCTTCGAACTGGGCCAGTGCCGTCACCAGCTCCGGACGGATCATGGTGGACTTCATTTCCGCGCCCGCTTTGTTTTTCAGCGTGACATCGGAGTTGAGAGCCATTTTGATCTCGGCTGAGGTTTTCGGCACGAAGGATTTGCGGTAGTCCTTGCGCTCTGCGGGCGAGGAGAAATCTTCGTGCAGGGTTTTCTTGGCCGTGCCGACGATGATGTCGCTGATCACGCCCATTTCTTTTGCCTGTTCAGCCGTCAGCCACGTGTCACGGTTCAGAACCGTGTTCCAGTAGTCGTGGTTCAGACCGGTGTGGCGCACGTAGATGTCCACGAGGTCTTCTTTCAGACGGTTCGTGAAATCCGCACCGATTTCAATGTCGGTCAGCTGCGTGCTCTGGCCGTTGCCGGACAGGGGCTGGTGGATCATGTATTTGGAGTTGCGGGTCATCTTGCGCTCGTCACCGGCGACCAGCAGGATGGAACCCATGGAAGCCTGCATACCCATGCCGATGGTGGTGATCGGCGCTTCGATGGAACGCATGACGTCGTAAATAGCAAGGCCTGCGAGAACGGAACCGCCCGGAGAGTTCACGTACATCGTGATCGGGGATTTCGGATCTTTGCCGCTGAGGTCGGAGTTCATGTACAGCAGGGACGCGCAAACGATGGAAGCCATCGTGTCTTCGACCTGGCCTTCGACCATGACGATGCGGTTTTTGATCAGCAGGGAGTAAAGGTCATAACCACGCTCGCGGCCGTTTTCGATTTCGGTCACGGACGGAATGGTGCGCGGCGCATCGGTGGGGGCAATCAGGCCCGCCTTCTGTGCGGAGGCGACCACTTTTTTCAAAGCGGAAAATTCGTTGTCGGTCAGCGCATCGGTCAGGGAAGAACCGCTTTTGGACGCTGCCTGCATGCGGTTGAAAATGTCGAGCGCTTCGGCGCTGATGTATTGCGGATCAGGAGTTTTGTTAGGATTGTTTTTCATCTTTCAGGTTTCCTTGTCTTGCTTGCCAGTTTTTTTATTTTCAGGCACACACTCTTGATTACGGCACACCGTTCTCAAAATTCTCTGTTTTGGATGGGTTTATTCTAGCCCAACTTTCCAAAACATTGGAAACACTTTTTTCACTTTTTTTTAACTTTTTATTCCTTTTTTACTCCTGATCCGCCCTTTTTTGTAATTTAATTACTTTTTGGAAGTCTTTTTTGTCTTTTTAGAAGGTTCGGCTTCTGCCGCCTTGGTCAGTTCCTCGATGGAAACCTCCTTAGAATCGACTTTCACCTTCTCGAGGATGAAGTTCACCACTTTGTCCTCGTAAACGGGGGCTTTCAGGCTTTCCAGCGCCTGCGGATTCTTTTGATAGAATTCGAAGACCTGTTTTTCCTGACCCGGATAACGGCGGGCCTCGGCGATCACGGCCTGTTGCAGTTCTTGATTGGTGACCTCGATCTTGTTCTCGCGGCCGATTTCCGCCAGCACCAGCCCCAGACGCACGCGGCGCTCGGCAATCTCTTTGTACTCGGCGCGCTCTTCGGGCGTGCCGACATTGTCGTGCGTGTGGTTGGGGTCGCTGTGGTCGTGCGGGCCCTGCACCTGATGCAGGATACCTTCAAATTCCGCCTCGACCATGCCTGCGGGCACGACGAAGGAATGTTTCTCGTCCAGCGCATCCAGCAGGCTGCGTTTCAGCGTCATGCGGGAGATCTGGTCGTATTCGTTCTGGATTTGCGCGAAGATCGCCTCTTTCACTTTATCCAGGCTTTCAAAGCCCAGCTGTTTTGCGAATGCGTCGTTGATCTCCGGCTTCACGGAAGCGCGCAGTTCCTTCACGCTGACTTCGAATACCGCATCAACACCTTGCAGTTTCTCGTGGCCGTAATCCTTGGGGAAGGTCACTTTCACGGTGCGCTTGTCGCCGGCCTTGGCGCCGACCAGCTGGTCTTCAAAGGTGTCGATAAAGCTCTTGGAACCCAGTTCCAGCGGGAAATCCTCGCCTTTCATGCCGGGGAAGGCTTCGCCGTTCACCGTGCCGTCAAAATCGATCACAACGATGTCGCCGTTTTTGGCCGCGCGCGCTTCCTCGACTTTCTCGGAGGTTTTGTTGGAATCCGCGATGCGCTCCAGCGCCTCGTTGATTTCCTTGTCGGCGGGCTTGGCCGTCAGTTTTTCCAGCTTGATGTCATCCAGCGGCGCCAGCTTGATTTCCGGCAGCAGTTCGATGGCCATGGTGTATTCGAGGCCGGAGGTTTCATCGAAAGTCTTCACGTCGATCTGCGGACGCATGGCGGGACGCAGGTTGTTTTCGTTGATCGCTTTCAGCGTGCTGTCGTTGACCGCGCTTTCCAGCACCTCGCCCATCACGGACTTGCCGTATTTGGACTTCAACAGGTTCAGCGGAATTTTGCCCGGACGGAAGCCCGGCATTTTCACCGTTTTGCCCAGCTCCAGCAGGCGCTCGTTAACAATGGCGTCCACCTCTTCGGCCGTCATGGTGACGGTGAATTCGCGTTTCAGCTCTTCCTGTTTGGTCTGTGTGATTTGCATCGTGAAAACTTTCTATGGTTCGTTCGTTTACCGGGGTTTGTGAACGGGCTGCGGGGGCCTTTCCCCCTGCCCGCGTTGTTCTTTTTCCTGTGCCGTTTGTTCGTGGTGCGGGCGGAGGGACTTGAACCCCCACGTCTTGCGACACCAGAACCTAAATCTGGCGCGTCTGCCAATTTCGCCACGCCCGCGAACGCCGGCACAAAATCCGCCCATAAATAAGAAAAATGCGCCCTGCGCGCAAGGGATTTATTTATAAAAACCCCTTAAATAAAAGGCGCAGGACGCAATATTTTGGAAATCAGGCTGTTTTACGGCTTATTTGTAACCGTAGGCGCGTTTGTACTTGGTATCCAGACGTTCAAGCGCGCGGTCAAATTCCTGTTGCTCGCTGATGCGGGTACGTTCGAAACGCGTTTCCGCCTGTACTTTGCAGTAGTTGAAATCCGCCGAGGCTTTGTTCCAGCGGGCGCCGCTTTCCATGCGTTCCCAGATGTTCGTGCCGTTGCGGCGGGCATATTCGCTGGCGCGGGCATTGCTGCTGGCGGCGCGGGCATAGCTGGCATTGCAGCTGGCTACGCTGGACTGGTAGTAGTTATAGGCGCTCTGGATATCCAGATTGGCGGAACGGACCGCCAGTTGTACTTCCTGACGATAATTCGGGTCATTGGCCCAAGGCACGCGGGACGGCGTATAGGTGACGGCATAGCCGCGCGGCATGTTGTAGCTATTGCTATAACCATTGCTATTGCCGAAAATGCCGCCGCTTTGATAAANGCCGGTGGTGACGCAGCCGGACAGGCTCACGCCCGCAACAACAACAAGGGCGGTTTTTCGCAGGTTTTTGAANGCCTTCTGCAATGCGCCTTTTTTGAATTCCATGGTGAATCCCCTCTTTTTCGCAAAAAACTTGAAAACGTTGAAAACCACATTACCTGCGCAAAGTGATTATGTCAACTATTTTTTAACCTTTTCGTAACCATTTACAAAAAACGCCCCCTGCATGGCAAGGGGCGTTTTTTCGGCTACGAAAAAATCTGTCCGGGAATCAGCGGTCGAGGGAGGCCGTCGAAACACGCTGCTTTTGCGGTTGCTCGGGCGGCAGACCGAAATCCTCCCGTTTGGGCAGCGGTTTGCCCTCGCTGGCGGCCTTGATCTGGGCGTCCTGGAATTTGCGCAGCTGCTCCTGCTGGTATTTTTCCTGCGCGGCGCGGATGGCGGCTTGCTGCTCGGCCTCGCTGCGCGGACGGTTGTTTTCCGCTTCCACGCGCTGCGTGGCGGTCGCGACGCGTTGCGCCTGCTGCCGTTGTTGCTGTTCCAGAATTTCCTTGTACGGCGACTGGCGCGCATAGGTGCGGTCCAGCGATTCAACATAGTTGCGCATCGTTTCTTCGCTTCTGAGCACCGCCTGATCGTAATAGTTTTTCGCGCCGTTGACACGCGCCTTGTGCGCGGCCTCGTCTGCGGCCATGCGCTGGCTATGCGCCATAAGCTCGAGCGCGCTGGCGCCTCTCTTACGCAAAGACTGTAGTTGAGACACGTTGTAGCTGCGCGTTCTCGCCATGCTGGCGTTATAGCTGGCAATATTCGATTCCGTGCGCGCTTTCTCCTGCTGCAAACGCAGCATTTCCTTTTCCTTCTGCAGGCGAATCTTTTCAAGATATACGGGGTCGTTCGCCCAGGGCTTTTGCTGTTGCACCCCTTGTTGCGTGGTCACAACGGAGCCGTAGGTGCTATGCGTGTTTTGCGCATTGGCTTCCGTAACCAACCCGCCGGAAAGTGCAGCCATCGCCAGCACCGGCAGCGCAATCTTGCGGAATGCCTTCATGGCCTTGCCGCGCAGAGATTGGAGTTTTTCATCTTTGTCTTTTTTCATACCCTGAGCTCCGTCACTTTTGATCAAAGCGATGTCGGCAAATACCCCCTTGCCCACACCGGAAAGAAGATGTCCTCATTCCTGCGATCTTTAAAACATATGATATCCGCAGCCATCGATGCTGTCAAGAGCGTTTACATAAATTCCAAAGCGCGCTTCGCATAAATATTGTTATATATCAATATCTTGCACAAATTCTGCATTTTCCTGGATAAAATCAAACCGCGCTTCGGGGTTTTTACCCATCAGACGGTCGATCAGCTGGGCGGTCGAGCCCTCGACCTTCTTGCCAAGGCGCTGCGCCTCCTCCGCTTCAGGCAGGACGACGCGCAGCAGGCTGCGCTTGGACATATCCATCGTCGTTTCCCTCAGCTGCGCGGCGGGCATTTCGCCCAAACCTTTAAATCGGCTGATTTCGACCTTCTTGCGGCTCTTGAAGACGGTTTTCAGCAATTCTTCCTTATGGGCGTCGTCACGGGCATAGACGCTCTCCCCGCCCGCGCTCAGGCGGTAAAGCGGCGGCAGCGCCAGATAGAGCGCGCCGTGTTCGATCAGCCCCGGCATTTCCTGATAAAACAGGGTCATGAGCAAGGAGGCGATATGCGCCCCGTCCACGTCGGCATCGGTCATGATGATGACACGCTCGTAGCGCAGCTTGTTAATGTCGAAGTTCTTGCCCGTGCCGCAGCCCAGCGCCTGAATAAGGTCGGAAATTTCCTGGTTCTGGCGAATTTTGTCGGAGGTCGCGCTGGCCACGTTCAAAACCTTGCCGCGCAGGGGCAAAATGGCCTGCGTTTCGCGGTTGCGCGCCTGTTTGGCGGAACCGCCTGCGGAATCCCCCTCAACAATAAAGATTTCAGTCCCTTCGGAGGATTTTTTCGAGCAATCTGCCAACTTGCCGGGCAGGCGCAACTTGCGCGTGGCCGATTTGCGGTTCATTTCCTGCGCGTCTTTGGCGCGGCGGCGCTCTTCGGCGATCTGGATGAGATATTCCAGCAACGCCTTGCTGGCGGCATTGTCGCCCGTCAGCCAGTGTTCGAAATGGTCCTTCACCGCCGTTTCCATCAGACGCGTGACGTGGACGGAGGTCAGTTTATCCTTCGTCTGCCCCTGAAATTGCGGATCGCGGATAAAAACCGACAGCAAAACGGTGGCGGAGCCGAAAATATCGTCCGGCGTCAAAATGCCCGCTTTTTTGTTGTTCGTCATATCCGCATAGCTGCGCAGCCCCTTGGACAGTGCGGCGCGAAGGCCCTGCACGTGCGCGCCGCCCTCCGGCGTCGGAATGGTGTTGCAATAGGAGCTGAGGAACCCGTCCTCCTCTTCCTCCGTCCAGGCGATGGCCACTTCGCAGCGGCCTTCGTTGTCGGGGAAATCCACAGCGCAATAAAACGGCTTGGGCGTGACAAGGCTTTGCTTTTCCGTCAGCGCATAAAGATAATCCAATATCCCGTTGGGGAACTTGATAATATCCTTTTCCGGCGTATCGGATTTTTCCTTCAGCAGCGCAGGATCGCATTCCCACTGGATCTCCACGCCGCGATAAAGATAGGCCTTGGATTTGGCAAGGCGGTAAATCTTGTCGGGGCTGAAATGCATATCCGTGCCGAAAATCTCGGTATCGGGCACGAAGGTCACGGTCGTACCGCGCTCTTTGGTCTCCCCGACTTTCTTCAGCTTGCCCTGCGCGATGCCGCGGCTGTAGCTCTGGCTGTAACGGATTTTGTCGCGGCAGACCTCGACCGTCATTTCGCTCGACAGCGCGTTGACGACGGAGGAACCAACCCCGTGCAAACCGCCCGAGGTGTTGTAAACCTTGCCGCTGAACTTCCCGCCGGAGTGCAGGGTCGTGAAAATCACCTCCAGCGCCGATTTGCCCGGAAACTTCGGGTGGTCGTCCACGGGAATGCCGCGGCCGTTGTCGCTGATGATGACCTTGTTGCCGGGCAGGAGCTTCAGCTCGATGCGGGAGGCATAGCCGGCAACCGCCTCGTCCATGGCGTTATCCAGAATTTCGCTGACCAGATGGTGCATGGCCCGCTCGTCCGTGCCGCCGATATACATGCCGGGGCGCTTGCGGACAGGTTCCAGCCCTTCCAGAACCTCGATATCTGCGGCCGAATAATTGCCTTTGCCGGCGGTTTCAAGATCACCGGCGGATGATGCCTTTGTTTTTTTCACATTGCCTCTCATGATGGCGTTAATCTATGCCATTTCAGGGATCAAAGGCAATATGCCTTGAAAACCGCCAAAAAGCCCCGGATACGGCGGGCGCGCCATGTTTTTCCGAAATGCCTGCGCCAAATATTGTATCCTGCTGCGGGCGGGCTTATATTATAATAAGTGGGATCAAGGGGAAGTCTTTGTATGAACTTTGAAAATCCGGATTACGATAGCGCGCCCGCGCTGCGCACCATCGCCATGCCTGCCGATACGAACGCCAACGGCGATATTTTCGGCGGCTGGCTGCTGTCGCAAATGGATCTGGCGGGCAGCGTCATCGCCCACAAAAAAGCCGGCACGCGCGTGGCGACCATCGCCATCGACGGCATGAGTTTCAAGCAACCCGTTTCCGTCGGCGATGAGGTGAGCTGTTACGCCACGGTCGAAAAAATCGGCCGCACCTCCATTACCATCCATGTCGAAAGCTGGGCGCGCCCGCGCCTTGCCGAAAAAGCGCATAAGGTGACCGAAGGCAAATTCACCTATGTCGCCATCGACGAAAACCGTAAACCCGTCCCCGTATTGCGGGGCCAGCAAAACAGTTAATCCAGCAGGACATTAAAATGAAACGCAGTATTCTGACCTACGGCCTGATTGCCCTTTTCGTGACCGGTTCTGCGGGACTGGCCCACGGGTTTGGCGCCTTCTCCCTGCAAAAGCCCGGCAGCATGGCGACACCCGCCTTTCTGGACGGCATTTTCGGCGGCAAAAAGGATGCCGAACAAAAAAAGCCGGAGCATCCCATCAGCAGCGACGAGGCCTTTAACGACGACAAGCTGATGAAAACCTACGAGATCGTTCCGTACAAAAAAGTCCAGCTGGGCTTTTCCATCCGCATTCCGCTGGACTGGAAGGAAACGGAGGATTACACGCTCCGCAGCGAAAGCGATTTCAACCAAAAGCTGCTGGGAAACATTTCCCGTTTTGACTCGCCGCGCATCAGCACCTATCAGCCGCGCCTGATGGTGCAGGCGCTGGAGATTCCGCATGAAATCTCCGCGCAGCACTGGCTGCGGCACCATATCCTGATCAGCGGCTTTACGCCTGTCGGCGAGGTGACCAGCAAAAACCCGCGCGAGGCGGCAGGCCATTACATTTACCTTGAGAACGGCACCAGCATGTACACCTATGTGCGCGCGCTGATCAACAAGAACACCATTTTGCTGGCCAAGCTGGAAATTCCCAGCGCGCTGAAGGATTACATGGACTATGTGCAGCATAAGGTTATCGACTCCTTCATGCTGACCTATCCGGAAGACGGCCCCATTGAACCCGTCAAAAGTTTTACGATGGTCGATTCCATCAAGCTGAGCTTCCCTTCTTCCTGGCTGGTGTCCGATCCCGACTTCCGCGATATGAACCGCCTGATCGTCAGCCTGAAAAACAAGTCTGAATCCGGCTCCCTGCAAGGCTTTGTGCATATCATCGCCGTACGCCGCAACCGCAATACCACGCTGCGGCAGGAAATCGACAGCCTGAAGCTTTATTTCCTGGACACGATGAAGCTGGAATTCGTCAAGCTGGAAACCAGCGGCAGATCGCCCGCCTACGACCGTTTCATCTTCAACCGCTATGAAACCTATGAAGTGAAGAACAAGCAGCGCGGCGAAGCCAACCAGAAGCTGCATCTGGCCGTACTGGGCGACAAGGAATGGTACATCCTTATGTTCCTGCTCTCCCCGCGCGAGGATGACAACCTCTACAGCTGGGCACGCAACGTCGCCTCCTTCGAAAACATGCTGCAATCGATCAAATAAGATCGCATTGAACGGATAAAAAAACGCCCCTGCCTGTGCAGGGGCGTTTTTTTTGCGGGAAGATCGCCGCCTTAGACCGAATAATACATCGCAAATTCGATCGGATGCGGCATGGTTTCAAAAGCCTTCACTTCCTCGTAACGCAGTTCAAGGTAGCTGTCGATGAAGTCCTTGGTGAAAACGCCGCCTTTCAGCAGGAAGTCGTGATCGTCGCGCAAGGAATCCAGCGCCTCGCGCAGCGAGCCGCAAACCGTCGGCACTTCCGCCAGTTCTTCGGGCGGCAGGTCGTAGAGGTTCTTGTCCATCGCCTCGCCGGGATGGATTTTCTTCTGGATGCCGTCAAGGCCTGCCATCAGCATGGCGGCGAAAGCAAGATAGGCGTTCGCTGCCGGATCGGGGAAGCGGACTTCCACGCGTTTCGCTTTCGGGCTGGCCGCAAAGGGAATGCGGCAAGATGCGGAACGGTTGCGCGCGGAATAGGCCAGCAATACCGGCGCCTCATATCCCGGCAGCAGACGTTTGTAACTGTTGGTGGTGGGGTTGGTCAGCGCGTTCAGCGCCTTGGCGTGACGGATGATCCCGCCGATGTAGTACAGGCAGGTATCGGACAGATCCGCATAACCGGAACCCGCGAAAAGCGGCTT
>JGI12383J13903_1001405_pt1:0-2500 | contig 10870 bp, 9 predicted proteins | sample Passage237B_FD_13903 | JGI IMG/M metagenome (IMG submission 13903)
GGAACTTACCCGACAAGGAATTTCGCTACCTTAGGACCGTTATAGTTACGGCCGCCGTTTACTGGGGCTTCGATTCAATGCTTCACCTTGCGGCTGACATCTCCTCTTAACCTTCCAGCACCGGGCAGGTGTCAGGCCCTATACGTCATCTTTCGATTTTGCAGAGCCATGTGTTTTTGTTAAACAGTCGCCTGAGCCTTTTCATTGAAACCAGCTTGCGCTGGTAGCGCTTATCCCGAAGTTACGCGCTTAATTTGCCTAGTTCCTTAGCCACGGATCACTCGAGCGCCTCAGGATACTCTCCTTGACCACCTGTGTCGGTTTGCGGTACGGGCGGCCTGCATCTGAAGCTTAGAGGGTTTTCTTGGAAGTCTGATTAGGACCATTATCCGCTTGCCCGAGGGCTCGCGGTACTGTCAGGTTTCAGCAGGAACGGCGGATTTGCCTACCATCCCTATACCTACGCCCTTCAACGCACACTACCGTTCGTGCGCAGGTCTTTCACTCCTTCGTCACCCCATCGCAATGCAGGTCGGTGCCGGAATATTGACCGGCTGTCCATCAGCTTCGCCTGTCGGCTACACCTTAGGTCCCGACTAACCCTGATCCGATTAACGTTGATCAGGAAACCTTGGTCTATCGGCGGGCAGGTTTTTCACCTGCCTTATCGTTACTTATGCCTACATTTTCTTTTCCGGACGCTCCAGCATGCCTTACGGCACACCTTCAACGCAGACCGGAATGCTCTCCTACCGCCCCAATGGGGCCCACAGCTTCGGTAACACACTTGATGCCCGATCATTATCCACGCCGGACCGCTCGACTAGTGAGCTGTTACGCACTCTTTAAATGAATGGCTGCTTCCAAGCCAACATCCTAGCTGTCAATGCAGTCCGACCTCGTTAGATCAACTTAGCGTGTATTTGGGGACCTTAGCCGATGGTCTGGGTTATTTCCCTTTCGCGCACGGACCTTAGCACCCATGCGCTCACTCCCGGATATTGATGTTGTGGCATTCGGAGTTTGTCCGGGTTTGGTAGGCGGTGAAGCCCCCTAGCCCGATCAGTAGCTCTACCTCCACAACAGTACGTCCGAGGCTGCACCTAAATGCATTTCGGAGAGTACGAGCTATCTCCCAGTTTGATAAGCCTTTCACCCCTAACCACAGCTCATCCGAAGACTTTTCAACGTCTACCGGTTCGGTCCTCCATTCCGTGTTACCGGAACTTCAACCTGGCCATGGTTAGATCACTCAGGTTTCGCGTCTGCCGCCACTGACTAAGCGCCCTGTTAAGACTTGCTTTCGCTTCGGCTGCGGGGCTTAACCCCTTAACCTTGCCAGTGACGAGCAACTCGTAGGCTCATTATGCAAAAGGCACGCCGTCACCCCCGAAGGGGCTCCGACCGCTTGTAGGCGTACGGGTTCAGGGACTATTTCACTCCTCTGTTCGAGGTGCTTTTCACCTTTCCTTCGCAGTACTGGTTCGCTATCGGTCTCTCAGTAGTATTTAGCCTTGGCGGATGGTTCCGCCGGATTCAGACAGGATCTCACGTGTCCCGCCTTACTCAGGATACCACTAGGTACTGCATGCATTTCGTGTACGGGACTATCACCCGCTATGGTCCGACTTTCCAGAAGTGTTCCACTATGCATGCCGATTCCACGGCGTGGTCCTACAACCCCGGCACCGCCGAAACGGTCCCGGTTTGGGCTGTCCCCTTTTCGCTCGCCACTACTGGGGGGATCACTACTTGTTTTCTTTTCCTCCAGGTACTTAGATGTTTCAGTTCCCTGGGTTCGCTCCCTTTTCAGGGTGACTGGTCTTCAACCAGCCGGGTTGCCCCATTCGGAGATCCACGGATCACAGGTTATTATGCACCTCCCCGTGGCTTATCGCAGCCTATCGCGTCCTTCATCGCCTCTGAGAGCCAAGGCATCCACCGTACGCCCTTAGTAACTTTTCGATCTCTCGAAGATCCAAATTGCTCGGTGGACCGATCACTCGGTCTGTTTTGGTCTGTCCAACAACATGTCAAAGAACGGTGCCCTGGATGGGCGACCACTTCGGTCGGCGCTGAAAGGCGCTTTGGAAGTGGCACTGTGGAGAATATCGGAGTCGAACCGATGACCTCCTGCTTGCAAAGCAGGCGCTCTAGCCAGCTGAGCTAATTCCCCGTTGCCTATCCCGTGGTAGTCCTGAGCAGATTTGAACTGCTGACCTCTACATTATCAGTGTAGCGCTCTAACCAACTGAGCTACAGGACTATGTGGGTGGTAACGGCGATACCGTCGAAGTATCATCACTCTGAGACAGCAGGTGTCGGACCCATTGTTTCCAATGGGAACAGAGACCTGTTCAACTTACTCTAAAAAGGAGATGTTCCAGCCGCACCTTCCGGTACGGCTACCTTGTTACGACTTAGCCCCAGTCACCAGTTTTGCCCTAGGCAGCTCCTTGCGGTCACCGACTTCAGGCACCCCCGGCTTCCATGGCTTGAC
>JGI12383J13903_1001405_pt1:5000-10870 | contig 10870 bp, 9 predicted proteins | sample Passage237B_FD_13903 | JGI IMG/M metagenome (IMG submission 13903)
CTCCGTGGCCCCTACGGTACCAAGGTCACGCGGTACGGCCAAAAGTAGGGGACGCTCTGAGGATGTGGCAGCGAACGATATTGGACCATACCATTGAGGAATGGGCAAGCGCGCTGGCGATCGGCGTCGGCGCATGGTTCCTCGGCAAATTCCTCTACTGGCTTTTCACCGTGGTGCTGCGCCAATGGACCCTGCGCACCAAGACACGCGTGGACGATGTGATCCTGGCCACCATCGGACAACCCACCGTGCTGTTGGTGACGCTGGCCGGTTTCCAGATCGCCTTCGCGCGCATGTCGTTCTCCGAGGGGGTGACCACCTATACGCAGCTTGGCTTCGGGGTAGCGTGGACACTGGGCATCACGTGGCTGATCGTGCGTGTGGTGAGCGCCCTGCTCCGTGAATACCTGCTTCCTTATGCGAAGGAGCGGGGCATCTCGGCCATGGACTCCTCCGTGGAAGCATTGACGATCCGCACCGCAGCGCTGCTGATCTGGGGCGTGGGCGTGATCGCCGCGTTGAACAATGCGGGCTACAATGTGAACGCCCTGCTTGCCGGTGTGGGGATCAGCGGTCTGGCCATGGCCATGGCGGCGAAGGATACGGTGGCCAACATTTTCGGCGGGATCACGGTGTTCACCGACCAGCCGTTCCGCGTAGGCGACCGCATCCGCGTGGCGGGGTACGACGGAACGGTGCTGCGCGTGGGCATCCGCAGCACGCGGATCCGGACCCTGGAGGGGCCGGTGGTGGTGGTGCCCAACTTCCGCTTCACCGACACCGTGGTGGAGAACGTGAGCCTGGAAGAGGCGCGCCGCGTGCGGCATGAGCTGGGACTGGTGTACGAGACGCCGCCCGACCGGTTGGAGCGGGCCATTGAAGTGCTGAACGAGCTCGTGGACGCCCATCAGGCCGACCTGACACCTCAGCGCAGCGTGGTGTTCAGCGAATTCGGCGACTTCAGCCTGAAGCTGATCTTCATATACCACATCAGGAAGGATCGCTCCTTGGACGAGGTGCGGAACCGCGTGCACGTGGACCTGCTGCGCCGCTTCGCGCAGGAGGGGCTGGAGTTCGCGTACCCGACACAGGTGGAGATCAGGAAGGAAGCCCCCTTGTCGTGATCACTCGCCTGAACGAGCCTCCTTGCCTTTCCGTTCACGTTTGATCTTCTCCCCCACCCGCCTGCGAACTTCCGGGTCCATCTGGTCGCCGATGTTGCGCATCTGCCTCACCACCCATTGCTGGCGCCCGCGCAGATAGGACGATGGCGCCGCACATGAAGAACGCCGTGGTGCGGGCAATGAGGCCGCGATCAATGCGCATTGCGCCGGGGTGAGCTCGGCAGCGGACCTGCCGAAACAATGTTGCGCTGCGGCCTCCGCACCGAAGACGCCCTCCCCCATCTCGGCGACGTTGAGGTACACCTCCACGATCCGCTCCTTGCTCCAAAAGGTCTCGACCAACACGGTGAACCAAGTCTCCACGGCCTTGCGCACATACGTGCGCCCGGGCCAGAGGAACACGTTCTTGACCGTCTGCTGCGTGATGGTGCTGGCCCCACGCACCCGTCTGCCCTTGGTGCGGGCGTTCTGCTCCATGGCACTGCGGATCCGCTCCCACTCGAAACCGCGGTGATGGAAGAAGCGCTGGTCCTCGGAGGCGATCACCGCCAGGGGCATCTGGCGGGCCATTCGTTCCAACGGCACCGTGGTGCGATGCAAAGCCCCGTGTTCCCTTGCCTGCGCGGCCATGAGCCACGTGACCGGCGGATCGACCATACCGAGGAGGCATACCCAAAGCACCGAGACGACGACGGACCAGAGGACGAAGGCGCCGGACCAGCGTAGGATGGATCGCAGGGCGCTCATGGCAGCAAGGTCGGCGAGGAGTCACGAATGTACCGATCACTGCTCCCGAAAAGCAGCGGGGCCGGTCGCACGACCGGCCCCGCACACGGCCACTGTGCACATTACCCCTGTTGCTTGCGGCCGAAGAAGACATAGAAGAGCACCAGCGCCGCGCCACCGCAGATGCACATACCCACGGCATAGGGCAGTGGACCATGCTCACCCTCGGTGGCGATGGCCTGCTGGAACAGATAGCCCACCACCATGCCGATACCGATGCCGATGAAGAGCAGGCCGTTCTTCAAGGAACGCAAGGGGTGGTCCAATGGACGTTCCTGGTGGATGGGCATGCCCTTTTCGATCATGCTCATGCGCTCGCGGTGACGCGTGCTGAAGTGCAGGTAGAAGATGCCGAAGAGGACAAGGAAGAAGATGATCACCGGAATGGATTCGTGGATGCCCATGGCGCTGGTGTTGGAGGTTGGTTCGTCCATCTGACGCGCGGCGACGGCGTACCGGTTACACAACCAGCGAAAACCAGGCGAACGAACCCGGAGAAACCCCGGTCATCCACTATTGCAAGCCGCTCATAAGTTCCCCTTGGGCATGGGCATGCGCGCGAGCAGCTTTGTAACCGACCCGCCAGCGAACGACGTCCCATCCCCGCCGCCATGGATACCGCCGTGCATATCCGCCGAACCTTGGACGGGGATACGCGCGCGTATGCCGAGGTGGTGCGCACCTATCAGCACATGGTGTACACCATATGCCATCGGGTGCTGCGGAACACGGAGGATGCTGAAGAGGCCACGCAGGACAGCTTCGTAAAGGCCTACCAGCACCTGCGCAGCTGGAACGGGAACTCCAAGTTCAGCACCTGGCTGTACAGCATCGCCTACCGCACGGCCATCTCGCATGGTCGGAGACGAAGGAGCGACACCAGTTCGGTGGATGCGCTGACGCACCATCCTACCGCGACGGAGAACAGTGGCAACGACAGGTCCGAGCTACGTCGGCACCTGGACCAGGCATTGGCCCAACTGCCCTCGGAAGACGCGGCGGTACTGAGCTTCTTCTACCTGGAGGAAATGAGCGTGGACGAGATCGTAACCGTGACCGGGCTCGGAGCGTCGAACGTGAAGGTGAAGCTGCACCGGGGCCGGAAGAAATTGCTCGACGCCCTGGAGCGCACGCTCGGACCGGAAACGAAAGCCCTACTTTTCGACCATGCTTGAACCAAGGGACACCAGGTTGCGTGACCTGTTCCAAGCCGCGGGGCACGAGGAGCCGACGACCGACCTCGCCGCACGCATCATGGCGCGGGTGGCCGTGACGCCCATGGCCCGTTCCACAGTGGTGAAGCCATTGATCGGCCGTTGGGGATGGATCGGCATGGGCACGGTGGCCGTGGGACTGTTGGCCGTGGCTCTGTTCGCCGAGCCCGGAGCCGCCACACCTCCTGCTCCGCTGGCCCGGCTCACCGACCTGGCCAACAGGATGCCGCTACCGAGCGGCGATTGGCCCATATGGGCGATCGGTGCTTCGGCCTGCATCGCGGTGTTCATGCTCTTGGACCGTTCGTTGTCGCACCGCCTCGGGTTGCGGTAATAGGAACCACCTCCGGTACGACCACGGCCCGGGGAACCTGTTCGGAAGACCGCCTCAGAGCAGGCCTTTCGCAGCGTTCAGCGCCCCTTCGTAGTCCGGCTCGCTGCCGAGTTCGGGGGTGAGCTCGTGGTAACGCACCACGCCCTGCTTGTCGATGACCCACACCGCACGGCAGGTGATGCCCTGCATGGGCCCCTCGACGATGGCCGCACCCCACTTCTCGCTGAGGTCGCGGAAGCGGAAATCGCTGGCGGGCTCCACATTGGTGATGCCCTCGGTGTCGCAGAAGCGCTTCATGGCGAAGGGCAGGTCCATGCTCATGACGATGACCTTCGCGCCGAGGCCGGCGGCCTTCTGGTTGAAGGTGCGCGTCTCGGTGGCGCACACGCCCGTATCGAGGCTGGGCACCGAGAGCAGCACCACCACGTTCCCTTTCAAATCGGCGAGGGTTGCATTGGAGCAGTCCTGTTTCACATAGCGGAGCTGGGGGGCGGTGTCGCCCACCTGGGGCAAACGGCCGATGGTGGCAGGTTGGGGCATGTGTGTGGGTTGTTCGTTGTCGGTCGGTGGGTCGTGGTGCTATGGGTGTCGGGCCTACCCCTGTGCCATCGCTTTGGGTATGGCCTCCTCGTAGATCCTGCGCATATCCTCGATGAAGCCGAACGCCTCGTCGTCCACGACCAGCTTGCCTTTGGTCACGTGACCAAGGAGCAGGAAGGGCACCTTGCTGACACCGATCAGGTCGAGGAAGGCATCCTCGTTGTCCACGCTCACGGTGACCACGGCGCGTCCCTGTCCTTCGCCGAAAAGGAAGGCATCGGGCCGCACCTCGCTGTCGGTCACGATATCGAAGCCCAGGCCGCGGGGCAGGCCCATCTCCACCAAGGTGGTCCACAGGCCGCCATCGCTCACGTCGTGTGCGGCGTTGATCAGACCGGAACGGATGAGCATCAGGAGCATGGTATGCAGGCGCTGCTCCTCGGTGATGTCGAAATAGGGTGCGGGCGAGCGCTCGATCCCGTGATGACGGACGAGGTACTCGCTGCTCGCGATATTGTCGGTGACCTTGCCGAGCAGAAAGATCAGATCCCCCTTGGACTTGAGGTCGAGCGTCATCCGTTTGTTGATATCGGGGATGATGCCGACCATGCCGATGGTGGGCGTGGGGAATACCGGGATGTTGCGCTTCTCGGTGACGGTGTGGTTGTAGAAGCTCACGTTGCCACCGGTCACCGGGGCCTCGAAGGCGCGACAGGCATCGCCCATACCCTTGATGGCCTGTGCGAACTGCCAGTACACTTCGGGGTCGTAGGGGTTGCCGAAGTTGAGGCAATTGGTCACGCCGCAGGGCTCACCACCGGTGCAGGCGATGTTGCGGGCGGCCTCGCTCACGGCGATCATGGCGCCCACATAGGGGTCGGCATGCACATAGCGGCCGTTGCAGTCCACGGTGACGGCCAGTGCACGCTGGGGCGCGTTGGGGGCGTCGATCGGGGCCTCCTTCAGCAGCACCACCCCGGCATCGCTGGGCGCGTTGGTACTGAGGTTGCTGGTGCGCACCATGGTGTCGTACTGCTCGTACACGAAGCGTTTGCTGGCTATGTTGGGGCTGGCCAGCAGGTCGTGGGCCACTTTGCGCAGGTCATCGGGCTCGGGCACATCGTCCACGCGGAAGCGGCGGCTCTCCGCGATGTACGCGGGTTCACGCTGCTCGCGCTCGTACACTGGCGCACCACCGCCCAGCACCAAGCTTTCGGCCGGCACCTCGGCGACCAGTTCCCCTTGCATGAAGTAGCGCAGGGTGTTGCCGCGGGTCACGGTGCCGATCTCCACGCAGTTCAGGTCCCACTTGTCGAAGATGGCCTTCACCTCGGCCTCGCGGCCCTTCTTCACCACAACGAGCATGCGCTCCTGGCTTTCGCTGAGCAGGATCTCCCAAGCGCGCATGCCCTCCTGCCGGGTGGGCACGCGGTCCAAGTGGATGTCCATGCCGCTTTCCCCCTTCGCGCTCATCTCGCTGGTGCTGCAGGTGATCCCCGCTGCACCCATGTCCTGCATGCCGATGATGGCATCGGTGCCGGCCAGCTCCAATGAGGCCTCGAGCAGGAGCTTCTCCATGAAGGGGTCACCCACCTGCACGGCGGGCAGGTCGTCCATGCTGGTGTCGGTGATGTCCTTGCTGGCGAAGCTGGCGCCGTGAATGCCGTCCTTGCCGGTGGCGCTGCCCACGATGAACACGGGGTTGCCCTCGCCATGGCTGGTGGCGCTGATCACGCGGTCGGTGCGCACGATACCCACGCTCATGGCATTCACCAGCGGGTTGGTGCTGTAACAGGGGTCGAAGTACACTTCACCGCCGAGCACGGGCACCCCGAAGGCGTTGCCGTAGTCGCCGATGCCCTTGACCACGCC
>JGI12383J13903_1001407_pt1 | contig 10860 bp, 7 predicted proteins | sample Passage237B_FD_13903 | JGI IMG/M metagenome (IMG submission 13903)
GGAACCTGCCGTTGAAGCTTTCGTTATAGCCGTTCTCCCACGGACTGCCTGGCTCGATGTAGAGCGTCTTGACGCCAAGGTTTTGCAGCCATGCCTTGATCGGTTTGGAGGTAAACTCGGAGCCGTTGTCCGAGCGGATGTGATCGGGAATGCCGCGTTCAATGAACATCTGCACGCTTCAGCCGGGCGTTCTCCGCTTCAAGATCCTTCAACCGCTTCGCCTGATCCAGCTTCAGCCCACCGTATTCCTTGCGCCAGCGGTAATACGTATTGCCCGTCACGCCAATCGCCCGGATCGCCTGTTCCTGCGTCTTGCCCTGCGACAAAAAAACCTCAACCTCGCGCAACTTACCGATAATCTGCTCCGCCGTATATTGCTTGCGTGCCATATCCAGCACCTCCTTTAATAAGCCCATTATGGATAGCATTACCGCAGCTATTCCTGGACTCATTTATAGGGGGCGGGTCAGGGGTTGACCAGTCCGAGCACCTCTTTATAAATAATGAAGAGCGGTCATGTATTAAAATGAAACCCCTGGAGTTGCCGTAATCTTGCCACACGCGGGGCGGAAATGTTCAAATTTAATTAACGCGCGTCAGTTATAATATTTCGTTATTTGTATGAGGCAATCATGCGCTGCTTTGTTCTTATGCTCTCAGTCATTTTCGTCACATCCGCCGTCGCAAACGCGCGGGCGGAGATGCCATTGCAGTTGATGAAGCACGATAGAGATACAGGCGTTTGCGCCAAGGCTCCCGAAAGTGTCAGGGAAGCTTTTTTGCGCTATCCGGTCATCGTAGGGGGACGTTTCAACGGTGATAAAACTTTCGTGATCTCCAAAGTATACAAAGGTTTTCGGGGCTGGCCGATAGAATTTTCTCCAGATAGTTTTGCGGGGATGGCTATCAAAGAGGATACGCCATCCCTCATTCTGGCGGATTACGCCGTGAGTGGTGCCACCGCGCGTTGCGGCATGGTGCTTTATGCGGGGCAGGAGGGAGGGGTACTGAGCTATGCCGCCCTTTTGGCGGAGGCGGCGGTATATGGCGCTGAGGTGTCCGCGCGCCTGAAAGCGGAGAGTAGAGAGCAAAAAGGTGAGCGTATGCAGTCTACGCTCCCCAGGCTTTTTAGCACTCATGACGACTGGCTCGCAATGATGGAAATTTCTGTCAAAAACACGCGTGAAGCGGTCGCCAAGAGCCAAACGGCACAAACAGAAATAGAGCGTTTCCGTTATAACCGCTCTCTTGAGGGATATGAACACTGCGCGCGCGAATTTCAGGGAGGCTTACTGTCAACAAGCATGCGTGAAACGGTTCTTATGGCCAGAGGCGTACAGGCAATAGAACAAAATCTGCCCGAATTTGCGCAGGCCTTGATAAAGATGGGCGCATATGATGATGCCATGTTTGTTCTCTGTGGAGCCAGATCAGCGAGTTTGTATATCGAGACTGCTCTGAAAGCAGGCAGGAAAGGAGAATTGAATGGAATAAGGCTGAACGGCGTGGGGCCTTTGCAGGATGTTGATTTAAGCGGGCTTGACCTTAGAAAGCTACAAGCGGTCAAAGACTGGAAAAACGTGAAAGTCACAGACGCTGATTTTACAAATGCCAGCTTCCGCGGAGTGACATTCGAAAATGTGAATTTGCAGGATGCGCGCACCGATCTGGCTTTGTACGATTGCAAAACGAAATTTCCTGACGGTTTTGATCCTGTTGCCCGTCATATGATCCCGTCCTGGTCAAAAAATAACGGCTGTGACGAAAGTGCCATACCGAAGGTAGATTTATCAGGCATCTCAGTTCAGTCGACTCCCGTGGTAGACGCATCTTCGAAATCCGGCCAAATTGATCTGGGGTATTTTGTTACTTTAGACGGTGTCGTGGCGCGGCAGGCCCGTTTGGGAATGGTGGCCTGTTCGACTTGCAAGATCAAGAATGCTGATTTTACCGGCGTACGAATGTCTTTTCGTCAGGGGGATAGGGCGGTGCAGTTTACGGATACGATTTTTAAAAACGCAGACCTGCGCGGGTCGAACATAAATACGGCCACTTTGACAAATGTGGATTTTTCGGGCGCAAATCTTGCGGGTGTCAATTTGGGAAATGCAACCCTTTTGAATGTCAATTTTGAAGGGGCCATTCTTGAGGAAGCTAACTTCGAAGGCGCCAAATACGACGCTGCGACAAAGTTTCCGGAAGGCTTTGATCCGATCGCGGCAAAAGCAAAGAGAATAATTCAATGAGGTATGGATTTATGCGTTTTCTCGTTTTCTCGATTATTATTGGTTTGTCTTTTTCTTTTGCGACAAAAGCATATGCTTTAACCTGTTCTTATCAATCCTGTACTCAAAAATTGATGCAGAGCGATTTGGTGTTCAAGGGGCGCGCGGTTTTTAACGGCGCCACGACTCCCGAAATGCAGGCTGAGTACAACAAAAATAAAGGTGAAAATCCGAAAGGCATCAGGGGGCTTCCCAACGCCTATACGGATTTTGAGATTCAGGCGCTCTACAAGGGGGCGCCGCGAGATAAAATCCGGATTTTTTACGAGGTACGGCGCGCAGGACCCATCGCCGGTGAAATCGAGGTGCGGCATTATCCTGAGGGAGAACAAACGGTCATTTACGCGTCCGCATATGCTGGATTTTATGTGACGGGCCGAGGATACTGCAGCCGCTGCGAGGGGCAGCAAGAACTGGAAATTATCAAGGCAAGATATGATGCCATCGAAGGCCTTATCAACGACGCGCCCAAGGTCGCCGAATTCTATCTGAAAAAAATTGAGCTTTATGAGGCAAACAAAGATTATGAGGCCTCGTTACTAACGTATAAAAGGCTTTTTGAAGCTGTGCCGGAAATGTCTCAAAAAGGCGACATGATACTTGCCTACGGGCGCAGCCTGTTTTTTGCAAAGCGTTATGAAGCGGCGGTCAAGGTTCTGGAGTCGCTAAAGCGGGACGGAGAGGCTGCTTCTTATTGGCAGCAAAGCAAATTGCACGCTGGGCAAGGTGCAGACCTTGACGGGAAAAAATTGCAGATGTCGGGCAGGCAGTTGAGTGAATTGACGATTAAAAACATGAATTTATCTGGTGCCGACTTTTCTAGAGCCCAGTTGAACGGCGTCAAATTCGAAAATGTCGTTTTGCACGGTGCAGATTTTACAAACGCCGTTATGCAAGTAGAGTTTTCCGGCAGCGATTTAACCGGCGCAAAGTTTTCAGGCGCGAAAATCAAGGGAAAAATCACAGATAGCAAGTTCGACAACGCGTCTTTGATGGGCGCTGAGGCGGATTTAAGCGAGGCGGGAGGGAATAGCTTCAAGAACGCAGATTTCACATTTGGAAAACTTTATATATCGGATTGCCGCGGTAATAAAGACTGGCGCGGGAATGATTTCCGAGAGACCAATTTTACGAGTGCGACGGTAAGCGGGCTTAGGGAGTCAAATACGGAAGGTGCGAATTTTACAAATACCAATTTCTACGCAAAAAAATGTATGTCGCAAAATCAGGGGGTCGACCTGTCCGGGCGCAAGCTTGATAACACGGCTTTCGACCTGGGAGACTATACAGGTGCCTCTTTCAAGGGGGCCAGCCTTCGCGGCGCTACTTTTAAAGGCGCGAACCTGACAGACGTCGACTTCAGCGGAGCTGATTTGAGTGGTGCACGCTTTGAAGCGTCATCATATAGCAGTGCTGGATTGGTTAAGCTGGAGGGTGCAAATTTTACTGATGCAAAAACAGAGAATGTTTTTTGGCAAGGGGCCTCTTTTGACTGCAAAACGCAATTTCCGTCAGGCTTTAAGCCCGAAGATCATCAGATGCAAACGAAAGACCGCTCTTGCGGTCTCGTCGCAACAAAAAATCCCGGCGTTGTGCATTACGACGCCGAAAGGCTCAGGAGCGGATACTTGACTGTATGCAATGGTGATTACCATGCGGATTGCATATATGGGTTCCTTGCTTCTTTTTATAGCATGCCAAAAAGCGGCGCCCGCAGGGAGGAGCTGGTGCATTTCGCGCAAAGCTTTCTGGACGCAGGGTATCCTGATCTGGCAGAAACGATAGCTCTCGGCAAGATTGGTGGCATAGCGTTATCTCAAAAATCCCTGGATCCCGCGTTTTTTGCCGACTGGCTGCCGATTATGGAGCAAGTCGAAATATCCCGAGACGGCGGTGCGGACACAAAAGAAATGCCCGATGCCGAGAGCTTTCTGGTAGGCGATAAAAGTACCGCTGATGCAAGACTGGCGGAAGCGGCAAGACGGGCGCTTGAAGCTGGAAACTTCGATCAGGCCTTGCGCTATGCGCGGAAAATCGGGGATGCCGAATTCAATCAGGGCATTCTTGAATGGGGTAATAAACGGGAAGCAGACGCACGCGCGGCTAGAATAAGTTACGGTCCGCAACTGGCCCTGCATGCGCAGGCACGGCTGCTCATTGCCATCGAGCGTTTCCATCAGGGGCAGGGTACTTCGGCAACCATAAAAGGCCTTGTTGAGGAAATAGAAAACGATAAGCCGCGCGACCATCATGAGCAGATGTTTGCCGCCGCGCGGGGAATGGCCGGCATGCATTCGGCAAATCCTCCTTTAATGGTCTATGCCCATCTTTTGACGGGGAACGCCCAGAAGGCATGGGATATATACACCGCAATAAAGACGGGAAGAAATACGGAAGGGCGATTGCCTCTTTTGTCAGCGATGGCGGATTATTATGCGCGTTATCCTGATGAAGCCGGATCAAAAAAACTGCTAGACGAGATACGTGCAATCGCTCAGGAAAGCTTGGCGCTCAGAGGGAGTTTTATACATCCCGGGGCTGAAAAAATATTCCACCAGCGTCTTTTCAATATTTTGGGTACGGTGAAATCCGGGCCGATGATAAAGGAGGTTTTTGCGATTGTCGGCAACTATAAAAACCCCGTACTCGACGCCATCGTCAACCTTTATGCGGCGGAGGCATTTGTCAAAGCCGGTGATATAAAGAGCGCTTTTGCGCATTTTGAGGATTTCAGGAAGGTGGTAGTGGCAGATTCTGCTGCAGCACAAGAGCAAAGCGGTCTTTCGTGGTTCTTAACTCTTGGTGCCCAAGACGGAGATGCTTTAACAAAAGGCGAGTTTAAGCTTGTAGATAAAGAAGTGGGCAGTTTTATATTTAGCGTGGCGGTTTCCGAGGCTTCGCGGCAAGACAAGCTTAAGGCCTTAAAAATTTCTGAAGATCTGGCGGCTTTGGGTATCGGCGGATCCTCGCTGTTTCGCGCTCAAACGGCTATTGCGGCTGCGGCTGTACATGGTGATACCGTAAGCGCAGGAAAAATAAAGGATGCGCATTACGGCGTTCCGGCCTCTACTTTTGCTGAATTATTACACGATGCCGGCCTTCATATACTCGAGAAAGAGTTTATAGAGGCTTCCTGGGCATCGTCAGATGCGCCCCCGGCTATTGGGCTCGGCAGGCTCGGCGTTCATACAGGGCTTCAGGCCATGCAGCGCGCCCAGAACATAACGGCGTTGGCTGGGATGTTTGCGCGCGACGGGGAATTCGACTTGGCCGAGCGTGCGGCAAAAAGCATTATCAATCCAGCGGTTGCTCTGCAGGTCGGAAATACAAATTTTTCGGCTTATTTTTATCAGCAAAAAACATTTCATGACATTGCTGTTTCCGCAATCCAGAGCGGAAAAAAGCAGATGGCGCTTGATATTATCGCTACTGACTTATCGTATAAGCCATATTTGGCCGCGGCTAATTTTGAAATTGCGCGCGCATATATGATGAACAGTCAGAAAGCGGACGCTAAAAAATATTACGATACCGGCTACGATCTATCTTCTTCTTTCGGTGCGGCTGTGGGAAGCCCTATGATTGATCCGGAAGGGTTGGCAATCGAAGGATGGGTAGCGCGTGCTGCGGTTGAATTCGCTTTGGGGTTGACGGAGCGTTATGAGCAAACGCTGTCATACGCAAGACATGTCCTAAGCCTGTCTCAAAACGATATTCAGCGTGGCAAGCTTGCCTCGGTTGTAGATAGAATTATGCTGCAATCATCCCCAAAGCATGGAAAAGAGGCAGAGCAAAGCCTTGAGGCTTTTATTGAGAGCCTGCGTGTAAGAGATGATCTGAACTCGACCTCGGTTGTTGCACAGGCGGCTGAAAAATACCTGAAGGAGGGAGATAAGGATAGGGCGCGCGCCGTTGCGATGTATGGGTTCCGCAATATAGATCGTTATCCGCAGGCAAGTACTAAGGCGCATCTGTTGCGACCTTTTGTCAGTGTTATTGCCCGTACAGAAGAGCGCATGAGCAAGGAGGTGCAAAGTAAAATTAAAGAAATTCTCAAGGCCTATCCACCAGATATCACCAATCAAAGCTCTGATACTAAACCGGCGGCTATAGATTTCGTAGAGGAAGGGCGTATTGCCTATAAAGAGTTAAAGAGACGTGCAGAGTTGGATAAAGCTCCTCCGAATGAAGGGGATGTGTTATCTCAACTGAAACGTAATGGTTCAATTGTACGTGATCGCGCGGACCCTCTTATGCGTGAATGGCTGCGCGGTGCGATGAAAAAGTATAACGAAGCCCACCCAAATACGCCGATTGGCCCCGGAGACGCCGTTGGAAGGGGGTTGGACATCTATACAGGCTATGGCGTGATTACGAGAGAAATCGTTTTCCCTACACAACTTTATGGCGGCGGGTTCTATGATTTTTTGATCGTCCCGGCCGAAGTGCCCAGACCCAAGGGAAGACGACATAATACAACTATCTTTTACTTGTCGGACTTTACATGCGAGGGGAATTTCCCGCCATTCTGCAAATATTAGAGGTGCCAGATATTAGCCCAAATGTGCCTGTAGGCGGTGGCGCCGAAGGCTCGCGGGTCTGGCTGCTGTTTTTATTACACTGCCTTAAGCGGCTTTGCCGACTACCCTGATATGACCGCTTTTTTGCCAGTTAACCCACAAAATTTCCCTGTTTATTTTTCCTGTCCCCAGAGTGCCTAGGCATATTATTGCTTGAAATCTAGATATTTAGGTCTCTTAATGAGGAGGACAGGCTGCTAAAACCCTACAAATTCCCTGTATTTTCCCTGTAAAACAGGGAAATATCGGCAAGACACATTATCTACACACTCCCGCCACCACCATTTTATCAAAAAGATAAAAAGACAATCGCATGAAACCCGCAGCAGATGTGGGTTTTTCAGCATTTAGACAGGTTTGTAAATCGGCCTGTTTTTCGCATATGGGTCGCCAAATTGTCTTTTTCTCTCATTTTTTCCCAAAGCATTTAGTACTCAAAGAAATGCATTTATGAGCCATTTCAACAGGATAGAAAAAACTTCATTTTTATCCGCCATTTTTCTTTTCACTTTTGTACCAGCCAGAAAGAAGCCACAACTTTCAACGCTGGAGACAAACCATGACATTTCTGAAAAGATTATTCCTATCCGATGCCGATCAAAAAGACGTTCCGGTCATGATCCCGTCCTCATGGGTAGGACTGATCGCCCTGCTTGTTGCCGAAAGGAATGACATGAGCCGTGACCAATATGATGGCCTGCATGTGATCCGAGAGTTTGCGCGGCTGCAACTCTCATCAACGCAGGATCTGAAAGCCGAATATAAAAAGCGCCTCAAAAAGAAATGTCCTTTGGGAATCGAACGTGAAGATTTGATCTTGCGTTTGATTCAACAGATTCAGAAGGAGCTTTATAAGCCTGAACAGGTGCGACTGGAGCAAAAAATCACCAACCCTGCCGCTTTCAATAAACGCGCACTGGAAACGGCGGTACAGGGTTCAACGACAGAATTGGTCGATGGCACCGTTCTTGAACGCGAGTATAAAGGCGAAACGCATATTGTCCGTCGTGTCGATGGAAAATATGAATACAAGCAGAACCGCTATAACAGCCTGACCGAAATTGCTTGGCGCATTACCGGTACGCAATGTTCAGGGCCGGCGTTTTTTAGCAGGAAGACGAAGATTTCTTAGTTTTCAAATTAAAAAGCGGCTTATTTTTATATCTTCTTGATACAAAAAGGCGTACCATCCAGGTATTCCCGCTTCTCCAGAAACAACAATAATTGCTGGGTGCAGCCGGTCTGAATGAAGACAGGCCTCTGCTTGCCTTCGAGCATTCTCGAAAGGAGAAGCGTCATGACTGATAAAATCATCAAAATAACAGAAAAACAAATTCAAGATAAAAGTGCAGAGATACTGTTGGCTAAGCAGGAAAAAAAGGCATCGAAGCTTAAATCCAGTCAAAGAATTATTGCTCAAGACCTTTTGGAAAAGCAGATGGATCATGCCGAAACAATAGAGGATTCTCAAGGCGGGGCTGCTGTAGCCTTAAAAGAAGCACAGGGAAATGCCGCCATTGCTCTTAAAGAATCCCAGGCAGAGGATGCGCAGATTTTAAAAAAAGCCAATGAGCGTTCGGCAGAAAAATTAAAAGACAAAAATCGTACTATTAATTGCCTCATGGGTGGGTATTCGGTTCAGCCGGATAATGAAGATTGATCTTGGGGTCGTTCTATAATGGATAAAACAATACGCGCAGATGTCCCGTTTCAAACTCTTTTTGAAAGACGGCTGTCATATTTTTTATCTCCACTGGAATCATTTGTTCACAAGCAAACGACATCAGGAATTCTTCTTGTCGCTTTTTCCATCATTGCCTTCATATTATCCAATTCTCCCTGGCAAGGCTTTCTTGAGCATATCAATCTTATTCAGCTAGGGATTGCCGTCAATGAATGGAAATTTTCCCTATCCGTAAATGATTGGATCAGTCAGGGGTTGATGACCCTATTTTTCTTCCTGACGGGTCTAGAGTTGAAGCGAGAGATCATCGCTGGAAAATTGAGTGAAGCCAAGGAGGTAAAACTGGTTTGCGCCAGTGCGCTGGGTGGCATCCTTGTTCCTGCATTTTTCTATTATCTCGTTAATAGGAATGGACTTGGCGAACACGGATGGGGCATTCCAACGGCAACCGATACGGCTTTTGCTATTGGCGTTCTTGCCCTTTTTGCAAGACGCGTTTCCATTGGGTTGACGATATTCCTGACAGCATTGGCTATTTTTGATGATATTGGCGCCATTGTCATTATCAGCATTTTTTACGCGCATGAAATAAATATCCCTGCATTCATGGCGACTGGATTCATTATCTTATGCCTCATTTTCGCCAATAAATCGGGAATTCGCGCCGGATGGGCTTACGGTATCTTGGGGATCATGCTTTGGCTTTGCGTGCAACAAGCTGGCGTACATCCGACCTTGAGCGGATTGCTGCTGGCTATGGCGATACCAGCAAGAGCATCCATCAGTCAGTCCAATTTTATTATAAATATAAGATCGCTGATAACTCGATTTGAACAAAAACAGGAAAACGATGTTTCCATGCTAGGGTCTTCCAGCAAGCATTCCCTTGTCTCGGATATTGGGCAGAATGTTCAGGCGGTATCGACGCCTTTGCAAAGATGGGAAATGGGTTTAATCGTTCCAATCTCCGTTATTATCCTACCGCTTTTTGCTTTGTTTAATGCCGGGTTTCCGATTACCCAGGATTTGATCGTTCGCGGATTTTCATCACCAGTTACGCTCGGTATTATACTTGGGCTTGTTATAGGTAAGCCTGTCGGGATTCTTGCATTCTCTTACGCGGCGCTGAAAAGCGGCTTTGGCAAATTGCCCCAAGGCGTGCGCTTTCAAGACATTGTCGGCGTAGCTATGCTGGCAGGCATTGGTTTTACAATGTCTATCTTTTTTACCACCTTAAGTTTTCCCGAAAATGATGAGCTCATCGAGCTTGCAAAGCTGGGGATTCTCGTCGCGTCGTTGGTATCGGCCATATTGGGAAGCTTATGGATTTATACGCAATTTCCAAATTTATATTTAAAGAAACCAGCTTAGCGTTATGTTCAAAAATTTTGACCCGTTCGTCAATTCACGAATCGTTCGTTCCATTCAGCATGGAAAAAACTTTGGTGGGCCACTTTTGTTATTCTATTACAATATCTTGACAGATATTTGATAAGTTTGAATGGTGATTTCTAGTACACCACCATTTTTCTTCAGCATTCAAGACCTATGCCCCAAACCAAGCAGAAATGCCCGCTGTTCGCGCATGCTTTGGGGCTATGGGGTTTTGAGGGACTACTGAGACACTGGCCAAAGCGCCCCAAAAAGGGCAGCTCTCTCGGATTGGCAGATGGCTGGTCTCTCGGATTTTTTAAGGGGGATTAACTCTAGCCGGCAATTATAATATTCTTATCCACATACCATTAATTAATCGATTGAAGAAAAATGTCCGCTCTTAAAAAATTTGAGATCCATTATTTTTTACCCGACAACATGCATTCGATGGACGCTGTTGTTAAAAATAAATGTGAGGCGGAATTTTTAGCTATTGCGTATGAAGTAATTAGATTACTTGAGCTTGATATTACTCTTAACACTGAAGCTCTAAAAGAAGGAGGTTTAAGGGATATATGGGAGTGTAGCCGATCGGACTTTCAAAAGGATAGTATATCGACGCCAGAGAATATCAAGCAATCTCAAACGTACTTCGTATCTGCCGTCCGACAAACCCACTGGTGCAACCTTCACGCTTGGCAATTTCCTGTATTGTCATTCCGCCAAAATGCTGGTCTCGCCAGACAATACCCCGAACCAGATTTTTGAGCTTGTTTTCGGCAGGTCGAGCGGAGCTTTTCCGCTTTGCTGTTGCTTGTTATGCCTGCCTATATGGGGTTCAGGATAAACTTGAGGGAAAGGGGCGGATGGTTTTTACTGCCAATCCCGCCGTTTTGATGTATGGCCGATGCCGGGGTTGAAGCAATTGCAGGGGTCG
>JGI12383J13903_1001409_pt1 | contig 10853 bp, 9 predicted proteins | sample Passage237B_FD_13903 | JGI IMG/M metagenome (IMG submission 13903)
CTCGCCTCAGCTAATCAGGAACGCGTGTTGCAGGGGTTTTATCTCAAGCACCGTTCGATCCTCGCCGATCCGTTGCAGTTGCTCTGCCTCGATCCCGATTTGCCGGCTCAATCTCCCGCCGGAATTCTTCCGCTCGGACACGCGTTCAAGGAACAGGGAGCATGCGTCAGCAGCCGCACATCGTGGGATTGGGACAAGACCGCTTGCGTCGTCGGCAGCAAGGCACGGCGCGAAGACAACCACGAGCACAACGATCCCGGCCAAGTCGTGATCTACGGTGAAGGCCAGCCGCTGATCGTCGATTGGGGCACGCCCGACACCACTTATCCCGCAGGATTTTTCACCGACGACCGCTTCCGCTATTTCGACGCCAACGCCTTTGGTCACAACGTCCTCGTGTTCGGTGGACGCGACATGGAGTCGTGTTACGAGCTGCACCCGAAATTCACCAGCGGCGTGCTGCACGGCAAACGCGCGTTGCATCACCAAGGCCGAATCGTCTCCGCCGAATTCGACGATGCCTGGGGCGGACTTTGGCAGATCGACACCGCGCCGGCGTGGAAAGGTGTGAAGCGCAATCTGCGCACCGTTCTGCATGTGCATCCCGGTTTCGTGCTGGTGCTCGATGATGCCGAGCTAGAAAGCGCGGAAACCATTTCGCTGCGCTGGAATACCGCACAAAAACCTACTCTGACAAACAACGGCGCGTTTTCACTTTCACTCGACGACGTCAGTCTCGCCGCGCAGGTGCTGAGTATCGACGACCAGCCACTCGAACACCGCGTTGGCAACCACGGCTATACCGCACCGTGGAACAAAGACCAATTCGGCGGCGAACTACCCGAGCGCAACTGCCCCTACGTCGAATCCTTCCTCACTTCTGACCGCTGTCGCTTGCTTACGCTCTTCGCCGTGCAACCAACCGAGACGCCCGCAGCATGGATTCACAACGGCAACACCTTCATCGGCCGGAGTGGCAACGCCGCCCTCGAAGTCGAACACTCCGACTCTATCATCGTTGTGCGTTCACCATCACACAACCGCACCTGGCAACTGTAGAGCGGGATCGCTGATCCCGCCTCGACGCGATTCAAAAATCCTCGCTCTACAATTTCACCCGTTGCATGCCGCTGCGCAGTTTGCGCGTTTGTCCGCGCCAAACGAACTCGCCGCTGATTCCATTCGGCAACGTTACTTCGGCATCCACGCGCTCACCGAAAAACGTCGCGGTCAGTTTAATTTCGCCGCGCGGATGCGGCAGCACCGAGTTGATTGCCTTCAGCGTGCCGGGTTGAGGAGCGATGCGCACTTGCGCAAATCCCGGCGCGGTAGGCCGCACGCCGGCAATCGTCGCGTGCAAGTGAAACTGCGGATGCGATCCCCACGCGTGGCAATCGGAGCGGTTCATATCGGGACTCTCCTCTGGCGTTTTCATATCCAGCTCGACCAACCGCTTCCACGGCTCCATCGCGCGCAGCACCAGATCACCCCGTCCTAATCGTCCGAGTGCTTCGAGCACGTAATGCTGAAAATAGATCGTCGCCTCTGCGAGGCCGTTACGCTTCGCATCAACCCAGCGAGCGACCGCCGGCGCGCGCAGTCCTGCGATAATTGCCAGTGCTTGCGCATGCTGGCTGAATTTCGTGTGCGACTCATCATCCGCCCACAACCCACGTTGTTTCGACCAGAACACGCGCGGCAAAACGCGCGCCACCGCGTTCGCCTTCTCGCGCCAGCGTTGCGCATTCAACGTATCACCGGTCGCCTGCTCCACTTCGACCGCCGCCTGCAGCGCGAGCAAATAGTGCAAATTGACGAGCAATGAACGACGCCCTTCCTGTGTGCCGGGTGCCCACCCAATCGGCCACGCCGGCACCCAATCGACAAACAGCCAGCCCGGCGGATGCACCAGCAGTCCGTCTTGATCGCTCATACCGCATAGCGCCTCCATAAAAGCCCGCATGCCGGGCAAGCGCTCGCGCACCCATGACAGATCATCGCGCCACCATGCGTAATCGCGCAGCATCCACGGCCAGATCATCGCAAACGTCGCGCTTTCCTGCCGATCGGCGGTCGGGAAACGCATCGTCGGAAACCCGCTGGTGCCGCGCGAAAAATCAAACAGCTCGATCCCGCGCCGCACGAGACGATCGTCACGCGACACGACATGATTGACCAACATCTGCACGCGCGTGTCGGCCACATACATCATTTGTTCGTAATACGGACAATCAACATACACCTCGTGCATGCACGCCTTCAGCCCGCGTTCCGTCATCGCGAGCACAGCGTTCCAATCCGCATCACTCGACGAAAAACGCCCGTTCGATTTCAACGGATAACCCGTGCGATCCACGCCCAGTGCGCGCAATCGCAACGGCTTCGCGCCCACACGCACATCCAATCGCCAATAGCGCCCCGACCGCCACCACGGCGTGCTAAGCCAACGCGCTTTGCCATCCAGTTCCCAACTGTCGCCGAAACCACGGAACCATTTGCCCGCCACCGCCGCGCGATCGCCTTTCACTCCATCGTGCCGCTCGTTTTCGCGCAACGCCTCGGCCCACTCCCAACGCACTTCGGCGCCAGCGCCACCGATCACCGCGAGCCGCGGATAACCGCAGAGATAATCGTCGGTATCGATCAACAGCGTCGCTTGATAACCCGCCGGCAAGCGCAGTTCGTGGCCCTTGCGCAACAAGGCATCCCACCCGGCGGTTTGCGCCGGATCAGCCTCGTCACCGAAACGCACGAGTGGTTCGCGCGAGAGCTTAGGCAAAAACGCGCGCACGCGACCGCCTTGCCAGAAATCGTGCCGCGGCTCCGGCAAATGCGATGGCTGCATTCGCCAGCCTTCCATCACCAAACCGGTATCATGCATCCACACCGGCCCGCGCACCACTTGCGGTTTGCGCCAATCCGCAGGCTTGGGTGTGAGTTTCGCCGCATCGATCACGGCACCGCCACCGATCACGTGATAAAAATTGAGCTCTGGCATTTTCCACGCCGTGACCGCATCGAGTTTCGTCACGCGCCAATTGGCCTTGCCCGTAGTAAAACGTTCACCACCACGTCCCAATCCCGCGCAGGCAAATCCACCGCGCCAAGTTGCGCGGCCCACTGGCGCGATCGGCGGACGATCCCACCACACGAGCGCTTCCAATCGCCGACGCCCCGCCGGAAGTTTGATTTCATACGCTGCAAACGACCAGCAATGCACGTCGCCCGAGTCCGGGCCGCGCGCAATCAACGCACCATCCAGCGCCAACGCGTAGCAAAGATCAGCGCTGACCTGCAACGTGACCGTCTCGGCCCGCGCCAGTTTCACATCGAGACGAAACAGCACCAGTCCGCCTTCCTCCTTGCCCAGTTCCGGATGCCACAGCCACGACGCCTCATCGAGCGCGTAACGCGGCTCCATGTTCGGCGTGGTGCGCATGTTTGACGGGCGCGAAATCGTAACCCGGCGACAAACCTTCTCTCCGGCAAAGGGGGTAAAAAGCATGTCATTGCCATTAACTGTCCGCTGCTACCGCGCGAGCGGATTCTAGTCCCGCATTTAAACTCACCAACCCAACAGCACTTACTTCATCAAACCAGACAGCGTTTTGCTGAGCTGAAATGCGCTGCGCACGGCGAGAAACTCTGCCAGCAATTCGCGCGGCGCGCCGGCGCGCGGGAAAACCATGTCCACGCTGGAACCGGTGCATCGCACCTGTGCTTCGACGTCTTCGACTGAAATCCGGCACTCGCTGCAATCCGACGGATAATCCACGCGCAGAGCCGTGTCATCATCGAGTCCTTCGATCGCATCAATCACCGCCTCGACACTCACGCCTTTCTTCAGCGTGAACGATAGTTCGGCGAACATCGTGGCGAAGACGGCGTTGAATTCGTCGCGCTGCAGCAAATCGCCATCCTTCACATCGAGCAGTGTCTGCGTGATCGTGTAGCGCTCAGGGCTTTCCGGTTCGAGCGCGTAGAAAATTTCGAAGGTAAAGTTTTTAGCCGAAAGCACGGCTTGCGGCCCACTGGTCGTCAGCGCGAGTTCCTTGCGCTTGTAACCGAGCGCGGCGCGGATGGATTGGAACACCTGCTCGGCTTGCTCTGTAAGTTCGCCTTCACACAAGCGGCCGAGAAACGCGTTGGTCGTGGCGTTGGCCGCGTCAGGTAGCGTGTGCCGGCCTTTTTTGAAACCGCCCAACGCCTTCACCGTGCCGCCACTGCGGCCGACAAACCGCAGATCGGCAATCACACTTGCGGGAACGTTTTCAGACATCGGTCCATGCAAGCGCTGCACGTTGTCCTACGCCAATCCCAAAACGATAAAACCCGCCGGCAGTTTAAGAGACTAGAAACGAATTGGCGCCATGCCGGGGTGGACGCGCAGGTCCCGCTGCGCGGCAAATACATTTGACCGGCTGAGGGACCAGCCGGCCCACCTTTGAGCCCGCCCAGCGAACGGGCCTGCAGTCAAGCCGCCGCGGGGCCTCGCACGAGGCGGACGATCAGCATGATGAGGCCGACCAGGAGAGCGATCGGCAGCCACACCGGCGTGAGCACCACGGCGGCGACCAACAGAGCACAACCAAAAGCCCAGAGGACGCTCACCGCGGTCAGGGTGCCCGCCGCCGCAAGGCCGGTTACGACCAGCAACGGAGCCAGCAAGATAGGCGCGAGTTTCATCGCAATCAGACAGAGGAAAATAATGCCGAGGACTTTGAGGAAAGTATTCATGCTCCAATAACCCGGCAAAGAGGGAATAGTTTCAGAAATCGCAGGGAAATAACAAACGATCTGATCCGCTGAAAGGGTAGGGACGAGCGGCCCGCTCGTCCGCAATGTCAGCGGTAATGAGCTGACACAAACCCGGACGACCCAGCGGGTCGTCCCTACCATTTTCAAACTGATTCATGGTTTCATCGGCGTCGTGCTCTTGCCGCCGACCACGGCCTCGACCGCACGCAAGAAGGAATCGCTGAGCAGATTGACGGTCATGTCCTGCGGCAGGTAACCGTCGATGTTCTTGAAAGCTTCGCTCATCGATTTCGACACCTCGATCTTCACAAAGGCGTCGGCACCTTCCGCGGCGTAGGCACTGAGCTTGAGGCGTGTGGCTTCGGCATCGGCTTCACCCAGCGCCTTGATCGCTTGGGCGCGCAGGAGCGCAGCTTCTTGCTCACCTTGGGCGGCGAGCACGTTGCGATTTTTATCAGCCTCGGCAGCCAACTCAACCCGCTTGGCCGCGGCGGTGGCATCCAGCACCTGCTGTTCGGCGAGCTTTTGTGCGGAGAGAATACCGACCTCCTTGTCGCGCTTGGCATCAACCACGGACTTTTCATAGGCGGCCTGCGCCTCGGCCTTGGCCCGATCAGCTTTCGCCTCGGCGGCCTTGGTTTCCTCGATGGCGCGGAGACGCTCCTGCACGGCGACCTGACGCGCTTTGATTTGCTCAACGTAGGCGGGATCGAGGCCGATGTGTTCGATGACGAAATTTTCCACGATGACGCCGCGTTTACGCAGTTCAGAATCGGGCGCCATCAATGCGGTGGAAATGTCGCTCTGCAATTTGACCAAGCCTTCGCCGGAATAGGCGTCGAGCGCCGTGCGGGTGGTGGCGTTGTCTTTGACGACGCGCATCAGCTCGGGGCGCAGGATTTTCTCCTCTACGTTTTCGCGAACGGTTTTGTGCAGATCGACCACATGCGCGGGATCACGACGCCAGCGGATGTTTAGCGAAATGCGCATGTCCTGACCTTCCGAGGATTGCACGAGATAACTGTCGCGACCGCGACCTTCACCATAAGTGCTCATCGCCGCGTCGTTCATCACGAAGACCTGCGACGACATATCGTATTTGAAAACTTTCTGGGTGAAACCCGGGAACAGGATGTAGGTTTTCGGCTGCAGCGGATCGGCGATAACGCCGCCGTCCCACGTTTCCTTCACGCCGATTTGGTTGCCCTCGACCGTCGTGATATCGACGATGAAAACACTGGCGACGACCAGGCACAGGAGAATGAGACCGGCGGTGATGAGGCTGATGATCTGTTTCATAAAGCTGGAGGATTATTTGCGGTTTTTGATCAGGTAGATCGTGCAGACGACGAGATAGACGAGAAAAACGAGACCGATGACCGGCAGCAGCAGACGGATCGTCGTGGCTTTGAGTTCGTAAATAAGCACGAACACGACAGCCCATGCGGCCACAAAAAGCGCCACGATTTTCCACGAGAACGGATTCTTCGGCGTAAGCTCGATAACCGGGTCGGGGTCAGACATGCCGCCATTGTGTAGTTGCGCCAGTCATCGGGGCCAGCGCAGATTTTCGCTTTCCAAATATGTCCATGGATTCCAGCCCCGCCTCCATTCCCGTGGTCTGCGCCGTGATCGAACGCGACGGACGTGTGCTCTTGGCACAACGTCCCGCCAACAAGCACCTCAGCGGCAAATGGGAATTCCCCGGCGGCAAAGTCGAATCCGGCGAAACACCGGCCGACGCTTTGATCCGCGAAATCCGCGAAGAACTGGCCTGCGAGATTCGCGTCACCCGCGCACTGCCTTCCTCCGTGCACGATTATCCCAACGTGCGGATCGAGCTCATTCCCTTCGTGTGCGAACTGAGCCCGGACTCGCCGCCACCGGTCAGTCACGAGCACGCCGCCATCGCGTGGGTGCAGCCTTGCGAACTCCTGGCGCACGACCTCGCGCCGGCCGATATCCCCATCGTCGAGCATTACCTGAATCCTTAAATCATGTCCGTTCCCTCCTCACCCCAACCCGACCGGCAAATGGTGCGTCGTCAACTCATCGCCCGCGGCGCGGCCGCTTTTGCCGCGAACAAGACGCGTGTGCAACGCGATCCCGCCGCCGCGGCCAAGTGGACGCAGGCGCAATTCCGCAGTTACTACGGCGACCTGCGCGAGTTCATCAATGGACCGCTTAACGCACGCATCGTCGGTCGTGGCGAAGATCGCGGGTTTCGTTACGAAAACGTGCTGTTCGAATCGCATCCCGGCTGGGAAGTAAACGCGACTGTTTACCTGCCGCTGGAAATCAACGGACCACGCCCCGCCGTGGTCGTGCCGGTGGGACACTCGGCCAAGCAATTCGAATCGTATCAATTGCCGTGCCAGTATTTCGCGCGCGCAGGTTTCATCGCCATCACGTTTGATCCGCCGGGCGTCGCCGGCGAAAAGCAGCCCGGCAACGATCATTTTTACGACGGCGTGCGGTGCCACCTCATCGGCGACACTTCGAGCCGCTACTTCATCGGCGACGTGTTGCGCGCGATGGATTACCTGGAAACGCGCGACGAGGTGGATGCGAGCCACGGCTTTGCGTGCACGGGCGTTTCCGGCGGCGGCCATTCGTCGGTTTTCGCCGGCTTGCTGGATGACCGGGTCACGGCCGTGGCGCCTTCCTGCTGCATGGCTCCGCAACAATCCCTCGTGCTGGATCGCAGCTACAGCAGTTGCCCGGAAACGTTGATGCCGGGCCGGCTGCGCGACGGCCTGGATGATTCGGACCTGCTCTGCGCGCTCGCCCCGCGCCCGGTGTTGTTGATGGCCGGCCAAGGCGACGAAGTTTACGTGGCCGCGGAAAGCCGGCACATCGCCGCGCAAGCGGCCGCGCATTACCAAACCGTCGGCGCGGCGGAAAATTTCACCTACTTTGAAGATGACGGCGGGCATGCCTACAGTCTGCAACAGGCCAGGGTCTTTTGCGGGTGGCTGCGCCGGCATTGGCAATTGCCCGACACCGCCGCTCTGCCTTCCGCGGAAAAGTCCGATTACGCGATGCTCCCGGTCGAGCAACTGCGATGCCATCCCAACACCGCGATCAACATGCGAACGCTGACAAAACTGCGCGCGGAGAAATTCGCCGCCAATCACGTCGCACCAGATCAATCGCAGTTGAAAGAACTCGCCGGCATCGGACCTGAGTTGCCCGCGCCACAAATGTTGTTCGAATCGTCCGGCCAGCGCACTTGGTTTCACACGTGGCGCGAAAAACGGATTTTGACCGAGCCCGAAATCATCGTGCCCGTGTCATGCGCCGAATGCGACGAGGCCAAGGTCACGTTATGGCACTTCAATGCCGCGGGCCGGTTGAAACTCGCCGAGCGCGGCGGTTTGTTGATGGACGCGATCAGTCACACCAATCGCCAAAACCCCAAAGCGAATTTGATCGCCGCCGATCTGCGCAGCTGGGGCGAAACCTCCACAGCGGCCACGCCCTACGAATTCGTTTCGTGGGGCGGGCCCGATCGCTTTCTCGGCTACGTCAGCGCGTCGTTGACCGAACCGGTTGAGGTCATGCGCCTGCGCGATGCATGGCAATTGCACCGCGTGTTTCCAACGTCGGGCCGTCACGTCCTGCATGCCACCGGCGCAGCGGCGCCCGTCGCCCTGCACTTCGCGGCGCTGACGCGTTCATTCGCCGCCGTCGTGTTGCACGACGCGCCGGGCAGTTATGCCGATTTGTTGAATACCGCAGAATTCAATTGGCCGCATGACATCGTGCTACCCGGCGTGCTGCGTCATTATGACCTGCCGCTGCTCGCCGACACAGTCGCTTGCCCGGTGCATTGGATCAACCCGCGCGACGGCGCGAATGATATGTTGTCGGCCGACGAATGCGCACGCCGCACACGCAATCAGCAAACATGGCATCATCATATGCCCGATGATGCACAACTGGAGTTGCTGCGCTCGCTGCTGCACGGCGCATGATTGAATGTAGGGCGGGGATTCCGATCCCCGCCTTTTTGCGGACCGGACAGAGCCGGTCCCTCCGGGAGGGACGACCTCTGTGTCGTCCACTCACAATCGAGGCGGGATCAGCGATCCCGCCCTACAATTTCAGCGGCGCATTTGCCGGCGATAGGCCGAGGGCGACAAACCCGTGCGCTGCTTGAAGAGTTTCGAGAAATGAAACTCGTCGCAAAATCCCAACTCGTTTGCGATCGCGCGCAGCGGTCTTTCATCCGCCGCGAGCAACGCACACGCTTGATCGATCAAACGCAGCAAGCGATACCGCGCCGGCGGCACGCCTTTGAGCTCAGCGAAGCGCTTGCGAAAGCGTTCATAGGAAACACCCGCCTTCGCCGCGAGTTTATCCATGTCAGGCGCGACCTCCGGCTGCTCCAATTCGCGGCACACCGCTTCGAGCCATTCGGGCGCGACCTCTGCCCGGTGTGAATCAATCGGTCGCCACGCCGCGCGAAACTCAGCCAGCACGCCTTGCAAACGCGACAGCTCCAGCAACGCCGCAGCCGGTCCTTCGTTCTCTTCCTGACAGATACCGGTAAATCGCCGATGCCATGACGTCACCGGCTCCGCGTGCCAAATCGGTTCGCGCGGATCCAAAATCCCGGCGGCGCGCCATTCGGCGAACACCGGACCGTTGAACACAAAATAGATTTCGTCCCACTCGCCGCCTTCATCCGGTCCGTATTCGTGCGGCACGTCCGGAAACAGCACGAGCAAATCGCCCGCGCCCACGGTTTGGCGCCGCCCCAACACATCCGCAAACACGCCACCGCCACCGAGGAGATACACGATCGCGTAGTTGCCCAATACACGCATGGAATCGTGTCCGATGCCCACACTGGCCCGCAAATGACCGGCCAAGGAGATGCCACCTGCCACGGGATGTAATCCAGCCGTCGGAATGCGACGGGATTCGGTGATAACCGGAGGACGAGACGACATCGTGACCATATTACACATGTCGATGCCCGAAACAACCATTCCTTTGTGCGCACGCCTGCGGTAAATTCGACGCGTTATCCCATGAGCACATCCACGCTCCCTACCCTGACCGCCCTCAACATGCCGATCGACATGAGCGACGAGGCCTTCGGCTTTCTGCGCTCCTCCGAAGATCTGCTCGACGATATCGACGCCTTGCGCGAGCGCATGCACGAGGACGGTTATCTCTATATCCGCAATTTCTTCCCGCAGGAAATCATCCGCAACGCGCGGCTTTCCATGCTGCGCCGACTGGCCGCCGCGGGACACCTCGATCCCGATTATCCGCTGGAAGAAGGCATCGCCACCAAGGACAAGAACGTGCCGTTCTCACCCGAACTCGGACGCAACAATCCTGAGGTGCAACGCGTCGTCTTCGGGCCGGAGATCGTCGGATTCTACGAACGCTTTTTCGGCGGCCCCATCCGCCACTTCGATTACATCTGGGTGCGTTCGCTCGGTCGCAGCACCGGCACCGCCGCGCATTGTGATCTTGTTTACATGGGCCGCGGCACGCACCGCCTGCTCACCTGCTGGATTCCCTACGGCGAAGTGCCGCTGGAACAGAGTCCGCTCATCTTGCTGGAGGATTCGCACAAGAAATCCGACCGCATCAAAAGCTACCTCGAAGCGGACGTTGACGCCTATTGCGAGAACAAGCCCGACCAAGTGAAGAAAGTCGTCGAGGAAGGCGGCTGGAGTCATCCCGGCTGGCTCACCAACAACACCGTGTCGCTGCGCGAAAAATTCGGCGGCCGCTGGCTCACCGCGCACTTCCAGCCCGGCGATTTCCTGACCTTCCCGATGAACATGATTCACGCGTCGCTCGACAACGCGACGGACAAAATCCGTCTCTCGACCGACACCCGTTATCAGCTCGCGAGCGAACCGATCGACGAACGTTGGATCGGCGCCAATCCGCCCGCGCATGGACGCGCCGGCAAACGCGGCCGCATCTGCTGAGAACGCGAACGATTCCAAATGTAGGGCGGGATCGCTGTGTATAGACCGGGGTCAAGGGTAACAGGTGTTCCGCTTATGGGGTGACACTTTTGGAGGTATAGGATTGGAGAGGATGGTAGTTCCCTTTTGGGAGGT
>JGI12383J13903_1001418_pt1 | contig 10751 bp, 6 predicted proteins | sample Passage237B_FD_13903 | JGI IMG/M metagenome (IMG submission 13903)
CCGCTGCACGCGCCGTGGGTGGTGGATTATCTCGATCGCGGCAAACCTGCCGAGTTGATCGCGCATGCGCGTGACGAGCAAAACACCGGCGCGTTTCCGACGGTGCTTCGTCCCGATCTGTTGCTGACGGACGAAGGCTTTGTGATGACCGAACTCGATTCGGTTCCTGGCGGCATCGGTCTTACCGCGTATTTAAACCGGCTGTATGCCTCGCAAGGCGGCGTGCTCGGTGACGGCGACGCGATGATCATATCATTTTACGCTTCGCTGGCGGCGTTGCGCCCTGGCGAACGCAACCCGCTCATCGCATTGGTTGTGAGCGACGAAGCTGCGACCTACCGGCCGGAGATGGAGTGGCTGGCCGCGCAGTTGCAGTTGCAGGGCAAGCGCGTGTTCTGCCTGCGCCCCGAGGATGTGTTTCCCTTGGAGAACGCGCTATTTTTCGACGTCGAAGGCAACCCTGAGAAAATCGACATCATCTATCGGTTTTTCGAACTCTTCGATCTGCCGAACATTGCGACGGCACCGTATTTTTTTGAAGCGTGGGCGGCGGGCGAAGTGGCGATCGCGCCGCCGATGCGGCCATTTCAGGAAGAGAAGCTTTCGCTCGCACTTTTTCATCACCACTTGCTGCAAGATTACTGGCAGGAAGCGCTGGGCGGTCGCACCTACAAGTTGCTCAAGAAACTCATCCCGGAATCATGGGTGATGGATCCGACGCCGCTGCCGCCGGGCGCGGTGCTCGATGGTCCGGTGGCGGCCGGTCGGGCGCTGAATGATTGGCGCGACTTAATCAACGCTACGCAGAAGGAACGCGATTTAATCATCAAGATCAGCGGCTATCACGAAACGGCGTGGGGTGCGCGCAGTGTCGTGCTCGGCAGCGATTGTTCGCGCGACGAATGGCAGCAGGGCGTCGAGCGCGCCATCGAGCACGCGTCGCAGAATCTGCATGTGTTGCAAAATTACCGCAAACCGCGCCGCGTGCGGCATCGCATCTACGATCGCGAAAAGCAGGTGAGGGAAGTGGACGGCCGCTTGCGGCTTTGTCCTTATTATTTTGTGCAAGGCGATCGAGTGGCCCTCTCCGGGGCGCTCGCGACGTTTTGTCCGCCGGACAAAAAGATTATCCACGGCATGCAAGATGCCGCCTTGCTCCCGTGTAGGGTTTTGCCCTTAAGTTGAGCCGTGTGCTGCACTGGCGTAACAACACGCTCCTACCATTCTCTGTTTTCCTGTTCGGCTAGCCTGTTTCTGGCCTGTCTGTTGGCTGTCGCACCAGTCCGTGCCCAATCTCCCTCAGCCAATGATTTGGCGGCGCTGACTGCGCGTGCGGAAGCGGGCGACGCCGAGGCCCTCAATAACTTGGGCAATCTCTACGCGAATGGTCGCGGTGTGCCGCGCAGTGACGCCGAGGCATTGCGGTATTATGCCAAGGCGGCTGAGAGCAATTACGCGTCCGCGTTCTTTAATCTCGGAATGATGCACGAGTTGGGCCGGGGCGTGCCAGCCAGTGCGGAAAAGGCGTTTGGCTACTACCTCAAGGCGGCCGAGTTGGGTTTCACCCTCGCGCAATTCAACGTCGGTAACATGTATGCGAATGGCATCGGCGTGAAAGCCGATCCGTTGGAGGCGATTTTGTGGTTCCGCCAAGCGGCTGATCAGGGGCTGGCTGAAGCGCAGTTTAATCTCGGCTTGGCTTACGAGACCGGTCGCGGTGTTACTGCGGATATCGCCCAAGCGCAGCGGTGGTATCGTTTGGCCTCAGAGCAGGGGTATCCGCGCGCACAATACAATTTGGCCGTCTTGCTGGAAGAAGGCCAGGGCGTGCCGAAGGATGAAGCGCTCGCCGCGAAGCTTTATCTCGCGTCGGCGAGCCAAGGATTTGGCCCGGCGCAGAACAACTACGGCATCATGGTTGCCGAAGGTCGCGGTGGGCTGACCGCCAACTTGATCGAGGCATACGCGTGGTTGAGCCTCGCAGTCGAAAACGGAGTGAACTCAGTAGGCCGCGATCTCGTGGCGCAACAACTGAACACCCAGCAAATGGCGGCGGCTACGCGTCGCATCAATGAACTCAAAGGTGTGGCGCAATCCGCTGCTCCTGCTACTGTGCCTGCCGCTACCCCGACTGCGCCTGTGTCTGATCCGGCGGTGGCGGAATTGCGCCGCAGAGTTGAAGAACTTACCGCGGCGAATGCGCGTTTGACCGCGCACAACGCCGAGTTGGAGGAGAAAGCCCGTGCGGCCGCTTCGGCCACGCCGGATGAGAAGGTCCGCCAACTGCGAGATGATAACGTTCGCCTGAATGACGAAGTGAAGCGCTCCACGCTCGCCATGAGTTCGCTCTATCGCGAATTGCGCGACACTCGCGCGAAACTGGATGCGGCCTTGGCGCGCAGTCCCGTGCAGGAGGGGGCCGAAGGCGAAGAGATTGCCAAGTTGCAAACGCGCATTGCGGAACTCTCGGCCGAAAATCAACGGTTGTCCGCGGCCGCAGTGAATGCGGAGGAATTGCAGCGCTTGCGTGTGTTGGCCGACAGCGCCGTGAAAATGCAAAGTGACATGGCCGAGTTGCGCCAGCAGCTTGACGGAGCATCCGGTGAGCTTAATCGCATGCGCCAAGCGCTCGACGCGGCCCAATCAGCCAAGACGCAGATCGAACAACAATTGGCTGCTGCGAGCTCCAAGCCGCAGAGTGACGACGGCGAGCTGCAGCGGTTGCAGGACAAGCTTGCGCAAACCCAAAGCGACCTCGTGGCCAGCCGCCGGGAGACCGAGGAGATACGCGTTCAATTACAGGCGACCCAGGGCAATCTCGCAGTTGCTTCCAATCAGCATGCGAAGGTGACGAGCGAAGCCGCCGCCAAGTTGCGACAAGCTGAAGATTACGCCAACGAACTTGAGAATTCGAATCGCTCGCTCACTTCGCAGATTGAAACGCTGAAGTCGCAACGGGCCGAGGCGCAACGTGCGCCGGCCGTCAACGTGGCGCAGGTCAGCAACTCCGAGGTCGAAGCACTACGCGAGGAATTGGAGCGGACGAAGAAGGAGCTCGAAGCCAACCGGCGGACGGCGGAGGACGCGCGCAATCAAGTGATGCAGGCCCAATCCCGCCTGGCGGATGTTTCCAATCAAAACGCCAAGGCGTTGAACGATGCCATGACCAGAGCGCACGGTGCGGAAGCGCGTGCGCGAAGTCTCGAAGAATCAAACCGCGCCCTGATCGCGCAGGTGGAAGATTTGCAAAAGCAAGTGACGCTGGCCGCTGCCGAACGCGCGGGCAACGATGCGAGCCGGACGGAGCTCACTGAGCTCAATCGACAATTGGCCGCGGCCCAAGCCGAGGCTAGCTCAGTTACCGCGCTCAAGACCGATTTAGCGAAAGCAGAAAAAGCACTCTTCGAGCAGCAGGCTTGGGTGGACAAGATCGAAGTGGCCAATCGCGAGCTGCAACAGAGCACAAACACGCTGAAACAGCAGCTGGCGCGTTTGAGTGATGAAAACCAGCAGCTGAAAGTGCAGCAGACACAGAAGCTTTCGTCGGTCGATTCGGCTGAACAAAGGCGCTTGAAAGCGGAGATCGACGAGGCCGCCCGCGTGCTGGCCGATCGCGAGACTGCGATCGCCAATCTCGAAGGTCAGGTGAAGTCGCTGCAGCTCGATTTGGAGACAGCACGCAAGAGTGCCGAGGCCGCGCTCGCAGCGCAGGCCACGGCGGCTAGCGCACTGCCCGAGGCCAAGGCGATGCTCTTGGAAATCCAAACGCTGCAGGGACAAGTTTCCCAACTTGAGTCCCAGCTGGCGCAGGACCGCGCACGCTCGGCGAACGAGCTCTCCGCCTTGGCTTCGCAACTCAAGTTGGCCAACGAAACGAACAAGGCTTTGACTGAGGCGAACCGCTCCCTGATTTCAGCTCAACGATCCGGCGCTGATTCGCTACAAAGTGATTTGGACGGTGCAATGGAGCAAGTGGCGGAATTGACCGCTCTCAACGAACGTCTCGGCAAGGAGCGCGACGAACAGAAGCGTCAAGTTGAAGAATTGTTCACCAAGCTGTCACAGGCCGAAACGAGACTCGCGACCTTGCGCGATGCTGAAACCAAATCGCGAAGCGCTGCCGACGAATTGGAGCAGCTCAAGAAGAAACTCGCCGAGCGGGATGCGGCGCTCGACAAGCAGGACAAGACGGTGGCGGAGTTGACGGGTCTCAATGCCGATTTGACCAAGGAGCGCGACCAGTTGCTCGTTCGCACGGTGCAATTGCAGGATTCGTTGAAGCAGACCGAGGCGGCGCTGGGCGCGTTGCGCACCGAGGTTAGCCGCTTGCGCACGAGCGATGCGCTCGTCGCCGATTTGCAAAGGGAATTGGACGACACACGTCGCAAGGTCGCGGAGGCGGAACAGCGCGTGCAATTGCGTTCGGCAGCCGAGGCGCAACTGGCGGATGAAAAGGCCGCGTTGCAGCAGCAGTTGCAGATGGCGACGGCGCGGATCGAAGCCCTGCGGAATGAAAACAGCCGGCTTGCGAGCGCGAGTGCCGCACTGGCCGAGGCGGAGTCTCGTTTGAATACTTTGTCTGCTGCGAGCAATCAGCTGACCGAAGCGCAGCGAACCGTGAACGAGCTTCGCGCGGAGAACGCGCGGCTCAACGACACCTTGCAAGCGCTGGAGCGTGATCGCACGGCGCGCGTGGCGAATCTGCAGCAGGAAAACGCCGCGCTGTCCGCGCGGTTGCGCCAAGCTCAGGGCACGCTCGATCAAATCGCCGCTGCGGCGCGTTTGATGAATCCGAGCGGCACCACGTCGACGACTGCTGGAGCGCAGGCTTCACGACCGGCTGCCGAGAGCGGCCAAACGCCGCGCTACCACATTGTGGTGGAAGGCGATTCGCTCTCGCGCATTTCGCTGCGCTACTACGGCACCGCGAATCGCTGGCAGGAAATCTACGAAGCGAATCGCGAGGTATTGAGCCGCGAAAACGTGTTGCGACCGGGGCAGCGTTTGGTGCTGCCCTGAATCAGCCGCGCCGGCGGAATTCCGCCAAGTCGATGACGCTATTCGTGAGGCGCGCTTCATCGGCGGCGAAGCCCATGGCGTGACTCTCGACGGAACGCTGCAGCGATGAACGCATGTCGGCCGGGTTGGGCTTTTGCCATTCGCGATCGAGCATATCTATCATGCAGTAGTCGCCACCGCCGTGGCCGGCGAACTCACCTTCCTCGATTTTGACGTCATGATATTCGGTTTTGCCGTCGCGATGATTCGTGATGGCGATGTCGTGACCGGTCAGGCGCTTGATGGTTTCGCCGCCGAGCAGCACGCCATCGGTGCCGCGGATCTCCAAACTGCGACCGGTATCGAACGCGGTCATCGTCAGATTGGCGGTGATGTTGTTCGCAAACGTGAGATTCACGCTCTGGCGATCAACCGCGGTGTTGTCGCAGCGATAAACGCAGCGGCCCCACTGCGAGGTGCGCAGCCATTCGCGGATGCTCTCGTCGTCGGCATTGACGCCGCCGTCGAAGACCCATTGCAGCCAGTGGCGCTGGTCGGTCAGGTAACGGTGCGCGTCGTAAATGCAATTCGCCGCTGCCGGGCAACCGTCAGTGCAGCGCGCCGGTGCGCCGGAGGGGGCATGCGCCGCATTGAAATGAGAGAGTGAGCCGAAACTGGAAACGTGTGTGCAGGTCGAGTCGGCCAGCCAAGAGATGATATCGAGGTCGTGGCAGCATTTCGCGATAATCATCGGCGAACACTTTTCGACTACGCCCCAATGGCCGCGCACGAAGGAGTGTGCTTGATGGAACGGTGCCACGCCTTCCACGGCATTGATGGTGGCGACGGTTCCAATGACGCCGGATTCAAGCAGTGATTTCACCGTGGTGTAGAACGGTGTGTAGCGCAGCACGTGACAGATCATCACGCGGCGACCCAAGCGCTGGGCTTCCAACTCCAAGGCGCGGACTTCGGCGAAATTGGTGGCGATAGGTTTTTCCAACAGCACGTCATAGCCCAAGCGCATCGCCTCGATGCAGGGTTCCACGTGATAAGCGTCCTGGGTGCCGATCATTAAAATGTCGGCGAGTTTGCCCGCGGCGAACAGTTCGCGATCGCTGGCGAAAGTGCGCAGCTTGGCCGGCGCGAGGAGTTCCTCCATCAAGCGCAGGCGGGCGGGGTTCGGGTCAGCCGCTGCGACGACCTTGTAGCGATCGGAAAGGAGGGCGGCATACTTGGTGTAAATGCGAACACGGCTGCCGCAACCGATGGCGGCAAGGGTAAGAGGTTGAGCGGGCATCGCGCGAAGCGTGCAAAAAAAAGCCGCGCTGAAAAGCGCGGCTCTTGAAAAGATTACTGTTTATTCAGGCAGTGTGCCGTTGGTCGGCGATGAGGTCTTCGAAATAGAATTCGATGATCCGGCTTTCCAAGTGGTGGCGCGACGTCGTGCTTTGCAGACCCGTGGGCCGTCCGTCCGCGAGAACGTAGGACCAGCGGGCGGGCACGCCGGGCTCGGCGGGATGATGCCAGATGCATCCCACTGGATCTGGATTCTCATCCACGAGGACGACAAGCAGGCGGCGGGATTCAGCTGACGCTGAATCCTCGCCTCCGGCACTCCGGAAACGCAGCAACCGAAAGGGCGCGCTCAAGCAGCAGCTTCCTTGCGCTGAGCGGCCTTGGCGGCTTCGGTTTCGAGTTGGGCGAAAAACGCGTCGCGGCGTTCACGAGCCACTTCGATATCCTTGGTGCCGAGCGAACGACGGATGCGTTCCTTGGTGAAAGGCGTGGGGTGAACGGTGTAGTGCAGAAACCAAGTCCCGTGGTTGTTCCACAGGTGGTGGTTCGGGTTGTCCGTGCGAACACGGATGCCGGGGAGTTTGGTGATGGTGGACATGATGCGTGATGATCTGTGGTTGCAGGTTCGCGCAGCAGGGGTGGAAAACAAAAAACCGACCAGATGGGCATCAGGTCGGTCTCGTCTTCGGGAGCGTTCTTGGTTCGCCCCCCTTGCGGGTGACGCACATCCGAGGTTTCCCTCGATCCACCGTGGCCGCTCCCGGCCCGGTTGGCGGAGTCAGCTTTTGAGGGCCGGCTCGTTCCTGATGCGGGGCAGAAAGTCATGGTATGACACTCAATCGTCCAGCAAATTTTTTGTCATAAACTAATATTTTGCTGGAGGTGTTGAGTGATATGACTTTGCGGCTGTTAAGCGGGCGTCACGCGAATCATAACCATCGCTTCGGTCACCGGTCGGGCGACTCGCCAGCTCAAACGGGTGGGGGTGGAGCTCTCCTGAATCACGCAGTGGTTGAACTCCAATTCGTCATGATCGGAAGTGACTTCGACTTCGATGGCTTCGCCGTTTTGCGAAATAAGCAACTTGCCATCGGACTGGCGCTCCCAGTTGGCGTAAGTGATCAACGCGGTTTCAAATGTGTCCGCGCGGGCGAAGGTGACTTGGTCACAAACCTCCACATGCCCCTTGCCGGTGCGATCATAGGTGAAGGCGCGGATCAATGTCATGAGGTGAGGCACCTTGTAGGCACGATCCATTTCCAGAATCACCTTGTCGCGCTCGGCGGTGAAAGTGGCGTCCACCAACTTCGTGTAGGCGTCGCGACCGTAACCGGTGCGATGATAGGTCTTGTCGGGAAACTGCAGTTGGCCGCCGACGACCGGCACGGGATGGCCGAAGGAGTTGAGCAAATCGCTTTCGTAGCGCCGCTCGCTGAACGTGCGCTCGGTGTAGGCCTCCGCGCCGGGATCGGTGAGAAGTTCTTCTTTGCCCAAGATTACGGTGAAGGTGCCGAGATCGTTGTGGTTGTGATTCACCGCGTTGTTGCCGCCCTTGAAAGTCGCGGCGAGGCGGCAGTCGGAGTTCTGCGGCGGGCGACAGATGAGAAATTGCACATCGTCGAACCACTCGCGCAGAGAATGACCGCGCTCAACCGCGTAAGCGCGATTGAGGTCTTCCTGCTGAAACAGGAGTAGATGCAGTTCGTCGCTGAATTGATAGTGGAGCGGTAGCGCCGCTTGGATTGGCGTAGTCGTGTCGCGGTGTGTGCGTTGCGGATCATGCCGGTTGTTGTGCCAATGCATGAGCCAGTCCGGCAGGGTGACATTGCGACTGCAGTCGGCGAAGGTCGGATAGGCGCCGTTTTGAATCTCCATGCGGTGGCCGAAGTGAGAGATTTGTTCCACGCGCGGATTTTTCAGCCAATCGATTTTTCCATTGGTAGCGGCGCGGAAGAGTTCTGCGGCCACGACGTAGTGGCTGTAACCATAACTCCAATAACTCACGCCTTCCGTATAAAATCCGCTGGGCTCAAAACCCTCTTCGGAGTGCTTGATGAGTTTCTCCGTCACCGCGAGATACCACGCGCGTTCGGTCGGATCATCTTTCAAGCATAGCGCGCAACTGAGTATGCCGGCGAGGCAGACGCTGTTCCAGTTGTGCGTGACGATGGTCCACCAATATACGTCGCGACCGGTTTTGATGCGCTCTTCAAACGGTTTGAATATCCGCGTGTCCACTTCGCGGCGAATCAAGTCGCAGGTCTCAGGTTTGAGGCGGTCCTCCAAGATATGCAGCGCCGCCACGAGATTGCTCGCGTAGTGCACCGAGGCCAAATCGGTGAAGACGGTTTCACGATTGTAGAGTGCCATGCCCTTTTCGTGCAGCGGAAAGGTCCACAGGTTCAGCGCGCCAATTCGCTGAATGTCGTCTTCGATGCGTTCAAGATAACGTCCTTCGTTCTCAATACACTCGGCGATGGGCAAGAGCGCCAAACGTTCGCGCACGCGACCGGCCTGAACGGCAAACTTACCCATCTCGGATGTCTCAATGACATAGAGGCAATCTTCGTTGGTGATGTAAGCGCGCGGCTCGGACTTGCCCACTTCTTCGGCGCGTTCGAGCAAACGCCGCCCCGCTTCGCTTGCGCGCACTTTTTGCCACGCCTCGCGATCGCTGCATGGTCTCCCGAAATGAAACGGACCGCCGATTAGAGCGAGGAGCTCCTTTACGCGTTCCGGAGCAGGTTCAAAGTTATGCCCGGCGGGCAGGTTGAGGTTTTGATCGCCGTGTCCCATGCGGGGTGAAGGGCTACGCGTTGAACCAAAACGCGTAAAACAAAAAGGCGCTGCACGCTTCGTGGCCTGACCGAAAGCGTTTAGGCTCGCACCAATGCGAGCAACTTGCGCCACGCATCGCGGGTGCCGAGTTCGAATTGAGCCCGACGCCTGAACGCCAAGCGATTCAAGCCCAAGGCGAAGCCTACGCAGGCCCAGAGGTTGACGAACATCAGGTGCAGAAAGTGCGGTGGAGTCGGGATCGCTTCAGGCTGGCGCGTGTGCAGCGCCGACCATCCGAAAGAGAGCAGACCGTAGAATATTGCGCCGAAAACGATGGTCGCGATCACTGCGCGGGCATCGACGTTGCGGAAGAGCAGTCCGGTGATGAATGCCGCGAGAATCGGCATGCTGAAGAGTCCGAGCAATTGCTGGATAAGTTGAATGATGCTGTCCGCACCTTGATAGAGCGGCACGAGAGCGATCGACAAAAGCGCGAAGCCTACTTGCAGCCCGATACTCAGGTGTTTGATGGAGCCAGTCGGGTTGACGTATCTTTGGTGCAGGTCGCAAACGTAGAGCGCGGCGGCGGAATTGAGCGTGGAATTGTAGCTCGTCATGACCGCCGCAAACATTGCGGCTGCGAAAGCACCGAGCAGCCAGTGAGGCAGAACTTGGCCGACTATATAACCGTAGGTGGCGTCGCCCAGTGGTCCGTAAAGTTTGTAAGCGCAGAGACCGGGCAATGCGATCATCGGCGGCACGATCAACAGGCGAATGACCGCGGCACCATACGCGCCTTTCTGCGCCTCGCGAATGGATGGCGCGGCCAGGACGCGCTGAGTGATGGTTTGGTTCGTGCTCCAATAAAACAGTTGAGTGAAAATCATTCCCGTGAGCAACGTGGTCCACGGCAGCACTGAATCGGGGCCGCCTAACAAGGTGAGCCGCTCTGGAGGCAGGCCGGAAAGGTCCCAATCAACCGCGTTCATCGACAGGACGGCAACGAGTAGCCCCATGCCCAACACAAACACACCGCTATAGGTGTCGGAAATAGCCACGGCTCGCAGACCACCAAAGATGGCGTAGGCGGCGCCCGCAGCTGCGATGCCGGCGGCCAGCACGATCAGTGGAATTTCCAAGCCGAACATCCCGCGCAACATCAGCGAGCTCGTGTAGAGCATGACCGGCAGAAAGAGCAACACGCTGCCGAGCAGGAAAATCGTGGCCACGGTCGCGCGGATATGGGGATTGTTGTAGCGGCGTTCGAGAAGTTCGGTGACCGTTGTGCAGTTGTATTTATAGTAGAGCGGCACGAAAACTTTCGCGAGGATGATGAGTCCAGGCACCCCGGCGAATTCCCAACACGCGATCAGCAGCATCTGATTGCCATTCCATCCCACCAGCGTGTCGGTGTTGATGTTGGTAAGCGTGAGCGAACCGGCGATAAACACCCAGCCCAACGTGCCGCCGGCGAGGAAGTATTCGCGCGTGCCGGTGGTCGAACGCGGTGCGCGGCGGCAATGCAACCACGTGACAACGGCTACGAGCAGATTCAGGCCGAGAAAAACACCAAGTTGGATCAGCGTGGGGAGGGGCATGCCGGAGCTGGGGTAGAGCTCCGGTTACGCTGCGAGGCACCATCTCTCCTACAAGGTTAGCAACTGCAGGACAGTCCG
>JGI12383J13903_1001426_pt1 | contig 10690 bp, 6 predicted proteins | sample Passage237B_FD_13903 | JGI IMG/M metagenome (IMG submission 13903)
AAGGAAGGGTTGTGAATCATTTGTTTCTTAAAGCAAATGCTTCAAAGACTTATAGAGTGCCGACATTCAATGATTTGTACTGGAATCCCGGAGGAAACAGTGCACTTAAGCCGGAATCAGGCTGGAGCGAAGAGCTAACCTTAATTGCTTCACAGAGAAAAGGTAGTATCAGTAATAATTATATCTCGCTTACATTCTTTAATAGCACTCTTGAGAATTGTATCATGTGGTTGCCTTCAGGTGGTACTTGGAGTGCGCAGAATATTCAGTCGGTATGGTCACGAGGGCTGGAAAGCACGGTTACTATTGATAAAAAACTTAACACGCTTAATATAAGATTTACAGCCTTATATAATTATGTAGTGGCTACTAACCGTAAGGCCCGAATGGCGAACGATAACATAGTTGGAAAACAACTTATTTATGTTCCTGTTTATTCAGGTCAGGCCACTTTGGAGCTTATCTACAAAGGCTTTTATATCAATTATCTACATTGTTATACAGGAAACAGGTATTACACCTCTGACAATTCAAGTGTGGTAGGAGCGTATCAGTTAGGCAACCTTATTGCCGGAAAGAATTTTAAAGTAGGAAATTCATTTTTAAATGTACATATCCGGGGTAATAATATCTGGAATGCCTCCTATCAGGTGGTGCTGAATCAGGCAATGCCAATGAGGTCTGTACAGGCCGGAGTATCGTATTCTTATGACAAACCTAAAAAACATAAAAACAGCTAATACAATGAAAAATGTTTATCGTGTCTTTGGACCATCACTTCCTGTTCTTGCAGTTGTCGCAGGAATAATCCTATGGAGAGGACTTACAGGCATTGCCTATGCTCAAAAGGTATCTGATTTTGAAGATCTTTATTTGAAAGAAAACTCTTATTGGGATGGCTCTGGCGATGCAAAGGGATTCATAAGTGGTGATGCATTTTTCAGCTATAGCAATAGCGGAGGGTATATTTCGGATTTTGTATACTCTAACAAGTTTGATACCACGACCGCTGGCTACAAAAATTCCTTTACTGCAATTACCGGAAGGGGGTACGGAGGAAGTGGAAATTATGCAGTGGTGAATGTATTCAGTCCTTATATCAAACTTTTGGGAGCATTAAAAGGAACGACTATAACAGGCTTTTTTGTAACCAATACCACTTATGGTGCATTGTCCATGCGAGACGGGGATATGTTTTCAAAGAAGTTTGGAGGAGCATCCGGTGATGATGAAGACTGGTTTAAGTTAACCGTTAAAGGTTTTCTGAATGGAGTAGAGAAAATGAATCAGGTAGATTTTTACCTTGCCGATTATCGTTCGCCCGATAATGTGTTTGATTACATTGTAAATACCTGGGAATGGGTAGATCTTACTCCTTTAGGAAATGTGGATAGTCTGACCTTTGAGTTATCTTCTTCGGATGTTGGAGAGTGGGGAATGAATACTCCTGCCTACTTTGCAATGGACAATTTTAACAATCCCCAGTTTCCAGGAAAGCCTGGTACTCCTGGATGTACAGCCATTCATAAGGATAGCCAGCTGTTTAAGATGTGGGCTTCAGGAGGTACGGTTGTGAGAGGGTTCCAGGATATATCCGATCCCGATCTTGGATTGGCTTCCGCCGGTGATCTGTCAGGAGCCTACGGAAAAGCTGGGTCTGGCCTGGTAAGTCTTGGTGATGGTGGCTCTGTCACGCTAACCTTTGACAGACCTATCGTTAATGGAGAAGGTCCAGACTTTGCTGTGTTTGAACACAGTTTTGCTCAGGAGTTTAAAGAACTAGCTTTTGTAGAAGTGAGTTCAGACGGTGAACATTTTGTACGTTTCCCTGCTACCTCCTATACCGATCCGGTGACACATCAGATCGATCAGGCTGGAACCAATGCCTATCTTAATGAACGACTATTAAACAACCTTGCCGGAAAATACACTGGAGACTACGGTACCCCCTTTGATCTGGAAGAGCTAAAAGATGTGGATGGACTGAATATAAATGCCATTACGCATGTACGGATCGTTGATGTGGTCGGAAGTATCAATCCTTTGTATGCAAGTAAAGATGCAGAAGGAAGAGTGATTAATGATCCATGGCCGACACCCTTTGCTTCAGGAGGTTTTGATCTGGATGCCGTGGGCGTTATTCATACTGCTGGTCCTGCAAGTATTGTCAGGGCAGATGAAACGCGCATGCATGTTTACCCCAACCCGTCCAGGAGGGATGAGTGGATACGTATTATGTTAAACGACTGGGTTGATGAGGAAGTGAGCGTGCTGGTTTATGATTTTTCCGGTCAGGAAGTGAAGAGTCAGAAAATCCAAACGCAACAATTTGTTGTATCAACCGAAGGTTTCAGTCCGGGTGTTTATATGATGAAAGTGGTTAAAGGAGCTGATGTTATTACCAGGAAACTATTGATTGACTAATAGTACGATGAACTATTTAAAAGGTATTTATATAGTAGGTATATTCCTTGCTTCCTGTGTAAGTGATAAAGCAAAAGAAATAAAGCCTGAAATCCCGGTAGCTGTTGCGCCTGCTACCGGGGTATACATTACCAATGAAGGCAATTATACCTGGGGGAATGCTTCGGTGAGTTATTATAATTTTTCGGATCAGCAGGTTACGATCGATGCATTTAAAGCCTCCAATAACCGTTCTCTGGGTGATGTCTGCCAGTCGATGTCTGTAATCAATGGAAAAGCTTATATCGTTGTAAATAATTCCTATAAAATTGAGATTGTAACCCCAGATAGCTTGAAATCTTTAGGGGTGATAAGCGGATTAACGTCTCCAAGGTATATTCTTCCGGTGAGTGAGAATAAGGCTTATGTAACAGATTATAAGCGTAATGCTATTTCTGTCATCGATCTTTTATCAAATACTCTTGTAAAAGAAATTCCCTGTAAGGGCTGGACGGAAGAACTTGTGCTTGCTGCCAATAAGGTGTTTGTGACCAATGTAAGAAAGCAGTATCTGTATGTTGTGGATCCTCTAAACGACCATATTGAGGATAGCATCAAAATTGGACTGAATGCTTATTCGGTTAAAACCGACAAAAACAATAACGTATGGGTACTTGCAGGTAAAAACGGATCGGTTGCTGCCACGCTGCACAGAATTAATCCGGTAAATAATGCAATAGAACAAACATTCACTTTTAGAACATCAGATAATCCATCCACATTAAAAATCAATGGAACAGGAGACACGTTGTATTATTTAAACAAAGGCGTTTGTCGGTTATCGATCGATGATCCAACGTTACCTGAGTCAACCCTGATTCCTCAGGGAAGCAGATTGTTTTATGGGTTGGGTATAGATCCGGCTTCCGGGATTATTTATGTCTCAGATGCAATCGACTATGTTCAGCAGGGCTGGGTTTACCGCTATCTTTCAGACGGAACAGAACTTAACAGTTTTAAAGTAGGGATTACACCGGGCGATTTTTGCTTTTATTAGAAGAAAAAAATAGTAAGGAAAGAGAAGTCGATTGAGTTCATGGTGTGCCTTTGATTGGTAAGGCCTGATCAAGTTATGTTGCGGGGAGTACTATTGGGTTGAATTTGTATTATTTTTTTATTTTTTATTAAAAAATTCATAAAAATTTGTAAATTAACCAATTATAATCCCTCAAAACAATGAAAGTCACAGCCAGAATTCTCCTATTCCTGATTGTTTTTTTTAGTGGCCAATTGCTGAGCGCACAATCCGTTTCTGAAAAAATAACCTCTGAAGTTGTCATGGGAAGCAATGGTGCATTGGAAAATGCTTTTGATGGAGATTTGGAAACATTTTATGCCGCGTCACAAAATAGCGGAGGCTGGGTTGGGCTGGATCTGGGCGAGCAACATGTAATTGAAAAAATAGCGTATTGTCCAAGGAGGAACTACGCTTCCAGGTTAGTTCTTGGAATTTTTGAAGGGGCTAATACTCCTGACTTTGGGGATGCAGTACCGCTTTTAATGATTAAGGAAGTTCCGGAGCAGAATAAACTTACCGAACAGACAGTGCAATGTACCAAAGGGTTTCGGTATATACGCTTTGTAAGTCCTTCAGAGGGAAGATGCAACATTGCTGAAATTGAGTTGTACGGTTTTAAAGGGGAAGGTACAGATGGAGCTTTTTATCAACTCACGAATTTACCAACGATCAGCATTCATACCGCCAATGCCGCAGATATTGTATCAAAGGAATATTATTTAAAGGGGATCGTAACAATAATATCTGAAAATGGTAAGGAGGTGTTTGCCGATAGTCTCGAGATTAAAGGAAGGGGAAATGCCAGTTGGGATTTTCCAAAGAAACCTTATCGAATGAAGCTTTTCAATAAAGCGTCTTTGCTTGGGTTGCCAGCCAAAGAAAAAAACTGGACCTTAATAAGCAACTATGGGGATAAAACCCTGATGAGAAACTTACTGGCCTTTGATTTGAGTAAACGCCTGCAGCTTGATTATACTCCTGCGGGAAAGCCAGTAGATGTGATACTGAATGGTGAATACAAAGGGACGTATCAGTTATGTGATCAGATTGAAGTAGCTAAGAATCGTGTCAATATTGAAAAAATGAAACCCGAAGATGTTTCATTTCCCGAATTATCAGGTGGATACCTGTTGGAAATTGACGGATATGCCCAGCAGGAAATTTCCTGGTTTCGTTCTTCCAGAAGTTATACTCCTGTTACGATTAAGTATCCCAAAGACGATGAAATTGTACCCGAACAGAAAACATATATAACGGATTATTTTAATGCAATGGAGAATGCGTTGTTTTCTCCTGATTACAGAGATGAAACACTTGGGTATTCGAGGTATATAGATAAAGAAAGTTTTATTCGTCATTTTCTGATAGGGGAGTTAAGTGGTAATACCGACACTTACTGGAGTACCTATATATACAAGAAGCGAAACGATAGTTTGTTAAGGTTTGGGCCGGTATGGGATTTTGATATAGCGTTTGAGAACGACTTTCGTACTTTTCCGATCAATAATAATCCAAACTGGATTTATGCTAGTAGTGGTTCTTCTGCAGGTGGTGCACGATCACTGGTGAACCGGCTGCTTTCAGATTCTTCTTTATACGAACAACTAAGATCTGTTTACGCGCTCTACCGGAGTCAGGGAATATTACAAGATTCCTCATTGTTGGCTGTCGTCGATCAATATGCTGAGGATATGCATGAATCACAACAACTAAATTTTATTCGTTGGGATATCCTGAATAGGAATGTACACATGAATCCACGTGCGTATGGAAGTTATGCCGGAGAAGTGAACAATGTAAAAGAATATATTCGAAAGAGACTGGAGTGGATGGATAAAAAACTGGACTATACGCCTCCTGTGATTTCTTCAGCAACCCTTCCGGTGCTCTCTGATATTCTTGTCCGGGTATCTGAAAATAAAATACAGATTACCAGCCTGGTGCAACCTCAACAGGTTTTGGTTAAGGATATATTAGGAAGAACTATTGTTTCGCAAACAGCATCGGACAATACCATCATTACTATTGAAAAAGGTATATACCTGATTCTGTTAACTGGTTCGTCAGGAGCATCTCCGGTTATAAAATGTGTAGTCCCTTAGAAATATTGAAGTAAGCTGATTGGTGTTGTTGGCTGAGACCTGTATCAGAGAAGTAGCATTAAATAAGACATTATAACTTAATTTTCTAAAGAGGCTGTCTGGTTTGCCGGACAGCCTTTTATGTTTTAAGTTATTTTAGATCGGGTTTCATCAAGTGACGGTAAGCTTTCTCGGTATGAACATACAGGATTCCATGTTTCAGTTTCTTAACTTCTTTTAATGTATGTTCTTCTTTAAAGTGTTTTTCACTTGTGTTAAGGTAGCGAAGCCCTTCTCCATTCGTCCATTCTACAAAATAAAAATCTTTTTCCCGAATGTTTTTATAATCCAAGGAATAGGCGGTAGTGTTATTGAGAAGGATTATAGGGATAGGGTTATTGGAGAGCACGAGCTCCTGAGGTAATTCTGCTACTTCGTGCAGCATCTCATCTTTTTTCCAGGCAGCAGTGTTATAGCCAGCCCCGTAATACCATTGAAGTCCGTTTTTATATAGCCTGAAAGCAGGATAGCTAATCCAGACACAAAGGAGGAATAGTGCATAGGTTTTGAATTGGAACTGCTCAACAGCCTTATCAATGAGTATGAATGTAGCGAGTATAACGGGAATGTATACGGGAGAAAGGTACCTGTCATCAAAATCGCAAATATCTTTAAAGGTGTTTAGAAGGATAAAGAAGCCGGTATAGCCAGTGATAAATGAGGTAAGTACATTGAAAAGAACTGGCAACTGTTTTCTTATTTTAAAGCTATAGAACAGGCCTGTCAGGAGGAGCAGGCTGCTGAACAATAGTTTTATGGTAGAGGAGAAGCTGTTAGGTATAAAGTAAGTGGCAATAATTTGTAATGTATCTGCAATGTTTTGAAATAAGGTTTTAGTTCCTTCCTCATAGTCCATAGACATGGTTCCGCTTACGACGTAGTTTCGGACAAGCCAGAGTACTAGAAAAAAGCCGGAATAAATTCCGTACGAAATAATGTTGTTGGTTTTTTCACCAAAGGTGAAATGTTCTGAAAAGATTAGGGCAATACCAGTACTGAATAAAAAGGTAATACCAATGTATCGCACATAGAATCCTGCTACGGAGAAAAGGATGAGGAGGAAAAAAGATAATCCGTTTTTGGTTTCCAGAAATGTCGTTAATGCTAAAAAGTAGGCGACTGAACATACTATAAACAAAAGGTCTGACCATAAGAAAACACCGTTTTGAAGTATAACAGTGGATAATCCAATGGATACAAATGCTATAAGCCGTATGACAGGATTGCTGATGGCCTTTTTTACAAGTGCAATGGAACAGAGCAGCAGGACGAAAAAGAATAGAACATTGCTCCAAAGAGCGTATGTAAGAATGTCCAGGCCTGAATACGTATAGAAGGATAACCAAAGTGCATAACCCGGAGGATATAAGGTGAGGCGGTTGCCGTGAATATCAAGGAATAATCCGTTCGAAGCAAACGATTTCGCCGCCTGAACATAGTACCCGGAGTCATGTGTCAGTTCTATTCCATTTGTGCTGGCAATAAGTGGAATAAATGCTGTCAACAATAGCGTGAGCAGTAGGTAAAAAATAAAATCTGTTCTCCTGGACATGTGGTTTCTTAATCTTCTTTTCTTTCCTCTTAAAGTTGAAGCTAAAAGTAAAAAGTTTAAAGATTAAAAAAGTAAAACAGGTATAAAAAAAAGAGACTGCCCTTTTATGGCAGCCTCTTTGTTCATATAGTTCAGCAAACAGCCTGATCTCTTGGATAAAGAGTTTTCAGTCTTATGCTTTTTCGCTTTCTGCTTTATTTATACCAGTGTCAGTTCAACACTTCTCTTGATAAATCCTGTCAGGTCATTGCCTTTTAGCATTCCCTGAGAAAGCAATGCCAGGTCAAAGGCCTGTTTGGCAATGTTGGATTTTGCTTCATCATTTTCAGCCTGAAGGATTTTCTGAATAGTTTTATGGTTACCGTTAACGATAACATTGAATTGATCAGGGAACTCGCCGAAGCCGGATCTGCCAACCATGGCCATGTCTTTCATTCTTCTCATAAACTCAGGCATGGTCAGAGATACTGGAAGTTCATCCACCGGAAGAGACTCCACAGTTACGGTCATGTTGGGTTTGTTGATCACTTTTTCAAAAAGCTCTTTGATCGATTTCTGCTGCTCTTCGGTCAGAACGCTTTCAAGTTTTTCATCCTTGTCGATCAGTTTCTCAATGGTGTCAGCGTCAACTCTCTTTAAGTGGAATTTTTCATTTTTACGTTCTATCAGACCGATAAAGTGGCTGTCGATAAGGGTATCCAGTAATAAAACATCGTAGCCTTTTCTTTCAGCCGACTGGATATAAGAATCCTGTTTGCCAGGATCGGTGCTGTACAGGGCAACAATTTCCTGGTTTTTATCTGTCTGGTTAACTTTGATGCGCTCTTTGTATTCGTTGATTGTGAAGAACTCATCTTTCAGGTTTTTAAACAGGCAGAAATCTTTTGCTTTTTCATAGAATTTATCTTCGCTGATCATTCCGTATTTGATGAACACGCTGATGTCATTCCATTTTGCTTCAAAGCCTTTTCTGTCGTTGTTAAACAGTTCTGAAAGTTTGTCGGCTACTTTCTTAGTGATGTAGGTGTTGATTTTCTTAACATTGCTGTCAGCCTGCAGGTAGCTTCTGGAAACGTTCAGTGGAATGTCCGGAGAGTCAATCACACCGTGAAGCAGCATCAAAAACTCAGGCACAACATCTTTTACCTCATCGGTAATGAATACCTGACGGCTGTACAACTGAATTTTGTTTTTCTGAACTTCAAATTCTCCTTTCAGTTTGGGGAAATACAAAATTCCTGTCAGGTTGAAAGGATAGTCGACGTTCAGGTGGATCCAGAATAACGGATCTTCGGAGAACGGATAAAGCTCTTTGTAGAAATTGATGTAATCTTCGTCTTTCAGTTCAGAAGGCTGTTTGGTCCAGATAGGGGTTGGGTTGTTGACCACCTTTGAATCAAATTCAATCTGAACCGGAAGGAATTTACAATATTTATCAAGAATGTTTTGAAGTCTGTATTTGTCCAGAAACTCTTTGCTGTCTTCTGCTACATGAAGAATTACATCTGTACCTCTTGTAGCTTTTTCAGCAGGAGAAATTTCGAATTCTGTACTACCGTCGCATACCCATCTCGCTGCTTCAGAACCCTCTCTGAACGACTTGGTAACGATTTCAACTTTAGAGGCAACCATAAAGGCACTGTAGAAACCTAATCCGAAGTGTCCTATGATCTGCTTGTCTTCCCCTTTGTCTTTATATTTTTCAAGAAACTCCGTTGCACCAGAGAAGGCGATCTGGTTGATGTATTTTTTTATTTCATCGGCAGTCATACCAATACCATTGTCGCTGATGGTAATGGTTTTGGCATTTTCATCCAGTGAAACAGTTACTTTAAGATCGCCGACTTCTTCCTTGCATTCACCGAAAGAAGCCAGTTTTTTTAGCTTTTGACTGGCATCTACAGCGTTGGAAACCAATTCTCTTAGAAAAATTTCGTGATCCGAATAAAGAAATTTCTTGATTATCGGGAAAATATTTTCGGTGTGAATAGATAAAGTACCTTTTTCTTCTGCCATTGTATTTTATATTTTTATATTTAATTAATTTTCCGTCGGGTAATTTTCAAAAACCATTCCACTGAAAAGGGGGACTGTCAAACTGACAGGTGATTGATGAAAACAATAGAATCAATATTTTTTTATTTTTTTATATCAGATATAACTCGCAATTTTGACGTTTGATGTTTTATTATGGAATTATATCCTTTAAAATTTAACCCGATTTTTAAAGAAAAAATTTGGGGAGGGCAGAAAATTAAGACAATTCTTGGAAAAGATTTTGGTTCCTTGCCAAATTGTGGTGAAACCTGGGAAATTTCCGGAGTAAAAGGAAATGTTTCCGTTGTGAGTGAGGGGCTGTTAAAAGGGTGTGGTCTTGATGCCCTGATTGAAGAATATAAGGGAAAACTTGTCGGGGAAAGAATTTACAGGGAATTCGGCAATGAATTTCCTCTACTGGTAAAATTTATTGATGCTAATGAAGATCTGAGTATTCAGGTGCATCCGGATGATAAAGTAGCAAAAGTAAAACACAGCTGCATGGGTAAAACAGAAATGTGGTATGTGTTTCAGGCAGAAGAAGGGGCAAGGCTGAATACGGGTTTTAAAGAGGGAGTTACAAAAGAAAAATACCTCGAATACCTGGAAAAGAAAAAGCTCGAAGAAATTCTGAATTTTGAAGAGGTAAAAGCCGGAGATGTATTTTTCCTTCCTGCCGGCAGGGTCCATTTTATAGGGAAAGGAATTTTACTGGCTGAAATTCAGCAAACGTCTGATATTACTTATCGCATCTATGATTTTGACAGAGTAGACGATAAAGGACAGAAAAGGGAGTTGCATACCGAGCTGGCCCTGGATGTGATCGATTTTAACCATTATCCGGATTACAAAACGAAGTATACCGATCAGCTTAATACACCTGTTCAGCTGGTGAAGAATGTCTGCTTTACAACCAATCTGTTGCACGTAGATGGCTCTGTCTCCAGATCTTATAAGGGACTGGATTGTTTTGTAATTTATGTATGTTTCGAAGGAAAAGCAGTGGTAAACTATGGTAAACAGTCTGTAACCATACAGAAAGGAGATTGTCTGCTGATTCCTGCCTCAATTGATGAGGTGGTAGTGGAAAGTACAACAGAAACGAAACTACTCGAATCTTATATAGAATAATTTCTTTCAAGAACGTCTTGGCAAATCCTTCCTGAATCACTTGGGAAGGATTTTTTTATTTCTTTCCAGCTAAGCATTCTATGGCTCAATAGGTGCAGGGTCGAAAGTCCCTACACCACTGATAACTGATATATGAGTGAAGTCAGGTCTTTCGACCTGACTTTTAAGCTATGTCTGGTGGAAATCCTTTTGTTCCGTTGTGGTAATCTTTCCTCCCCCTGTAGGGGTAGATTTATGTCAGCATAAGGGGAAGCCCTATGCGCAAAAAAAACAGGAATTGATGCAAAACCCTGCAAGCAATTCCTAGTAAAAGACAAACCTCAGCTTGCCATTTTTACTTACGTACAG
>JGI12383J13903_1001427_pt1 | contig 10686 bp, 8 predicted proteins | sample Passage237B_FD_13903 | JGI IMG/M metagenome (IMG submission 13903)
TCCGGACGCGGTTGCCGGCCGCCGTCGAATTCCGGACGACCGCCGATGAGGCCGTGCAGCAGGCCTACCTCAAGGCCGACAATGCCGAGGCAGGTGCATTCTTCGGCTATTCGGTGGCCGCGTCCGGTGACACCGCGGTGGTGGGCGCGCCGACAGAAGGTGGCGAGGCTGGCGCAGCCTACGTGTTCGTTCGCAATGCGAGCGGCGGCTGGGACCAGCAGGCGTACCTGAAGGCCGACAATGCCGAGGCGGGCGACTACTTCGGTGTTTCGGTGGCGATCGACGGCGACACCCTGGTGGTGGGTGCGGATAGCGAAAGCGGCCCGGCGAACGGGATTTCCGAATCCGGGGCAGCCTACGTGTTCGTGCGCAGCGGCACGACCTGGAGCCAGCAGGCCTATATCTGAAGGCGCACAACGCCGAGGCACACGACGGGTTCGGCGTCTCGGTGGCGGTCGCCGGCGACACCGTGGTGGTGAGGGCGTATGGCGAGTCCGGCCCGGCGGGCGGGGACGGCAGCGACAACACCGCCAGCGCTGCCGGCGCCGCCTACGTGTTCGTGCGGGATGTCATCTTCGCCGACGGCTTCGAGATGGCCGACTGAGGGACGACAGGCACCGGGCGCAGCGACCGGACGTCATGGCTCCGGCCGGTGCCGCGCGTACCTGCCGGCAAGGATCGACCCGACCCGGACCACGACGAAAAGCTCCTGCCATGAACAGGGATGGGGCGCTCGGCTGGTGCAGGTCGCCGAACCCTTTTGACCGGATCGTCGTGCCGTACGGCGCCGGCCACGCGTTCCTGCTGCGTCGATGCGTCGAACCGATGCCGGGATTCACGCGAGTCGAGCCGAACCCATGGCGGATCGCCGACGCGAAAGGCAGCGCTGGCTGAACGGCCGGCAAGATCCTTGCGGCGCGGCAGCGCATCCGGTTGCGGTCGTGTATCATGCGCGCCCCGTTATCCACGCATCCGTATAGAAGGATATTCGCCGCGATGAGCAGCTACTTGTTCACCTCCGAATCGGTCTCCGAAGGCCATCCGGACAAGGTCGCCGACCAGATTTCCGATGCCGTGCTCGACGCGATCCTCGCGCAGGACAAGCGTGCGCGCGTGGCGTGCGAGACGATGGTCAAGACCGGCGTCGCGATCGTCGCCGGCGAGATCACCACCAGCGCGTGGATCGACCTCGAAGCGCTGACCCGCAAGGTCATCCTCGACATCGGCTACGACAGCTCCGACGTCGGCTTCGACGGCGCGACCTGCGGCGTGCTGAACCTGATCGGCAAGCAGTCGCCGGACATCAACCAGGGCGTGGACCGCAGGAAGCCGGAAGAACAGGGCGCGGGCGATCAGGGCCTGATGTTCGGCTACGCGACCAACGAAACCAGCACGTCCATGCCGGCGGCGATCCATCTCTCGCATCGCCTCGTCGAGCAGCAGGCCAAGGTGCGCAAGAAGAAGAACTCGCCACTGCCGTGGCTGCGTCCGGACGCGAAGAGCCAGGTCACGCTGCGCTACGAGAACGGCAAGGCCGTCGCGATCGATGCGGTGGTGCTGTCCACGCAGCACGATCCGGGCGTGAAGCAGAAGGACCTGATCGAGGCCGTGCGCGAGCACATTCTCAAGCCGGTGCTGCCGGCCAAGTGGCTGCACAAGGGCACCAAGTTCCACATCAACCCGACCGGCAAGTTCGTGATCGGCGGCCCTGTCGGCGATTGCGGCCTGACCGGGCGCAAGATCATCGTCGACACCTACGGCGGCTGGGCCCGCCACGGCGGCGGCGCGTTCTCGGGCAAGGATCCGTCCAAGGTGGACCGCTCGGCCGCCTACGCCGCGCGCTACGTGGCCAAGAACATCGTCGCGGCCGGCATCGCCGACCGCTGCGAGGTGCAGGTCAGCTACGCGATCGGCGTGGCGCACCCGACGTCGATTTCGGTCACTACCTTCGGCACCGGCAAGATCGACGACGACAAGATCGAGAAGCTGATCCGCACGCACTTCGACCTGCGCCCGTACGGCATCATCCAGATGCTCGACCTCGTGCATCCGGTGTACCAGCCGACCGCGAGCTACGGCCACTTCGGCCGCAACCCGCACACGGTCCACTACACCGACGCCGACGGAAAGCAGGTTGCCGCGACCGCGTTCTCGTGGGAAAAGACCGACAAGGCCGACGAACTGCGCGCGGCGGCCCGCATCCGCTAACCCGCCAATCGCCGATGAATGCAGAACGGGCCGCGCATGCGGCCCGTTCTGCGTGGTGACGCACGATCCTTCGCGCGGGCCGGATCCCGGTCCGCGTGCGCCCGGTCACCCGCCGAAGCCATCCGCGAAGATGCGGTCGCTGCATGCCTGCACCTGCGCCGGATCGACCACGACGTTGAATTTCCCGGAGAACGGAAACGCCGTCGCCGCGCGGATCGACCAGCGCATCGAGGCGGCGTCGTAGGCGACGGTGGAAGCGACGCTCTGGGCGGGATCGGACAGGTTCACCACCCGGGTCGCATGCACCAGCGCGCACGGCGTTGCGTTCAGCAACGGATGATCGATTTCCACCTGCGTGCTGCCCGCATCGAACGACACCGTGAACGCGTTCGGACTCGGCGGCTGCGCGTAGACATCGAACGCGATCGGCGTCGGCAGATCCTCGCCGTCCATGTTGACCACGTGCCAGCGCGCCGGCGAGCCGCCATAGGCCACCGCGATCTCGTGCTCGTTGTACACGGGCGCGGCACCCCAGTTGTGGGCCGCAAGCACGATTCGCGTGGGCAGGTTGTTCGTTGCACTGCTGTCGATGCGCGTGTACCAGCCGGTCGTGTTGCCGGCGTCCGCAACGTGCGTGAACGCGCCGCCACCGCTCGCCGGAACCCACACCGAAAACCCGAGCCCGACCGGAAACGGCGTCAGTTGCTCGTCGTAGATCGTCCAGTGCGCGCCGTCGTACCAGGTTCCGAACGGCGCGAAACCCGCAGGCCCGCCGATGGCGCGGCGCGTCGGCAGCACGCGCGCGGCCGGGTTGCCGTCGGTCGCCTCATGGTGCAACTCCGAGACGTGGCTGCCCGGATCGAACGTGACGTGCGCGAACGAAACGTCGCCCGACTCGATCGCTCCGATGTCCGCCTGCGCACCCTTGAAGCGGCGCAAACCATCGGCGTCGGTCGAGGGGAAGCCTGCATCGACCAGCCCGTCGGCCAGCAACATGCCGTCGGCGGCGTCGATCGCCGGCGAATCGGGTTGCAACCGCGGTACCGATTCGCTGACCAGACTCGCGCCGGCGAAAATCGTGTGCGGCCCGAACGAGGCGATGCCGGCCGGCCCGTCGATCAGGTTGTAGTCGTTCGATGCCCCCGGCGTGATGCCCCCGCTGAACAGCAATCCCTGGCTCGTCACCGCAAGCAGATTGTTCCACACGACGCCATCGATGCGCGCGGCAGGCGAGCCCCCGGACGCACCCAGCAAACCGATGCCACGACGGCAGCCACTGACGGTGTTGTTGACGAGCTGCGCCTCGATCGTGCCGGCCGCGGCGACCAGATCGATGCCGTCGCCGCTGTCATGCGGGCACACCACGATGTTGTTGTAGGCAAGCACGGGAATCGTGCTCGCCGCCCCGTCGCGCCCCTCGTAGACGCGAAGCGCGGCTCGGCTGTATGCGCCCCGGATCCGGTTGCCGAACACGGCGATCCAGCCGCTGCTGCCCGCATCGACATCCACCAGAACGCCGGAACCGCCCGCGATGCCGCCGTCGTTCTCCACCACGTTGTGGAAGGCGCGTGCGTTGAGCGTGCCACCATCGGCCCGGAGTTCGATCAGCGCCGACCCGTCCCCGCCCGCCGGCTGGCCGCGCACCCGGTTCTCGACGATCTCCGCCGAGAGCGAGCAGCCGCCGCTTGCCGACACCGCGACACGCGAGTCGGAGGGCGCCGCATCATGATCCAGATGCATCTTCCGGACGGCGACGCTCGCACTGCCACCGGAACAGGCCAGGGACACCTCGCCGTCGACCAGCGAAATGTCGTGGATCCGGACATCGATCCCGCCCGGGCCGACGTAGTCGCCGCGGATGGATCGACCCGCCCGGAAGCGCACGTCGAACCCGCTCCCGGCGGCCAGTTCCAGACTGCGCGCCGGCAGCACGATGTCCTCGTCGATCGGCGTGTCGGTGACGATCCGGACCAATGCACCGGCGGGCGCGCCGTCGATGCAAGCCTGCAACGTCGATGCGCAAGCACCCGTCGCGGCCGGCCACTCCGCGATGGCGCCGGCATGTACCGAGCCTGCCGCCACCAATGAAAGTGCCGCGGCCAGCACCGGGCGCACCACGCAGGCACAGGCGCAATACCGCCCCGATTCAGGACATGACGCACCCGCCGCAGTCGCATGCCCTGACCGACCGGGCGTCCCGCGACTGCATCGGGCACGTCGCATCGCTGCGACACGGCGACGGCAAAAATCACGCAAGCCACTGATCCGTCAGTACGGATTGGCTGGCCCGCGGTTTGCTTTGTCGTGACCGATGCCGAAGGCAAGGCGCGATCGCGTACACCCTAAGCCGACCGGACGCAGCCCCGCACCCATGTGCGATCGCGCACGCCGCCAACCCGAATGGAGCCCCGGATGGACAACCCGCACCTCACCGCGCCGCCCGGCAGGAAGTCACTGACATTGCCGGCGGCGATCCTCGCGCTGGTCGCCGCCATCGCATTCGCGTGGTCGCATGTCAGTAACCGCATGCAGGCAACCGAATCGCGCGTCACGGATGAGTTCATCACGCCTTGCCTGTCCGCATTCGATGCCGGCGATGCCGACCGCATCTGGCGGACGCTGACGACCGAATCGTTCCGCCGGCGCGTTCCGCGCGAGGCGTTTCTCGCGACCTTCGCACACGTGCATGCGCGTTTCGGCCGCCCGGTGGAGGTGACGGTGCATTCCGTGCAGGCGATGCGCGACACCGAACGCGCGTGGCAGCGCGTGGTGACGCGCTGGACCTGGCAGGACGGCCCGCGCGGCATGCTGCGCGTGTTCGATCTGGTCGACGTGCCGGGTACCGGCTACCGCATGCACGACGTCCGCCTGCGCGACGCCGTGCTGCCCGATGGCATGCCGGCAGAGCCTTGGTGATGCCGCGATCGAGGAGACGACCATGAACCGACGCCAGTTCCTTCCGCTGCTCTGCCTGCCGCTGGCGCAAGCCGTCGCGGCTGGAGGCCGCCGCGAGTTCGACGCCTCGCGCGACATGTTCCTGCGTGCCGCGGCACGCCACTTCGGCATCGCTCCCGAGACCCTGTGGATCGCACCGGACGACGAACGCGAGCCCATCCACATGGCACTGCGTACCGGTGCGCTGCATGCGTGGAGCGCATGGGATCGAGAAGGGCTGCTGCGCGTGCGCGGCTTCGCGGCGCGTGGCGCGGGCATCGCGTTCGACGGGTACGCCGATGCGTTCGGCAACATCATCGGGCTGAAGCACCTGATCGTGGCGCTCCGACTGCGCGATGCGGACCGACCGCACGATATCGACGCGATCGCGGACCGCTTCGCGTTCTGCCTCGACCGGCATGCGGTCGCGGAGCGCCGCTTCGACGAAGCGATCTACCCGTTCACGCTGCCGGAAGGCTTCGACACGGAACCGCGCCTCTATCGCGACGGCGCGCTGCTCCGGCTCGAATACCTGACGATGGTGCCCGGCCTGACCGGCACGTTCGACCTGTGGCGCGTGCATGTCGCGATCGACGGCGACGACCACACCAGCGTCACGCGCGAACCGGTCCAGCCATGGCCGTGAAAACCTTCGAACGCGAATGCGATCGTGAACACGACCGCTCGCGCGGGAAGCCGTGAAGCGGCGTGGGCGACGCTCCGGCCGGGTTGTCCGCGCCGCGCCGTCCTCCGTCGCGCATCCGGGAACCGGCCGTCGCAGCGCTGCGACATCACGGCATTCCGATCGGAAAAAACTTCTTCCCGATCAATCCATTGACAGCCATCGCGCGGATGGCACGCAGCGTGCTCCATGCACGACGGTTCCCAACCGGAGATCGTGATGTCCACCCGTCGCTGCGCCCTGCTTCCATTTGCCCTGCTCCTGTCCATGCCCGCCTCCGCAGCCGTGCTGCGGGTCGGCACCGGCTGTACCTACACCACGTTGCAAGCCGCTTTGAACGCCGCGCAATCCGGGGACGAACTGCGCATGGTCAAGGGAATCGAGGATACGAACGTCATCATCGAAGTCGGGGGCATCTACGTGCGTGGCGGTTTTGCCGACTGCTCGGCCAGCGTTCCGGGACTCAGCGAACGTACGACGCTGCGGTCGGCCGCAAGCGGGCGTCCGATCGTGAGCGTCGCATCCGGCGTCACCGGGGTCGTGCTCGAACGATTGATTCTCAGCGGCGCCGACAATCGCGACCCCGACCCCGGCATGGGCGAAGGCGGCGGCCTGTCACTTGGCAACGGAGCGGATGTCTCGATTTCGGTTACGGAGTTCGTCGGAAACCTCGCGAGCCGGGGGGCTGGCGCCTTCGTGGGGCCCGGCGCGACGTTGGCCAGTGGCTCCGGACTCAACACCGGATTGCGCTTCGCGAACAACATTGCAGAGGCGGAGGGCGGTGCGATCCACGCAAACCACGGCGCAAAAATCGACTTCATGACGCACCCACCCATCTCGCTGCGGTTCGAGGAGAACGAAGCAGCACTCGATGGCGCCGCCATCTATGTCGGCCTGCAGTCGTCGGCGTTGCTCAACGGCGCCGTGTTCGACTCCAACGCGGCGAGCTACTACGGAGGCGCGATCGCGCTCGACGGCGGCGATCTTCACCTGATCGATGGCGAATACAGGAGCAACCACGCCCAGTACGGCGGCGCGCTGTTCCTGCGCAAACCCACCGGACTATTGATCGAAGGTGGACGATTCCAAGGCAACACCGCGACCCATCGCGGTGGCGCGATCGACGCCAGCATCCATACCGCCTCGCTGATCATCCGCGAGTCCTCGCCCGCAGGCGGGGGGCTCGGCACGGCGCCTCGCTTCGAGTCGAATGAGGCGGGCAGCGGAGGCGGAGGCGCAATCTTCTTCCACAGCAACGCAGGGCGTGTACTGATGATCGGAAACGCCGCATCCGAACCGCTGCTGTTCGAAGACAACACGACCACCGGCAACGGCGGTGCACTGCATCTGGTTTCCGCAACCGCGCAGTTGCCGCAGAACATGGTCGTCACCGGGAACACCGCCACGAACGGCGGCGCCATCGCCGCCAACGCCGGTGCCACTTTCTGGCTGCGGGCCGATCACCCGGAATGGACCGCCCGCTTCGAGGGCAATCAGGCAAGCGAGTGCGGCGGCGCATTCCACGCCATCGCGGAAGCCCGGCTGACACTCGACTGGGCACTCGTCGGCAACGATCCGCTGCACGCCAACCACGCTGCCAAGGGCGGCGGGCTGTGCCTGACGGGTGGCAGCGCAACACTGCGCAACAGCCGGCTGCTCCGAAACGATGCCACCAGTGCGGGCGGCGGGCTGCATGCCGAAAGCCAGTCGGTCGTGATCGTCGAAGGAATCACCGGCACCGGCAGTTCATCGGGCACCCAACCCTTGCCACTGTGCCAGCCCTGGATGCTTCCGGCCAATCGATACTGTTCGGAGATCGCCGGGAACCGAGTGACCGCCGCACTCGGCACGGGCGGGGGTGTCTCGGCCAAGTACGCCGACGTGGTCGACATCCGTCACACCGCGATTCTGGACAACGCGGCATGGTACGGCGCCGCGGTCCATCAATGGAACGAAAGCCCGGCGTCCTTCGACACCGTGCTGGTCAGCGGCCACGATGCCGCGTTTCACGTCGGCGCCGACAGCCTGCTCGCGCTGCAGTCGGTCACGATCGCGGGCAATACGGGCACGGCGATCACCCTGGCCGATGCTGCCGGCACGACACTTCTCGCGTTCGACAGCATCCTGTGGGGCAATGCGGCCGGCATCGACGGTGGCGACGCTGCGACGATCGACGGCGACTGCAACGTGACCCAGGACGCGCGTGTCCCGGGCCTGGTGTTCGATCCTGCGTTCGCCTCGAACCCTCGCGGCGCGTTCCGCCTCTCGGAGTTCTCGGTCGCACGCGACCTGTGCGCGTCCGGCACCAGCGTCGACCTCGACGGCCTCGCACGCCCGTACGGCCTCAACAGCGATGCCGGCGCATTCGAGTACGTCGATTTTCCCGATCGCATCTTCGCGGATGGTTTCGAATGAGCCCCGTCAGCCGCTGCCGTCGCGATGGCACCTCTCTGCACCGGTTCGCATCCATGCTCGTGCGTGTCCGGAAGCTTCGTGATGAAGCCCTGCGCGAGGTCCTCGCAAAGCTGCAAGGTTCCCGTAATGCCGGACACGAGGGCGACATGTCCGTTCGCGCCGGAACGGTTGGTCACGGAAATCCGGTACCGCCGCGGCTGCCGGACCCGCGTCCGGTCGAGCGCCGCAAGGATTTCCGCGGCGATCGATCCCTGCTTCTCCGTAGCCGCCGTCATGCCGGTCGCGCCTGCCAGCGCGATCCCGGCCGCGAACCGGATCCATCCACGCGCACCGCCCGTCCCGATTGGTCCGGTGACGCCGGAACCAGACGCCAGCGCACCGTGTCCGCGCTGGCGCTCGTGTCGGCGATGATCCCGTTCGCCGCCATCGCCGCTCCGGATGCGTCGGAACAAGGCCGCGCGCGTGATGCATATGCTGCCGCAATCGCCTCGGCCTGGGGCCTTTCTCCGCACGCATTGTCGGTCCAGCCGCAACATCCGGGAGTACCCGACGATCCGCATGCCGCGCTCGCGACGCCGCCGTTCTTCGCATTCCGCGCGGACTGGTCCGGCATGGATCCGGGGCCACGCGGCTTTGCCAGCGCGGATGGGCGGGTTGCGAGTGCGCGCACGCCCGGCGCGCTGCGCGATGTTCTCGAAGCGGCCGGCCTCGATCGCTCGCCGCCGCCACTTGATGCGATCGTGAAGCGGTTGATGTGGGTGTACCAACCCGCCTCCGCGTACCGCGCGATCGACGGCCATCCGCGCATCGCCGAAGTCGTACCACCCGAACTGCACCGAAGCGAAGAGGGTGCCGTGCGTGTCGTCTGGTACGTCGTGTACGCGGGAGCAACCGGATCGTCCAGCGTGCTGCGCAGCCGATTCACGCTGCCGGCGGAAGGCGCGCCGACGTTCCGCGTATCCGCACCGATCCGGGAGTCACCATGACGCCGCGCTCGGCGCTGCACCCATTCCTGCCTGCGGTATGAGGCTCCGGTCGCCGGTTGTCGCGCCGGGATTTTCCGGCCGCCTCATCCGGATCGATGCGGATACGCGGAACGCCGGCGCGCGGCAATACCCGGATCCACTCCTCGATACGCGATGGGGCGCCGGTCGCCATTTCGTGTTTGCCAGCGCGATCCGCATGACCGACGATCCGCCGCGCGCGCACGGTGACTCGACAACGGGAAATGCGTCCCGTCGGGGCTGGCGTGAGGCTGTGCATCGGCCCGCTGCGGCAGCAAACCGTGTTCGCCGGAGCACCGCGCGACAGCGAATGGCCCGAGATCGACCGGCCCGGAACGCCGGATGGCGAGCGAAAAAGCAGGAGGTGAAATCGTGAATGCGCTGGATGCCCTCTTCGCGCAGACGTTCGCGCCGCTCGGCATGATCCAGGCCGGCGTGATCGTCGTGCTGATCGCCGCTACCGCGTGGCTCCTGTGGCGCTTCGTCGTACGGTCGGATCGACGCGATGCCGAAGCCCTGCAACGACTTGCCGACAAACGGGGATGGACGATCCGCCGCCACATGGAAACCGGTGGAACGGGCTACCGCATCGAGGTTTCGCCGCGGGACCGCGACGAACGCTGGACCTGCACCGTGCGGCGTTGGCGCAACACGCGGGTGACGGCAACGGTCCGCACGACCGAGTTCACCTCGGATGTCGCGCGCACGCACGCGGGGATGGTCGTCGTGGGCCCCGGCATTCCCCGACGCGATGCCGACGAAGCCGCCCGGATGCTCGGCAACCTCGATGGCACGCTCGCGCTGTGGCTGCTGGCCCGCATCTTCGGCGAAGAGGATGCCGACGCCCATGCCTCGCTGCGCCCGGTGCGAGGAGTGGAACTGCCGGGTGCGACGGTGTTCGCAACGCCCGACGCCGACGCCCGCGCCGTGACGGACCCCTTGGCCGGACTGCTCGCGGAATGGAACACGCAGGATGAGGACATGGAGCAATTCCCGGTCGCACTGATCGTGGACGCCACCGGCTTGCGCATGCGCGTGCGCACGGATCTCGCGCGGGCTGCCGATCTGGAAGCCTTCATCGACCGCGCACGCGCCGTGTGTCGCGAACTCGCCCGATCGGACTGAACGCGCAGCGGCAGCGTCGAGGCCGAATGCGTGGGCGAAGATGCGGCTCCTCCGCTCCGGGGCCACTACCGGCAAGACCGCTTCGCCGTGCGCGGTGTGGCCGGATTCGGCGTGGTTCGTCGTTCATGGCCAGTTCCCGTCCCTCGACGCCTCGACCGGAACCGCAATGCGCAAGCACCTCCTCGCACTGGCCCTCCTTCCCCTTCTGGCCGCATGTGGCGAGAAACCCGTGCCTGCCGCAGCCGCCAACGGCGCGATGCCGGGGGTGGCCGAGGCCGCGGCATCGAATGCGCCGGCATCCGCACAGGCACTCCAGCC
>JGI12383J13903_1001428_pt1 | contig 10682 bp, 7 predicted proteins | sample Passage237B_FD_13903 | JGI IMG/M metagenome (IMG submission 13903)
TTCCACGCTGACGTGTTGCCGACTTCCGCCGCCGCGGTGGACGTGACGTGACTACTGGCGTGGGCGCGCGGCGTTGAAGACCTTGGTGGTCTTCAGATAGCTGCGGAGCTTGCGTAGCGGCACGGGAACGGGCCAGTCGTCGCTGCGGTACAGCGCATCGGTGCCGCCGTCCACGAACACGGTGGCGCCCGCCATGAACCTCGCGGCCGGGCTGAGTAGGAACTCGATGACCTTGGCGATGTCCTTCGGGTCGCCGTAGCCGCCCAGCGGTACGGGGAAGGACTCGACGGCGCCGGCAAGCTCCGGGTCGTCCAGCTGCTGCTGCAAGAGCGGCGTGAGGATCGCCCCCGGGGCGATCGCGTTCATGCGGATGCCCTTGCCGGCCCAGTCGGCGGTGACGGCCGTGCGGCGCATCCAGCGCGTGACGGCGATCTTGGAGCCCGCGTACACCATCGCGGCTCCGTTCTTGCCGAAGACCCTGACGCTCGAGTAGATGCGCGGGCGGTTGGCCCTGAGGAAGGCCTTGACGGTCGCCTTGGGCACGGCGGGCACAGTGGTGGTCGAGTTGGAGGACACGATGACCACGTGGGTCGCGTCGTTCTTGGCGAACGTGGGCTGCCACGCCGTGAGCAGGTCGACCACGCCGAAGTAGTTCACCTCGGCGATGAGCCGCTCGCGGCCGTGCACCGGGCCCAAGCCGGCGGCGAGGACCGCGCCGTCGAGCGTGCCGCCCGCGAGGCGCAGCGTCTCCTCGGCGGCGAACGCGCGGCCCTCCGGGGTGGACAGGTCGGCGACCACGTCGGCGTCGCGCAGGTCGATGCCGATGACGGTGTGCCCCTGCTCGCGCAGGAGGGTGGCGGTGGCCAGGCCCATGCCTGACGCGGAACCGGTGATGGCGTAGGTGCTCATCGCGGGCCTTCTTTCGTGATGGGGGTGGTGTCGTCGGTGGAGCCGTCCACCTGGCGCAGGAAGTCGTCGGTGAGGCGCGCGAGCGTGGGCGCGAGAGCGTCCCGCTCGGCGGGCGTCCACGTCTCGAGGGCCTGGGTCATGAGCCGCTCTCCCTGGGCGAGCACGCCCGTGACGAGCTCGCGTCCGGCGGGGGAGAGGGTCACGAGGTGCGCCCGGCCGTCCGATGCATCGGCCTGGCGCGCGACGAGCCCGGCGCCTTCCAGGCGCTGGACCAGGCGGGTCGCCGTGGGAGGGGAGACGTGGAGCTTGTCCGCGATCGCGCTGGGGCGCTGGGCGCCGTTCATCGCGAGCTCGATGAGCACGGGCAGCGCGTTCGGGTCCGGAGGGAGGGCGGCGTCGTCGACGAAGCGCCGCTGCAGGGATGCCGGGCTGAGCGCGGACAGGAGCCGCATCAGGCTGAGCAGCGGGCCCTCATCGCCGAGAACTGCTTTCATGATGAAACTAGTTTACGCTTCGGTGGTCGCGGGGCGTCTCCACCGCGCGGCGGCTCGTGGGCGCAGGTGCGAGGCCGAGGCCGCCGTCCGCCAGGGAGGACAGGCTCCCAGCACGGACTCAGCCGCCTCCTAGCAGGGACGCAGCCGGCCACGGCGATGCGGTCCCAGACGGGACCCGGGACCTTCGACCCGTGCAAAGCCGTGACCCGCCCATAGCATCGAGACATGAGCAACGTCAGAGTCATGGTCCTGGATGACCACGAGGTCGTCCGTCGCGGCATCTGCGACATCCTCGACCGCGCCGAGGGCATCGAGGTGGTCGCCGAGGCGGGCACCGTCGCGCAGGCCGTGCGCCGTGTCGACGCCGTCCGCCCCGACGTGGTGCTCTCTGACCTGCGCCTGCCCGACGGCACGGGCCTCGAGGTCATCGCGCACGTGCGCCGCACCCTTCCCGAGGCGCACATCGTGGTCCTCACGTCCTACGACGACGACGAGGCCCGCTCCGCCGCGCGTGCGGCAGGCGCCGACATGTTCCTCGCCAAGACCGCCGGTTCTGCCGAGGTGGTCGAGGCGGTGCGTCGCGCCGCCGCCGGACGCGAGCACGGCCAGCACATCCGCGTCCGCGACGACGAGGTGCTCGAGCGGCTGACCCCGATGGAGCGTCGCGTGGTCGAGCTCGTGGGCCGCGGCATGGCGAACCGCGAGATCGGCGAGGAGCTCGGCATCGCCGAGAAGACCGTCAAGAACCACGTGACGAGCGTCCTGGCCAAGATGGGGCTGCAGCGCCGCACCCAGGTCGTCGCCTGGGCCACGCGCCGCACGGCATCGTCCTTCCGCGGCTAGCTCCGCTCCGCCGGGGCCGGCTTGCCCCGTCCGCGTCCCGCTCGGCTGATCGCGCCGCGGCGCGCTGGCCGCGCCACGCCCCTCGCGCTAGTCGATCTCGACCGAGACGTTCCACTCCGCGCGCGCGTGCCCGGCCGCTCCGCCGCATCGGTCGCCGGCACGAGCCGGAACGTGCCGTTGCGTCGCAGCGCGCGGTTGGCGAGGTTCGACGTTCCCGAGTGGCGCGTCGTCGCTCCGGCAGGGCCGATGCCGTCGTCCACGATGACCACGGCAAGGCGCCCGTCGCTCGCCGTCAGCGCCACCGACACCGAGCTCGCGTGCGCGTGGCGCGCCACGTTCGACAGCAGCTCGCGCAGCACCGCGCAGATGTCGTCGGACAGCGTGGGGTCCTTCTCGACGGCCGCCGATGCCGCGCCCCAGTCGTCCACTGACAGGGCGGGGGAGAAGCCCAGGGAGTCCTGTGCGAGCAGGATCTCGCGTCGCACGCGCTCCGCGAGCGGCTCCGACGTGCGCTCGCCCTGCAGCTGGCTCATGACGCCTCGCACCTCGTGCTGGGCGCGCTTGACGTGCGTGAGCGTGGCCTTGAGGCGCTCCGCGATCTCCGGCGGCGCGATCTCCGACACGGCCTCGAGCTGCATCGCGGTGGCGAACAGCTCCTGCGAGACGAAGTCGTGCAGGTCGTCAGCGATGCGCTCGCGCTCCGCCAGCAGGCTCTCCACGTTCTTCACATGCGCGAGCTCCGCGAGCTGGAGCGCTACCGCGGCCTGGTTGGAGAAGCGCTGGGCGATGGCCAGGTCGTGCTCGTCGAACTGCGCGTCGCCCGGCTCGCGCCACAGCATCAGCAGCCCCTCGGTGCGGCTCTGCGCGATGAGCGGCGCGTAGAGCGTGGGGCCGAAATCCTTGACCGGCTCCAGGATCGTCGGCCCAGGGGGAGCGGGTGCCACGGTGCCCTTGCCCGAGCGGATGACGGACATCGCGAAGCCGTCCTCGGGAAGCACCTGGCCCAGCAGCTCGTCCGCCCTGGCGCCGTCCGTGAACTCCATGACCCACTCGTCGCCCAGCCCTGGGAGCACGAGCGCCGCCGAGGCCGCCCTGCCCAGGCGTCGGGCCGTCGCGATGATCCCCGCGATCGCCTCCTCGTCCCCGGGGTTCGCCAGGAGCGTCGTCGTGATGGCCTGGGACGCGCTGAGCCACTGCTCGCGATCGAGCGCCTCCTTGTAGAGCTCCGCGTTCTCGATCGCGACCGATGCGGCGGCCGCCAGGGCCGCGACGATCGCCTCGTCGTCGGGCGTGAAGCCGCCGGGCTTGGACGCGAGGTACAGGTAGCCGAAGACGTCGTCGCGCATGCGCAGCGCGGTGCCCAGGAACGAGCCGAGGGGAGGGTGGGCCTTGGGCAGTCCGCGGAACGCGGGATGCTGGGTGACCTCGTCGATCACGAGCGTTCCCGTGGCGGGGATCTGTGCGAGGACGCCCACCGAGTTGGGGCCTCGGCCGATCTTCTCCCACACGCTCTGGTCCATGCCGCGGAAGTGGAAGTCGACGCTCACGCCGTCGTCGTCCACGACGTTGATCGCCGCGAACGGCGCGCCCGTGTTGTCGATGGCGGCGGCGAGCATCTTGTCGAGCACCGCGGGAAGCTCGAGCTCGCGACCGAGCGCGATGATCGCGTCGATGAGCGAGGAGCTCGCGTCGGTGTGCTCAGTCATGTGCTCCCTCCCTGTCCAGGCTGATCACGGCATCGACGATGTCGAGGATGGCGAGGTCGTGCGTCACGATGACCACGCTATGGCCTCGCGCGCGCATCGCGCGCACGGCCGAGCGCAGCGCGTCGACGCCGTCCGCGTCCAGATGCTCCGCAGGCTCGTCGATGAGGTGCACGGGGGCGCGTGACAGGAGCGCGCGGGCGAGCAGCAGGCGCCGCCTCTCGCCGCCCGACACCGTGCCTCCGCCCGTGCCGACGAGCGTCTCGAGGCCCTCGGGCAGCGAGGCGAGCCACGGCCCGAGTCCCACGGCGTCGAGCGCGTCGCGCGCCTCCTCCTCGGTCACGTCTCCGCGGGCGACGCGCAGGTTCTCGAGGACGGTCGTGCCGAACAGGTGAGCGTCCTCGAGAGTGAGCGCGACCGTGGTGCCCGTGTCCGCGGGCGTCACGGGTCGGCCGTCGATGAGGACCTCTCCGGTCGTGGGCTCGTGCGCTCCGGCCATGGTGAGCAGGAGCGTCGTCTTGCCGACGCCGGAACGGCCCACGATGCCGAGCGCGCCTCCCGGCTCGAGTCGCGCATCGACCGGCACGGTGGGCGCCACTCCGGGCCAGGAGACGGACACGCCGCGCAGCTCGAGCACGGGAGTCGCGCGAGACGGGGGCTGAGTCTCGGGAGCGGCGCCGCGCTCGCGACCGAGCCCGGGCGCGGCGTCCTCGCCCACGAGCTCCGCGATGCGCAACGCGGACGACCGCGCGCGGAAGGCGTTCACCACGGCGCCCGGCACGGCCCCCACGGCCTCGAAGGCCGCGAGCGGCAGGAGCGACACGACGGCGGCGCCCATGGGGGACAGCTCGCCCGCCTGGGCCGCGGCGACGCCGAAGCCGATGCCGCCGATGAGCGCGATGCCTCCCGCGAGCAGGTGCAGGGCGGAGCCGAGGGCGTTGGGACGCGCGGCGAAGTCGACGGCACGCTCGAAGTCCGCATCGGCCGCGCTCAGCTCGGCGGCGGCGCGCTCCGCGGTGCCCCATACACGATGCTCGGTGCCGTGCTCCATCGCGGCGAGCGCGGCGACAGCCACGGCGGCGTGGGCCCTCGCGCCCGCCTCCGCGGCGAGTCGCGCCTCGCGCCACGACAGCGCCGCAGAGCCGAAGCCCGCCACGAGCAGGCAGATCAGCAGCACCGCGCCCGCGGCAGGCAGCACCGCCAGGCTGATCGCCGCCGCGATCGCGCTCACCGTCGCCGCGACCCCGAGGGGCACCATCGAGCGCACCACGACGTCCGTCACGGCGTCCACGTCCGCTCCCAGGCGGGCCACGATGTCGCCGCGCTTGAGCAGCAGCGCGCGCGAGCCGCCCGCCCGCGCCACGGCGTCGTACACGCGCGCCCGCAGCGCCACGGCGGCCCGCAGGGCCGTCTCGTGCGAGGCCAGGCGCTCCACGTAGCGGAACACGCCGCGCCCGATGCCGAAGGTGCGCACCGCGACGGCGGCCACCGCCAGGTCGGCCGGGGAGGGCATGCCGGCGGCTCGCGCGATGAGCCACGCCGCGACGGCCGACAGGCCCACGGCGGAGCCCAGCGCGGCGGTGCCCGCGGCGACCGAGGCGACGATGCGCCCGCGCGAGACCTCCGCGGCCTCGGCGAGCGAGCGCCACGAGTGGGCGGTGCGGAAGGGCTCGCTCATGCCGACCTCTCCGTGACCGCCGCTCGCACCTCGACCACGACATCGGCGCCCGAGACGATCGCATCGTCGTGCGTCGAGACGATCACCGTCCGCGCCCGATGCGGCGAGCTCGCGCAGGCGCGCCACGAGGGCATCCCTCGCGCCGCCGTCGAGGTGGGCGGTGGGCTCGTCGAGCAGGACGACGGGGCGGCCGGACGTGAACGCGCCCTCGAGCGCGCGCAGCTGACGCTGGCCCAAGCTCAGGCTGCGCCCCTCGGGACCCAGGTCGGGGCGCTGCGGCACCCACGCGCACTGGGCGAGCCACGCGTCGGGATCGGCCTGCGCGAGCGAGACCTCGGCTCCGTCGGCGAGCGTGGCGACCACCTCGCCGTGCGTCGCGGCGAGCAGGCCTGCGGCGGCGAGCAGTGCCGTCGACTTGCCCTCGCCGTTGGGGCCGACGAGCGCTGTGACAGTGCCGGGTCGCGCGGTGACGTCGAGCGCGGCGGGGGCGAGCCGCGCGCCGTCGGGCGTCGCCACGCTCAGGCCGCGCAGGCTCACCGAGGCGCCGCGCAGGTCGGGGCGGGCGCCGCCGGGAGTGCCGACGCGCTCGGGCTCGAGCGCGAGCGTCTCGAAGGCCGCGTCGGCCGCGGCGAGGCCGTCCGCGGAGGCGTGGAAGTGCGCGCCGACATTGCGCAGCGGCAGGTAGACCTCGGGCGCGAGGATGAGCACGGCGAGCGCGGTCTCGATCGACACGGCCCCCTCGACCAGGCGGAAGCCCAGCGTCACCGCCACGATGGCGACGGCGAGCGTCGTGAGCAGCTCGAGGACCATGCCGGACAGGAACGCGATCCTCAGCGAGCCCATGGTCGCCTTGCGCTGAGCGTCGCCCAGGGTGCGCACGCGGGCTGCGGGGCCGCGCTCGCGGCCCAGGCCCCGCAGGGTGGGCACGCCCGCGACGAGGTCGAGCGTGCGCTCGGACAGGCGGGCCATCGCCTCGAGGTGCTTGGCGGAGCGCTCGCGCGTCATGAGCCCGATGAGCACCATGAACAGCGGCACCAGCGGCAGCGTCCCCACGACGATGATCGCGCTCAGGCCGTCCAGCCCGAGCACCACCGCGAACATGAGCGGCGTCACCGTCACCGCGAGCATGAGCTGCGGGAGGTAGCGCACGAAGTAGGGCATGAGCGAGTCGAGGCCGCGCGTGGCCAGGGTGGTGATCTCCGCGCCGCGTCCGGCCGCCGCCCAGCGCGGGCCGAGCGTCGCCACGTGCGCCACGACCTCCTCACGCAGCTGGGTGACCACCCGCACCCCGGCCCGGTGCGCCAGGCGCTCTTGCGTCCAATGCAGCGCCACGCGCACGGCGACGACGCCCGCGAGCAGCGCCAAGGCGACCTCGGGCGAGCGCGCGCTGAGCGGGACCAGTCCGCCGAGCCAGCCCAGGCCGTCGGCGGCGAGGGGTGCGGGGGCGAGCACAGGAGCCAGCACGCGCGCGATGACGAGCGCCTGGAAGCCGATCGCCACCGCCGTCAGAAAACCGAGCACCGCCGTCACGACGATGTGACGGCGGGCCGGCGCGCTCCGCACCAGCAGGCGCGGATCCAGAGGCTTCACTCGATATCAGCTCCGAGTGAAGGTTATTCCGTGCTGCTCCGGGATATGCGTGGCGCTGATGCGCTTGCGGAACACCCAGTACGTCCAGGCCTGGTAGGCCAGCACCACCGGGGTGAGGATCACGGCGACCCACGTCATGACGCCGAGCGTGTAGTCGGTCGAGGACGCGTTGTAGACCGTGAGCGAGTTGGCCGCGTCGTTGATCGCCGGCATGACGTCGGGGAACATCGCGCCGAAGATGAACGCCACCGCGGCGGCCAGGGCCACGGCGTTGGCGACGAAGGCCCAGCCGTGACGGCCGATGCTCGTGGTCCACCACGTCGCGACGAGCGACACGGCGGCGATGGCCAGGGGCGCCCACGTCCACGCGTTGTTGGAGCAGGCGAACTGCGCCCACAGAGCCCACGCCGCGGTGACCGGGACCGCGATGAGCGAGAACCGCTTGGCCAGGGCCTCAGCACGCTCGCGCACCACGCCATCGGTCTTGAGCGACAGGAAGATCGCGCCGTGCGAGAGGAACAGGATGAGCGTCACGGCGCCGCCCAGCAGGGCGAACGGGCTCAGCAGGTCCCAGAAGGTGCCGACGTACTGGTGGTTCTCGTCGAGCTTGACGCCGCGGACGAGGTTGGCGAACGCGATGCCCCACAGGATCGAGGGGACCCACGCGGAGCCGATGATGGTCCAGTCCCAGCGGCGGCGCCATGCGGGCGTGTCGATCTTGCCGCGGTACTCGATGGCCACGGCGCGCACGATGAGCGCGAGCAGGATGATCAGCAGCGGCAGGTAGAAGCCGGAGAACATCGTCGCGTACCACTCGGGGAAGGCGGCGAAGGTCGCGCCGCCGGCCGTGAGCAGCCACACCTCGTTGCCGTCCCACACGGGGCCGATGGTGTTGAGCGCCACGCGGCGCTCCTTGTCGTTCTTGCCGACGAAGGGCATGAGCATGCCCACGCCGAAGTCGAATCCCTCGAGCACGAGGTAGCCCGTCCACAGGACGGCGAGCAGGATGAACCAGACGATCGCGAGTTCCATGTCGATGCTCCTCGATCAGTACGCGAAGGACAGGGGCTTGTCGGAGTCGTCGTGGACCTCGGGAGCCGTCGCGTCCGGCAGGCCCTCGACCGCGTAGCGGCGGATGAGCTTGAACCAGAACACGCCGAGCACCGCGTACACGACGGTGAAGACGATGAGCGAGGTGAGCATCACGCCGGGCGAGACGACCTCGGACACGCCGAACTGGGTCATGAGGAAGACCTGGTCGGAGCCCGTCGGGTTGGGCGCGACGACGAAGGGCTGACGGCCCATCTCCGTGAAGATCCAGCCGAACGTCGCGGCCAGGTACGGCATGGGCAGCGAGACGATCGCGAGCGTGGAGAACCAGCCCTTGTCCGTCGTCCGGCCCTTGCGCGTGAGCCACAGCGCGGCCAGGGCGAGCGCGGCGCAGAACACCGCGAGGCCGATCATGAGGCGGAAGGACCAGTACGTCACGGCAAGGTTGGGGCGGTACTCGATCTGGGTGCCGTCCTCGAGCGTGGCGCCGTAGCGCTCCGCGTAGATCTCCTGCAGCTCGTTGAGGCCCTTGATCTCCGCGTTCGCGTCGCCGGTCGCCATCCAGGCGAGCAGTCCAGGGATCTCGATGAGGTGCTCCACGGACGCGGGGTCCTGGCCAGCGAGGTCGCCGATCGCGAGGATGGAGAACGGGGCGCCTTCGGCCGTCTCGACCAGGCCCTCGGCGGCGGCCATCTTGATGGGCTGCTGCTCGAACATGAGCTTGGCCTGCAGGTCGCCCGTCCAGATGACGGCGGCGCCCGCGAGAATCATCACGACGGCGCCGAAGCGCACGGCGGTGCGGTACGTGCTCGCGGCGACGGGGTCGCCGTTCGTGCGCACCGTCTTGACCATCCACCAGGCCGCGATGCCGCACACGAAGGTGCCCGCCACGAGGAACGCGGTCGCGATGACGTGCGGGAAGGCCACGAGCGTCGTGTTGTTCGTCAGCACGGCGAACACGTCGGTCATCTCCGCGCGGCCGGTCTCCGGGTTGAACTCGGCGCCCACGGGGTGCTGCATCCACGAGTTCGCCGCGATGATGAAGTACGCGGAGAGCATCGAGCCGACGGAGAAGCACCACACGGTCAGCAGGTGGATCTTCTTGGGCAGGCGGTCCCACCCGAAGATCCACAGGCCCAGGAACGTGGACTCGAGGAAGAAGGCCAGCAGGGCCTCCATCGCGAGCGGCGCGCCGAAGATGTCGCCGACGAACCGCGAGTACTCGGACCAGGCCATGCCGAACTGGAACTCCTGCACGATGCCCGTGGCGACGCCGAGCGCGAAGTTGATCAGCAGGAGCTTGCCGAAGAACCTGGTCAGGCGCAGCCACGAGTCCTTGCCGGTGCGGACCCAGGCGGTCTGCATGCCGGCGACGAGGAGGGACAGGCCGATGGTGAGGGGGACGAGGATGAAGTGGTAGACGGTCGTGATGCCGAACTGCCACCGCGCAAGCTCGAGCGCTTCCATGCAGGGGTCTCCTTCTGGACGGTTAGGGCGAAGGTAACCAGGGCCCAAGACATCATCCCGGGACCTTGGTCCCCACCCGCATCGGCCCCACCCCCACCCCTCCTCGCGAAATGTGTCACCTCAGGCACATGTTCAGGCCCCGACCCCCGCCAATGTGTCGGCTGGGGACCACATTCCGGCAGTGGGGGCGGGGGAGGGGGCGTGGGGGACCGCATTCCGGCAGCGAGGGCGGGGAATGTGTCGCCTGGGGACCGCATTCCGGGGCGAAAGCGGGCAACTGTGTCACAATGGGCACAGGTTCACGCCCGGCCACACCGGGCGCACGCCCGTGGCGATCGTGAGGCCCTGGCAGCCTGAGTCGACAGACTCCTGGCGCCGGACACCGAGCAATGGCCGCGACCATCAGACTTCCGTCACCGCAGAGCGCGGGACGACCGACGAACTGCCGGGACCGAGTGTGGACGGTCACCAGGCTTTGAGGTACCCGCCGTGAGCGAGGACAACATCACTGTGACGACTGCGGTCGTCTTCCAGGCACCCGAACCCGCACCCCGAGCATCGCGCCGCGCATCGGCCCCTGCCGGCCCGCCGCAGATCGACGACGCCGAGGCCCCCGCGCCCAAGCGCTCGCGTGCGCGCAAGCCTGCCGCAGAGGCCGATGCCGAGGCCACCCCGACCCCTGCCGCGGAGGCGGACGCCGAGGCGACCGCGCCCAAGCGCTCGCGATCGCGCAAGGCCGCGACCGATGCCGTTGCCGAGCAGGCGGAGGCCGCCGAGGCGCCCGCGAGCTCGGGCGAGGCGGACGCGGAGGGACCCGGCGAGAGCTCCGAACCCGGCGAGGGCTCCGAATCCGGCGAGGGCTCGGGCGAGGGCGCGCCCAAGCGTCGCCGCCGCCGTGGCGGCCGCGGTCGCGGCAAGAAGCGCGCTGCCGAGGGCGCCGAGGGCACC
>JGI12383J13903_1001429_pt1 | contig 10676 bp, 6 predicted proteins | sample Passage237B_FD_13903 | JGI IMG/M metagenome (IMG submission 13903)
AGCTTGCCCACCTGGGTGCTGCCGGTGAAGGCCACTTTGTTCACGTCGGGGTGGTTGACCACCGCCGCGCCCGTGGCACCGGCGCCGGTGACGATGTTGACGACGCCCTCGGGCAGTTCGGCACCACCCGCGTGGTCTCCGAGGGCGACCTGAATTATCCTACGATCGTGATCCCCGCTGACATCAACGGCGATGGGTACCTGGACCTGGCGAGCATGCGCAGGGCTTCTTCCGCCGGCGAAGTGAGCACGGTGTTATGGTGGGAGAATGATGGCCAAGGGGCCTTCGGGGACGCACAGCCGTTGCTCGGCGACCTGCCCAGCGGCTTCTCGCTGCATGGCTTCGCCGATCTGGACAACGATGGCCTGGCGGACATGATCGCCTACCCGAACACGAACAACCCAGCGCATTGGTACCGCAACACCGGCGGTGCCGTGGCCGCGCCGGTGTTGCTCTACAGTGCCTCGTTGAGCAACTTCATCCTGCGCGACCTCGACAACGATGGCGCTGCGGACATCATCGGGCGCACACCTGCGCTCCAGGTGCTGATGAACGATGGCTCGGGCACCTTCACGACAGGTGCCGTGCTGGGCACCGTGACCGGAACGATCAGTACGGTGCACCTGCAGCTGGCCGACCTGAACGGGGATGGTGATACCGATCTCCTGGTCGGTGGCGATAACCCGTGGCGCGGCACGTATGCCGGTGCGGGCAATGGCACCTTCGGAACACAGCAGACCATTGCCAACTTCAGCCTGCAGTACACCCCCCGACTGGGTGACATGGATGGTGATGGCGACATCGATCTGCTGGGCTGCGGGTTGTCCGGTGGGATCCGCCTGTTCGATAACGATGGCGGCACCTTCACGCTCACGGATACCTTGACCATCAGCACGCTGGCCAACTTCATACCCGACGTCGTGCGCGACATCGATGGGGATGGATCGGCCGACATGACGAAGTACACCTCCACGCAGTGCAATGTGATCGTCACGCACAACAACGGCAACGGCACCTTCAGCGACCAGCAGCTGGAGATGTTCAATGCCTACAGCCTGCAAGGCACGCGCTACGCCGTGGCCGACCTGGACAACGATGGCGACCTGGATGTGGCCTTCGTGCATGGGCAGGGATTGATGGGCTGGTTCGCTCAGGAAAGCCCCGGGCAGTGGAGCCCGCGCAAGAAGGTGTCATGGACGGTGAGCGCAACCCGCGATCTGGCCAGCGCGGACTTCGATGGCAACGGCACGCCGGACCTGGTGGCCGCCAGCGAATACGCCAGCATGGTGACCCTGCACCTGAACGACGGGTCCGGTGAGCAGTTCGAGCGGTCCATCATCGCCGAGAACTTCCACCGGGTGATGCACGTGGGCACCGCCGATCTTGACAGCGATGGCGACATGGACGTGGTGGCTTCCAACACCACGGAGGCGATGTGGTTCGCCAACAACGGTGATGGCAGCGCGTGGACGGCCCACACGATCCCCGGCGCTGCCGGCCCCTTCAGCATGGGCGATGTGGATGGTGATGGCCGGGCCGACCTGATGTTCGCAGGACTGTTGTACCGCAACCAGGGCGGAACATTCATCACCGAGGAGGTGCTGGCCGGTGCTACGGTCGGCCGGATCAAGGACATGGACGGCGATGGTGCTCCCGATCTGTTGATGAGCCACACCGGGGGGGTCCTCCGTGGGCACCAATGACGGCAGCGGCTCGTTCACCTTCACCGCGTATGCCATGCCCGTCAGCGCCAACTTCATGGAACTGGCCGACATGGATGGCGATGGGTTGCTGGACATCGTCGGCCGGGCCCCGGGGAACATCATGATCTGCTACCTGCTGGACGGGGTCGGCGGAGCGCAGCTGGATACGATCGCCACCGACCTGCCCCAATCCACCGACGGCACCATCGCCTGCGTGGACCTGGACCTCGATGGGGATATGGACATCATGTGGTCGCGCAGCTCCGGATACACGCACCAGAGCTATTCGATCGAGAACCTCGGCGGCATGACCTTCGGTGGCAACACGTTGGTGGACCCCTCGGCCGAGGTGACGCGCAAGTTCCTGTTCACCGACCTCGATGGTGATGGCCTGTTCGACCTGGCCGTCGGCCGGCACCACAGCATCCGCTGGTACCCGAACCTGTATCCGAACCCGTTCCGGTTGAAGGGCTCGGTGTTCCTCGACGCGAACGAGGACGGCGTGCTGGACCCTGCTGAGACGCGCATGCCCTATCAACTGGTGAAGAGCAACGGCCAGCAATCCATGACCTGGACCAGCTCCCTGGGCGACTACAGCATCCCTGCCAGCCCCGGCACCTGGGAGGTGAGCAGTCCGCTCCAGCCCCTGCAGTTCGCCACCACGCCCGATACGCTCACCGCCACCCTCACGGCCGCCACGCCTTCGGCCACCGGCCTGGATTTCGGTCGGCAGCTCTTCCCCACCGATCCGCTGTTCCTGATGAACGTGGGCACCGGCTTCCGCTGCGATACGGAGGAATGGGTGCGCCTCATCGCACGTAACACGGGCGGACTACCGTTCAGCGATGGACTGATCGACATGGTGATCGGAGGCGACCTCGTTTACGTGACAGCCTATCCGGAGCCTGACAGCGTGGTGAGCGGCCACTACTACTGGAACCTGCCGCCCGTGCCCGCACAAGGCCAGCAGATCGTGGATGTCATCGTGCAGGTGGGGCCGGTGCATTCCTCGGTCCAGTTCTTCGCCCAACTCACGGTGCCCGGCTTCACCGACATCCACACCCATGACCTGAACGGCACGGTGACCTGCGCGTACGACCCGAACGACAAGCAGGTGCTGCCCGCGGGCTACGGCGAGTTCCACGCGGTGGACATCGCGACCCCCTGGCTCGATTACACCGTGCGCTTCCAGAACACGGGCACCGACACGGCCTTCACCGTGGTGATCGAGGACGTGCTCGACGCCGATCTCGATCCCTCCTCCATGCAGGTGCTGGGCACCTCACACACCATCACCGACATCCACCTGGACGACGGCAACACGCTCACCTTCCGGTTCGATGGCATCATGCTGCCCGACAGCAACGTGGATCCCCTCGGCAGCAACGGCTTCGTACGCTTCCGGATCCAGCCGAACGCAGGCGCGCCGAGCGGAACCGAGATCCACAACACGGCCGGCATCCTCTTCGACCAGAACCCCGCCATCATCACCAACACCACGCTCACCACGCTGATCGACTGCGACCTGTTCACGGCCACCATCACGGTCGGTGATGCCTCCCTGCTGGCCTCCGAAGGCGTGAGCTACCAGTGGTTCCTCGATGGGGACAGCATCCCGGGGGCCACAGAACAGACCATCATCCCTGCTTGGGAGGAGCCGGGGGTCTACACCGTTGCGGTCACCAGCGTGTACGGCAGCGTGGCGGTGAGCGATCCGTACGCGGTGATCCCCGACGGAGTGGCCGAACGGGAAGGCACGCGCTTCCTGCTGATGCCCAATCCCGGCATCGATCTCATCCGCCTGATCAGCGAGCAGCCGCTGCTCGCCGATGATCAAGTGCTGGTGCTCGATCTCCACGGTCGCCTGCTCCACACCACGCGCGGCAGTGGCTCCCACGAGCTCGTTCTCGAGCGGGCGGGGCTCGCCGCCGGCACCTATTTGGTGGAGCTCCGCCGGGCAGGGGCCTCGATCGGGCGCGTGCGGGCCGTGTGGCGTTGACGCGCCCCACATCGTGATGATCGTCAAAGGGCTGCTTACCATTGCCCGCGGTAAGCAGCCCATGATGCCACCCGGCACACTCCGATATGTCCCTACCCTTTCCGCGGCCATTGCCTTCCTGCTGTTGATCGCCGGGAACCTGCTCCTCTTCCTGGGTCGTCACCGGGAAGGGCTGCGCTCGGAACTGCTGATGGAGCTCCTTCCCGACCACCCCACGCACATCTCCAACTTCTGCATCAGCCTGTTGCTGGTGGTCATCCCGGGCCAGATATGGCTCATGATGGGCATCGGGGCACGCCTCCTGGCGGTCCTCGCGGCGACCATCATCCTGACCAACTGGGTCTATGAGGCCTTTCTCCCCTTCCTGAACGTGCCCGACCTGCGCGATGCCTGGTATGGCACGGCCGGTGCGCTGCTGGGGCTCCTGTTCCTGCTGATGGTGAAGCGCGTAGGGCTTCGACCGTCGTCTGATCGGCCGTAGAGGCCGTGCCAGGGTGCACCCCGAAGGCCATACGCTGGCCAGCTATCTTTGCCGCCCCTTTAGAAAGCCGTGATGGACAAGCGTTTCCCGCAGTACGATGAACTCGACCTGCCCAAGGTCGCCGAGGAGGTGTTGCAGCAATGGGAGGCCGAGGACACCTTCGGTCAGAGCATCGCACTGCGCCAGGACGCCGAGCCCTTCGTGTTCTACGAAGGTCCGCCCAGCGCCAACGGCCTGCCCGGCATCCACCACGTGATGGCCCGCACCATCAAGGACATATTCTGCCGGTTCCAGACGCAGAAGGGCCGGCGCGTGGACCGCAAGGCCGGCTGGGATACCCACGGCCTGCCCGTGGAACTGGGTGTGGAGAAGGAACTCGGCATCACCAAGGACGACATCGGCAGGAAGATCTCCATCGCCGAGTACAACGCCAGGTGCCGCGAGGCCGTGATGCGCTACACCGACGTGTGGAACGACCTCACCCGCCGCATCGGCTTCTGGCTCGATCTCGAGAAACCCTACGTCACCTACCACACCAAGTACATCGAGAGCGTGTGGCACCTGCTGAAGCAGCTCCACGACCAGGGCCTGCTCTACAAGGGCTACACCATCCAGCCCTACAGCCCCGCGGCCGGCACGGGCCTTTCGTCCCACGAACTGAACCAGCCCGGCACCTACAAGCCGGTGAAGGACACCACCATCGTGGCGCAGTTCAAGGTGAAGCGCGATGCGAACAGCGAGTTCCTCTTCAAGGACGCCTTCGGTGAGGTGTTCATCCTCGCCTGGACCACCACGCCGTGGACCCTGCCCAGCAACACCGCCCTCACCGTGGGGCCGAAGCTGGAGTACGTGCGCGTGAGGACCTTCAACCCCTACACCCACGCGCCGCAGACCGTGGTGCTGGCCAAGGCCCGCCTCAGCGCCTACTTCAACGAGAAGCACCGGGACGCCTCCTTCGACGACTACACGAACGACGGCAAGAACATCCCCTGGCGCATCATCGATGAATGCACGGGTGCGCAGCTCGAAGGGGTGCGGTACGAGCAGCTGCTGCCCTACGCGTTCCGCGTGATCACCGGTGATTTCGTCACCACCGACGACGGCACCGGCGTGGTGCACACCGCCCCCAGCTTCGGTGCGGATGACCAACGGGTGGCGAAGCAGCACGGCATCGGCTCGCTCACCCTGGTGGACCTGCGCGGCCGCTTCAAGCCCGAGGTGACCGACTTCGCCGGCGAGTACGTGAAGGCCGAGTACTACACCGAAGAGGAGCGCGCCGCCGAGGCGAAGAAGCAGGGGCGCGACAAGTACCTCAGCGTGGATGAGCGGATCGCCATCAAATTGAAGACCGAGGGTCGCGCCTTCAAGGTGGAGAAGTACGCGCACAACTACCCCCATTGCTGGCGCACTGACAAGCCCGTGCTCTACTACCCGCTGGACAGCTGGTTCGTGCGGGTGACGGCGCGCAAGGAGCGCCTCATCGAGCTGAACAAGACCATCAACTGGAAGCCCCAGAGCACCGGCACCGGACGCTTCGGCAACTGGCTCGAAAGCCTGCAGGACTGGAACCTGAGCCGCAGCCGCTACTGGGGCATCCCGCTGCCCATCTGGCGCACCGCCGATGGCGGGGAGGAGATCTGCATCGGCTCGCTGAAGCAGTTGAAGCAGGAGATCGCGCGTGCCGTGGAGGCGGGCGTGATGAAGGAGGATCCGTACGCATCGTTCCAAGTGGGCGACATGAGCGATGCCAACTACGACCGCGTGGACCTGCACCGCCCGTACGTGGACGACATCGTGCTCGTTTCGCCCAGCGGAAAGCCCATGCGCCGCGAGGCGGACCTGATCGACGTGTGGTTCGACAGCGGCGCCATGCCCTACGCCCAGTGGCACCACCCCTTTGAGAACCAGGACACCTTCAAGGAGAAGTTCCCCGCCGCCTTCATCGCCGAGGGCGTGGACCAGACCCGCGGCTGGTTCTACACCCTGCACGCCATCGCCGCCCTCACCCAGAACAGCGTGGCGTACCGCACCGTGGTGAGCAACGGCCTGGTGCTGGACAAGCACGGCCAGAAGATGAGCAAGCGCCTGGGCAACGCGGTGGACCCGTTCCGGACACTGGACCAGTTCGGCGCCGATGCCGTGCGCTGGTACATGATCGGCAATGCCTCGCCGTGGGAGAACCTGAAATTCGACGCCGAAGGCATCGCCGAGGTGCAGCGCAAGTTCTTCCGCGCGCTGTTCAACAGCTACAACTTCTTCGCCCTCTACGCGAACATCGATGGCTTCGACCCGAAAGCGCCGCCCGTGCCCATGGAGCGCCGTTCAGAAATGGACCGCTGGGTGCTGGCCCGCTTGAACGAGGTCGTCCTGGTGGTGAGCAACCGACTGGACGAGTATGATCCCACCCCGGCCATCCGCGAGATCGAGAACTTCGTGGTGGACGACCTGAGCAACTGGTACATCCGCCTGAACCGCCGTCGGTTCTGGAAGGGGGAACAGGGCGACGACAAGACCGCGGCCTTCCAGACACTTTACCACTGCCTGCAGGTGGTGGCCCAGCTCAGTGCCCCCTTCGCACCGTTCTTCAGCGACCGCCTGCACCGCGACCTCACCGGCCGCAGCGTGCATCTCACCGACTGGCCGCAGCAGGGCGCCACGGACGTGGACCTCGTGCGGTCGATGCGCCGCGCGCAGGAGATCGTCTCCGTGGTGCTGGGCCTGCGCAAGCAGGAACGGATCCGCGTACGCCAACCGCTGACCAAGGTGCAGATCACGCTGCCGGACAACTCCGACACCTGGCGCTCCTACCGCACGGGGGTGGAGACCAAGCGCGACATCATCCTCTCCGAGTGCAACGTGAAGGATATCGTCTTCCTCGACCCCCAGGAGAGCCAGCTCACCAAGCGCATCAAGCCCGATTTCAAGAAGCTGGGCGCCCGCATGGGCAAACTGATGAAAGCCGTGGCCGCCGCAGTGAGCGCTCTGCCCCAGGAGCGGATCTCCGAATTGGAATCCAACGGCACTTTGCGGCTCCCGGTGGAAGGCCAGGAGGTGGAGATCCTTCGCGATGATGTGGAGATCACCCTGGAGCCGCGCGAGGGCTTCGTGGGCGTGTCGGACAATGGTGCGGTGATCGAGCTCGACATCACCCTCACCGATGAACTGGTACAGGAGGGTATCGCCCGGGAGCTGGTGAGCCGCATCCAAGCCCTGCGGAAGGACAGCGGGCTGGAGGTGACCGACCGCATCGAGCTGCGGATCGAGCGCAACGGCAACGAGCGGTTCGAGCAGGCGGTGCGGAACCACGCCGGGGCGATCCTGGCCGAGACGCTCGCCACAACCCCTGAGGATCAGCTGCTTGTGTCGACACTGCCGAATGCCCATGGGGCGCCGCACGAGGTGGCCTTGGACGAGGCGCTGCGGTGTCGGCTCACCTTGGTCCGGTCCGGCCAATAGCGCGGTTTTGCCCTATATTCGCGGATCTTTCACGAATCCGGGATCGCCATGGCCAAGAAACCTGCTCCTAAGAAGGTCGCCAAGTCGGCCAAGAAAGCCGCCAAGAAAGCCCCCGCCAAACCCGCGGCGAGCAAGGGCAAGAAGGCAGCCAAGCCCGTGGCCAAGAAGAAGGCGGCCAAAGCGGTAGTGAAGAAGACCGCGAGAAAGGCCCCTGCGAAAGCCGTGAAAAAGGCCGCACCCAAGAAAGCCGCCGCGAAGCGCACTGCGAAGCCGACCAAGCCCGTGAAGAAAGCGGCGCCAGCCAAGACGGTGAAAAAGGCGGTGGCGAAGAAGGTCGCGCCCAAGAAAGCCGCCGCGAAGCCCGCTGCGAAACCGACCAAGCCCGTGAAGAAGGCGGCAGCGGTCAAACCGACGAAACCGGCGCCCGCCCCCAAGAAGGTGGTGAAAGCCGCTCCCGTTGCCGCCAAGCCGACCCCCAAAAAACCCGCGGCCCCCGCCAAACCTGCCGCTTCGGCAGCGAAACCGGAGGTGAAGGCCACGCCGAAACCCGAGAAAAAGACCGTGAGCAAGAAGAAGGAGGTGAAGAAGAGCGAGAAGGCAGCACCGGTCGTGAGCAAGCCGCTGGTCACCCAAGTGGTGGCTCCGAACCGACCGATGGCCGCACCGGTGGTGAAGAAGCAGGTCTCCACGTTGGAGAGCGCGGACAAGGTGCGCTACTCCGATGAAGAGCTGGCCGAGTTCAAGGAGTTGATCCTGAAGAAGCTGGAGGAGGCCCGCAAGGACTACGAACTGCTGAAGCAGACCCTGGCCAACACGGACAACAACGGCACGGACGACACCAGCCCCTCGTTCAAGATGATCGAGGACGGCAGTGAGACGCTGAGCCGCGAGGAGACCGCGCAACTGGCCGGCCGTCAGGAGAAGTTCATCAAGCACTTGGAGGACGCTCTGCTGCGGATCCGCAACAAGACCTACGGGATCTGCCGGGTGACCGGCCGCTTGATCAGCAAGGAACGTCTGCGCCTGGTGCCGCACGCCACGCTGAGCATCGAGGCCAAGCAGCAGATGACCAACGGGTGAGCCCGGCCTCGTCCGCAGCCATCAGCCCGTGTTGAAGCGAGCCATCCTGCTGATCCTGGCCGTTCTGGCGGCCGACCAGGCGCTGAAGTTCTGGGTCAAGCTGGGTTTCTACTACGAGGAGTCGCGCCCCCTGTTCGGCCAATGGGGCGAGTTGCACTTCATCGAGAACCCCGGGATGGCCTTCGGCATGTCGTTCGGCGGCGAATGGGGCAAGTTGCTGCTCACGCTGTTCCGGATCGTGGCGGTGATCGCCATCGGGTACAGCTTGTGGCGCATGGCCCAACGCGGCGCACATACCGGCCTGGTGGTGAGCGTTGCCCTGATCTTCGCCGGGGCCTTGGGCAACATCATCGACAGCACGTTCTACGGGCTGATCTTCAGCGCGAGCACACCGATCAAGAAAGCCGTGCTGTTCCCACCCGAAGGCGGCTACGGCACCCTGTTCCACGGGTCGGTCGTGGACATGTTCCACTTCCCGATCTGGCGCGGACGCATACCGGAGTGGTCGCCGTTCTGGGCCGGCCAGCCGTTCGAGTTCTTCCGCCCGGTGTTCAACCTGGCCGATGCCGCCATCACCGTGGGAGTGGTGCTGTTCATCTGGTTCCAGCGCTCGTCCTCCCGGAAGGACAAGCATCTCACGACCGGGAGCTCCGAGCCCGCACCCTCGGACACCCCAACAGGCATGTGACCCGGCCCGAAGGACGGACCGCCGAACGCTGCTGATCAAGCGGGTACCGGAGCATCACGCAGGATGCCTTGGCCCACCAAGAGCTCGGCGATCTGCACCGCATTGGTGGCCGCTCCCTTGCGCAGGTTGTCGGCCACGATCCACAGGTTCAGCGTACGCGGCTGGGTCTCGTCCCGACGCAGGCGGCCCACGAACACCTCGTCGCGGCCGTCGGCGAGGAGCGGCATGGGATACACGTCGTTGGTGGGGTCATCGGCCAGCACCACGCCTGGAGCGGCGGCCAGCAGTTCACGCACCTTGTCCAGGTCGAACTCCTGCGCGAACTCCACGTTCACCGACTCGCTGTGCCCGCCTGTAACAGGCACGCGCACGGCAGTGGCCGTGAGGCGGATGGCGGGGTCGAGGATCTTCCGCGTCTCGTTCACCAGCTTCATCTCCTCCTTGGTGTAGCCGTTGTGGGTGAACACGTCGCAGCGCGGGATCACGTTGCGGTGGATGGGGAACGGATAGGCCTTCTCCCCTTCCACACCCTGTTGCTCATCCTCCAGCTGGCGCAGGGCGCGCATGCCGGTGCCGGTGACGCTCTGGTAGGTGGAAACGACCACGCGTTGCACGGTGTAGGCCTTGTGCAGCGGCGCCAGGGCCATCACCATCTGGATCGTGCTGCAGTTGGGATTGGCGATGATGCGGTCGTCGGCGGAGAGCACGTGGCCGTTGACCTCGGGCACCACGAGCTTCTTGTCGGAATCCATGCGCCAGGCGCTGCTGTTGTCGATCACCGTGCATCCGACCTCAGCGAAGCGCGGGGCCCATTCCTGCGAGGTGCCGCCCCCTGCCGAGAAGAGCGCGAGCTGCGGGCGCCGGTCGATCGCCTCCTGCATGCCGATCACCTTCCATTCCTTCCCACGGAAGCCGACGGTGCTCCCCACGCTCTTTTCGCTGGCGACGGGCAGCAGTTCGTCCACAGGAAAACCACGCTCTTCGAGCACCTTCAGCATCACGCCACCGACCATGCCGGTGGCACCTACGACCGCGACTTTCATGAGAGGATGTTCAGCCGGTGACGGCGCGTGAAAGTACTACCTTGCCTGCTGTTCGTCCCCCCTTCGTATGCGCTCCCTCTTCATCACAGCGGCCCTCGTGCTCTGTGCCGGTCTGCCCGTGCAGGGGCAGCTCTTCGACGACTTCTCCGACGGCGACCTCACGAACGCTCCCGCCTGGACCGGCGACCTGGCGAAGTTCACCGTGAACGCCGCCCAGCAACTACAG
>JGI12383J13903_1001437_pt1 | contig 10595 bp, 7 predicted proteins | sample Passage237B_FD_13903 | JGI IMG/M metagenome (IMG submission 13903)
AGTTCGGCCTCCACGAAGTAGCCGCGATCGTCCGCGCTGACCTCGGGCGTTCCGATGACGAATTCCATGTACCCTCCGTTGCGTCGGGGGCGACACTACTCGCTTAGTCTCGCGTCGCGTGAATCGACGCCTTCGGCGCGTCATAGGCTTGCCTGATGGACCTCTTCGACGCACAGGCAACGACTGCCTCCGGCGTCCCAGAGCCGGCTCCCAACGCGCCTCTCGCGGTGCGGATGCGCCCACGTTCTATCGAGGAGGTGGTGGGCCAGGGTCACCTGCTCGCGGAGGGATCGCCGCTCGTTCGCCTCATTGGGCCCGACGCTGCGGCGGCTTCCATCATCCTGTGGGGTCCTCCTGGCACCGGCAAGACGACGCTCGCCTACCTCGTTGCAGGCAGCCGGCATCAAGGACGTGCGGGCCGTCATCGACGACTCGAAGCGCCGGATCTCGACGGGGGAGCGCGAGACGGTCCTGTTCATCGACGAGATCCACCGCTTCACGCGCACTCAGCAAGACGCGCTGCTACCCGCCGTAGAGAACCGGTGGGTGACGCTCATCGGCGCCACGACAGAGAACCCCAGCTTCTCCGTTGTTGGGCCGCTCCTGTCCCGCAGCCTGCTGCTCACGCTCAAGCCGCTCGCAGCAGAAGACGTGCGCGCGCTCGTGGATCGAGCTATCGAGGATGAGCGCGGGCTCGCTGGCAAACTCACGGTCGAGGAGGACGCCAGGGACCACATCGTGCGTGTCGCGGGAGCGGATGCCCGCAAGGCCCTCACCCTGCTGGAGGCGATAGCGGATGCCGCCCCAGCGTCGGGCCTTGTGACCGCTGTACTGGCCGAGAAGTCGATGGATGCGGCGCTTGTGGCCTACGACAAGTCGGGCGATCAGCACTACGACGTGATCAGCGCGTTCATCAAGTCCGTGAGGGGAAGCGACGTCGACGCGGCGCTGCATTACTTGGCGCGCATGGTTGTGGCGGGGGAGGACCCGCGCTTCATCGCTCGCCGGCTGGTGATCCTTGCGGCGGAGGACATCGGCCTCGCGGACCCGCAGGGATTGGTCGTGGCGCAGGCTGCGGCGGATGCCGTGAGCTTCATCGGCATGCCGGAGGGCCGGATCGTGCTTGCGGAGGCCACCGCCTACCTCGCGCTCGCTCCCAAGTCCAATCGCAGCTACAAGGCGCTCGACGCCGCGATCGCCGACGTGCGCGCTGGCAAGGCTGGCGTTGTGCCGCAGCACCTGCGCGACGCGCACTATGCCGGGGCGGAGCGCATCGGCCATGGCAAGGGGTATCTCTACGCGCACGACGCCCCTCATGGCGTCGCGAGTCAGCAGTATCTGCCGGACTCCGTCGAAGGCACCGTCTACTACACGCCTACGGACCATGGCTTCGAGCGCACGTTGAGTGAGCGTCGGGCCCAGATCCGCAAGCTGCTTGGCCGCGAAGACTGAACAGGCGCGGACGCAGGGNGCTCGCCTCCCGAGAGGGCGTTTGGTACACTTTTCGGTAGCCCTCGCGGGCGGTTGGCTGCTGACCCCGCGAAAACTCACAGATATCTGGCATACGAACACGCACGCGCGCGTTCACAACCCTTAAGGATCCACCTTGACTTCAGTTCAGAAGGCCCGCCGTCAGGTGCGCCTGTCGCGCAGCCTTGGCCTTGCCCTGACGCCTAAGGCCGTCAAGCACTTCGAGAAGCGCCCTTACCCCCCGGGTGAGCACGGCCGCACCGCTCGTCGCAAGGAAAGCGACTACGCCGTTCGTCTGCGCGAGAAGCAGCGTCTGCGCGCCCAGTACGGCCTTCGCGAGAAGCAGATGACCTCCACCTACGCGGAGGCGAAGAAGGAGTCCGGTCTGACCGGTGAGGCCTTCGTCGAGCTGCTCGAGATGCGTCTCGACGCCCTGGTGCTGCGTGCCGGCTTCGCCCGCACCATCCTCCAGGCGCGCCAGGCGGTGCTCCACCGCCACATCCTCGTCGACGGCAAGATCGTCGACCGTCCGTCGTTCCGCGTGACCCCCGGCCAGACCATNCAGGTCAAGCCCAAGGCTGTCACCCTGGAGCCCTACATGGCCGCCGCCGCCGGTGCACACCGCGACGTGCTGCCCGAGGTTCCTGACTACCTCGACGTGCAGCTGGAGAAGCTCACCGCCAAGCTGGTGCGCCGCCCCAAGCGNGCAGAGGTCCCCGTGACCTGCGACGTTCAGCTCGTCGTCGAGTACTACGCCCGTTAAGGCCATCGCGCACTAGTAGGCTCTACTAGGCCAACTTCAACGGCCGCCGGACCCGGCATGAGTCAGGGTCCGGCGGCGTTGTCGTTTCACAGGAGGAAGAGATATGCGAACCGCCGAGATCCGTCAGCGCTGGCTGGACTACTTCGAGTCCAACGGCCACGCAGTGGTGCCCTCGGCATCGCTGATCTCGCCGGATCCCTCGCTGCTGTTCACCGTCGCAGGCATGGTGCCGTTCATTCCGTACATGACGGGAGAGCAGGAGCCGCCGTGGCCGCGGGCTACGAGCGTGCAGAAGTGCATCAGGACGCCTGACATCGAAGAGGTGGGCAAGACCACCCGTCACGGCACGTTCTTCCAGATGAACGGCAACTTCTCGTTTGGCGACTACTTCAAGGAAGGCGCCATCCAGTACGCGTGGGACCTGGTCACGGGGCCCGAGTCGGAAGGCAAGTACGGCTTCAACCCTGACGACGTCTGGGTGACTGTCTACCTCGACGACGACGAGGCTGCCATGCTGTGGAAGGAGATCGCTGGCCTTCCCGAAGAGCGCATCCAGCGTCGGGACAAGAAGGACAACTACTGGCACACCGGCCAGCCCGGCCCCGGCGGCCCCTGTTCCGAGATTTACATCGACCGCGGCCCCGAGTTCGGCAAGCCCGGCGGCCCCGTTGTCGATGAGGACCGCTTCCTCGAGATCTGGAACCTCGTCTTCATGCAGTACGAGCTCACGGACGTGAAGGCCAAGGACGTCTTCACCATCAAGAGCGAGCTGCGCAAGAAGAACATCGACACCGGTATGGGCCTCGAGCGCGTCGCGCTGCTCAAGCAGGGCGTCGCCAACATGTACGAGATCGACGAGGTCATGCCCGTCATCCGCAAGGCCGAAGAGCTTTCCGGCCGCACGTACGGCGCCAACCGCGACGACGACGTGTGGATGCGTGTGGTGGCCGACCACGTGCGCTCTAGCCTCATGCTGCTCGGCGATGGCATCGCGCCAGGCAACGAGGGCCGCGGCTACGTGCTGCGCCGCCTGTTCCGCCGCTCGCTGCGTGCCATGCGCCTGCTGGGAGTCGAGGACGTCGTCATGCCGGAGCTGCTCACCACGAGCCGTGACGCCATGAGCCCCTCGTACCCCGAGCTTGCGGAGAACTTCGACCGCATCAGCTCTATCGCCTACACGGAAGAGGACGCGTTCCGCCGCACCCTCACCAACGGCACCGTCATCCTCGACACTGCGGTGGCGAAGGCCAAGGAGTCGGGCTCCACGACGCTTCCCGGCAAAGACGTGTTCCAGCTTCACGACACCTACGGCTTTCCGTTTGACCTCACTCTCGAGATGGCGGCGGAGCAGGGTCTCACCGTCGACGAGGCTGGCTTCCGCGCGCTCATGCAGGAGCAGAAGGAGCGCGCGCGTGCCGATGCGAAGGCTAAGAAGGGCGGCCACGCGGACACGAAGGTGTACCAGGAGCTGCTTGCGGGCGGTGCGACGCACTTCCGCGGCTACGACGAGCTCCAGGTGAGTGCGACTGTCGTTGCGGTCATCAAGGACGGCGTGACGGTTCCGGTCGCGACCGCGGGCGAGACCGTTGAGGTTGTCCTCGACGAGACCCCGTTCTACGCCGAGTCCGGCGGTCAGGACGCCGATACGGGCAGCATCCGCGGTCAGCACGGCACGCTCAACGTCATCGACGTGCAGAAGCCTGTCAAGGACCTCATCGTGCACACCGTCACGGTCGAGGAGGGAGAGGTCGCCGCCGGCGACAAGGTGTCTGCCGAGGTTGACGCCGTGAACCGCCGGGACGCGTCTCGCGCCCACTCGGCGACTCACCTCATTCACTCGGCGCTGCACGAGGTGCTCGGCAACAGCGCCAACCAGGCGGGCTCGTACAACAAGCCCGGCTACATGCGACTCGACTTCTCGTGGACTCAGCCCGTGAGCGCGGCCGCGCGCGAGGACATCGAGGAGATCGCCAACCGCGCGATTCGCGAGGACCTGCCAGTCGAAACCAAGATCATGAGCCTCGATGAGGCGAAGGCCCTTGGTGCGATGGCGCTGTTCGGCGAGAAGTACGGCGACCGCGTGCGCGTCGTGGAGATCGGGGGCCCGTTCAGCCGCGAGCTGTGCGCGGGAACCCACGTCGGCTCGTCGTCGCAGATCGGCCTGCTGTCCGTGACCGGCGAGGGTTCGGTCGGCTCCGGCGCTCGCCGCATCGAGGCGCTCGTTGGCGCCGACGCGTTCAAGCACCTCGCCGCCGAGCGCGCGATCGTCTCTGAGCTCAGCTCCAGCCTCAAGACCCAGCCGGGAGAGCTCGTGGGCCGAGTCGAGTCGCTCGTGAGCCGCCTCGCGGCCACGGAGAAGCGCCTCGCCGCGCTTGAGCAGGAGCAGGCGCTCCGCGCAGGAGAGACGCTCGCCAAGGGCGCGGAGTCCGTCAACGGCGTCAAGGCGGTCATCGCGGTCGCCGACGGTGCCCAGGGTGACGCGCTGCGCACCCTCGCACTCGACGTCAGGGCTCGCCTTGGCGAGGGCGACCCGGTCGTGGTCGCGCTGTTCGGCACGGGAGAGCGCCCCTCGATCGTGGTCGTCACGAACGAGGCGGCTCGCGACGCCGGCCACTCCGCCGGCCAGCTCGTCAAGACGGCCAGCCAGATCCTGGGCGGCGGTGGCGGCGGCAAGCCCGACATCGCCCAGGGCGGTGGCCAGGACTTCGCCAAGGTGCCCGACGCTGTGGCGGCTGTCCGTTCGGCCCTAGGCGGGAATGGATAGGGGAGTACGCCTTGGTGTTGACGTCGGTTCCGTGAGGATCGGCGTCGCAGCAAGCGACCCCGACGGGATCATGGCATTTCCCGTCGAGACCGTGGTTGCCGGCGAAGGTGACGCCGCGCGCGTGGCCCTCATTGCGTCGGAGCGAGAGGCGATCCGCATCTTCGTTGGCCTGCCGCGCACGTTGAGCGGCGCCGACGGCACGAGCGCGGCCATGGCCACCGAGTTCGCCAAGAGACTCGCGGAACTCACCACCGCTGACGTTCGTTTGATAGACGAGCGTTTTTCAACGACGACGGCTTCGCGCGCCTTGAGTGGTGCTGGCAAGTCACAGCGCAAGCAGCGCAAGATCATCGACCAGGCAGCGGCGGTGGTCATCCTTGAGAACGCACTGGAAGTGGACAGACAAGGGAATCTGGGTACAGTGACCAGGAGGATTCCGCACGAGGGAAACGATGACTGATCTCTTTGAGGCTGAAGCCGCGACCACGACGACGCTCGATCTGCGCCGTCTGCAGCGGAACAAGCGCAGGGCAACCCGGCGTAAGTGGACGCTGGTGCTGTCCGCCGTCGCCATCGTGATTTTCTCCTTGGGTGCGTCCACCGCGTGGAACTTCGTGAAGACCTTCGAGTCTGAGAAGACCGTGATTGCGGACTACGAAGGCACCGGCCAGGGAACCCTGCAGGTGATCGTCAGCCCTGGTGACACGGGTGGAGACATCGCTACCAAGCTCTACGAGCAGGGCGTTGTCGCATCGCGCCAGGCGTTCCTCCAGGAGTGGAACTCCAACCCTGACTCCCAGAGCATCGTGCCTGGCTACTACGTCATGCAGAAGGAGATGAAGGCGATCTACGCCCTTCAGGCCCTGCTTGACCCAGGCAACCGCGAGTTGCGTTCCGTGACCGTGCCAGAAGGCTCGTCGCTCAAGGTGTTCACGCAGAAGATCGCGACCGTCACCGGTGCTACCGAAGCCGAGGTGCTCAAGGCGATGAAGGACACGGAGGCGCTCGGTCTTCCTGCGGAGGCCAAGGGCAACCTCGAAGGCTGGCTGTTCCCCGCTACCTACAAGTTCAACCCTGGCGTGACTCCCACTGAGGTGCTCATGCAGATGATCTCCACCACAATCACCAAGCTCGATGAGCTGGGTGTGCCGGAGAAGGACCGCCAGGAGATCCTCACCGTGGCGTCGATCGTCGAGCGCGAGGCGTTGCTCGATGAGGACCGCCCCAAGATCGCCTCCGTGATCTACAACCGTCTCAAGAAGGACATGCGCCTTGAGATGGACTCGACCGTGAAGTACGTCGCCCCGGAGTCCGAGGGCGTGTACGTCACGAAGGAAGAGATGGCGATCGACAGCCCGTACAACACGTACAAGAACGCGGGACTGCCGCCCGGCCCCATCGCGAGCCCCGGCGCCTCGTCGATTGAGGCTGCGCTCCACCCGGCGGAGACCAACTATCTGTTCTTCGTCACGGTCAACCCGCAGACCGGAAAGACCAAGTACGCGAAGGACTTCCCGACGCATCAGAAGTACGTGAAGGAACTCAACAAGTGGACCAAGGAGCACGGCAGCAAGTAACGCTGCCCGCGCACTTGCCCACTTCCTTCGACACTCCGTGCTTGAATCACGTCATGCTTGAGGCGCGCCATGCTTGAGACCCGGCGCGCCGCCGTGCTCGGCCATCCCATCTCGCATTCGCTGTCACCTGTGCTGCATCGCGCCGCATATCAGAAGCTGGGTCTGCCGTGGCAGTACGACGCGATTGACGTGCCCGCGGGCGGCCTCAAAGAGTTCATCGACGGCATGGGTCCCGAGTGGGCGGGGCTGTCGCTCACGATGCCGCTCAAGGTCGAGGCCGTTCCGCTCATGCACTTCATCGAGCCGATGGCGAAGATCGTCGGCGCGATCAACACGGTGCTTGTCCAGCGGTTCGCGGACACTCGCCACCTGGTTGGCGCCAACACCGACGTGTACGGCATCGTCGCCGCCTTCAAGGAGGCTGGCGTCGAGAAGGCGCGCACCGGAGTGATCATCGGCGGGGGAGCGACGGCAACCTCCGCGCTCGCCGCGATCGGACAGATGGGTGTGACGTCGCCCGTTGTCGCCGTGCGCGACCGAGCACGCGCCGGCGCCCTCATGCGGGCCGCCACCAAGATGGGCGTGAATGTGCGCTTCGTTGACATCACTGAGGCTGGCGAGCTCGCCTCGCGTGCTGACGTTGCCGTCTCCACCATCCCGGCCGACGCTGGGGGGGCTTTGGCGCCTTCGGTGAGCGGAGCGTCGGGCACCTTGCTTGACGTGGTGTACTCACCGCTCGTGACACCGCTTGGCGAGGCGTGGGAGGCCGCGGGCGGCACGCGCGTTGGGGGAGAGCGGATGCTGTTGCACCAGGCAGGTGAGCAGATTCGGTTAATGACTGGTCGGGAAGCGCCGATAATGGAGATGGACGCAGCACTGCGCTCGGAGTTGACCTCGTCACACTGACGTGATTCCGGCAACAGGGCGCTGGTAGCGTCCACATTTGGCGGATATAGGCACTTCTGAGGGAGATGCAGTGAAGCAGCTGGGGTCCATCCTTCTCGAGTCTGGCGCGCTCACAGAAGACCAGTTGATGGACGCCATCGACGCCCAGCAGCAGCGGGGCCAGAGCCTGGGCCGCACCCTCGTGGAACTTGGCCTCATCACGGAGGCTCAGCTCGTGCGCGCGCTTGCCAGCCAGGTGGGCATGGAGTTCGTCGAGCTTGCCGAGTACCCCGTTGACCGCGCGGCCGTCTCGCTCGTGTCTGCTGCCGTGTGCCGCCGCCACAATGCGCTGCCAGTCGGTCTCAAGGACGGTGTGCTGCGTGTCGCGATGTCCAACCCCGGCAACGTGGTCGCGGTTGACGACTTCCGCACCATCACCCGAATGCCCGTCGAGCCTGTGGTTGCGACGCACGACGACGTGCTGCAGGCCATTGACCGCTACTGCCGTGCGGACACCGAGCTCGAGGACCTGCAGGAGTCGCTGTCCGAAGAGAGCGCCGTTGACCTTGAGGACATGGACTTTGGATCGGCCGTCGAGGACGATGCGCCGATCGTCCGCTTCGTGAACCTGCTCATCACGCAGGCCATCCAGGATCGCGCCTCTGACATCCACATCGAGCCGGGGGAGCACGACCTGCTGGTGCGCTACCGCATCGATGGTGTGCTCCACGAGATGCAGCGCGCCCCCAAGGCGATCATCAACGGTGTGATCTCTCGTCTGAAGATCATGTCCGACATCGACATCGCAGAACGCCGCAAGCCTCAGGATGGCCGGCTGTCCGTGAACCACCAGGGTCGCAAGATCGACCTGCGTGTGGCGACCCTTCCCACGGTGTGGGGCGAGAAGGTCGTCATGCGTATCCTCGACAACTCGACGGCGACGCTCGAACTCGAGGACCTGGGCATCCGTGAGAAGAATCTCGAAACGTACTCGGTCTCATACAACAAGCCCTACGGCATGATTCTCGTGACCGGTCCTACCGGCTCCGGTAAGTCGACCACGCTGTATGCGACGCTCAACCAGGTGTCTCGCCCTGAGATCAACGTCATCACCGTCGAAGACCCCGTCGAGTACCGCATCCCTGGCATCAACCAGGTGCAGGTGAACGTCAAGGCGGGCCTCACGTTCGCGGCGGCGCTGCGTTCGATTCTGCGTTCCGACCCCGACGTCGTGCTCGTTGGTGAGATCCGTGACCACGAGACCGCGCAGATCGCGATCGAGGCGGCGCTCACTGGTCACCTTGTGCTCTCGACCCTCCACACGAATGACGCGCCCTCTGCGATCACGCGACTCATCGAGATGGACATCGAGCCGTTCCTTGTGGGCTCCGCGATTGACTGTGTCGTCGCACAGCGACTCGCCCGACGCCTGTGCCAGCACTGCGCCGAAGAGCACATCGTCACGGCGGATGAACTGCCCACGGCGCTCGGCATCGCACCGGGCACGCCCATTCCTCCGCTCATGCGGCCCGTTGGCTGCAACCGCTGTTCAAACACCGGCTACCGAGGGCGTGTGGCGCTGCACGAGATTATGACCGTTTCAGAGAACATCGAGCGCCTTGCCGTCGCGCGTGCGTCGGCCGCGGAGATCCAGCGCAACGCTCAGGAAGAGGGCATGGAGACGCTGCTTCAGGACGGTTGGGCGAAGGTGCTGGAGGGCACCACTTCACTAGAAGAGCTCTTCCGGGTGGTGAAGTGATGTCCGGAGTGTTCAGTTGCCAGCGATTTGAGCCGATATCGGTGGCAACACTGATCCTCAGGATGGGAGCGCCCCGGTGACCATGCAATTCATGCCGGACCAGCCGCAGCAGCCGCAGCAGCCTGCACAGCCGGCCCCAGCGTCGGCCCCTGCCGGCACGCCGCCGGCCAACGCGCAGTGGAATCCGGGCCCTCCGCAGCCGCAGACCGAGCAGTTCCAGCCGCTGACGAACGCTCCCGTGCGCAACGCCGTGCCCGCGGGCGCTCCGACGGCCCCGGCCGCTCCCGCACCCGCGCAGATGCCCGCAGGTGCGATTGGTGGTGCTGCCGCAGGTATCGGCGGTGCCGCTGCCGGAATCGGTGGAGCCGCTGCCGGAATCGGTGGTGCTGCCGCCGCCGCGCAGGCTCCCGCCGCCCAGCCCGCTCCGGCGCAGGCGCCCGCTCCGGCAAACCGTGCTCCTGCTCCGGGTGCGTCGCGCATCGGCATGAGCCAGGCCGCGCAGCCTGGTGACCTGGACATCAATGAGACGCTGCGCAAGATGGTGTCGCTGGGTGCATCCGACCTCCACCTCACGGCCGGTGCCCCTCCCACGGTGCGCCTCGATGGTCAGCTGACCGCGCTCGAAGGCCACGACCGCATGAACCCTGAGGTGCTCCAGCGATCGCTGTACGGCATCCTCACGCAGGCGCAGCGCGAGAAGTTCGAGGAAGAACTCGAGCTCGACTTCTCGTACGCGGTGGTGGGGGAGTCTCGCTTCCGCGTGAACATGTACCGCCAGCGCGACTCCGTAGGCGCGGCCTTCCGTGTCATTCCCTATGAGATCAAGCCGCTTGAGGCGCTTGGCATCCCGCAGGTGGTCGAGAGCTTTGCTGGTCTGCCGCGCGGCCTGGTGCTCGTCACCGGACCGACAGGTTCCGGAAAGTCGACGACCCTGGCGTCACTCGTGGACCTCGCCAACCGTTCTCGCTCGGCGCACATCATGACGGTCGAGGACCCCATCGAGTTCCTTCACCGCCACAAGCGAGCGCTCGTCAATCAGCGCGAGGTAGGTGCTGACACTCACTCGTTCCAGCGCGCGTTGCGCCACGTTTTGCGTCAGGACCCCGACATCATCCTGATTGGCGAGATGCGTGACCTTGAGACCATCCAGGTCGCGCTCACCGCGGCCGAAACCGGTCACCTCGTGTTCGCGACTCTGCACACGCAGGATGCGGCCCAGACGATCGACCGTGTGATCGACGTGTTCCCGCCAGAGCAGCAGGGCCAGGTCCGCACGCAGCTCGCCACCGCTATCCAGGGCGTGCTGTGTCAAGCACTGCTCAAGAGGGCCGACGCCCCTGGCCGCGTTGTGGCCGTTGAGGTGATGGTCGCGACGCC
>JGI12383J13903_1001439_pt1 | contig 10561 bp, 8 predicted proteins | sample Passage237B_FD_13903 | JGI IMG/M metagenome (IMG submission 13903)
GCTAACGGTTTGCGGCTTTGCGAAGGTGGCGATTTTCACCACTAAACTTCATTCGAAGCACTAAATTTTGATAAACCACTTCACTGTCATACGAAGCACTGCACCGCCACTTTTGCAAAACCGCTGTTAGCTGCTGGCGTTCTTGTCCACCGTGTCTGTAAACCATTGTCGTTGTTAGGTTTTCTGTCATTTGTCTGTCGGCTTGTGCGTGGCTTTTTTATTTTTTTGAAGGGTCGGAAAATTTTTTAAAACCATTTTTGTCGTGCGGTTGGACAGACACACTCTTTGCCAAACTTGGGTTTGAGGGTTGGCTTGAGCTGTTTGGCAATGTGTGTGGCTGTATGCGTTGGCTTGTCCTTTCATTTCAGATTAATTTTTCATTCTTTCATAGTGTAATGGGTCATTGTCCTTGATAATTTGCATTAAATATTTTGCAGATTGGTGAATTTCTTGTGGGTTTTTAGAGCCATTAATTGAGTGCGACAATATATTACAGACTTTCAATAAAACGCCAAGTTCAGTTTTAGATTTATCATTAGTAATTTTAAAATCATTTGCTAAACCACCAAGTTGAGCACTCGTTAAATTCAAATCCTTGCCAATTTTAAAACTATACCACTCCTCAAAAACCCTTCGCATCACATTTGGGTAATGATAAATTTGACAATCAGTTTTCACTTCATCTTCTCTTTTTTCTGAAAATTCATATATTTCTTTGAACAAATATTTATATGGTTTCTCAGTATTTTCTAGCTGAAATAATTCACTTTTTCCATTTACTTTTCTTATTTCAAAAGTTGCATATTTAGATTTGATTTCATTTCCTTTTTTATCGATTTTATCATCCCATGCCTTTTTTCCGTATGATAGATTGCAATAGTCCTCCCACGAATGGGTTAATATAAAAACTTGTTGTTTTGGGAGTTCCAAAAGATTTTTCATAAGTTCCAGAATATAAAACCTATTCGAATCATCCATACTTGAGATTGGATCGTCAACTATGATAAGTTCAATTTCAGATTTTACGTTCTGTTGTTTGTTGTCTGCAAAAAGTTCGTAATAGAAAAACAGCAATGCTAAAAGGTTTTTCTCTCCTTCGCTAATATCCTTAATTGTAAGAGTTGCGTTTTCGTTGGTGCTTTTGATAATGTAATTTTTGTTGTCTGTATCAAGCTCAACCTTTAATGAAATATTTATGTCATTCAGAATGTGAGTAACAAAATCAGCAAAATCTTTTGTTTGACTTTTCTGTTGTTTCAAATCTTGAATTTCTTGCTGTTTTTTCATGTTGTTCTCTCGCTTTTCCTTGAGTTCAGCTTCTTTGTCTTTAACCTCCTGTAGCTTATCTTTTATAGTAGCTGATTGCTGTATTTCCAAACCAATTGCACCCTTTACTAAAATAGTCAGGTTGTTTAGTTTCTTCCTTAACTCTAATAATTGTTCGTTTTTGGTTTTTAAGATAGTTGATATTGATTCTTCAAGCTCTTTCAAAGTTTCTGCTAAAAGTTTAAAGTCGAAATTTTCTTGAACTTCTATGTTATCAATTTTCGATTGACACGAAATGATAAGAGTTTCAATAGTTTGTTTTTTTCAGAGATTGAGGAAAAATGTTGCTCTATCTCATTCCCAATGTTGGTAGTATAAGTTTTAGATTCTTTCTCAATAGCTTTGATACTTTCAAAAAGATTTTGAAGCTGTTCTCTGAATTGCTTTAGCTTTTCAGTTGCCTTATGACGTTTGTTTTCTTTGAATTCGGCTATTTTCGATTTGACATCTGAATAATCTAACTTACCCTCACAGAATTTGCATTTATCGCCCTCTTTGTGAAGATTCAAACCTGATTCAATCCATTGAACAACTTCATATTCTGGGATTGAAATATCTTCTCCAAACTTTTCTTTGAATATTACTTTTACTTCTTCGATTAAATTTGTTTGAATTTTAGATAAGTTTATTGGTCTCAAATTTTCGTTCTGTGCAATTTGTTTCTCAATTGCATTGTCACCATTAATCTTTATCAGTTTTTCTTCATCTGATTCTATTTTTTTAGCATCCTGAAAATCCTTTTTGTAAAGTTCAATTACTCGTTCAACTGATTCATCTTTAGACTTTCTTTGAATATTGGCTTCGCCTTTTCGTCTATCGTGAATTTTGTCAATTTCATCTCTAATTTCTTTGCGTAATTTGGCGATATCTATTTCAAGTTTTCCAATTTCATCTTCTTTGATAATTAGCTTTTCAAGTTCTTTAATCTTGATTTCTATATCAACGTCACCTTTACTAAAACTTGCCTCAACGCCTTTAATTTTATCCTCAGAATTTTCAAGCAACAATGAATTTGAGATGTAATCTCTATCGAAAATTCTAAGATTCTCTGGCTTTTTGGTTGTGTCTTTTAGAAACTCCTTTTTAATGCCAATAGCAACAGAACTTTTTCCTTTTCCATTGTAACCAAATAGAATATTTTTGGTACGAAAATGTAAATGATCGGGGTTCGTGTAATCAACAAAAGACTTGTAAGTAAAGTTATTTAGCTTAGTTATCATTTTGCTTCAATTTTGCTAAAACACAATCTTCACATCCTTCTTATAAGCTTGCAAAGTTCCGTTTAGGCTGGCTGTCCAACCGTCAATGAATACTTTGCCGTTTTTAATAGCGTTTGAATAATCATCACTCGTGATTTTCTCGCTGTTGGTTATGTAATAGTGGTTGCCGATTTTGTAAATGCAATCTTTTACCACTTCTTCGGGAACTTGAGTTGGCTCGTCTAAACCAACGGTGAAAATCATATTGTAAATGCGACTTAAAGCATCGTTTTTAAGTTCAGGAAACTGAATTTGGCCAGTATTATCTACTTTTAATTTTGGGGCTTCTACGGTGTCAAAAACTTTAAAACCAATGTCGGGAACTTGTTTTTTGTCTTCCTCGAACATCCCTGCTTTGCTGTTTTCGGCTTCTATGTCTTTGGCAATTTTTTCTCCTGCTCGCTTTAGACGTTCTATGGTAATGCTTGAAATTACGGGCGGTAAATTGTTTTCAATACAAAATTTGTATGCCGGTTTGTCTTCTTTTATGGGTTCGTCTATTTGGCACAAAATGAATTTTCGGTTTCCACCATCTTCTGCATTTAATTGCATTACTGCGTGCCCTGTGGTGCCGGAACCGGCAAAGAAATCAAGGATTGTAAATTTTTTTTCTTCAAACAAGGAAAATATAAGTTTTAAATATCCAATATTTTTAGATGCTTCAAAATATAGCTTGTCTGTTTTAAAAATTTTTTTTAGTATTGTATTTGCACCAGTAGTAGTTAATTCTAAACTAAATTTTTGTTTCTTACCATTAATTATTGCTTCATATTTTCTGTTAGTTAATTGGCTTTTTATTCGGACAGTATCTTTAAAATTCTTTTCAAAGATTTTATTTTCTGTAAACTCTAATGCTCCTTTTACAAATAAACTTTGAAACTTTTTTGCAGTGTAAGTGTTTTCTACCAATTGCTTGCCATTGAAGGAGTGATACTTTTTATATCCATCGTTTATTAACTTCGAATTAAATACTCCAAACTTTTCTTTTAATATTTTTAAAGAATTATCTTTTTTACGGTAATAAACTGAATAATTTTTTTCAGAGTTTTCATCTGAAACTACCTGATTAAAGCTATTTTCACCAACTAAAACTCTTTTTCCACTTTTGTGCACAAATTGACCATTACTGTCTTCCTCCATATCCTTTGCATCTTTAGGCACATTCTCTATGAATGAACCATATTGTTTGATTTTTGCGTAGATGTGAAGGTATTCTGAACTAACTGAAATATAATCAGAATTTTTTCTACCCTTCGGATTATTCTCTACAGATAATGTCCCAATAAAATTCTCCTCCCCAAATACATCATCACAAAGTAACTTAAGATTAGCTTGCTCATTATCATCAATACTTATAAAAATAACGCCATCTTTGCTTAATAAATCCCTTGCCAACAACAACCGAGGATACATAAAAGCCAACCATCCGTTGTGGCTTTTTTTAGTTTTAAAGGCAAACTCCATGCGAGCAAAGTCGTCTTCGCTAAGGTTTTGCAAGCCCAATACTTCAGCTTCCTCTCTGTCGAATTTATCGGGATAAACGAACTCATCGTTGTCGGTATTATAGGGTGGGTCAATATAGATGCACTTTATTTTACCGCTGTAATAATTTTTTAGAATCTTGAGACAGTCCAGGTTGTCGCCTTTCAGCACCAGGTTTTGAGTGGTATCAATATTCTTGCTAAAGGCAGTATTTAATTTTAATTCTTTATCGGTTTTTTGTGCATATTTGGCACGGGCAAAATTGCGACCCACAAAATTAAGCCCATACCCATTTACTTTTTCGTCGACCGGCAAACCTGCAATGGCTTTGAGCTCGTTCAGGTTTATTTCGTTGTCTTTAATGACACTTGGGTAGTTTTCTTTGAGGAATTTCAACAGTTTGTTTTCGTTGTTTTCTGTTCCAACAACTTTGTATCCAGCTTTTATAAAATCTTGTTCTATCATTTTATGCCTCTTTTATTAATGCTGCTAATTGCGTTTTATTGATACGTTCTTTAAATGAAATTTTTATGTTTTGGTCTTTGTAGTGTTTGCTTAAAGCTTCAAAGTATTTTCGTGCAAAATCAATTTTTGCTTTCTCGTTTTGTGGTATTTCCGTTGACAATTTATAGCCTTTGGCTTCCACTACAAGGAATATTTTGTTGCCTTCGTTGCTTTTAATGGCATAGCAAAAATCGGGGTTGTACTCACCCAAAGGCGTTTTTATTTTCAGGCGTGGAAGTTTCCCGAAAATTTCAATACTTTCAATGTCAGGGTCATGCTCCACAATTTCCAATTCAAAATCACTGTCATATTCAATCACTTCTTCAAATACCCATTTGGTTTTTAAATTGAAATCGCCTGTTATTTCCTTTTGAAATTTCCCTACGCTTCCTGGGGCTAAGTAGGTCTTCCCTTTTTCTTCCTTGAACACATTGGGCAAACCTGTTCCGTTAATTCCGTCATACTTAATGTTTGCTTTGAGCATTGCAATTAAGTTCTTGTTGATTATTTCGGAAATTTCCTTTTGTGCCTGTTCAGGATTATTGCAGAGCATTTTGGTTTTGAAATCATCGCTCAAAGCATTGAAAATTTTTACCACAAATGAAATAGGCGTTTTAGTGTTGTTTGAAAGGGTGCGAACCAATTCCAAATAATCGACCTTGCTTTTGTATGAAACGGTGTCGGTCAGCTTTTCTGTGATTGCTCCTTGTTCACCAATTTTGTTCACGTTTAGTTCTGCACGAATGGTTTGCAGCAAAATTTCCTCAATGTTTATGGCTTCTATTTGCGTTTTAATGTTTTGTATCAGTTGGCTTTCTTGTTCTGCGGTCAAAGTTTCCAACACATAAAAAGCATTTTTATTGATAGCGTTCCAAAGGTTTTGAAATTCTTTCAGGTGCGTTGCCTTAATGAAAACTTTCTTTTTCTCTTTTTTCTTCTCGGCTTTCTGAACATAAGTGTTTGTATCGGTTGCAAACAAACTTTCAATAGCTTTTACTTGTTCTTCGGGCAAACTCAGTTCTTTGAGAATGGCTGAAAACTCAGGCGATTTTTCATAAATTTTTTGTCCATCAACAATTGCCTTTCGAACAATCATTTTTTGGCCTTTCAACACATCATCAACTAATGTAATAATGGTGTCATCATCAAAGCCCGATTTTTCTTTGAGTGTTTTGATGAGTTCTTGTTCGGTGAATGTTTCAGAAATCAAGAATGAGTTGCTTAAAATTTCATTTTGAATTGCCTCAACAAAACCTTGTTCTTTATTAGAAACTACTACATCGAGGTTGTTGATTTTCCAAAAGGTTTCTTGGTCGTTATCCAGATTTTTAAGTGTTTGGCGTTGTAAGTTTTGATTTACGCAAATGCGTAAACCTCTTCCAATCTGTTGCAATTTTGATATTTCGCTTCCCTGATTGGAAAGTTTACAGATTGTGAAAACATTTGGATTGTCCCAACCTTCTTGCAATGCCCAAATGGAGAAAATGAAACGTGTAGGGCTTTCAAACGAAAGCAATTTCTTTTTGTCTTTTAGAATTTCATCAACACCTGCTTTCACTTTTTCGTCTGCGTTTCCTTTGTCGCCTGAAAAATATCCTTTGTGAACTTGTAAAGTGTTTTCGCTATCAAAATCGTTTTGCAAGAATTTATAATAGTCGCTCGATTGGTCAAGTTGGCTTACAATTTCGGTGTATTGCTTTTTGTATTCTTCTTCAAAAAAGTTCTTGATTTTTGGATTGCTTCCACGAAATAAACTGGTGTCGCTTTCCATAAAAAACAAGGTCAATGCTTTTATACCTTGCTCAAACAAACCCTTTTCTTTTTCAAAATGAATTTTAATTGTTTTCTTAATCATTGCCCGCAATGATTCATCTGACAAAGAATAATCAACCTTTTCAATGGTGTCGTCTGCTAAAACAATGGTGTCTTTGTTTATTTTCTTTATGCTTTTACCGTTGAAAACTGCCCCAACACTCAATTGTCTTCTTGCTATAATTCCATTGATTAAAGTGCTTACGTGAGCCATATTTTTAGAGCCCACTTTTTCTATCCCGATAAGTGTGTCAGTGTTTTCAACTACGTCTTGCGTATAAACCACAATTTTCTTTACCAAACTTTGTCGGAACGAAGAAATGCTATCTAACACATACGCTACATTGGATAAAGGCAAACTGTCTTTCTTTTTGGGGAATGTAGCACCAAAACGCAAAAAGTAATTTTCAAAACCTTCAAAATATGTTTTAAAAGCGTTACCCTCAAAGCGGTGAGGTTCGTCCATTATCACGATTGGATTTAGTCGTTTCAAACATTCCAAATATGATTTTGGCGGTTCTTGATTGTTTACAAATAATTCAGGCGTGTTAATGTCTTTTTCTAATGGTCGGTTTAAGATATTGTCTTTGTGGCTGAATGAACTTGGTGTCATTACCAAAACCGATAAATGCGAAGTGCCAATAAATTGTCTAACGGCTGAAATATTTCCACCTTCGTAAACAAAGGTTTCAATTTCCTTTTCTTTTTCGTTGGCGTATAAGCTTTTAAAATAATCTTTGGTATCCTCTAGGTTTGTTTTTGTTCCCTCGCGAATAGGAACAGTAGGGATAAGAATGATAAATTTTTTGTAGCCGAAATGCTTACTCAGTTCAAAAATCGTTTTGATAAACGTGAACGTTTTCCCCGTTCCCGTTTCCATCATAATGTCAATATTTTTAGTGTCTTGAACCGGAAAGTTATATTTATTCTTTTTGTGGTGTGCTGTCAACACCTCTTTAAAGTTTGCTTTCTGGCGAAGACTTTCAAAAAGACTGATAATATTATTTACACAATCCTCTTGATAGGCTTGTATTTCGTATTGAAATTGTTTTGTTTCTGTTTTTGTCGTCATTTATTACTTCAATTTTCCAATTGTCAAAGTTAAAATTTAATATTGTTGTCTACCCGTTTTTCTCTTGAAATCCACTCGTATTGTGTTAGGGTGGTGGGTGGGCTTGGGTGCGTAGGCAAGAGCAAGCTCTTTTGCATTTTTTGGGTCGGCTTGTGTGTTGGAAAAAATGCAAATGTGCTTGCTGTGCGGTGGCTGTCTTTCAAAAATGGTTTTAAAAAATGTGCGGTGGGAAAAAAATAAAAAACATTGGGTCGGTTTGAGTGTCGGCTCAAATGTCCTGTTGAAGTATGGTCTTTATGTTGTCTGTCACCTGTCAAAATGGTTTACTTTTTCTTCTCTGTTTAACGGTCATTTTCTGTTGTGTCGTGTCGTAATACGCTTGCAGCTAACGGTTTAGCTATGAGCAGTAGCGTCCCGCAGGGCGCTATTGCTCATAGGTTTTGTTAGGCAACGTATTTAGTTTTCGCCTTCTTCAAATTCTTTTTGTTGTTCTTCAGTTAAAGCAGCTGTATTCCACCAACCGTTGGAAGTTCTTTGAATTGTATGTCCACAGTATGGACAAGTTATAGGTTCTTTTTCTTTCGTTCCTGGCATAGGTAAATTATGTTCCCATACTTTAAACGGTTTCGAACATGATTGACATTTTTCTATATCCATTTTCAAAAAGTTTTATTTGTTATCTCTATTTTTAATTGCATCTGTTTTGCCTTGAGGTAGACTAGTGTAAATTCCACTAACTTTTTTGGGTAAAGCAATCATGTACTCAACGATAATATTTACTAATTCAAATAGCTTTCCAACCGTTTCTGGGTTATCAGTGTCAATTTGTCCTGGATGAACAGCGTCATTTCCTGTAACTCTAACGATATCCAATGATTGTTGAACAATTTCAGGAAGTCCTTTCGAGACTAAGTTTGATATGTCTTGATTTATATTATTTCCAGACTCCCCGAGTTCCTTACACAATATTTGAATTGATAGTCTCAAAAGAGCTGCTGCACCTCTAGGGGATTTAGTGTGTATTGCAGTTGCTTCTTTGTATAGTTTTAATACTGATTCAGGCATTTCCGTATTAGGGAATGGTGCATTTCCAGTTTCTGGATAATACATTTTCTCTCGAATCCAAATAGTACTTTGTTCGCAATGCTGACAAGTCCCTACTCGAATATCATTATCCGCCCCACCGTAGGATGCTTTATTCCAATGGACACTCCACCAATCTTGTTTTGATATTGTGCCACAATGAGGACAGGTAAATGATTTTGAGTATACGGTTGGTTCAATATGTTTCATGTCTTTTTTTCTATGTTGCCTAACGTTTTGCGGCTTGGCGTAGTGGGGGATTTACAGGCACAACGTTTCGCTAACCCTAAAATAAAAAAAGAGGAGTAACTTCCTAATAAGCAAGTTACCCCCCATTACGCCAAACCGATGTTGGCGGATGCCCTTCTTCTTGTTTCTATTGTTTAATTATTTTTTTTATGCTTGTAAATCCATTTTTGTCAGTAAAGTGAACAAAATAAACCCCATTTATTAGCAAGTCTGTATTTAAAGTTGCATTGTTATCGTTTAGATTTTTTTGAATAATGAGTTTGCCCTCTAAGTTATACAATGTCAACAGTCCTGAATTTTTAGTATTGATGTGTAATACGTCATTTACAGGATTAGGATATAAATTAAAATCGTATTGAAATTTAAGATTTTCAATGCTGACCCAATCAGATTTCCCATAGTATCTTGCCATAATGTAATTGTAATGTAATCGTCCAGTATTTTCTAATGGTGCAATATTGTAATTTGGGCTAAATCCATTTAGAATAATTTTACTGTCCGACTGAATCAATACGTTCCATAAACAATTTATGCTATCGTTCTCCTGAAACATTTCAGTAACAACCACACCATTAGTGCCAAACGTGCTGTCTATATCTCCAGACACCAAAAATTGACACATGGCAAACATAGCATAGCCACTTATAGTGTCTATAACATTGCCTGCAATTGTAAAATCACCGTTTTCATGGACAATAAGTGACCGAATATATTGTAATCCAATATTTTCTTTTGCAGTTCTTAAATCAACAAATAAAAAACCATCATTTGCAAATGATGTGTCTATATCTCCATTGGGCATATATCGCTCAATAACACCTAAACCAGCATAGCTCGAATAATGTGATGCCTTACTTGCGATAAGAATTTTATCATCGGGCTGAACCTGAACTGTTAAAAAATTTCTTAAAGGAGGTTTGTCTTCAGGTTGATGAGTTTCTTTAGCATAGTGAGGTTGTAAATAACCATTATTTGCAAAAGTAGGGTCTAATTGTCCAGTAGGTAAGAAACGAAACACAAGGTCCTTAAATGTAACTAATATTTTGTTGTCAGATTGAATAAAAATATCTCTTGGAGGAGCAGCTGTTGATGTTATGTATTCAAAGTTATGTCTAACCACACTATTGTTTCCCCAAGTGTAGTAAGGAACACCATTTGTTAAATGATATGCTTGTATTCTTAGGTTCATAATTGAATCCATGCCAATTGCAAGTATTTTGTCTTGCATAATTGCTAATTTGTAACCAAACACATTTTGAAATATTGGCACTTGAATATTGCTGTTTGTTTGAGTAACAAAACCATTGTTTCCAAAGCTATTGTCAATCATCCCATTAGGTAAATATCGAACTAAAAGACCTAATTGAATAATATTTCCACCTGTCAGCAAAGAATCACGGCTTCCTATAAGTAGGATTTTTCCGTCAGGTTGAACTTTAATATCGTTTATAGAAATGTTTGTTGTGTTTGCAATCGAAGTGGATACGAAACCATTCTGCCCCCAACTATTATCTATATTACCATTAGAAAGGTAACGAATAATATTTATGTATGGCGGTATTGCTTCTTGTCGAACAACTGTAGCTGTTAAAACTTTATCATCGGCTGTTAAAGCTGAAACAGGAATGTCCACAAATAAATTTGATTGAAAAGAAGTGATTACTTTACCACCTACACCAAATGCGGGGTCTAAAGTTCCATTGATTTGTGAGATTGCGTTATTTGATAAAAATAACGTAACTAATAAACACAAATGTATTGAGCTGTTTTTTAA